>Ga0206799_1015_pt2 | contig 28902 bp, 28 predicted proteins | sample Alteio_BWOrgCont_67_FD_152900 | JGI IMG/M metagenome (GOLD analysis project Ga0206799, IMG submission 152900) | Enriched cells from forest soil in Barre Woods Harvard Forest LTER site, Petersham, Massachusetts, United States -... | ecosystem: Environmental > Terrestrial > Soil > Temperate forest >...
CTGTTGACTTGAAAGCAGAATTACAAGCCCATGTTCTTGCATGTGATGCCGAGCAGTTCAAAGCTACCTGGCAACCCTACCAAACAACCGCTCAAGTTCAAGATGTTGCCACTACACAATCAACACTGATCCAATTGACAACACAATTACGCGCACACAAAGACCAAGAACGTACGGCAAAACTGAGCAATAAATGGAGCCGCCGCATAGCTGGTCTATCTTGCACACCTACAGGAATTCTATCTGCTGGTTTAGGTATGTTGTGGATATATGGTCCTATCCATGACTACATAAATCTTAATGGGCACATCTTTGTTATAACTCACCTTATGAATAAGAATTTTGGGACCCTCAAGAATGAGGCACTATCAGCTGCCTTCTGCATTGGGTGCTCTTTATATTTCGGTCGTCTTGCAGCGCAAGATATCCCCTACGCCCGCTTTGCCGGCACAGGGCAACTGACCAAAGAAATCGCAGCACTTGATGAAATCATTGCCTGCTTAAATCCGCAAGTTCCAGAGCCAATCGAAACAGAAACTGAAACAACTAAATAATGCTAAACAAACCAGAAGGAATCTCTATGAAATTTTATTCTATGTTTTTATCAGTAGCACTACTGACTACTGCATTCACCGCACACGCTATGGAAGAGCCAACGGCTTCTGTTGACTTGAAAGCAGAATTACAAGCCCATGTTCTTGCATGTGATGCCGAGCAGTTCAAAGCTACCTGGCAACCCTACCAAACAACCGCTCAAGTTCAAGATGTTGCCACTACACAATCAACACTGATCCAATTGACAACACAATTACGCGCACACAAAGACCAAGAACGTACGGCAAAACTGAGCAATAAATGGAGCCGCCGCATAGCTGGTCTATCTTGCACACCTACAGGAATTCTATCTGCTGGTTTAGGTATGTTGTGGATATATGGTCCTATCCATGACTACATAAATCTTAATGGGCACATCTTTGTTATAACTCACCTTATGAATAAGAATTTTGGGACCCTCAAGAATGAGGCACTATCAGCTGCCTTCTGCATTGGGTGCTCTTTATATTTCGGTCGTCTTGCAGCGCAAGATATCCCCTACGCCCGCTTTGCCGGCACAGGGCAACTGACCAAAGAAATCGCAGCACTTGATGAAATCATTGCCTGCTTAAATCCGCAAGTTCCAGAGCCAATCGAAACAGAAACTGAAACAACTAAATAATGCTAAACAAACCAGAAGGAATCTCTATGAAATTTTATTCTATGTTTTTATCAGTAGCACTACTGACTACTGCATTCACCGCACACGCTATGGAAGAGCCAATAGCTCCTGTTGCCCTGAAAGCTCAGTTACAAGCACACGTCATTGCCTGCGATGCCGAACAATTCAACGCAACTTGGCAAACCTATCAAACAGCTACCCAAGCACAAGAGATTGCAGTAACGCAATCAACATTAAGCCAATTGACAATGCAATTACGCGCGCACAAAGATCAAGAACGCACTGCCAAATTCAATGGCAAATGGAGCCGATGCATAGCTGGATTATCTGCCGGTGCTATCGCGGGGATCGCAGCACTATCGTTTGTCCCAGTACTGAACCAACTACGCAAGGGGAAAATACTAGTGGCTTATCACCTCTACAAAGGAAAATACTACAAGGCCAGTAGTGAAACCATCATAATAGTAGGATACCTTGTAGCGGGATACCTTGCCGTTAAAGAATTCACCGACGCCCGCTTTGCCGGCACACAGCAACTAAGCAAAGACATCATCGCACTTGATGAAATCATTGCCTGCTTAAATCCGCAAGTTCCAGAGCCAATCGAAACAGAAACTGAAACAACTAAATAAGGGAAAAGATATGAAAATACATTCTATAGTCATATCAACAGTGCTTAGCACACTATTACTTGCTGCGTCTCAAGCCCATGGAATAGAAACTGCATCCACTGACCTGATCTGCGCACACGCAAAACTGACCAATCTAATAACCAATGGTACACTTGAACAGTTCAAAAATGATCTGGAGCAAGAGCTAGCACACGTGAAGTCCACTTCATCTACTGCGGCCACTGATCTGCGCAAGTCGCTATCAAACCATGCGACAACACTACGCACACAAAAATTGACGCAACTGGCTAAGACAATGTCTAAAAACAGAATCTGGGCTGGTGTGAAAGCCGGTGCTTTTGGCCTCATAGCATGCCAGAAAGTGCGAGGTGCATTTAAGCACCGCAATACCAATGATTTAGCAGACAAAGAGTCTTGGCAACATTTGTGTGAGGCAGTAATAGTAGGCGACATGTTCACTGGTTCATCACGGGCCCTCGTTTTTGATCTCGCCACACTACTAATAAGCAGCATCTGGGCATATGAAAATGCACACTTTGCCTACTATGGCACCAAGCCCCTTCTTGCCGATATTAAGAGATTGGATGATATCATTGTTCATCTTGAGCAAGCGGCGTAAAAGTATCTGCGTAAAGCGACTAAGGCCCGGTAACCCCGGGCCTTTTTTATTGCTTAACTTTGCTCTTCAATAACGCAATAACCTCAGCCAGATCATCAGTGGTATGAAGCATATGACCATAATCTTCCTTAATTAATTCATAATCTACCGCATGCTTGTACCACTCGAGCAGCGAATGCCAATAGCTTACTCCCATTAATATGACCGGTATATCAGCCTGCTTGCGCGCTTTAATCAGATTTAAAAGCTCAAATAATTCATCCAAAGTCCCAATACCTCCGGGCAATACTACTATAGCTGAGGCATAGGACATCAAAAACCATTTACGCATGAAAAAATAAGGTACGGTAACGGTAGGCGCACAAGTATTGCGAAAATCAAGGTCAACACCGCCTACACAGATACCCAGCGTCCAAATCCGCTTATCACCCTGCTGCCGGACTGCCTGACGGGCACCACAATTGGCTGCTGCCATAATCCCCGGCCCGCCACCACTAAGGACCGCCAGCCCATTGCGCACACATTCTTGGGCTAACGTAGTGGCCCAAATAGCATATTTACCTTCATGGTACGCCTCTCGACCGCCAAAGAAGGTCACTATGGGACCCGGTAATTGGCATATGGCCCGCATGGCACTCATGACATACCACGAATCAGTAGAAAAAATACGGCCTGTCGCAAACGGTAACGAAAGATATTCACGAACCCACCAGCGCTTCATATATCAGCCCTCCTTGGCCTAAAAACCACTGCCTTTTGCCCTGAAACCCACCGTAGCACAGCCCAAGGGCTTAAATAAAGACTAGGGCCCGCGCACGCTTTAATGACCCCTCGATACAATTGCTACGCAATCACTCGGGGCGAGCGGAAGGGACCTCTTTTCTCTCTCCGCTCATCCTGAGTGCCGCGAAGCGGTGTATCGAAGGACCAGGGTAGGCCATACCCTTTTTGAACATTAAGAGACGCCAATGATTGATTCAGTTTGTAATTTTAATTTATTTTTGATATACTTCTTTATGAGGCTATAAATGCTAAAAAACCAAAGTTAATCAATAGGGCTTTTTTTTGATATACTAGGCCAATACTGATTAATACACACAAAAAGGAGTTGGGATGACCACCCAATGTTGCCATATCCTTTCCTTCATTCGTCATAAGCCCTATACCCTGGCCTTGGCCCTGATTGCGCTGTTCCAACCGGTATTACCACGAACTGTTGAATACGCAACCAATAGCGATCTGTTTGCAATAAGTAAAAAATCTATTATCCCCGCCCATAAACCTATCCCAGAAAATCCCGAACACTGGATTACCGTATTCGTACATGGTATTAAAAGCATAAAACCACACGTATCTCTTGATAATTTCTTTCGCTTCATGAAGGATGATGTGGAAGATACGGTATATTCAAAAACCGTGGAACTCATGAGAACCGATGCCCATTTTTTTCAAAACCAGCCGATGCAAGAGATAGGGCTACGCAAAGTCAATATGCACACTTCCCAACAACCGGGTAATGCTTCACATGCTATGGCAGTGCTCTTTGATGAGATGAATACGCTCAGTAACAACAATGAAATCAACCATTATTATACCTATGGCTGGTCAGGACTACTCAGTCCAAGCACACGCTATAAGGAATCTGTACCCCTACTGCTGGAACTTGAAAAAGAAGTACAGAACTATCGCGCACGCGGTATTAACCCTAAAATTCGTTTTATTGGTTACAGCCATGGTGGCAATGTATGCCTCAACGTAGCAAAAGCGTACGAAGAATTATTTCCCGATTGTTCACTAACCATTAATCAACTTATTCTAGTTGGATCACCCGTGCAAGGTGAGACTGATTATCTGGTCAATTCCCCTCTCTTTGAGCATGTATACCATTTTTACTCCAATGGCGACCGTATTCAAAAACTTGATTTCTTTTCATTTGATAGGTTCTTTTCCGGACAAACATTTTCAGAACGTAAAGATCTGACTCTGCCTACTAAGCTCACGCAAATACAATTGAAGGTAATGCGCAACACGTCGCGCACCAAGAAATGTACTCACAAACAACGCTTAGCAACTAATATTAACAATCCGGCTATTCTGACGGGTAATACACACCTCATTCGAGACGTATCACCGGGTCACTCAGAACTTTGGTTCTTTGGATGGACTCCGGTCAGTTATCGTACCTCATATCCTCTATACCCATTTCCAACCATCGCCTTTGCGCCATTTATTATCAAGCAAATACAGGAAAACAAACAACAATTACCATGCCCGGAACCTATTGTGGTAGATATTAGACCGGATAATGGCATCATGATGATCAGACAATCCGGTTCAATGAAACCGATCAAGACATGCGCACTATTCACCCCGCATGACATCAAGAACTTACGGTCCTTGATCCAACCATTTGCACCGGTGAATTATACCGTAAAACAGTATGATGATCACATCAGACTTGCCTATGAACATGCACGCGTATACCATGCCAAGCGTAATGAGCAGCGGAATCCTATCGCACTTAAAAATCAAAAAAAATTACAAAAAATACAGCATGAAAGACGCAAAAAAATAGAACAAAGAAGAATCAAAAAAAATAGATTATCGATGAATGTCTCCATGCACCAAGAACTCGATTGTCCATTCTGCCACAAAACTCATCAACGACTTGCGCTCATCTATCGTATGGAATCCCAGAGCACTAGCAACTCATCCATAGACAGCTGTTGCGCCCGTAGATTAAGCATTGCATCTGACATTTTATGGAGTTGATAATGCATATGCGCTAAATTATTGCGCAAGGTACGCCTTGGTTGCTTAAAACAGTGTTGAATAAATTGCCAAAACCCTATCTCTTCTGGTATAGCTACCAGCTGACAACGGGGCTTAAAATATAAAAGCCGTGAAAATACTTTTGGCGGCGGCAAAAATGAACCCGGCGGTACCTTATCTAATTTCTTCCAATCAAAATAATATTGAAAATATAAAGATACATATCCATAGCCACGGCCGGTGCGTGCGGTAATTTTTTGCGCCACTTCTTCTTGCACCATTACCACACCCTCTTTGAGCAATAACCGATTACGTAAAAACCAATACAAAATAGGAAAGGTGACTTGATAGGGTAAGTTCGCAAGCACTGTCCATGGTTGATGGGGCTCAAATAGATCGGGAGTCACGTCCAAAAAATTGCGCTCAAACATCTGCATACGTGAATCTTCCACTTGTTCCTTTACATGAGCAGCCCACTCAGGATCGATTTCAAAAACCCATAGGCGTGCAATTAGGGTACGCGCCATAATCGCACGCGTCAAAAAACCATCGCCACACCCTATTTCAAACACCGATGAAGTAGGATCAAGAGCAACCGCTTCAATCATGTGGTCGGTAACCGTGTTATCACGTAAAAAATGTTGGCCAAATTTCTTTTTAAGCCGTATGCCTGCGCTATATACCACGATTTATTACCCCATTAAAGCTTCGCGGAAGAAATCAAGCTCTTCAAGCACTTTTCCTGCCCCATTCACCACACAAAATAATGGATTGTCTGCAACGCGCACCGGTAGACCCGTTTCTTTTGCAATTAGTTTATCAAGCCCCTTAAGCAAAGATCCACCACCCGCCATAACAATACCGCGATCAACTAAATCTGATGAAAGTTCCGGTGGTGTATTTTCAAGGGCAACGCGCACCACATCAATAATGCTTGCCACGGTCTCTAGTAATGCTTCATTCACCTCAGGGCTAGTCAGCGTAATAGTTTTTGGCACCCCGGTCAGTAAATCACGCCCTTTAACTTGTACACTTTGCGTTTTAAGTTCAGCATCGAGTAGTGCCGAACCAACCTGAATTTTAACTTCTTCTGCGGTTCGTTCGCCAATGAGTAGATTGTACTTACGCTTTACATACTGCACAATAGCGCGATCCATCTCATCACCACCAACACGTACCGAGCGGCAAAATACTACCGATTTTAGTGATATGACTGCAACTTCAGTGGTGCCACCACCAATATCAACAATCATATTGCCTGATGGCTCTTGTACCGGTAATCCTGCACCAATCGCCGCTGCCATAGGCTCCATGATGGTAAAGACTTCGCGAGCACCAGCTTGCTTTGCAGTATCTTCTATAGCCCGTTTTTCCACTTGCGTAATGCCGGACGGTACGCCAATGATCATACGTGGACGAACCAACGTACCACGATCGTCATGAACAGCTCTAATAAAATGACGTAACATACATTCAGTCAGTTCAAAATTTGCGATAACTCCATCACGCATGGGACGACACGCAACAATTCTTTCGGGCGTCTTGCCAAGCATTTCTTTCGCACTTTTGCCCGCTGCCAGTACTTGATTAGTCCCTGCTTTGACTGCAACAACAGTTGGTTCATTGAGCATAATACCTTTATTACGTACATACACAACGGTATTGGCAGTCCCTAAATCTATTGCTAAATCTTTTGAAAAAATACTAAATAATCGTCTTGTAGGAAAAAATTTCATAATCAATCCTTATCTTAATAACTAAAGGTGACACCAAGCGCAATTTTATGAGTCTGAGCAACCCGTTTAGGTGCAAACATCATTGACGGAACCTCCCATTGTAATGAGATTATAGGATCGAATGCTCTCTTTGCTTTCATTTTGCCAAAATCATAAAATACATTCACCGTAAAATAGGAAGAAGCCCAACTCGAGAAATCTTCTGCTTGCGATAGCCTAACGGGTACATCTCCTTTTGTGCAACGCTTATCACATAATTCATCTTCTGCATGTAATGTCAGCACGTAACGCACGCTACCGCCAAGGCCTTCGGCTAAATTCTCCAAAATAAAAAAAGGCGCCACATTAAAAGTAACGCCCGGGTTAGTTCTGAGAGGTCCGACTTCAGCACCAAAAATAATCGGCTCATTCAACACCGGTATACGTGAACACTGAGTATGTGGCAATCGCTTTGTTAATCGCGTTAAGAACCCAACCTTAATGTCCTCTTTAACTTCAAAGATTCCTTCCAGTTGTCCATATAACCCCCAGTGGCCATTACCACCAAATGGTATTGATGCCGGAACATTAACATCATGACGGACACCGGTTGGAAATAGACACCCGAGCCTAAATCCAACATCAATTTTGCGACACTTCATAACATGCTTCCATAACCGCGCAATCCGTAGATAGCCATCAATGTCGCCAAACCCAACTTGATGAGCCTGTTCTTGTACGATTGACATAGTTTGAAACATCTGGCGCCGCTCTTGATCGAGCTCGGGAATATCGGATGGTCCAAGATTTAAATCAACTCTATCTTTTTCTGCTGTTTGATTTGGTAATAAAAACTGCTGCGTAGAATTCACGCGCATGAAAAGCCAATCAACACCAAACCCACATTCCACACGATTGGCACACGTTGTGATATTTTGATACCATGCAGCTTCAAATCCTTGCCCTTGTAGCTTACCTTCAAGACGCAATGGTATCTTGGCGCCTCGCCAATCGGTACGCAAGGTGGTGGGTATACCAAGCATTTCAAGTGCATTCGATAATTGGCCCTGATCAAACGGACCAAAAATTTCTGGAATACCAATGGTGTCCTCATTGGCACCAAAAGCCTTACTCCCGGTAATAAAAAAAACATCTGTTGCAAAAAATGATGGTAATCCGTTGATGAGCAACCATTGACGATCATAAAGAGGAATAAACCTATTATCAAACACCGTCGACCTTGCGATAGACGGCACCAGCGATAGCATGAAAAAGACTATACGAGTATTTTTTTTCTGTAGCATTACTGCTCCCGTGCATAGATGAAGTGAATGAAAGCGTTAGATTCTTAGACATAATACTGCATTAGTCTTTTTTTGAGAAGCACTTCTCGCGTTCACTTTCGTAGCATATCTCTCAACGCCGATCATTTAGTAACTACCGAAATTGCATAATCTTTTGTATTATAGGACCTGTTGCCGTATATTTTGATGAATTATGGAATTACTGTACCGATAAAAAAAGGATTTTTTCATGAATAAAAACATGCAAGGCATTATTCTTGCTGCAGGAAAGTCAACGCGCTTTAACACGGGCAAAACAAAATTATTAGAAAAATTATGTGGCCAGGAGATGGTTATTTATATTACCAAATTATTAGCGCGTTTGCAGATACAAACCACCGTAGTCGTCGGTTACCAAAAAGAAGATATAATTCATGCAATTACCCAGTATCATGGTACCCACATTACCTGTATTACACAGGAAGAACAACGAGGCACTGGTGATGCGCTCATCTGCACACAAGACAACTGGTATGCTACCGACCTTTTAATTTTGAATGGTGACATACCACTCATTACCGATGACATCATAGAAGAACTATACAAACAGCATTGCCTGACGCAAGCCGCCATAAGTTTTGTAACTGCACATCACCCCGAATCAAAGAATAGCTCATACGGTCGAGTCATCCAGGATGGTGCTCGTATCAAAATTATAGAAGCCGCTGATATTGATGAATCTGGTGAAGACAATCGATGCGTAAATGCAGGCATATACATCATAAACCGATCATTTCTAGAAAACTTCCTTACACACTTAAATGATAATAATAGTAAGAATGAATTCTACATTACCGATCTGGTACGTATTGCAAGCGATAACGGACTTACCGTAGTGACTGCACAAGCACCCTTCGATTACATTCGTGGTATCAATACATTCCAAGAATTATGGGCTGCTGAACAAATCAAAAAATCCGAATTAATAAAATACTGGATGGACCAAGGGGTTGCATTTATGGTGCCACAAAGTACCATTATCGAATTAGATGTCACCATAGGCGCCCGATCACGTATTGGATGTGGTGCACATATCATGCGTGGAAGCACCATCGGACAGCAATGTGATATTCAAGCATTTTCATGGATTGAAAATAGCACTATAGGTGATAACACCACGATTCTTGCACACAGTATTGTAAAAGATTCAACTATTGGCAGCCATACCCATATTGGTCCTTTTGCCCACATACGTCATAATACCCACGTGAATGATCATAGTATCATTGGTAATTTTGTCGAAACTAAAAACAGTATCATTGGCGCGCATACGAAAGCAAAACATTTAGCATACCTTGGCGATGCAACCATCGGTTCTCACGTTAATATAGGAGCCGGTACTATAACCTGTAACCATGACGGTATGCACAAACATGAAACCACTATTATGGACCATGCGTATATTGGCAGTAATAATACCCTCATTGCTCCCGTTACCATCGGTTATAATGCATTTACCGCAGCAGGATCTGTCATCACTCATGCTGTTCCTGCACACGCTTTGGCGATTGCGCGTGAGCGACAAGTAAATAAGGATGGTTATGCGCTCAAACTCAGAGCACTGCACCACAGGCCCGAGGTACAAGAGCAAGTATCCAATGAGGCACATTTTTCGTTTGTTGGTGCCAAAAAAATTATGTATGATGACTCAACTCCCGAGGATGTATGATTCGCTTTATTCACACCGCTGATATTCATTTTGGTATGGAAAACTATGGGAAAATAGATCAAGAATCTGGTATTCATACGCGACTACTTGATTTTTATCGCGCACTCAATTTTTGCATAGATACCGCACTAGAGCACCAGGTTGATTTTTTTCTTTTTAGCGGGGATGCCTACAAAACGAGTCATCCTACTCCTACCCAACAGAAATTATTGCTCCAGTCGTTTTTACGCTTGTATAAGGCACACATTCCTATCGTCATTGTGGTTGGTAATCATGACAATCCTCTCAGCTTTGGCCGCGCAAATTCACTGGAATTATTTGGTGATTTACCACTGGATGGTTTTCATGTTATTGCCAAACCAACCTCCTTGGTACTTAATACACGCCATGGCCCTATTCAGATTGTCGGTATTCCCTGGCCGACTCGCAACTCCATTGCTGTATCTGACAAACATACTCATAAATCCGCCACTGAAATTACGCAATATATTTCACAAGCAGTCGTACACATTATTAATGATATGGCACAAAAGTTAGATCCAACTATTCCTGCCGTATTGGCAGGACACTTGACTGTATGTAATGGCATCTTTTCAGGATCTGAAAAACGGGCAATTTATGGTACCGATCCATTATTTCTGCCATCCCAACTGGCCATAGCGCCCTTTGATTACGTAGCGCTGGGACACTTGCATCGACACCAAAATCTTAACCCGAATGGCTATCCTGCACTCGTCTATTCAGGGTCTATTGAACGCATAGATTTTGGCGAACGCAAAGAGGACAAAGGGTTTTGCCTAGTCACCATAGAACAGAAAAATGTTACCGATTTTGAATTTATCAAAACCCCTACACGACCCTTCATTCAAATTGAGCTTGAACTGGAGGCAGGCAAGCCCCAAACAGATCAGCTATTGGCCGCATTAAAGAAATATGTACTTACTGATGCTATCGTAAAAATTATATACCATGTACCAACACATCAAAAAGATACTGTCGATCTAAAAGCAATACAACAGGCGTGCGCAGATGCTATGTATATCGTTGGTATTATTCCCATTCGCCAATCAGCAAGTCGCGAACGACGCATAGGCGCGGTCAAAATCACCATGGAATTACCGGCATTACTAGGAGCCTATTTTGATGGAAAACCGGAACTTAAGGATAAAAAAGATACACTGATTGCAAAAGCAATTCAATTACTGAAAGAACATACCCAAAGCAGCATACACGAAGAATAGTAGTGTATACTCTTGCATACTGCTCATGCACTATACTATAGTTTTTCCACTTGTTTATTTCTATAAGGAGTACATATGAAGAAAATCGTTTTCCTAAGCTTGCTATTGTGCGTCGCTACCATCGTCCACGCGGCTGATACACAACAAACACCATCGGAAACACCACCAGCTGATACCGCTGCTGCACCGACAGAGACCCTCACCACACACTACCTCTTGTGGTCCATACTCAAACAGGTCACGCAAGATGATGCTGACCGCACACTCTATGCACAGAAATACCAGCATCTACTTAATAAGACGCTCGCCGCCCTGCAAGAAATCGATCAAAAGGCCTATGACGCATTGATGAACCCTATCATTGAAAGCCAAGCAGGTTCGCTCGATGTAGAAAAAGCAAAAACACTCATTAAAACTAGTCTATCTAGGGGCTCCTTAGCGTACAAGTTATTTACCGACATGCAACAACGCTATATGCAAGAGCTGGAAGCATCTAACCACATAACTGAGCGAATTAATGCTGACCTGAATAAAAAATATCAGCGTATGCATTTACAACTCCAGATCTCAACAGCCGCAACTATTATTGTAGGCTATTTACAGATAAGCAAACTGCTCGAGTATAAATTATTTCCGTTCTTTAAAACAACTAAAAAAGTAGCGGTTGTTTAACGGTAGGCAACACCCACTGAAATTAACATCCCTGGGAATTGGTATTGGTTCTCGGGGATGTCTTATTGCATAACACAATAGATCTCTTGCGAAACCATACCTTTCCTCTCAATGCTCGTTCACTCAAATCCTTCGAGAGGCTTAGGGCGAGCGAAAAGCCCTCTCCCTCCCCGTTCGCCCTGACCACCGCGATAGGCTCGGGACTAAAGGCTCCTCCGATGGTGGTGGAGTTTACCCTGCCTGCCCGTCGAAGTTTTAACGTAGTCGGGAGTGCTGCAAAGCAGCGTATCGGAGGGTCGAAGGGTCAAAGTGAAGCGGAAACTTCAAAAATCAAAGTTTCGGAAGAAGTCTATTATAAAAAGTAAGCAGCTTCCGCGTCAAAAAGAGTGGATCATAGTCACGCCCTGTGTGCCATGCGCCATCTTGCAAACGTTTGTACAATTTTCCATCACGCGCAATATCAATGATTTTATCTGCCATCTGCTTTTTAGTTTTGACAATATAGCCATTATACCCATCACGAATAATATCTCGCTGCCCAGGCCCATCAATGGCCACCACCGGCTTGCCACAAGCCATTGCCTCTGCCAATACCAGTCCTTGCGTATCAGAGGTTGAAGGAAATAGAAAAATGTCTGCTTTTTTGTAGCAGGCGAGCAACTCTTGCGGCGTTGGCTTATGTACAAAGATAACCGTCTGAGTTAAATGGAGCTGTTTATAGGCATAAAACTGCAGACGCTCATATGCCACACCATGCCCTACTAACGTTAATTCAACATTACAGAACCGCAGCAATATCATCACATCAAGTAACCACTCGATATTTTTTTCCGGCGCAAACCGACTTACCAGCAATAAGCGAATCGTATTATGTTCAGCTATGGTGTGTGGCCTAAAGGGTAGATCAACAAAATGTAGATTCAGTCCACTCGGCAGTACTAATGTAGGGACGGATGTTGGGTCAACCTGACTATGCATTGCACAGCTAGGAAGCACTAAACCATCAATATATCGGTAAAACCGTTCTACTTGCCGTTTAATAAGAAAAGTCACCAGCCATTGCGGTGCCGGGACATAATGGGCATAATGCTCATAAAGTGTATGATAAGTAAATACAACCGGAATCGATAAACGCCTACCCAATTGTGCACCTAACCGCCCAAGCAAAAAGGGATGATGAACATGAATAATATCGGGAGAAAAGCGGGTAATGATATCGCGTAGATGACGCTTAGCGCGCCACGCAATTGCCATATGATTACTTTTGTAGACAAACCGCAGCAACGAAGGTATCCGATACACATAGGGCGGGTCCTGATGCTTCGTGCCCAAAAAATTGAGGGTGACTATCTGCACTTCATGACCCAATTCCTGTAAAGCACCTACCGTAGCCTGTATAGAACTGACAACGCCACCACTGTAAGGAGTATAATTATTGGTAATAAAAAGAATACGCATGGCTGTTCCTTTCTGCTGTACATACAACTCATCGTATCATAGAGCAAAGCGAGCGTCCAATAGGACACTCGCTTTATGTATAGCCACAAACAGAAAGTCTTATTTTAACGTTACTTGCCTGCCTTACCTACTTTATCTGCAACACGCTGCAATGCCTCTATCGAACGTTGGCCTTCTCGAATAACATGATCGATGAGCACCGGGTGAATAACCGATTTGACCGTATTCGCTTTTATCCCTGATTGTGCCTGCTTATTATATTCATCCAACTCTTGTGCTGATTTAAGCGACATACGCACCATCATATCTTTTTCTGATTTGACCAACTTTGAAAATTTCTTTGAAAAACGGTTCCCTTTTTTAGACAAATCACGCTCAGTTGGATCAAGTAGGTGCGCCGCAAACTCGGCATGCTCACAGTTAATCACATCCCAGAAAACCACTTCTTCGCGATCTGAATATTCAATACCGTTCAATTTATCTACAAAATAATCAAGCTCAAGCAAGATGTGGCGCGCAAAAAGCGGGAATATCCACCCTATCCACTCGCCGCCATTCAGCCTGATAAATACTAGGTCTTTAAACTCTCGTAGTTCCTTGCACAAGGGAAGTATGGTAGCCATGCTGTCAGGCTTAATATCTTTTCTAAATCTTTCAAATTTTTTATGCAAAGCCAATGCCCGATCTTTTAGTTCAGAAATCTCTAGACCTAGATGTAAGAACAATGCATGCTCGGACAATTGTCGCGACCAAAATGCAACCTCACTTTGAGCTGCTACATCTGCAATTTTAATGGTAGTAAAACGGGTCGCCTGATCTTTTGCACGCCTTTGCGCTATTGCTAGCAATTCTTCCGGTATTGCCATAAGGCCATCCGGTCCTTTTTGAGTGCCCATATGCTGGTGGCCATGCCCACCTTGTTTGTGGCGACCATAATGGCGTTTATCATGATGACCATTGGCCGATACTGATAGCACACTCAATAAGAGTACCAGACTCACCGGCATAATAACCTTATTGTATATCACACAACACCCTTTCTTGAAAAATGATTGAAAACTATACGCTATTTGTAGCTGTATACGATATCTATAGTCGAAGTCAAGCAACTGGTATTCATGGAAATTGGTTAACGCCCAATTTTTGCCAATCAGCATCAAATAGTTCTATGCCACGATTGGTCAGCGAATGCTGCATCATGGCTTGAAAGATCTGCGGTGGTATGGTCATCGCATCCGCGCCGGCCAGTATACCATCTTGAGCACGCGCCACTGAGCGAATGGAAGCAAGCAATAACTGAGTCTCAAAACCATATTGATCAAGCATGAAGCGAATATCTCGCGCGACTGCAATACCATCGCTATTGACATCGTCAAGCCGTCCGACTATTAACGAAATATACTCAACACCCAACTTACCCATCATCAGGGCCTGGCTGAGGTTAAAAAGTAACGTAATATTAATACGTATACCATCCTGTACCAGTTTATGAATCACCGGATAATACTGCTCATGACACGGAATCTTGACCACCACATTGTCAGCGATTGCCGCAATTGCCTGCGCTTGCGCACAGACGGCCTCAGGCTCTTTGTACGTAATTTCAACACTGATATCACCATGCGGTAAGGCCTGGATGATCTGTTTGACCACTTCCAGCGGTTGGCCGCCTGCTTTGCTTAACAAACTGGGATTAGTCGTCACACCATCAATAAGCCCTGTTGGTGCATACTCTTTAATAATCTCGACTTGTGCGGTATCTAAAAATATTTTCATTTTTGCTCCATGTTTTTGCTGTCCATCCACCGCGCAAGATAATAATCGAGTGAATAGTTACCGGCACCCGTCACTATCAAAACCAATGCCCCTATCAACAACATCAAGGGCAAATACCACACCTTCCAAAAAGGATCTTTATTGGTAATATGCATGACCAGCGCAACCACCATCACACAGGCGATGAAGAATGCACCAATACGCGTACCAAGACCTAGCAATACTGAAATGCCACCAAAAAATTCTGCGCATGCAGCTGCTAAGCCCCACGCAACTGGCCAGAAATAAACGCTGAAGTTTTGCATTTGTGTGCCCAGCCATAACCATTTTGGCTGCCCGGCCATCAGCTTCTGCCAACCAAATGGAATAAAGATATAACCAAACAATAAGCGCATAATAAATAAACAAAATGAGATAACCATATATCAATCTCCCTCATCACATAATGTATGCACAAAAAACCAACAAAACATTCACTACATAGGTCGCAGTACAAATTGGACATAAGGTACGTATTTTGAAATATAAAATATAGGCAAAGACTACTGATGCAAACGCAGATGTAAGCGCTCCATATCGCACTAGATCAGAGCAGTCTCCCCAGGCACAGATTATCATACCTGTATAAAATACCATGCCCAATAACGCATTTGAGATGCCTAGCAATTTCGCATAGGGACTGAGTAACGGCTTGGCACATGAAATACCATCAGAAATATCACAGGGCGCTTTATATGCCATATTACGTCTCAAACACTGCTCTATAAAAAAGGCATAAGCCGATAACAAGAATCCAATTACTGACAAGATCATGATGGAGATAATCATACCACTCCTATTTTTTGCTCCCTCGATACATTTTTACTTCGTAAAAACACTCGGGACGAGCGGGAAAGAATCTTTTTAATTTTATAATCATGAGGATTGTAAACATGACTACAAAATCGGCATAAACTTTACTATCTTCAAATATCCCATACACCCATTGCGATATCATATTGCCCTTCCCGCTCGCCCCGAGTGATTGCAAAGCAATCGTATCGACGGGTAATTGCCCACTCATTTTTTCAAGTCCTTGCGCACATCACGCAACTTATTTTTCTTGCGCCCAAAATCAGCCCACACATCACCTTTTTGTCTCAAGCGGCGCATAATATTCTTAATCGTGTATGATTGTGGCATAATCCCTTTTTTTAACAATTCATCCCATGAAATAGGGGTAGCAACCGGAGCATCCGGTAATGCCCGAATCGAGTAAGGCGTAACACTATGGTGACCATAGGTATTACGAATAATATCAAGAAATATACGGTTGCCCCGCTTTGCTTTACGTATCTCTAATGTCAATTGATCAGGATACTGATCAACCAGGTGTTGTGCGAGCGCATGGGCATATGCACGGACTCGATTAAATATAAATATACGTTCAAGAGGAAGGATAATATGTACACCACGCGAACCGGTCGTCATAACAAAACTAATCAGGCCAAGATCATCAAGTAACTCTTTAAGTCGTATGGCAGCAAAACGGACATTAGCAAAAGAAGCGCTACCGGAAGGATCCAAATCAAATATCATGCGGTCCGGGTATCTGAGTGTACCAACAGTAGTTGGCCAAGTATGGTAAACGAGCACTCCTTGGTTAGCCAAATAAACCAGACTTGCAGCATCATTACACACCACATAATGGACTAAACTGCCATCCTGATTTTTAATAGCAATCTGCTCAATCCAGTCAGGAAAATAACTGCCTGCCTCTTTTTGATAAAAGCCACCGCCATTAATGTCAGACGTAAAGCGCTGCATCGCCAGTGGCCTGCCTGCCAAATGGGGGAGCATATACGGCGCAATCTGTTGATAATAATCTATTACATCACCTTTGGTGATACCATCAGCAGGAAAAAGGACTTTATCCTCATGGGTCAGCTCAATAGCATAATTATTAATATGTACTATTTTGCTCATAGCGGCCGTTTTGTCCGTTTGATAGTTTTTTTGTCAATTTCATCCGCTGCAATTTCTTTCATGGTCCGACTACTGATAGCAGAAACGGTATCACGTATTGTGGCCTTGTCCGCTGTATGCTCATCACGCATTTTAATGAGCAACCAATTGTCGCCGCCATGCAATTGAGTGCGCACCAATGCATAAGAGCCATTGAGTTTTTTACCCCGCAATGTAATTTCAATAGTCCCGCGCTTATAACATTCATGCATCGGCACCAAACGCCCCTGTTCTTTTTTGATATTACGATAGGTACCTTTATCCCAAATCATCACGACACCGGCGCCATAGGAACCATCGGGAATAACTCCTTCAAATTTACCGTATGCCATTGGATGATCATCAGTGACAACCGCCAGGCGTTTATCGCCTGCCTTGCGCGACGGACCTTTGGGTACCGCCCATGATTTAAGCACCCCATCAATGGCCAGACGGAAATCATAATGTAAATGACTTGCTGCATGTTTATGTATCACAAACGTACGCCCACCGGTTACTTTCTTTTTGCTCGTTTTGCCCATAGGCTCGGGTGATTTTTTAAGGTTGCGACGAGTTCGATAGGTTTTTAATGTATCTTTTGATATATCCTTGGACCCTGCCATGAAACACTCTCCAAACAATAGACATAGAATAATCAGTAGATACCATACTTTGTGTATATGCATACTGCGTACCGTATCAAAAGATAGATATTCGTTGCAATAAAAAGCACTAAGCTATTGTATTAAACCGAACGCATATAATACATTGGTATTGTAATCAAAATTCAGAAAACAAATGGAGACAATTATGTTAACCAACAAACAGATACGTATATTTGCAACTCTGAGCTGCCTTGCGCTGACTACCCAAATCACCCCAATTACATTGAAAGTAATACCCATAGCCTTGGATAACGACCAATACAAGGTATTACTGGCAAAAGATCCAACAACCAATGTATGGCACCTGTTGCAAAAAGAATTTTCAAATGATCTCAACAAAAATGCGTTAAACCCAGATTATTTCCTCTATCAAGCAGCAGAATTACTGGAAGATAAAACAGGTGATACATGGAATTTCTATCAAACAGGTGATTTTTTGGATAAGGGAGAAAAAGCCCTGGAACGTGCAGCTCCTCGCCGCCCCTTCTTCAATCACATAGCTCCCGGCAATCAAATATGGACCAAGTTTTGGCAAAAGCCGGATGCTCTTTTTTCCGATAGAGTAGTCACACACCCTAAATGTATACTACGCATAGCATATAAAACCATTCCTGCAAGTGACCAGGATGCCCTCGCATGGTTTGATGTTAGTCAGCAGGGTGACCTCACTAGCCGCGGATCTACAGCCTGGCAACTATCGCAAGAGCAAGCTCAATTCTTACGATGGTTCAAAACAATGTGGAATGGTCCGTATGATAGACCTACCGGACTTGGCTACCAATTAGATACGCTTTACGGTAAAAACTTAGCCCACTACGCCGCATGCCTGGCCGTAGCTGCAGGTAAAATACATGACACCTGGTATGAATTGAAAAATATCCTCGTAATCAATGAAACATTTGCAGGTCTACTTAATCACTCAGTGACCATAAAAAACGTGGAGTATCCGTCAGTGTGGGATGCTTTCAATGACCACGATGATCGCTTTTATGGATTGCAAGAGCCTTTTGAAATATCCCTAAAACCAGTACTCACCAACATCATCTATGAAAGTAGTGATATTCAAGGAGCATTGCAGGCAACTCAAAACGAAGTATTGCTCTTTAAAAGCGATGACAGCATGGGCATAGAAAAAACCGGTTCGGGAAAAAATAAGGTCGGTATCCTGTTAATGGAGATACGCGATGGCCTGAACGGCGCAGGAATTACTGAAAAAAAAGACTACTCACTGCAAGCGCTTCTTGAGACACAACGCAAAAACTCCAATATATTTTCTCGCAAATGGTATGCGTTTATTGGCTCCATACGCAAATGGTGGTACCGCTAAATATAGCTACTCAACGAGCTTAAAGCGTGGCATGCGCACGCCGTTGACGTCAGTTTCTTCTAAAAACATCGCCAAGGGCCGATGCCAGGTTTTGCTGACCGGATTGTCATACAGCGTTTCATACACCACGTACCATGATAAGTCTTCAGAGTGACGTGACACGGCCAGCACTTTGTATTTATCGCCGCGATAATGCTGATAAATGCCACCAATTTTTATTTGTTGAACCAATTGGTCGGCGTCTTGTGCACAACATGCTTCCGTTTTTACTTCTTCGATATGCATAGAACACTCTTCTTAAAATAGTGTAACATCTAACACAAAAACACGGCCGCCCTAAGCGACCGTGTTCAGATTTGCATAATAGAGGTTATGCTTCATTGCCATCTTTTTTATATTACTTGACTGCGCGAGCTATCAATTTTAGCTCATCACCTTCGCTCCCACCAAGTGTAACAGAAGCTTCTTCACCTGGTATCACGAGGGCCTGCGCTGTTGCTATCACTTCTTGTACACCATCTTGATTAGGCGCAGTCACTTCAGCGTCTACTAATAACGCCTCATCTTCCCTTTGCGTAACATGTAACTTAACGGAGAGATCTTCACCTTGGTGTACCAAGTCTTTTGCTATGTCTAAATCCAACACTTCAGTGATGGTTTTACCATTATGAGTAAGTTCAACTTCAAGTTTTGCAGCTGAAATAATTGATACTGCTGATAATAGAGCCAAGCTCAATGCAAATTGTTTCATGTCATTACCTTTCATATGTGTATACTAATTATGTGACCCCTACCATGCAAAACGCAGATTAGTGTACCACAAAATCAATTAATGTATCAGAAACAAAAATAATTTTTATGCTCTCAGTGTTTTAACCTGAGTTTTAGCCTCATTACAAACTCTCGTTAAACAAGTCTAAAAAAGAAGCTTTTCATAAAAAAATTTGGCACTCTATGAAAAAAGATAGAAAAAGCTCGGTAAACAGTCACTTATCAATCAAAACATCATGGAGTTTTATAATATGTTATGCAAACGCACCCTCCTATTGCTATCAACCCTTTTTTTTCACGCCCTTCTTATGCCCATGAATTATATATCGCTCTTTGAAAGGACGCGCAACCCACTGATGATGAAGTGGAGTGAGGCAACAAAAAGTTTTATTTATACATTGCTCAGGCCATCAACACGTTCCCAACAACCCACATCTAATAGCGTACCCGATGGATCTGCCCGGTTAACTAGGCCAGCCAATAATTTAGCTCAAACCGGTTACAAACATTTCATCGATGCACTCAGCACAGACAAGCCACCCATACCTCAATCCCCGCAGGCATATGCCGCCTGTACTAATTTCTGCGTAGCGGCTCTGTATTCTGACAAATATACTTATGAATTACGCACAAAAGCCCTCAGCTACCTCCAACTGCTTGGTATACGCTATAGCCACATACCCGCACTACAGTATCTGGCAGCATGCTATAAACACGCATTTACCACCATTGATACACATTACTTTCAAACAAAAGAATGTGAGGATGCTATACAGCTAATAGAAGCGGTACTGGCACTGGTACCAACGCTGCCATTAAATGGAGAACGGCATGGTTACGAGTTACTATCAGATGCCGCTTATATTATCACTCATCTGCAAACACTACCGCACAATCCGATGAGCAAAGACCATGCACAATTGTGTTATGCTCGCTGTTCGTACCATGCAAATAAACAAATGCAGAACGCGGACCCCGCAAGAGATCGCGACAGTTGGCAAATATGCCATTCATTGTTCGCCAACGCCCCACATGACCCTCTGGCAGGGATTTACAGTGTGATAATCCCACTGTTTGCCCGCGAATTATCTATGCCAACCACAATAGCACACACAACTCCGGAATTATACGCCTACCTAGACACCACCCTCGATCAACTGGAAAAACATATAACGCCTGAAGCAGCACAAATCGCCTGTGATATATTTCATGCAGAACTTGAACAATTGGCATACCATAGCTGCGATCAGACAAAAATACACACTTTGCGCTTATTACTACTTATTAACCGGCACAGAGAGCTACCTATAGATTCTGACCGCTATAAAACTGATCTGGAAAAAACAATTCAGGCTCGTAAACCCACATTTCGTAGTGATATAGTGTTTAATAAACTCAACTCATTATCGCCGGACATTGAGGCGCCCTTACACAAAATAAACGAATATCTTACCCTTTGGCAGCACGCTTCTCATCAAATAAAACAATTTCATAACGATGATCAACCTGAAGTTAGGCAGCATTTACTACAGTGGTTTATCAGCACTATCATCCCCTGCATGCCCACTATCGTCAATGCATATGACAGTCAAATACTAACAGCGGTCTTTCAATCTATTAAAGATACCTTTAACTCTGACCCCGCCACCACTGATGCACTCCTCTATTCAATCATACAGTTGGTGGAAACCAACGACACCCCACCGCCGTTGGTTGATAAACTCGTAACTCCGGTGCTCAATGCGTATTTTAACGGAAAGCAATCACCGGGGTATGATATACTCAAAGGACTGCTGAAGCTTGCAACAATACACAATATATCCGTAACCACCGACAGCCAAGAGAACTATATCAAATCATGTACCGACCTGTGCACCCTAATCAAAGACATCAAAGTCACATCTCTCAACTCATCTTTGCAATCCTCATTGCATAATCTACTATCAAAAGCAGGTACATTATTCTGCAATATCGCCGACTCTACACAAAATAGCCCCCCTGTCCTTACAAATCGACTTTTGCTCTATGAGTACGCAATCCAATTACAGTATCCCCATGCTCAGCGCAATAAGGCGTGTATGATACTTAAAAATCATGCCGGCAGTCACACGTTGCCTGTTAATAAAATAAAAACGTTGATTGCTCAAGCTATTCATTCACTCACACAAGACCGGTCGATAGATGCCTTGCTCAAATTATCCGAAGTATATATGACCGGTATACCAAGTAAGCAAGCCGGCGCTAAACAGGTATGGTATGTAGAAAAAAACTTATCAGAATCCTATAAATTCGCACTGGCGGCATATGTCATTAATAAACACAACACAATGGCTTGCCATCTGCTTGGTAAGCTAGAAATGAAAATGGATACAACCAATCCAAATATCGATTATGCTATAGACATGTTTACACAAGCCATTGAGGGGACAAATCCGATTATGAATGCCTATGCAACAAGAGGAGAGCTATTTGTCAAAAAAGAAAAGTATCAAGAGGCATATACCGACTTAGCTCATTACATAGAAACTAGCAATATTCTCTCAATTCAATCACCCGACGATCAAGATGCACGTGCTCTCTGGTTTGCGGGTATCGCTCATTATATGCTCAATCCCGGATGTATCGACACGCTTGTTACCTACTGGGCTATCATATTTAATGATATAAACCATAAGGTGTTGAAAAATAATGATTACCGTAATCTCTATCTAGAAAGCTTCATAAGTATGACCTCCGCTTCTATTATTGAGAAGTTGGCGCAAGACGCACAAGCACGTATACGAGCATCATGTACCGATAAAAATACGCTTGAATTATGTCATTTCCTCCAGGTTATGCACCACCTGAACCCCCAAATAATAAGCGGGGAAATTTCTCGTTTATGCCTAGACCACGCTCTCGTCCACAAGAATGTCAATATGATGATTGCCATGCTAAATGGTGAGTGTGATATTGCAGATACATACACTTGTACAAGAACTATTATTGCCCTGTATCATCTATACAAAGATCACCAAGATGCGCTCCAACAAAATAAGATTCCCCGCGATGAAATACCAAAGATGCTGTCGAAACTCGCCGATGAAGGCTATCTACTCGCTTGCTTATATAAATTATGCATAGACAGTAGCAAAGTAAGTGCATCAAATGCTTTTGAGCCACACCTTTTAGGCACCGCATTTAAAAAACTTTTTGAAAAATCTGAACCACTCAATCAGCAGGTAAGCGCTGTGCAATTCTGGATGATCTGGGCTCACGCGCACACCTGTATACATGATTTTGATCAAGCCGGACTCCTCGCTATTTTTAAAAAAATAATGGATGACTCCACACAACTAAATAGCCCTATTGCTACCGAGGACGCTGCATATATTACCTTCTACTACGCACTTATCTACTACAACGCGGTATCCTGCTCCCATTGCCCACAAGATAAATGGCAAGAATATTTCACTACTACTCTCCGTCATCTCAATAACATAAACCTTGATACATTACATCCTGTAATCAGCACACTAAAGAGACGGCTCTATCATTCCATTTGTTCCACAATTATAAAATCTGAATCAAATCAAGATTCACGCATGAGGCTCTTGCAGCAGGCATTAAATCAACACAATGCATTGGCATATTTTAAACTAGCATTGATTACCCTAGAAGAAACAGTGGAACATCCAGGGAATACAGTAATGGCACGAAGACTATTTAATAAAGGAATCGAATATGGAAATACTGTCACCTACGAATCATTTGAATATTATATGATCGATATGATTAAACTTATTTTTTTAGAAAAAATTCAAACAATTGAAGCAACCATACCATCAAACTCAGTACTTTTGGGTAACGCGCATTAATGAATTATAGAACAATAAACTCATTTACTGTTACATCAGTATCAGGTATCCTCATACACTCATTAGAACTACGTAGCTTTTGAAAGGTTAGTATATGTCTTCAACTCAAACCCAGGCGCAAACGACTCACGCTCACCATGATGAACGTATCCTGGTTGTCAAACGCTCAGATCTGCTCGCAGCACAAGAAAATTGGCAAGGGCTTAACATTGATTTTTTCCCCAGTTGCTTGGAAATTATTAGCAAAAACGCAGAATTTCAGCCCCGTTCATTAATGGAAAAAGACCCAACATACAAGCAAATTATCCCTTATCTTATCTTCGAACATGAAGGTAGCTTTTTTTTAATGCAGCGCAAAAAAGACGCCTCAGAACAACGCCTGCAAAGCAAATACTCTTTAGGTATCGGTGGACACATGCGCTTTGAAGATTTACAACAGAGCCCAGATCTTTTTGGTTGGGCAAAACGAGAATTTGAGGAAGAAGTAGAATATACGGGTACCTTCCAAATGGCGCCCCTTGGTATCCTCAACGATGATTCAACCGAAGTTGGACAGGTACATCTGGGCATAGTACTTATGCTCATAGGTGATTCCAATAGAATAAGCATTAAATCTGAGTTGCAAAGCGGCCAGTTGATCCCATTGCCGGACTGCCTTGATTATGTCCCTTACATGGAAACCTGGAGCCAAATAGTACTTATGAAGTTACTCAAAGAAGGCTTTAAAAGCGTACAACAGGAAATTAAACCCCAGTAATGTAGCATATATGGCACAACTCGACACGCATAGAGTCTAAATATGGCTTTTATTTGGCATATTAGGGCTATTATGCTATTGTATAAGGATATTTATAATAACATTGTATTACATTAACCCTATAGCCACGGTTAGGGCACCTCTTAGCCCAACCAGTCCCTTTTGGAGCATCTCCCTATGTCAAAAGAATTTTTACGTCCCGATCAATTTTGTACCATCAAAACCAAGCAACCGCTTATCGATGAAGATCTACTTGCCAACGAGCAACTCAAGCAAGAAATGGATATTTTGTACTCAGGTATTTTCGATACTTTTCAACCTGGAAAAATAGTTAAAGGTACTATCACCAGCGTTGATTCTGATGGCGTACTCGTAGATATCGGCTATAAATCACGAGGGCTTATCCCTAAATTTGAATTCGGTACCCATGAATTGAAAAGCCTCAAGGCTGGTCAAGAAATAGAGGTACTTCTTGATGATTTAGAAAGCGCTGAAGGCAACGTGGTCCTTTCCTATGAAAAAGCTAAGGCCGCAAAAGCCTGGGAAAAAATCGTCAAGCTCTTTGAAGCCAATGAGCCGGTTGAAGGTATTGTTACCCATAAGGTTAAAGGTGGCCTGAGTATCGATATTGGTATACCTGCGTTCTTGCCGGGATCACAAATCGACTTGCAACGCGTCACCGATTTTGATCAATATGTTGGCCAAACTATCACTGCAAACATTCTCAAAATTAATCAAAAACGTGGCAATGTCATTGTATCTCGCCGTAAATTCTTGGGTGAGCAACGGGCAGAAAGCCGCAAAGAAATTTTGGGTAATCTTGCAGAAGGCTCAATCATTCAAGGTGTGGTTAAAAATATCACCAACTATGGTGTATTCATTGATATTGGTGGTGTAGATGGCCTATTGCATATCACTGATATGACATGGGGACGCATCTCTCATCCAAGTGAATTGGTAAGACTCGGTGATACTATCGCCGTCAAAGTATTATCATTTGACAAAAACAATGAGAAAATTTCCCTTGGCCTCAAGCAATTAACTGAAAATCCATGGGCACAAATCAGCGATTCGATTAAAGTCGGCAGTAAAATTAAGGGTAAAATTTCAAGCATTACTGACTATGGCCTCTTTGTTGAAGTAGCACCAAACGTTGAAGGATTGGTACACATTTCTGAAGTATCATGGACTGATCGTATTACCAATTTGGCTGACAAGTTTAGAGTTGGCGATGTCATTGATGTGTTGGTTGTATCTATGGATAAAGAAAACCGCCGTATGTCGTTGAGTGTTAAGCAGCTGAATGAAAATCCATGGGAAACGGTAGATAAACAATTCCAGGTTGGTCAAAAAATCAAAGGTATCATTAGCAACATTACCGATTTTGGTATCTTTGTACAGTTACTTCCCGGTATTGATGGCCTCGTACACATATCAGACTTGTCTTGGACTGAGCATATAGAACACCCGAGTGATCGCTATAAAATTGGTCAAGAAGTAGAAGCGTCTATTCTTGCTATCGATAAAAATAGTAAAAAAATATCATTGGGAATCAAGCAACTTGCCAAAGATCCATGGACAACAGTGGAAGAAGAATACCAAGTAGGTAAAGTTATTGATGGCGAAATATCAAAAATTACCAACTTTGGTGCCTTCATCAGATTACCAACGGGTATAGAAGGACTTCTGCATAATGCTAACATTGGCGAAGGCAAAAAAGCAGAAGAACTACTCAAAGTGGGCCAAAAAGCACAATTCCGTGTTATTAACATTAACAGGAATGAGCGTAAGATTGGCTTAGATATGCGCTTGACAGGCGAATTACCTGCACCTGCTGCATCCGCTAAACAACAATCACACGTAAAGAAAGAAAAACCTCGTAAAGAAGAACAGGTAGAAACGCCTCAAGCACCTAAGATGAAGAGCGCATTCCAAATGGCACTCGAATCAGCAATGCATAAGGACGATTCTAATAAAGACAATTCTTCTGGTAAATAGGAACGACACATGAAACAAATGACTTTTGCAATGATTAAACCGGACGGCATAAAGGCGAAAATAACCGGTAAAATTATTGATATGATTGAACAAAATGGTTTTGATATTGTACGCATGGAGAAAGTACACTTAGACATCAACGATGCTCAGGCATTCTATGATGTCCATAGCAAACGGCCATTTTTTACCGAATTGACTGAATTTATTAGCTCAGATCCGGTCATTATCATGGCCCTTGAAAAAGATAATGCTATCAATGCGTGGCGTGATCTTATGGGCGCTACCGATTCTAAAAAGGCCGCTGCAGGAACTGTCAGAGAAAAGTTCGGTTCTAAAACTAATATTATGTTGAATGTAACCCATGGTTCTGATTCGGTAGAAACAGCAGAAGAAGAATTGATGTTCTTCTTTCCTGACATGTTTATCGATGAAGAATGGGGCATAGACGAAGAAGACGAAGATAAAGACTTCAATGATGAAGAAGAAGAGTAACTCAAGACTTCTTTAAAAGCGATATACAAGGGGCACCCACACAACGGTGCCCTTTTTTGTTATCTAAGCTTTGCCCTATTATTGCTATTGGCAGGCCGAATCTGTTATGGTCATGAGTAATAAGAGCACGGTCATACACTAATTGGAGGTACATTATGATCTACAAAACACGTCTATTTATCACTCTCTTGTTATCTATGCTTATCAGCCAACCCGCTCTGACTATGGCTCCAGCTGGCCAAGCGCAAGCAAACGAAATATCGGTAATGATTTGGGCCATGGTATATGATGCCGATGGCTCGCTTATCGGACCTGTACTAAATCCCGGCCCTCCTAACACGCCCAAGCGGAATAGAGAACAATTCACCATTTTGGTAGATAAAGATATTGATACAATACGTTCAATTAAACAAAAAATATTGGCTGCCTACAAAACACAGGAAAATTTCTTACCTTTACCAACATCAGCTGATAGTGACTGGATTATCAATATGCGCAATCCAGCCGGCGATGAAGGCAAAACCCTACTCAGAAATGTATGCAGGCATTGCCGCATATTGATAGACATTAGACCGCCACGACCTTCAGTAAGTATGGCTAGCTAACACCTCTTTTCTGTACCTTCAATTAAGTTTTTGCCAACGTCTGGTTTTGTAGAACCTTATTTATGTAAGGAATTAGGTAAGCCCTAAACTGCGCGCGCACCTCGAATATAATAGCTTCAATATCTTTTTGGGACAGCTGAATAGGCTTTCCTATATCAAAAGAAGGAAAGGGATAAGAAGTTATTGTTGCCCCGATTGAAATAGGCCCTTTGTCGGGCGTCACAATTCTATTACCATATAAATCATGTTGCACGCGATTCCGTAACTCTCGCATGTAAGCGGTTACCGGCAAAATTTCAACATCGTCAACCTCTGCAAATCCCAGCTCTTTTTTAACACTATTCCAAAAATTGAAAATATCAGATAAACAATTTTCGATTGCAAAATCATAGTTTGTTCCACCGGGACTATTATTATTTTTGAAGACACCTTGAGGCATGCGATGAATTTCTCGCCTGCCACATTTTTCCAAATCAGAAGACGGTGGACCATCGCCTCGAATGAGCGGTTTTTTGTCTAGTTCTTCTGACGTGAGTTGCACTATTTGCATGCTTTGCTGTCGTACGAGATTGAATTCTTTCATATTAAGCTGAAAACCCCAGACAGTATCTAAATACACGCCAAACCGCAGTTCAATAAAATCAGCAAATTGGTTAACCAATTTTTGATAATCAGTATTGATTTGGGTATTTTTTTTATTTTTCATTGGTCTCCGATCCTATGAGATATTGAATGGTCTTATTGCAAAACTTTGATGTCTGAAATTTTCTCCCGCTCTGACCCTTCCCCCCTTCGGTACACTGCTTCGCAGCACTACCGACTACGTTAAAACTTCGACGGGCAGGCAGGATAAACTCAACCACCATCGAAGAAGGGCACCTTTAGTCCCATGCTTGACGAAGTGGTCAGGGTAAACAGTGAAAGGGACGGTGTTTCGCTCGTCCTGAACTCGTTGAAGGATGAGCGAGGCGAATAGGTGGTTCTGACGTCTATTACAGCCATTTCTATTAATATAAGGCTGATTCAGGCTCGAACGACTCCAGAGCTTTTACATTGATTTCCCTTTCTGTTTTGATGGCTTTGATGAAAGTAAACTTCCATTTGTTGTCGATGCTGCTGATATCAAATCCTAACCAGAATAGGAGGTCGCGAAATGCTTGCACATCGTTTATCCTGGAGGTTGGCTCTGCAATCCATAAATTGTATTAGCCACGACTTAATCTGACAAATCACTTGAAAAAAGTGAGAGTTTTCGGTTTTGATGGAAATAAAAAAGAAACTTCATAACTATCAAAGGAAAACTCTCATGTTGAATAATAACGAAAAAGTAATCA
>Ga0206799_1045_pt1 | contig 28827 bp, 28 predicted proteins | sample Alteio_BWOrgCont_67_FD_152900 | JGI IMG/M metagenome (GOLD analysis project Ga0206799, IMG submission 152900) | Enriched cells from forest soil in Barre Woods Harvard Forest LTER site, Petersham, Massachusetts, United States -... | ecosystem: Environmental > Terrestrial > Soil > Temperate forest >...
ATTAATTCATTGCAATCTTCATTGTTTAGTATTAAGTGGGTGGTCGTAGTACGATCAATGAGCAATTGAATCTCTTGTGACCACCTATTAAATAAGGCACAAAAAGCAAGAAGTCTTCTGATGATAAAACCTTCATAATCTGTATATGTCAGCATCTGATTTACAAAATCGATTATGCCGGTGCCTTGTAATCTATGACGTATTCTCAATAGCGCAATTGGCGATAGCGCATGAACGATTATTGCATCTTTAATCTCTTTTCGTACCTCAGCATATGTGGTGAGTTGTTGTTGCGTTGTATGTGCAAAATCAAGGAGGGTTTGTCCATCAACTACCCTATATACATCTACATTGTGATCCACAAGTAAATGTACGATGTCTCGATGTGCAATATTAATTGCAACAGCCAGTGGGGAAGTATTGTATGAATCACCATCAATTGGCGCGCGCCTGTCTATGCACCATGTTAGCAGGAGCCTTATATCACGAAGGCCACGATGTGCATCGTGAGATTGGTGGTGTACGATTGCGGCTAGGAGCCGATCCGCATTATTGAATGTAATGTGAGATGCACGGCTATCTATAAGATCAATTTGTTGGCATAAATATTCCAGGGTAGCTAACATGTAATCAACGTGGGTATGGGCTATAAAAAGATTTTTTAGTAGTAGGATTTTGTATTCAGGGCTTTCTGATTGCTTTGATTCGTAAAACGCTTTTACGGTGAATGTAACATCGTCATTGTATATACAATGCGCAACATCCTGCCCCACCCTGGCTACAAGGGCCGGGTCCATGGCCTGGAGAGTGACTCCGGACAGGGTAATCAGAAAAGGGCATAGGCATAGAAATAATCTGTTCATAGGGTAAATCCTTTTAAATATTACCCATTCTAACATGGTTTATGCCAATTAACAACTGGGTGTCTATTTGTCAATACAAAAGGGCTTGCTGATGAGTGGTAGGTTTTTAGCAAAAATTGGTGTTATTTGAGCCATTCCTAACCTGTTTTTTTAATTAACATTAATTTTTATTGACTGGCAGTCAATAAAATTGATATCGTGAAGTTAGGTGGGAGGAGATAGTTTGAAGCTAGCTCTGGTAACACAGGGATGTAGAATAAAGTCTATGTACCTCTTACCTATTTTATTCATCAATCAATACAAAAGGGGTTATCATGAAGAAATTATTATATACAGTCTCACTACTTGCGGCTGTCTGTACAGGAACAGGTTTGCAAGGTAAGGGCGGAGGTCAGGCAGAAAATGCTGCACAGGATTTGGCAAAATTTATGAAGATCTTACAAAAGCATAAAAACGAGTGGTTGAAATTTGAGATGGAAGTGCATAAAGGCAAATATGATCTGTTAATAGCCGAGCATGATGCGGTATTTAATCACAAAATAAAAAATATCCAAAAATATGCCAATAGTACAACGCAAGAATATAATAAAATGGTATTACCTGAAGTGGTTACGATGCACAAGAATTATATGAAAAAATGGCATACATTGTGTACGTCACATGAGAAAAAAGCAAAAACGCTTCATGCGCGTCAGATGAAGGAAGTTGCTGATTTTGAAAATGGTATGGGCGGTATGCAGACTATGGAAACAAAAGAAACCTACGAGAAGACAACAATTACTGAGTAGGCAAGCAGGATATATAAAAAGGCCATGAACAAGTTTCGTGGCCTTTTTTTGCCTACTTTTTTTATAAATTATTTGCCCACCACAGCAATAGAATGGTGATAGCGGCATTGATGATAATGGCATACATATTAAATTGTTTGGTGAAAGTAAAAGATCCAAGTTGTATTGGTAGAGTGCAAAACCTGGTCATCATAACATGACTGAGTGTATGAAACAATTGGGCGCCGGCACAAAAAATAATAATATCTCGCGTTGACCACATAACGATTCTCCTTGAGTAGGGTTAAACTTTATTTATTGACCCCAAATATCATGGTTTGTTACTATGAGCCCATACCAATAGTTAGGGGGCTGCTATGTCATTATTATCACAGAGTGTAAGATCGATACAATGTTTAATATTTAGCATACTTTGTTTGGCTTGCACACGGTCTTTGTGGGCTCCTGATGGGACTATGCCGGCCACCTTTGAGCAGTTGGTCAGGAATTCACAGACATTTCATAAATTTATTCCATTTCCAACTAAGGCAAACCGGATTGTTACTATTGCCGGAAGTGATAAGAAAAAACAGGACATCATTGCGCATCAGGCAAACACAACCAGGCCTCTTGTGGATGTGAAAGTGCTCAAGTTGATTGATGGATTTTTAGTGCATAAAAAGAACTATGGCTCGGATATAGAAAAAAAAGTATATACGACCATGAACAGAGATGCCTTTATTGATCGTCTTTTGACCAAGCGGCCTATCATGTTTATGACCGAGGCTGATAGTTATATCTTGTGTACAGGCAAACATGGTAGTGGCGGCTTTGAAACTATTGGTACAGATAAGGAAAAAGTACCATTAATTTTACAAGATTATCTGTCATATGCGGAAATGCAAATTGCAGCATTGTTTGGTGTGTCTACACCAACCTATTTTATTAACAATGGTAGTCGTACAAACACAGCAGTGATTGGTGTGACCGGCATGTATCAAGAAACGGGAGTGTATACAGGGCTTGTCGGAGCCCGTTTTGAAAAACCGGGATTAATGGAATGGCAACAGGTGGTGGTGACCAAGGAGCAAAATACGGTCGAGAATGGATACGGTAAACATCAGCAAAAATCGAATCCAAAAGCTCAATTATTAGGACTATGGGCACATTTGTACGGAGTCCCCCTACTTACCTATGATCAGGTAGTCCATGATGCAAGTGGTAGATTTAGAGCGCTGCCGGGCGGTCGTTACTTTGATACTAAGATTTATAAAGAGCGGATGAAGTTGGTACTCAAACCATTTTTGATTGATGCCAATGATCGCGGAGCGCAAGAGGGCAAGAACGTATATTGTCATATTGTTGGGCTTGGTCTTGGCGTCTGGCAAATTGATGCCGTGCAAGTGAAATATTTCCTTGATGCATGCAATGAGTTATTAGGTCAAAGGAGTTCACCGTATATTAAGAGTCTACCATATATTTCTGATGTTGATTTTAGCTGGTTTCCTGACAACTATCAGGAAATTGGTGGTATAAAAAATGGTGGGCACATAACGCGTAATCGTCAGTCTATTGCCGTACATTTTTCAAAACGTAACCCTGCGGATAAGTTACAAGGGGCTGATGCAGATAAATTATTAGTGGCTATGTACGCATGGGATGGTAATGCATATCCAGGTAATGAATATTGGGACGGTCAATTGAGCGCATCTGGTGATCCGGCAGCAGCTTGTTGCTCGACTATCGCTGAATTGCAAAATCCGCTCATTAATCCGAATGTATCCGCACAGCAATTGTTTGTGGCACGCTAAAATAGTAATGCTAAATATGATACTATCTGTGTAAAGCACGCAAAACTTCAACTATTTAATCAAAAAATTGCTAAAAAACGCCAATTGATTAAACTATTTGACTAGTTGTCTGTTTTGTTATGATTTATTTTCGGAGGTTGTATGTATTATCTAAAATTAAGTCTGTTGTCGTGTGTATTACTTAGTTCACCTGTTCTACACTCAATGAATTTTCATCAAAAAGCAGTTGATAGCTATCAAGACGGTATAGATCTGAAGGCAGTTATCGCATTGAAGAACCAACAGGCCACGTTACCGTGTGCCGGGCAGGACAAGTCTATATATGACCTGGTAAATGATGATGCGTGTGATGTCCATAATCCTTTGAATAAGGCAATGCTCTATTTGTTTGAGCAGAATAAGGTTGTAGATAAAGGTTGCATAGCAGATTGTCATTGTGCTGAGATACAACACTTGCTCGAGTTATATGGCAAGGGATTGTACGTTATATACACAAAAAATGGAAAAGCGCTGCCTATTTTATTGCTTGGAACAACTAATGAAAATCACGTCAGCCTACTAACAGCCTATTTAATCAGCCAGTTCTCACAGACAAAAGAAAATAGAGCGCCGGAGCATGATAATCTGCCGGTAAAGCAAGCATCACCTACGTATATGCCAAATGGCAAGCCTCCCTGTCAAGAACGGGTAATCTAACCGTGGGTAAGAAATTGTTTGTTTCCGGATGGCTTTTTTACTAATTTTTTTGTACAGTATTTGCCATTGTTATACATTGCAAAAAAAAGGAATATCTATGAACTGTATAGGCCGCATATACTGTATTGTTGCATTGCCATTTATACTTACCAATTGTAACGCAGATGCCAAGGACAAAAAAAATAGAACACAAAAAAAAACACAAGGAATTAATGCTATGTCTCGTACAAAAACAAGCTCCGGGTTAGAGTATACTGTGCTACAGGCGGGAAATGGCGAATCACCCAAAAAAGGTAATCAGGTAACGGTACATTATACCGGGTGGCTAGATAAAGATGGTGAACCGGATGGAAAATTTGACAGCAGTGTTGATCGCAACCGACCGTTCACGTTTGCTATTGGCGTCGGGCAGGTGATAAAGGGATGGGATGAAGGCGTGCTGACTATGAAAACAGGAGAAAAACGTCGCCTATTTATACCCGCTAATCTTGCGTATGGTGCATTCAGCCCGAGCCGTGGCATTCCGCCACATTCAAATTTAATTTTTGATGTTGAGCTCTTGAGCGTTTCATAAAGCTATATTGATGCATAATAATATAGGGACAGGTAACTGAATAATGGGAACCTGTCCCTTCGTTTTATGTATGTCATAATTATATGACTAAAAAATAAAGGAGGATAATGAAGAAAGTGCTATGTGCCCTGTTGATATGTTCAGTGATATACAATATTGACAGTACAACGCTTGTTTATAATATGAAAATTAGGCGTGCATTTGCGGCCGGCTCTTTACTGCATATTAATAAAAATAGACGGTTTATGTGGCTGTTGACTGCCTTACCAATCTATTACCACCGTACTCGTAACCTGAGCATTCAACAATTACCAAATACCATTCACGAAAACACGAGATCTGGAGGCTCGATTTTTAATACGCGCTTACTGGCACCCTATCATTGGTGGGCGGAATTGACGATCGGACTTGAGCGTCAAACATCACAGTATGGTGCACCAAGTAATGCGCATGCATCGCGTACGGGATTTGATGATATAGTGATAAGTATAGGTAAAAATTTTTTCTTTGCTCAAAATAATGGCCAGGTAGTTGTATATGGCCTTGCCGGTTTTCCAACGCATCGCGGCGTATCTCAGGCAGATCAATTTGATACACAAGTTGGAACTCGATTTTTTGGTCTTGGTGGTGGCGGTGAAATTTCCTATAGTTTTATCAAGCAAGCAAAACAAGCATTGATTGGTGTTCTAGAAACGCGATTTGTACATTTTTTTAATCGGCACTGGTCTCCTATTTTGCCGTGTGATGCGCGGATCCAGCCGGGAAACATTACTGACTTGGTATTGTTGCTACAATATAGAAGAAAGAAAAATGTTATTGAAGTAGGCTATAATCCTACTTTTTTTACTAATCAAGCGGTATTGCTACCCGCACAGACTATTAAAACTGATACCTTTGTGCGTAATAGTGTGTATGCCAATTACTTGCACCTATTGGAGCAATTACCACTGATTAAAATGCCTGGAGGTCTTGGTGCAGGTATTAACCTTGGCAGAGCAAATCGGTTTGATACTAAAATTTTTGCCTGCTGGCTGAATCTAACGATGCTAGTGTGAGGTTTATACTCTAATTATGTAATCGTCCAATCAATTTCCGGCAGCTTATGGGCTTTAAGGAACGCATTTGCCTGCGAAAAATGACGGCAGCCTAGAAATCCCGTTACAGAAAATGGCGACGGGTGTGCTGCCTTTAAGATCAAATGATGCGATGGATCAATATGTAGATGTAGATGGTTAATTTTTTTTTGTGCATAAGCACCCCAGAGCATAAAGACCGTTGGATATTTACGTTTAATAAGCGCTGCAATAATAGCATCAGTAAACAATTCCCATCCCTTACCGGCATGGCTCGCAGGATTGCCTCTTTCTACGCTTAAAATCGCGTTAAGTAATAAAACACCTTGACGCGCCCAGTTGGTTAATGTTCCAGTATGCGGCATAGGCATACCAATATCACTATGAAGCTCTTTAAAGATGTTACGTAACGATGGTGGTTGAGCAACCCCCGGTGGAACACTAAAGCTGAGCCCATGAGCTTGTCCAGGTCCATGATATGGGTCTTGCCCTACAATAACTACACTCACTGTATCAAATGATGTTGTTTGTAATGCAGCAAAAATATTTTGCTTTTGTGGGTATATAACTGAACCGGCAGCTTCCCGTTCTTGAAGAAACTGCACTAATGCGTCAATCTCAGCATATTCACCTACGTGTGCCAAGGGTTTTTTCCATGCTGGAGGAAGTGCGGTAAAAAATTGCTGTTGCCGAGGAGTCATAGGAGTGCTCATAATAGGGCTAATAATACATAAGTATACCGCATAATTTTTTGAAATACACTAAGAGAAAACCAGGAAAGCACTTTAACGAACAGCTATTGATAATGCTTGACTTATGATTAATGCATTATTAATGCTTATGACATTTGATAACACTATATATTCCATCAAAGTATAAATCGCAAAAAGGAGAAGCGATGCTAAAAAGTATTTTATTATCAATAGTCGTTGTATCTACGAGCTGTCTGCTTGCAGACACAGCCTATGTAGGCAACGCTACTTCGAATTCAGTAGCCATTTTAGATACCGCATCGAATCAAGTAATAGGGCTGGTGAATGACCCTCTCAGTACGTTTAATGAACCCTATTTTATAGTTATTACACCTGATGGAAGTACTGCATACGTGACAAATATTAACACCAATACGATAAGTATTGTTGATCTAGCAACCAATACGGTAACTGGATTAGTGGCCGACCCAGGTAATACTCTTCAAAACGTCTTCTCTATGACAGTTACTCCTGATGGCAAAAAGGTATATGCCCTAAATAATTCTAATAATACGGTGAGCATTATTGATGTAGCTACCAATACGGTAACTGGATTGGTTAATAGCGCGATACATGCCTTTGACAATATCAGCTTTATGGCAATTACTCCTGATGGTAGCACTGCATATGTACCAAATCCTGGAAGCAACACCGTTAATATTATTGATGTAGCAACCAATACCGTAACGGGATTTATCTCAAGTCCCGCTTTTGATGGCCCAACTGCTCTGGTAATGACTCCCGATGGCAGCAAAATATATGTTGCAAATTATACTTTACCGGGGGCTATTACGATTATTGATGTGGCTACCAATACGGTGCAGGGGTCTGTGTCTGATCCGGATATGACTCTTGAGTTTACTGATAATATGGTAACTACACCGGATGGCAAAACACTGTATGCAAATAATAATATTATTCACAATACTATTAGCGTTGTAGATCTTGCTACCAATACCGTGACGAATCTTATTACAAGTCCAAGCTTTGATATTGTCTTTTATATGGGGATTACTTCCGATGGTAAGACCATATACGCGGTTAATGCTACTCACAATATTATTAGTATCGTTGATCTCCTTACCAACACAGCAACCGGGTTGGTACAAGATCAGCAACATCTTCTGCATAGACCTTTCCCAATAGCGTTTGTTGTGTATGCGGCGAATGTAGAAAATCTCAGGGGATATCAAACGCGCAATATATTCCTCACGCAGACAGATATCGTTAATGTTATTCAGTGGGATGCACCATCTAATGGGGCGGCAGTAGCAAGTTATGCCATTTATAGAGATGCCGGATTGACCGATTTAGCAGGTACTGTGCCGGCCGCTGGAATGCTCCAATTTTTAGATCACAATCGTCAAAACAACATATCATATACCTACTACGTAGTCTGCGTAAGTCCATTGGGAGTTCGATCACAATCGCGGAGTGTTGAAATAGCAGCCATTTGATATCAGGAGAAAAGATGATGAATATTCGTACAAAATATTGGGTAGTAAGTTTAGTCTATTTTGTTTCTGTACCCGCATATGGGCGTGATGTGTTACTCGAATTCAAGGCAGCTTATTTTTTACCTACGAATGATACATTCAAAGACATTTATGGTGGCGGAGCAATCTATGGACCAGAGGTGACTGGGCAACTGTATAAAAGGCTGTATGGATTTACCAGCGTAAATTTTTTTAATAACCATGGCAAATCGATAGGATTGTGCAATCCAACTACTGTCAAACTTGTTACTCTCGGTCTTGGATTGAAATATTTGATACCATCTATCTATGGCACGTGGTATATCGGATTAGGGATAGTGCCGACCAGATTGCATACGCATGATTATTCACCGTTTGTCGCTCCCTTTTCTACCAGATGGACATGTGGCGGAGTTACCAAAGCAGGCGTGTATATTGACTTGAGGCACTCATTGTTCCTGGATCTGTTCTTTGATTATTCATTTGCGCGTGTTAAACCAAAATGTGTGTCAGGAATACAGGTAGAACAGCATGCGGCGTATCCCAATGGATGTTCATTTGGCGCTGGTCTTGGATATCGCTTTAATTGATACTGCCAATCTCAAAGTGCACTCCACAGCACAAGCAAGCGATAGTCAACATTACTTCCAATTCAGTGGCTATTTTAGATACCGTATCAACATTAACAGCCTGAACAGCCAAAAGTGTTTATTCTATAATTGTATTACCGCAAGCCATTATATGCTTTTTGTGGTTGGTACAATTTCTTAAAACTAGTATAATCATGCGTCCGCTATTTGTCTGATATGTTCTGAATAATCTGGTCAACCATGGCATTCAAAGTAGCTTCGATGCTTGCGTCTAATAAATTACCCTGCGCATCGAGTGCTTTCCACGCAGTTGGAATGGTAATAACAGTATCGACTAGTATCATCTTAAGTTCATCCATAACCGGCCCTAGAGAAGATAGTACGAACGATCCGCCTGAAGGTCCACCGGAATAACCAACCAATCCAACCGGTTTATTGTTCCATTCCACATACAGAAGATCTAATGCATTTTTAAATACCGCAGGATAGCCCTTATTATATTGAGGCACTATCATAATAAATCCATCTGCTTGCTTAATGATATCTGACCAGCGTTGTATAGCAGGATCGGTAATTGTTTTTCGACGCGAAGGTACCACCGCATCATCTAAAAGGGGTAACTGATAATCTCGCAGATCAATCAGCTGCGTATTGATATCGGTACGCTTGTGCAGCAACCCGTTCAGTGCATTTGCTATTTTGTCAGACATCCGCCCTTGTCGAGTGCTGCCAAGTATAATAAAAAGATTCATTTTTTTTGACACTGCTTGCACACTTTCATTATTTTTCACCTGACTATTGCATCCGCTTACACATAGTAGAGCAAGAGCGCTACATAACACTATGACACTTTTTGTTTTCATACAAGACTCTACCTAATGTATGGATGTTTAGTATATAAAATATACGTATGGATTTTCAGAAAAAGATTACGCTGTCAATTATTTTTACCTTCATCATCAGTATCTTCAGACCATGCTTCATACCATTGATAGGCAATCCATACCACTAGTACCGCACATGCTACACCTACAAGATATTTGGTATCAATAATCACAGTTGATTTAACCGGAATAGGCGCAGGTTGCGAAGCCACCGTTGCAGGTTTTACCGCAACTCGCGTAGCCGCAGCAGGTTGTGGCGCTGGAGTTGAATGCGGCGCCGGAGCCGCAGCAGGTTGTGGCGCAACAGATGCTGTAGGAGATGAGCTTGCTGATCTAGATGCTGATGACGATGAAGCCTTCGGTGCTGACGGTAAAGGTGGGATTAAGGCAGCTGGTTGTTGGCCTTGGGTTTTAAGATTTGCAAATTTTGTACTCATTTGATTGCTGAATGTACGTAGCCTATCCGGCGCACAATCAACGGCCATGGAATAGTACCTATATCCATATCCTTGCAACTCGGGCACCAGGGCAACAATAGTAGAATGTAATTCATTAAAACGCCCTTCAGTCATGGTTCCTAATCCAAACTCATTTATATCCTTTTGAATAATCACCACACCATCTTTTTGATACAGTATTTCATGATCCATGGCCTTCACCGGGCCAACGGCCCCTAACAAACAAGCAATCAATAGTAATTTTTTCATAAAAATCTCTTAATAAAGATATAGATATATACTTTATGAATGTGCCATAGATAGCACCATTTGTAAATGACTCCCCATAGCCCATGGCCCCAATAGGCTCATTTTCGTGCATATAGAAATATTTAGCCTCTCGTTAATTCTATTATGAAACTTTTGACTTGCTTAAGCCATTTTTGACCCAAAATTACCCTACCCCTTTTTACCTTCCCTTTTTTGTGTGCTAGAGTGTACAAAGTGTTAGAATAGCATATACATAGGCATGATGCCTGATTGAACCATAACGTTAGGGAACATATATGAAACAACACGCACGCATGAAAATCGCTCTTTTGACTGCCGCTCTCATCATTGCTGTCCCCTGTCAGGGCGCTCCTAAGCCATGGACGACCAAAGTTAAGGATGCGGCAAAGACCTGGTGGCAAGATAACCCGAACATGAAAACTCCCCTTTTAACAGCAGGGGCCACATTAGGCGCCAGCCTACTCATAGGCCTGGTTTGGTGGCTTGCACAAGATAGGCGATCTAACGAACAGGTAATTATTGATACCCAACATCTCTGTCGCACCAGTACCGATAAATACAATCGTATGTTAGTGGTATTAGAACAAGCCCAGCTTACGTCACATAAGACCATCAATGAGCTCTTGTTGGTTAAGTTCATTGAAAGTGGTGTTGACTGTTATTATCTGCATGCTTTAGACAATACCCTATCCAAGCTTAATAAAGAAAATAATACTTTGTCCACGCGTATTGCACACACCAAATCTGATGACTTGTACAAGCGTATGCAGGTAATGCAACAGGATATTTTTGCACTTGTCACACGCCTGAATGGGCTAAGCAATTTTATTCATTATCACAGTGCATATATCGAGCTCTATAAGGTAGCCGCTCAACTACAGAAAACCTATGGGCAAGCACGTATCTGCAAGCATGTGTACGCTGAGCTTCTTGTGGTAGTACGCACCAACGCATCCCTATTTACTGCATATCCCTACTTTGATTATGTAGAAAAAATAGAACGCGTAATAGACAATCTTAAATCCCTGTTACGTGATGCTTCGTACGCGCAAAGTACCGACCTGGTACATGACACACAAGAGCTATTAAATGATCTTCTGGTAATCAAAGGCATGGTGGCATCAACACACGAATACAGGGATGATGTACATAAAAGAGAAGTGGCTCGTATGCAATTAGAAAAAGAAGCAGCGGAGCTAGCGCGCATACGTGCTGAACAACAGCGAAATGAAATAGCTGCTGTCGCCGCTCGCGCACAAGCAGAAGCTCAGCGCATCAGGGTGGAGGCTGAAAAAAACAGGGTTGCCTTGGAACGCCAACGACTCGAGGAGCAGAAAAAGGCAAACCAATTAAAGCAGCAACAGCTGCAACAACAGAAATCGGATCTTGAACGAGCAAAACTAGCAGCACAAAATGACGCACTACAACGCGAACACGAACGACTTGAGCGGGAACGTGTTGCCGCACAGCAGACACAGTATGACGCATGGCAACGAGCACAACAGGCTGCTGCATATCAACAACAATATGCCCCTTCTGCACCACCCATGGAAGAAGAACCGGCACAGAAGTATGACTATTCTCAACCGGTACCAAGTGCACCACCAGTGGAAGAAGAGGAGGACTTAGATACACTGTTTGCCGCTATGGACAAAGACTTACAATTTGAAACACAAGAAACTGAACAATTTCAAAAAGATCATGGTTTTGAGGACGTAGAATAGTCTCCCACCAAAGGGTAACTCCATGTTTTTGCACATAGCTGATATATTTGTAATCTATTTTGGTAATGCATCAGACATGATTTATCCGCAGGCGTATTTAACAATGCCTGCGGATATTTTTTTTGCTAAAACAGAATCCATACAACGCATTATTGTCCAGCTACAACTAACACATCTTTTTTTTGCGCAGCAGGTGCATGGTATTAACGGTATTCAGGTGACTCCTGCGCTCCTTGCTGGAACTCCCGCTTTTACCACACAAGCAGACTTTTTGTATACCGAAACTACCGCCGTTGGCATTGGCATAATGACTGCCGATTGTCTGCCAATTGTTTTTGTTGACCCGGTAAACGGCAGTATAGCCATTATACATGCAGGCTGGCGCGGTGCCATACAAAACATAGTTCAAAAAGCATTAGAGCACATGCATATGGCATATGGCACAAAACCGTCCAACATTTTAGTATTTTTAGGGCCCAGTGCCCGTGCCTGTTGTTACCGAGTAGGGCCCGAATTTGTAGCTATTGCTGCACAGGATAACCTCTGTAGAGACGTCCTTGAAGAACGTGCCGAAAAACTATTTTTTGATGTACCCCGCCTTGTGCATAATCAACTGAGCGCAGCCGGCGTACAGCCACAATCAATTTCTCAAGAATATAATCTATGTACTATGTGCGATACTCGATTCTACTCACATCGACGAGACGCGCAGCGCAGCGGACGGCAAATGACCATTGTAACTCTTGCATAAAAGGCATTTTGTGCTGTTGTCATACGATAGCTAATATGATACATTCATCTGAAATAACACACTCGCTCTATACTGTTTACTTTGTATGTAACAGGTCTGATATACTGACAATAAAAATTTTCAATTAAGGGGCACCATGATTGCACGCATTTTAGGAAAAATCATCGGTACAGCCAATGAACGTACCGTAACCCGACTGCGTCCTATTGTAGAACAAATTAATGCACTTGAGCCAAAAGTCAGTACTCTGTCTGATGAGCAACTCGGGCAACAAACGTTATATTTGCGTGAGCGCTTATCACAGGGCAAATCGCTTGATGAACTATTGCCCGAAGCATTTGCAACGGTACGAGAAGCCGCCAAGCGTACCCTTGGCCAGCGTCATTTTGACGTACAACTCATGGGCGGTGTCGTATTGCATCAAGGCAAAATTGCTGAAATGAAAACAGGTGAAGGAAAAACCCTAACCGCCACACTGGCCCTCTACCTTAACGCTTTAACCGGCAAGGGTGTACAACTAGTGACCGTCAATGATTATTTAGCTCGTCGTGATGCTCAGTGGATGAGCCCTGTATACACAATGCTCGGGTTGAGTGTCGGCTACATACAAAATAATATGTCAGATACTGAACGCAAAGCTATCTACCAAAATGATATTACCTACGTTACCAACAATGAACTTGGTTTTGATTATTTGCGCGATAATATGAAATTTCGCCTGGAAGATTATGTACAGCGCGATTTGTATTACGCTATCGTTGATGAAGTTGATTCAATTTTAATAGATGAAGCACGCACCCCCCTTATAATATCGGGATCTGCAGAAAGTAGCAGTAAACTGTATGTTGATGCTAACCGGGTCACTGCTCGTCTTGAAAAAGGCATCGATTATGAAGTGGATGAAAAAGCCCGTACTGCATTATTTACCGAATCAGGTGTTGATACAATAGAAGCAGCATTTCATATTGATAATTTATATGCAGTTGAACATATGAATTTACTGCATCACATGAATCAAGCAATTCGTGCTCATGCCCTGTTCCGGCGTGATGTGGAATATGTTGTACGTGACAATGAAGTACTTATCGTTGATGAATTTACCGGACGCATTTTACCTGGCCGTCGCTATTCAGATGGCCTACACCAAGCAATTGAAGCAAAAGAAGGTGCGCGCATTGAACGTGAATCCCAAACATTAGCTGCCATCACATTACAAAATTATTTTAGATTGTATGAAAAGCTTGCCGGTATGACTGGAACAGCGGCCACTGAATCTGAAGAATTTCATAATATTTATAAATTGGATGTTGTCAGCATTCCCACCAACAAAGCACTGGCGCGAATTGATAAACCACATCTTATTTTTTTAAACAAAAATGCAAAATATAAATCCATTGTTGATGATGTCAAAGAACGACATACCAAAGGTCAACCAGTATTGGTCGGTACTGCATCCATTGAAACATCAGAAATTCTCAGTAACGTGCTGAGCATGAGTGGCATTAAACACGATGTACTCAATGCAAAAAACCATGCTCGCGAAGCTGAAATAGTTGCGTATGCGGGAGAGGCAGGGCGCGTCACCATAGCAACCAACATGGCCGGACGTGGTACTGATATAAAACTCACCGATGCCTCAAAAGATGCCGGTGGCTTATACATTCTTGGCACCGAATTACATGAAAGTCGCCGTATTGACAATCAATTGCGCGGGCGATCTGGGCGTCAGGGAGATCCGGGTGAATCTCGTTTTTATATTTCGCTAGAAGATGACCTCATCCGTATTTTTGCCGGCGATTCACTCAAACGTAATATGGAACGCTTTGGCATGAAAGAAGACGAAGTCATAGAATCACGCTTTGTCTCAAAGACCATTGATAACGCACAAGAAAAAGTAGAGAAACGTAATTTTGAAATACGTAAGCATCTCATTGAGTATGATGATGTACTCAATCAACAACGTATTGTCATTTATCAATATCGTCGTGATGTGCTCGAAGGCCATGAGCGTATTTATGACTTGATTCGGGATTTTGTTATTAATGTGGTACAAGATATTATTGCAGAACTATGCCCCGATCGCTCGATCAATCAAGCGCATATTGATGCCGTATATTCGGCATTAGCCCAACTGACCGGCATACCACAAGAGCAATTTAACTCCGTGGGCCCGGCCACTACTAACGCGAGCCTCAATGAGACCGTCAGCCAGTTTATACTTGAACAATATGATCTGTTTCGTAACCAGAAAAACCGTGATTTGATACAGCAAGCTGAAAAATGGCTATTGCTTGAAACAATTGACCAAGCATGGAAACAACACATGCTTAATCTTGATCATTTAAAAGAGGGTATTGGATTACGTGGTTGGGGACAAAAAAACCCACTTATTGAATATAAACGTGAAGCATTTGCTATGTTTCAGGACATGATGGCTATGATCAGACGTGACGTGGTGCGCCATATCTTCAGACTCAATATTGAACAATTTGACGAACGCGAGTTTGAAGAAAAACGAGAACAAGAGCTTGATCAAATAAGTTTAAATGCCACAGATACTTCTGAATCTGCGCCGCAAAACACACAACGCAGCGCCGAACCAAAAGTTGGTCGTAATGATCCGTGTCCATGCGGATCAGGCAAAAAGTATAAGAAATGTCATGGCGAATAAATGAGGCTAATTTTTCTGAATCTCCGAACGTAGTTTTGCCTTGTGCATTGAGGCGTATACTTGTTTGATCATCGTAACCGGATAGTTTAAATCAAGAGTTCAGCAGGGTCATCATTCTAACAGAAGGCTCAAACCTGCGATTTCTCAAGATTCTCCCTGTCAATTGTGAGACAGTGACAGATGGATACACAATTGACTATCTCAGCCTTTAAGTTCGAAAATCAGGTTTGATTCCTCAGATCACCGGCACTGACCAAGAGAGACCAGGCATTTCTATTTGAAAACACACCGTAGGGCGTTTGCCTTATACCACTATTTCCATTATCTTAATCACAAGAAGGCCCCAAAAAACTATAGGGTGCTAGTCCATGTACACTTATTTGATCTTGTTCCCCCAGATACGCCATAATTTTATTCCGCTTTGATTGATTCATATCTCCAGACCATGCATAGAGTGCAAAATCATGAATTTGATCAGTATTGAAAGAGATATTTAGAAGACTTACCAACTTCGGTAGATCTCCGTTTCAATGAAGTGCTCACTGGCTAAAAGCCGGGATATCGCGCGACATTACGCCATAGCGGTTTTCAGCGACGGCGAATAAAGCGCTCATGAGAAGGGATGTCATTGCTGGCATCCCCTTTCTTCATGTAATATTAGAACTTAGCGTGGACGATCTTTATGCCCACAACCGCAGCCACCTGATGCTGCTGCATTTAAATTTTTACTTACCTCAAAATATTCGATTGGTGACTGGCCAATAGCAGATGCATAAATATCTATCTGATGCGTTGGCGAACAAGATACTTGCGTGAGACGATATTTATTTGTTCTCTGGCCAACACGTTTCAACACAATAAATGAGGCTAATGCATCCGGGTCTCCAAACGTAGTTTGGTCTTGCGCATTGAGACGCATACTGGTTTGATCATCAAAAATCAGGGTAACTGGATAGCTTAAATCATTAATAAATGTGACGGTACAGGCATAGATACTAACAGATAAGCTAGAGACAAGACCTAATAATAAACCTGCTAACGATTTCTTCATACCATGCTCCCCTTTTGTATGAAATGAAAATAAGTACATAATGCTATCTCTCCTTTTCAGATTATCAAGACACTATATCGTATTGCAACCGTTATATAGTATTTACCGACTAATACCCTGTGCATAATGTCCTGATCCATGAACCTCGGGTAGAACGCTCCGTATAATAACTTCAAGATTACTCTGTTGTGCCTGCCAACCAAGCGATAACGCTGCCTTTGAGGCATTAGCGATGAGTATCGCTGGATCACCCATTCGGCGTGATTTTTCAATAGTGTTCAGGGCAATACCGGTGATTTCCTGCACTAGTGATACCATCTGCTTGACTGATACACCATATCCAGTACCTAAATTACAAAACAGTGATGGATTATCATGCTCAAGATATACAAGCGCCTTCATGTGCGCAGATGCTATATCCATCACATGTAAAAAATCCCGTATGCAGCTGCCATCGAATGTATCATAATCGGTACCAAAAATAGAAAATGCACGATTTTCATATGCAGCACGAATCAATAAGGGAATTGCGTGGGTTTCCGGTTGATGCTGTTCATAGAGCCCGTGTTCTGACAATGCCCCTGCGGCATTAAAATAGCGCAAGGCCACATACTTAAGCCCATAGGCTTGACTACAGTCATATAATATCTGCTCAATGATCGCTTTTGTTTTACCATAGGGGCTAATGGGATTGTGTGGGTGCTGCTCATCGATGGGCGTATACAAGGGCACCCCATATACTGCGCAGCTTGAAGAAAAAATAATAGTGTTGCACTGATACATACGCATTACTTGTAGGAGCGTAATGGTATTGGCAACATTATTATGATAATAGGCAAGCGGATTACGTACCGATTCACCTACTTCTATGTACCCGGCAAAATGCATGACCGCATCGATACGATACTGCATAAATACTTTTTCCAGCGCTGCTCTGTCGCCATAATCAGCCTGTATAAAGAGAGCCCATGGATGAGAGAATGTTTGATGATGCAACAATGCATCGAGCACAATAACTCGATAGTGCTGACTTATTAAATATGCGGTGTGTGATCCTATATACCCCGCACCACCGATAACAAGGACTGTGTACTTCATGCCAAAAATCCTTTGTATGTTTTTGGCCCACAGCCTACAAATATTTGCAGAAACGCGCAAGCTACTACACAAAAAAAGCCCACCGATCATTACTGATCATAAGTGGGCTTTGTGTTAGGGGGTCTTTTTAAAGTGGGTATATTATAACCGGAAAAGACTACATAAGATATCAAAACCAAATCGTTTTAAAATTCCCGGGGCGCCTTGCTCTTGGTTATCATCAGGAACATCTGTTCCTTGCTGGCCATCGAGTTTGACAGTCAATGGATTGTGCTTATTCATAACTGCTGTGCAACATTCGGCAATACCTAATTTTTTAGTACCCATTTTTGGTGCTATGACAAATTCATAGAGCAAGACCAATCCTAGTGCACTAACCGCGCCGACAATATCACGTTTATATGAGGGAGCAGTTATCGACTGAACATCTTTTTTTACCTCATTTTCTTGCTTATCATATGCCATAGTGCCTGCTTGTTGCACTAGTTGCTCTACTACCTTTGGTTTTCGTTTGATAGCATGCACTTGCGTATGTTTCTGCATCGCTGGTGCCTTTACCTTGTCTTGATACATCATGGTCTGTTGTGATTGATGCTGTGTTGATGCTTGATATTTTTTGGCTATATGTGCTTGGTGTTTGATACGCAAACGATTTGGCATGGTAGCTGCAGCATTGTATGCCGCCTGTCTTTTATGTTCTAATTCTTGTGCCGATACGGCTGCTGGATTAAGTGCTAAATAGTCACGAATGGTATTCATTGCTGCATTGCTTACGCCCTGCTTGCGACTATGTCGGCCCGCTGGATGTATCGCCGGCACAACAAGCACCAAGATCGATACGATAACTGCAAGTATAGCGTATAAAAATTGCTTCTTCATGATATAACCCCTATTTATAGATTCGTTACGTTTTCACGTTATATTCAATATATCACAATCATTACATATTGCAACTTTTTATTTCACATAGTATTATTGCAGGTTTGGGCTGCCTGGAACTACTGTACACCCCATCCTTGATAAAAGAGGGGTAATGTAGGGTAAAATTTCAATTTTAGGCCATTATTGGGCCCCAGAATAGGATTTGTAGGCCCCAAAAACAATTGTTTCTATTTGAATTGGCGCATTGGCAGATGGAAAATGTGCATAAGCGCTCCCTGAAAAATACGTATTGTATATGCCGATACGATCCACATTGCTTTTAGCAGGGAGCAAAAAGCGATAGTTTCAAATAGAAAATCAATTACTCTTTATGTATACCTTTTTACTTAAAGATTTTATCATGCTACTATTACTTAATAGAAATAATGGATTTGAAGCTAGCAAGGAGCTATTATGAACCTGAAAACATCTGCAATATGTATTATGCTGGTCGGCTTAACACTAGGCTTAGAGGGTATGAAAAAGGCCTCTGCCCCAAAGTTGACTCCTGCGCAGGAAGGGCAACTTGTCCAATTAAAGAAGGCTATTGGCAGTAACAATGTAAAACACACCCTCGATACACTCAATAAAATTAGCGTACCATTACCAAGCGATATTCTCTTTAGTTTGAGCGGCGATACGCAAGCAGACATTGAAATAATTGATCTTATTATAGAAAACATGGATCTAGGTGGAGCTACAAATGCAGCCAGAAGACAGGTTTTTCTTAATTTTCAAAACCCTAATATTAAGAATATAACACTCGTTCATCGTGCTGTAGAGCAGGGTTGGATCATGGTATTACATAAATTAATAATACTTGGTGCATCTACTAACACACAGGCAACAGATGGCAAAACTCCTTTAGCACGCGCCATTGAAAGATATTGCTTATTGTGTAGGGGCAAAAACCTGTCCACAACTGAGCAAGCCGAACAAATAATTAAGTTGCTCCAACAGACTATTCTCATTTCTATGCAAGATTACACGCGAGATGTACAGGCACAGATAGTAAAGGTCTTCAAGTTTGAAGCATCCGATAAAAGCAACAAACCACTTCTGCCTGATTTTCTCACGATGGAAGCATTTAAATTGCAGGACAGGAATTTTGCACAAAAGCCTGTTTTGCCCGCAATCAGTCCTACGCAAGGACAACCGCAGCCGCAGAATGGTATCAATCATACTGGAAACGGCCAGCATCCTACAGCTGCCTTACAACCGCAACCATTCCAATATTGGTTGAAGGCCGGCAGCTCAGCACCCAATCAGAGCGTAACACCAAAAGAGCCGGTAGCATCGAGCAGCAATACCAACACGCCTGTAGGAAGTGTGGTAAGGGGTCCGCTGGCACCGAATAATCCAATCAGTACGCCTACAAACGCTCACCAAGCTCAAGGGCAACAGCCGGATACTGTGCAAGAAATTCGTATACTCAATGGCCTTAAGGCAGCCGTTGGTAGCCGCTTGGTTGATGACGTTAAGGGGATATTGGAGAGAAATCCATACATAGCATTACCGGAAAATATTTTTACTCTACAGGTTAATAATCCAGATAGTGATGATCCTGAAACAACAATAGTACGATTGCTGATTAATCACATCGTACAAAATGACAGACCGCTTGAACCCTATATCAAGTATGTAGTGGAAAACCAGCATGTTGGCATTCTTGATTTATTGCTTAAGCGCAAGACAATCGTTACCGTTGACGTATTGCAGGCAGCGGTACAATCACTAATACGCAACGCTCAACTGAATAAATTCCAAGCAAATGCAATCCAGATTTTGCAAAAATTAACAGCGGCAAGAACCCTTTCGGTAAACGAAAGAGAAACAATACAGACCGTCTTAGCTGCTCATTTTTACTGGGGTGGCGATAATGGTCAACCGGGTAAGCATCAGTTGCCAGATGTGTGCGTACCAATGGTAACTGCCACTACCTATAATCTCATTGGGCAAAATCCCGCTGCGCAACCAGCTATTGCGGGTACTCATCAACAGCCACAAACTCCAGCACCTAGGCCAATAATGCCACATGATAATCAACAAAATAACTCCGCGGCCTCAATGCTAACAAGGCAAAATAAGTATATCCTTGTCTTTGGTGCATGTGCGCTTGTGGTATTTGCTGCATATGCATGGTTGTACCAAGATGAAATGGAAGATGATAAACCGCCCCATGATGAAAGTGCTGTTCTTCCCGAAGAAATGAAATAATGCTGAATTTATTGAAAATTACGAGGAATGGCTGGTGCATAATAGTGCATTGCCACCCATCTCAACCATTGATGCCCCGCAGGCTAATCCTAGCAAGCCTCCCCAGCCCAGCCAGCCTGACCTTGCGCCAAAGGCAGATATACATAAACCAAGCATCACCAGATTAATATTAACAGCTCACCATAAATACTTTTTTGGTGGCATCTGCGCATGTGCACTCGTTTGCATTGGTATATATAAATATCTATATGCGCGTGATTCTGATACAGAAAATGCTGATGATGAGAAGTAAGATCAGGATGAAAATCAATCGGCTGCTGACGTCAAAAATCAATCTCTATAGCAGCTGCTCAACTCGTTGTAAAAATAATTTTACCCGTCGATAATCATTACCAATCAGCAGTGAATAGCGTTGCATAAACGGATCGAGATGATCCGTCAGCGTGATATTAAGATTTGCCAAATACTTGAGGACTGCGAGTAATAATTCATCCAAATTAGCCACTTGGGCGCCATGACCCAGGAGCATATTCAAGTAGTTATGGCATGTAAAAAAATTCTTAGCCTGTTCAGTATCGATCGGTGCCACAAAGGCATGAATTTTTGCTGGTTCCGGCGCCAGCATGTAATAGATATGCCCTTTTTCCTGGTATCCCAGGACTAAACAGGAGAAAGTGGTTTTTAAAAACTCAAATATTTGGGGTTGTAACACCCGTAATTCTTCCTCGGTTTTTTGATAGGCAAAGGGGTAGCGGACCGGATCCATAGAGCCGGTCTGAATCTGATGCACCACGGCAAAGAGCAAGCGGGTTGGGGCCTGAATGATAACCATCGAACCAAATTGCGGCAACACGTCCCATTGCCAACTTTGCGCGAGCCACCCCGACAAAGAGCTTTCTAATACTTCAGCAAAGGGTTTGTTGGTATTCATCATCACTTTCTTGTAATATCGTATTTCCTAAAAAACTGGTGCGGTGTAATACGCTCGCGCTCAGCGCACCAAGCGCCTGTTTGTGGGCCTTGGTAGCATATCCTTTATGGGCATCAAAATGATAGCCTGGGATTATCAGATCAAGCCTATCCATTATGAGATCCCGGGTTATTTTGGCCACTATTGATGCGGCGGCTATGGAACTTGATTTCCGCTCTCCCTGACAGAAGGCATGGATAGGAATATCTTTGTACGGGGTATCCTGGACAGAAAGGGGCATTGCATCGACCAATATAGCATTGGGGCGCAACGGACAGGTGGCCAATAGAGCAATAAGAGCCTTTTTCATACTAATGAGGGTAGCCTGGTAGATGTTATAATGATCAACGAGCCGATTATGGACTAGGCCAATACTAAACCAACAATGCCTCTGTATCCAACGAAAAGCCTCTTGTCGCTCCTGCAGGTTAGTTAATTTCGAATCTTTCAGCATAGGGCTTTTTTTATTGACAGGTAGGATAACGGCTGCGGTAACAAGGGGACCGGCCAAGCAACCCCTGCCAACCTCATCGATACCACAGACGACGGCACCCTCGGCCCAGGATGCCGTCTCATACTGATTTTTATAGATAAAGGGGAAATTTTTCTTTCTCATAGTCAATACGGCACTGTTTTTTGTTGACAAGCTGTGTAATATGGGTACAATTAGAAATAAGGCAGTGAAAAAAATTGTACCATTCAAGAATCTTAAATTAGTCAAGGAGGAGTATACCATGGCTTCTATATCAACTCAATTACGAGTCAAAGAATTATTACGAGAAAAAGGTTGGACCACCAAAATTTTGGCTGAAAAAACCGGAATGTCTGAGAGTTATCTTACCCACATTAAAAATGGTACCCGTCGTTGGAATGAGGATTCTTTACGAAAATTAGCTCAAGCATTTGAAATTAGCCCAATTGATTTATTTGCAGAGCGCCGTCAGCGTACCGATAATATTGATAAAAATGTAAGCATGCCAGAGAAATCTGATGTTGAACTAAAGGTTCAAATCGTGCCAGTTGTTGGTGAAATACCTTCGAATCCATCCCCTTACAACAATCAATTAATGCAAATTACCACTGGCCACAAGGATGAATTTGTGCCCGCGCTTAACTCAAACGATGCATCAATGTTTGCATTATGTATTGAGACTAATGCCATGGCTCCCGCTTTCGTCAAGGGTGACTATTTGATTATTTCTCCTGAAATCTGGACCCGATCAGGTGATATTGCTGCAGTTGAGTATGGTAATGATACCCAGTTGAAGGCAATTATGCAGGTGACCTATACAGAAGATTTTATCGTCCTTGAATCGGTTAACCATAAAACACCTCCCATTGCGCTAGTGCGTGGCAAGGACCACTTCAGAATTATAGGTCGCGTAGTACATCGCCAACAAAAATTGGCATAACCACTCCCTATACAAGACAATAAGATGTAACAGAAACACTGGATTTTATTCAGGTTTCTGTTACATTGCTTTTATAGAGAATACAGGTATCTGCCTTGCATGAGCGAGGCTATTCTTCTAAATAGGGTTTTAATCTAAATCCTATAGTGTCTAAAAAAACACTTCCAGTTAGTTGAGGAATATCTATGTCGAAACAAGCACCGTTACAGCGCTACGAAGCGCTTATGCTTACTACGCCGGAGCTGACCAAGGATGAGACGGTTTTTATTGAGAAACAAATTGACGAAGCAGTGCGTAAAGCAGCCGGCTCAGTCATCTCATTTGAGCGATGGGGGAAATACCGCCTTGAGTATCCTGTCCACAAAAATGACTATGGCGTCTATTTGTTAACCCGTTTTGAAATTCCTGAAGGCTCTCAAGCCCTGAAGGACCTCCAGACGATCTTTGCTATCAAATTAAATCTTATCGTGATGCGCCATATGGTTCATGCGCTTGAGTCTACCGCATCACTAGCCTATCAACGTCCAAAATCATTAGAAGAAGCACCCGAATCCGGTGACGGTCGAGGTTTTTTACGCGATCATCGCAAGATAGAAGGCCTCATTTCTGCGGTTGATTCATCTGGCCGCTTTGGTGAAAGCACTGATGATTTAGAAGATGATGAAGACTTAGATTAATCAGACGATAAGGAATAATGATGACCAAGAAAATTAAATTAAAAATCAGTGCACGTTTAGTTAAAAAACGCACCCGTCGTGGCCAAGGTACCGGCGGTAAGCATTGCAGATTTTGTGTTAGCTTAGAACAGTTAGCACAATTGGATTATAAAAATACCGCCCTGTTACGAAGCTTTTTAACCGAACGTGGCAAAATTTTACCGGCACGTATCTCAGGTAACTGCTCCCGGCACCAACGATACATGGGACAAGAGATTAAGAAGGCCCGCGTTATGGCATTGTTACCGTATACAACCCAGAACGTGTAACCAAACCCCATTTTCGATTGTAATAAGCCTGCTCTTGGTGCTCAAGGGTGGGCTTATCAGTTTACACCCAGCGGTTAAATTCAGTAGTATGAACGAGTTCTATTCGTTTTTAGTAATAATAATCTAGTAACTCACAGGTGTTTTATCTATGAAGCGATCTAATATACGAAATATAGCCATTATTGCCCATGTTGACCATGGAAAAACCACGCTAGTTGATCAATTACTGACACAATCCGGTACCCTTGATACTTCCAGTTCTGACCGAGTAATGGATTCCAATGACCTTGAAAGAGAGCGCGGTATCACCATTCTTGCAAAAAATACCGGTATTACCTACAAAGACTATACCATTAACATCGTTGATACCCCAGGTCATACTGACTTTGGTGGAGAAGTTGAACGTACATTGCAAATGGTAGAAGGTTTTCTATTGTTGGTGGATGCGGCAGAAGGAGTGTTGCCGGGAACTCGATTTGTATTACAAAAAGCGCTTGAACTTGGCTTGCAACCTATCGTTTTAATCAATAAAATCGATCGAAAAGATGCCGATATTGCACGTACTGAAGAAGCAGTCCATGAGCTCTTTTTTGACCTTGCAAGCTCAGATGATCAAGTGAACTTCCCTATTTTATATGGTTCTGGGCGCCTTGGATTTGCAAATACCGATCCATCTAAAATGGAAGGGACCATGGACCCGATTTTTCAGGCTATTCTGACGCATGTCCCCGCACCAGAAATGCACGCATCCCCACTGCAAATGTTAACCACCAATATAGACTATTCAGATTTTCTGGGCCCAATAGCTATTGGGCGTATGTTTAGTGGCACTATACGCGTTGGTCAGCAAATAGTGTGTTGTAAAGATGCTGTGGTAAGTGCACCAACTAAAGTGACGAAGATTTTTAAATTTATCGGGCTCAACCGCGTAGAAGCCGAATCGGCTGAAAGCGGCGATATCATAGCGGTGACGGGTTTTGATGACTTTCCTGCTATTGGTACCACGCTGTGTACGCCAGACAATCCAAAACCTCGGCCATATATTACCGTCGATGAGCCTACCTTAAGTATGTATTTTATGGTGAATGATTCACCGTTTAATGGACAGGATGGTCAGTTTTTAACCTCACGACAGCTCAAAACACGTCTTGAAAAAGAGCTGAAAACAAACGTGGCATTACGCGTAGAGCCAACTGATTCTCCTGATGCATTTAAAGTGTCCGGTCGTGGACAGTTGCACTTGGGTGTATTGGTAGAGACCATGCGCCGTGAAGGATTTGAGCTTCAGGTATCTGCGCCTCAGGTGATTTTCAAAAAAATTGACGGTGAACAATATGAGCCTATTGAGCTTGTAGTGATCGACGTGCCAAGTGAATATCAAGGCGCGGTCATGGAGAACCTGGGTCGTCGCAAAGGCCATATGAAAAACATGGTTACATTTAGCGATGATCGTATGCGTCTTGAATATGAAGTCCCATCACGTACCTTAATTGGCTTTAGAAGCCAGTTTTTGACCGATACGCGTGGTACCGGATTGCTCAACGTGAGCTTTTTGAATTATCAGCCATATAAGGGTGACGTACCGGCACGGACTAAAGGCTCATTGGTTTCTATGGAAAATGGTACCGCAACCGCCTATGCTCTTGATGCTTTGCAACCACGCGGAGTATTATTCATTGAACCGACTGATAAAATTTATGAGGGTATGATCGTTGGTGAACATAGTCGTGACAATGATCTGACGGTTAATCCATGTAAAGAAAAGAAGTTAACCAATATGCGTGCCTCAGGTACTGATGACGCTGTTAAACTTGCACCACCACGGCCTATGAAGCTTGAACGTTGTATGGAATGGATACGCCCGGACGAATTGATAGAAGTGACTCCACTGCATATCCGTTTGCGCAAACGTGTATTACGCGAATCAATGCGTAAGAAATCATAACGATCATCGTAAGATTATAGTATGCAACGATACGTAATTATTGTTGAATATGATGGAACTGGATATTACGGATGGCAGTTGCAACCAGAGCTGCCATCTGTAGTTGGTCAATTACAACACTCATTTGCTCGCGCCTTCAAGCATACTATAACAATTGCCGGCGCCTCGCGTACTGATGCCGGAGTCCATGCGTGTGGCCAGGTCGCAAGCTTTGTCACAGATTTAGTCATTACACCTGAGAAAATGATGCGGGGTTGGAATGATGCATTGCCAAGCGATATTGTAGTAAGGACAGTCAGGCCAGCAGCTCTTGAGTATTCTATTTTTGACAATATTGTACGTAAAACATATCACTATCATATTTTTTTGAGTAGACCCGCACCATTTTATCAACGGTATGGCTGGTATTACAAGAGAGTTATTGATCAGGATAGGTTAGCAAGGGTCTTACAACACCTTGTTGGCACGCATGATTTTACCTCATTCTGTGCTGCTGATGCGCCCGACCCAAATAAAATACGTACAATACAGTCTATCGCCCTTGAATATATACCCGCTTGGAATGCCATTAAAGTTGAGATAACTGCAGAGCGATTTTTACGCTATATGATTAGACGAATGGTGGGAGCTGCGGTAAAGATAGCTTCTTGTAGACACTTTTCGCTAGACTATATACAAGAGGTTATAGAACAACAAAACCCAAACAATCCATTACCAACAGCACCGGCGCAGGGGTTATTGCTCTATTCAATTGAATATAAAAAGGAGGAATCATATGAAGAAATTATTTCATAAAGTGGCCATAGGACTTGGACTTATGGGTATGGTCGGTGCCGCAACCTGGCACTATACTTGGCAGAAGCCAACACTTATCTATGATCTGAACCTAGAACAAGACACTCAACCCATTCTGGCAATTTTTGCCTCTGATAGTTATTGGCTTGATGCAGGGTATGATGAAACGCAGGATAAATATCGGCGCATGCTCAAATACGGCTATGTGAATGATAATCCTATGTATCCTAATCGATTGAAATTTAAAGTATTGCGCGATAAGGATCTACTGATTGGCTTTACTGCCTATTATAAAACAGCACCTACGGTAGGCAAAATCTTGTTCGTGGCAGTCCAGTCTAATATGCGTGGCAAGCGGTATGGCGAAACTTTAATGAATACTGCAATCAAAGAGTTACGCAAGCTGGGAGCAAAACGTATAGAACTCACGACTCGTGTAAGTAATACATCTGCACAAAAACTCTATACCCGCATTGGGTTTAAAGAAACTGCTCGTGATGATGAGTATGTGCACTTTGCGTATACGCCGGCATGATGGCGATATTAGCCCTCGATACATTCTTCTTCGCTCTTACGAGCTTGCGAAGAACACTCGGGGCGAGCGAAAAAAGATAATCGATGTTATGTGGTGAAGTCATGGCCATATCTATAATTGATTAAATTAGGACTAGAACCCATTCCAATTAGCAGGACTTTTGTAAAAGTTGAAAAAGTTTAGGTTTTCATACCAATCCGCTGACAGATAGTAGAATTACACTGGTGAAACCTGTCTCTGAAATCACTGCAAGGTCACCGCATCATTTGCTGGCGGATTGGTATAATAAGCCGAATGTTCTGGTTGTTAAAATCAAAATTTTATGCGGGTTTCTTGCCACCGCTCGTCCCGAGTGTTTTTCGGGGCTATTTATAGCGAAGAAGAATGTATCGAGGGATAGATTTAGATGTCAAGCATTCTTTTCTCCGCACCCTTCGATACACCTCGCAAGCTCGGCACTCTGGGCGAGCGGAGGGGGCCGGCATTGGGGTTGCAGAAAAGTTTTAATGAATAAAGAAACGAAGTAGGGTATGTTTTAATACAAATCTAATCTATCATTTCATCTCATCCGGCACTTTAATTCCCATGTAATCCAAAATGAAGGGCGCTATCTCGCACAATTGCGTTGGTAACTTTATCCCTTCTGCTTTCATCTTCGATGTAAGTATTAAAAATGGTACCGGGTTGTTGGTATGCCCGGTATGAGGTTGACCGGTTTTTGCATCAAACATCTGTTCTGCTTTGCCATGATCTGCGGTAATGATGAGAGTGCCGCCTCTATCGATAACTACGTGTTGATACAAAATTCCCAACTCATGATCAAGGCATTCTATTGCCTTAACCGTTGCCTGCATATTACCAGAGTGGCCTACCATGTCTGCGTTGGCATAATTAATCAGATAAAAATCAGCAGTATTGTCGCGCAGCGAATTAATAGCGGCTTGTGTAATAGCCGGAGCAGACATGCACGGATAATCAGCATATTGTTTCGTTTTGATTGATGAAATAAGTATCCGTGCTTCGTGAGCGCTAGGTTCTTCTGTCTCGCCATTGAAAAAATAAGTCACATGTGCATATTTTTCTGTTTCTGCAATGCTGACCATTGCCTTACCATGCTCAGCCAAAACATCCTTTAACGTATTTTGGATGATTGGTCGCTCAAAGAGTATCTGAGTAATATATTCCTCGCCATATGATACGGGGGTGATAAAACAGGATAAGTGTAGATCCTGCGTGGCAAATGGTACCATTTGCCTGTTTGTAAAGCAGGCGGTCAGTTCTCTAGCACGGTCTGAGCGATAATTAGTACATAAAATACCATCGCCATCAGTAATGATAGCATCTGCATCAAGCTGGGTTGGGGGTATAAATTCATCGGTAATACCTTGCATATAATAGTGATCAAGCAGGTCTTGCCAATTATTGAACATAGCGGGTTGGCTCGTGGTTAATACGCGATAGGATTGTTCAATCCGATCCCAGTTATGATCCCGGTCCATTGCATAAAATCGTCCGTGTATTGATCCAATACTGATGACG
>Ga0206799_1047_pt1 | contig 28651 bp, 29 predicted proteins | sample Alteio_BWOrgCont_67_FD_152900 | JGI IMG/M metagenome (GOLD analysis project Ga0206799, IMG submission 152900) | Enriched cells from forest soil in Barre Woods Harvard Forest LTER site, Petersham, Massachusetts, United States -... | ecosystem: Environmental > Terrestrial > Soil > Temperate forest >...
CTCTCTCCACCAGTCTTCGCTTATCCGGGGCTTCAGCCTCGGCAAGCTCGTCTGGCTCCGCCACTTGAGGAAAGTATCAAAACTGAAGTAGCGACAAAGTCCGTCGAAGTTTTAACGAAGTAGAAACGGCCGGTCGGGGGAATTTTTTAGATATCGTAATAAAAAATATGGGGAAGTGTATAAAGAATAGCTATTGAATCTGTCAGGTTCGAAAGAAAGCAGCAGGGGTAGTGATAGCTTGTATATACTTCCCTATTTTAAGGTAAACGCATTAAATTGTTACAATGTAAGTTGGTTAATGGCCGTGAATGAGATAAAATTAAACCTTGCACGTAAATGGCGTTCGCAACGTTTTGATGATATTGTTGGTCAAGATTTGCCTGTCCGCATGCTGAAGAATAGCTTGTACAAGGGCCAGTTTTTCCCCGTTTACTTATTATCTGGACAGCGTGGATGTGGTAAAACAACAACCGCTCGAGTTTTTGCAGCTGCTATCAATTGCCAAAAATTGCCCTTATTCCAGTCTAATCCCCAAATGAACCAGTTGCCCTGCCTTGCATGTGAATCATGCGTTGCAATGTTGATGGGTAAACATCCGGATTTCATAGAAATGGATGCAGCATCCCATACTGGTGTTGATAATGTGCGTACTGTTATTGAAGCATCTAGTTATTTGCCGGTCATGGGTAATAAAAAAATTTATTTAATTGATGAAGCTCATATGCTCAGCAAGGCCGCATTTAATGCGTTGTTAAAAGTATTAGAAGAGCCACCGGCATCAGTTATTTTTATGTTGGCAACGACGGATCCACATAAAATTATTGATACAGTACGATCTCGGTGCTTTCAACTCATATTTAGACCTATACAATCTGATAAATTAATTGACCATCTTGCTATGGTATGTGATGCAGAGGGGGTAGCATATGAGAAAGAAGGGTTGGCGTTATTGGTTTCTCAAGCTGAAGGATCAGCGCGAGATGCATTAAATTTGGTAGAACAAGTACGCTTTGCTAATTCAACGATTACTTCTGTGGCAGTCAGACGGGTACTTGGGCGTTTGGATGATGCTTTATTGATAGCAGTAGTGGAGGCTGCTCTTTGCAAAGGACCAGCTGATTTATTGCGGCTTATGAAAGAGGTTGCCATTACGAGCTATTCACCGGAATATATCTGGCAGCGCTTGTCTGATCTAGCGCGTGCTATGGTTTGGCAAAAGCATGGTGTGGATGCGCAATTATTTGATGGGTGCAAAGAGGTACTGTATGCATTGGTCGGTGCATGTTCTTTGATTCGCATTAATCAGTTCCTACAAGCATTGTATGATCATGAATTAATATTTTTTAAAACAACAGCAAAACATTCATTAATAGAGATGATTTTGTTGCAGCTATGTAGCCCAACATTAGCCGGGGATAACTCTGGGGGTGCGTCCTCTGTCCCATCACAAGCAGCAGTGGTTGATACTCCAATGGCGCAAGAGCTTGAAGAAGCCGAAGATGGCGAGGACCAAGAGGATGAAGATGATCCTGCAGGTGAGCCAGATGATTATGCGGTTACCTGGCGACACTTTATTAAATCTATGGATCAGGCTCAGGATCCATTGGTGTATTCTATTATTAGTCAGGGTATTCCGCTTAGATATGATACTCAAAAGAAAGAAATTGCTGTTGAATTTCCCAAAAATTTAGCTTTTTTTACCGATCTTATTTCTGATACAACGAGCGGTTGGTATGCACAGTTATCTAGTCAATTTGGTCATCCGGTTGTTATGCAGCCATGCTTTACCGGTACCGTTGCGCCATTGATGTCAATTACAAAAAAAATAGAGGTAGTAGTTCCTGCAGCAGGTGCTAGCATAAAACAACTACCACCTATCGCTCTTGCTGCAATACCGGTCAAACAGGTTTCTCGTGTCCCGGTAACAACACCGACTTATAAGTCCGGAGTGCAACAGGCGAATCGTTCCTATAAAAAATCAGCACACAAAAATTATGGTCCTGTGGTAAATGTTTCAGACGTTGCCTTATGGCAAAAGGCACATTTATTATTACGTTATTTTCCGGGCACCATACACGAAATAATGGAGTAAGCATATACATGAAAACAGCATTGCCACGCGTGTTAATTGTCGGCAGAATGAATGTTGGCAAATCTACTTTATTTAATCGTTTATCTGAAAATGTTAAAAGTCTTGCGTTTGATTATGAAGGTGTTACACGTGATTTTTTGAAAGACACCGTCAGCTGGCAAGGAAAATCATTCGAATTGATTGATACGGGTGGTATTAGTATTCGAAGATCACAAGATCCGATTGCCGAACAGGCGCGACAAGTGGTATTTACGTTACTTGATGCAACAGATATTTTTTTATTTGTAGTTGATGGCAAAGCGGGAGTGCTAGCAGAAGATCAAGAACTGGCAAGTATGATACGTAAGTTGAATAAGTCAGTGATCTTGGTTATTAATAAAATTGATACCAAAGTTGCACAATCGCAACAATATGAATTTGAACAGCTTGGTTTTGGACAATCGATTACTATTTCTGCACAACATGGATCAGGGATCGCTGATTTGCTGGAAGGCATTGTAAATAATGTACCAACAGAAACGAAACGTGTGGATACGCAGGAGCCGATGTGCAAAATCGTGATATTGGGCAAGCCTAATGTAGGTAAGTCATCCCTGTTGAATTTATTACTCAAAAAAGAGCGTGCTATTGTTGCCGACATGCCAGGCACTACGCGTGAAGCAATTACTGAAAAAATTACTTTTTTTAAAGAAGATATTCAAGTAACCGATACTCCGGGATTGCGTCGTCAGCGGGGTATTAAAGAACCTCTTGAAGGATTGATGGTCAAGAGTGCTTTCCGCGCATTGGAAGATGCGGATATTGTACTACTTATGGTTGATGCATCTGAAGGTAAAGTAGCGGATCAAGAATTGAAGTTAGCATTTTATGCGTTCCAAGAATTGCATAAGGGGCTCATTATATTATTCAATAAAAGTGATATGGCTGATGAATTTGCCAAGGAAGCAATGACATTTCACTTGGATGAATACAAGCATTTGCTCAAAAAGGTCGAGTGTTTGGATATTTCATGCAAAACAGGCAAAAACATCGGAAAAATTATTCCGCTTGTTAACGAGGTTGCCAATCGGTATACGCAAGATATCCCCATTGATAACATAGGGATATTCATTAAAGAAGCGTTATTTAAAAAACCTCTCTATCGCCGCAATGAGCTTATTCGCCTTTTTGAAGCGCAGCAAGTTGCGCATCGCCCACCGACCATAGCGCTGTTTGTGCCGATTCCTGAGCAATGGGGGCCAACGCAAATTGGGTATCTTGAAAATAGAGTGCGCAGTGCATGCAATCTCAAGGGTACACCGGTGCGCTTTGTAGTTCGTAGGCGATATTAATTTTGTGATTGCGCCGTATTGGTAAAATGGAGTATGCTAGGGGCATTGGTATATACCTTTTATGAGGAGTTTCACAATGAATAAGCGTATTACCTTCCGTTCTATGGCCCATTCTGATTTGATTGAGCAACATGCAAATAAGCAGTTAGCTAAAATTGAGGAATTTTTGCTCAATGAGCCAACTCCCGTATACATAGATCTTATTTTAGAACCATCAAAAGTGCACGAACATAATAAAGTAGAGCTTCGGGTAAAAAGTCCCCATTATGAATTATATTCTACCTATGAAGGCCCTGATTTTTATGCGATTCTCGATCGCGTGATTGATGTTATGTACTATGATCTGCATAAACAAAAACAGAAAGAAGTAGATATGCGTAAGCAACGTGGCCGTCATGAGGATTTTAAAAAACAACGCTAAATAATGGAGTGAGTAATGAAGTACCAAGCAAAAATTATTGTACTCCTTGGTTTATGTGGTGTGAGTTCGCTATCTGCTATGCAGGACAACAACCAGCCCCGGGATCCCGTTACCCCGGCAAACACGCAACAGGAAAGCCGTGATGCTTCAGTAGCTACACCAACCGCCGGATATCGCAATCTACAACAAGAATTACAAACCTTATATGATCGCATACGTCACACCTCTCGATTATTGCAGCGGCCGTTAGATGTTCAACATATGAAATATCAATTGCGCTTAAACTCTAAGGATACTGATAAATCTGACGTACTGTTGAGTGCTATATATGAAGGGTGGGCAAGTAAAGTACGGGTGATTAATGAAGCATCATATATAACCATTGTGCTTAAAACGTATCCCAAAACATGTGCATCATTGATGACTCTCATCGGCGGTGCTCTGTTGGCAGGGGCAGGGTATGGAGGCTACAGGCTTTACCAATATTATAAAGAACAACAGGATCAGGAAGAAACACCTATCGAGTCGCCAGACAATCAAGTGCCGGTGGCTGGAATAATAACCGAGCAGTCGAGTCCTATGGCGTAAGAAAGAAGGAGACCTTCGATGCGTAGGTTCAACTATGCGCCGGTTATGTGCATAGCGATGATGGGTATGGTTGTCGAAGCAATGGATTCTAGAGGGGGGCGCCCCTCTTTTGTAGGTATAAAAAAAAGGCATCCGGTAGTGCAATCAGGTGAACAAGATAATACGGCCAAGACGGGTACCAATGAAGGGGCGGATGCCCCACCTAGTGACCAGGGTGATTTACAAAGAACGCTGTTGGGCACCACTGATGATCCACTGCCGTGGACGGTGGCACAAAAAGTGACCCTTGGCGCGGGAGTAGCGGTGGTAGCGGTAGTATTGGCGGTTGGTAGCTATCTGCTCTATGAAAAATTCCACCCGGCAAAACAGGATGATGGCCGTCAGGATCAGCAGCCGACTGAGCAGGGTGAGGCACACAACGGGAATACCACGGGCCCCTTACCGTGATTCCTATGGCCGATGCCCCTAAAGAGTTGCCTCATTTGATTGGGTATCAGGGGTAGGGGCAGCCCAAGGCCCAATTCAATGTGAATAATAATAAAAAAGTTGCTCGGGTGGGGGGCAAAAGTTTTCACATAGAAAACATTGGCTGGTCGTTAGGTCTTTATTTACCCCATCGTATCTGTTTTCATTATTTTATCAAAAAGCCTTATTGACAAATGAGATATTTAATTCATACTGGTTTGTAACAATGTAGAACAATATGTTTAATCATATATTTATGGAGGTGTTTATGAAAACATTAAAAGTTGGTGCGTTAGCACTAGGAATGATGTTCGCTGGTTCGGTAGTTGCTATGGAAACGAAAGACGCATTACATGCTCAAGTAGTGAAGTTGTATACAGGCATTGAGCATGCAGGCAATTTGCTTACGCCTGAACAGCAAACTAATTTAGATGCTATACCTGATGCAGTAGAATTTCTTCTAGATCAAAGTGATGAAGAGGCTATTAAGGGTCTTAAAGGTTTCAAAGCCCTTCTCGAAGGCTTTACGGATAGTGTCAAATACCAACAAGCGGGTAAAGTTGCCAGAGCAAAACTTGCAACAATCAACTTCATCAAAACTAACCCTAAGAAATTAGGCCTACTTGCAGCAGTTGCGGTACTTACCGTTGCGTATGTAGCATACAAAAAGTACACAGTAAAGAAGAAGATGCAAGTTGAAGAAGAAGATGAAGACGAAACAGTAGTTACTGTTGAGTAATTACGCTGAGTCGAATTGAATTAAAAAAGAGGCACACAGAGTTTTTCTCTGTGTCTCTTTGCTGATTTATAATAGAGAACAATATGTTTAATCATAATAGTTATAGAGGTGTTTATGAAAATAGTAAAAGTTGGTGCGCTAGCACTGGCAATGATGTTCGCAGCAGGATGCACCGTCGAAGCAAAAGGGACGTATAATCCTATCAAGTTGATTAAAAAGTTTGATAAGAAAGTATTACAAGCTAACATGGAATTCTATCGGGATGGTGCTGTCTATGTTATAGATCAAGTAAAAAAAGTATTTGGTCTCGCAGCGGGGAAAAAAGTAGATGCAGTGCTTCGTCTTCCTTACCGTTATCCGACGGCTACGATTATAACAATGACCACCCTAGTTGCAGTCGGTGTTATTGTATATAAAAAGTACAGAGCAAAGAAGGAAAAGCAAACTATTGAAGAAGATGGAATTGAAACTATTGAAGAAGGCAAAACAGTAGTTGCTGTGTAAAAAAATAAGTCAAAGAATTCTTATTATAAGGATATTTATGAAAACACTAAAAGTTGGTGCGCTAGCACTGGCAATGATGTTCGCTGGTTCGGTAATGGCGATGCAAATTGCGGCAGACAATGCAGATAGTGCTCTAAACGCATGCAAAGCTTTATTCGGAGATTTTCCAGCCCTCGTAACAGATGAGCAAAGAGTTGAGTTTGCAACAATCGACAGAACTATTACGCAAGCTAAAACGGATCAGTCAATTAAGAAACTGGAACAAGCAAAGGAGGCTTTGGAGCTTTTGCGCAAGGCGATCGAATTTAAACAGTCTAGACTTGGCAAAATAGTGCTTCAAACCATGGCGTTCATCAAAACTCACCCTAAGAAATTAGGCCTACTTGCAGCAGTTGCGGTACTTACCGTTGCGTATGTAGCATACAAAAAGTACACAGCAAAGAAGAAGATGCACGTTGAAGCAGGAGATGAAGACGAAGCAGTAGAAATTACTGTTGAGTAATTACGCTGAATCGAATTGAATTAAAAAAGAGGCGCAGAGAGTTTTTCTCTGTGTCTTTTTGCTGATTTATAATAGAGAACAATATGTTTAATCATAATAGTTATGGAGGTGTTTATGAAAACACTAAAAGTTGGTGCGTTAGCGCTGGGGATAGTTTTTGTAGGGGCAGCGGTAGCGATGGATGAGAGGTATAGCCTACAGGCGCTGACTGGCAATTTATAGATCTTCATAACGAATTATTAACTCAAACAGAATGGGATGAATGGGCGACTGCTACGGATAATGTCTCTGCCCTCGGTGATAAATGTACAAGTGGAGATCTTGAGAAGTTATTGTTGAAGGTAGAGACTTATAAACGAGACATCAAAACTAGACAACGCGCAGCGGATATTGCGAGCCTTCGTGCAGGCGATTCTATATCTATATCGGCAGCTGATATAAAAAAAGCATCTCGTGAAGCTGGATTAGATCCAGCTATTAAAAAACCAAAGAGCGCTGTAAAGCGGGTTGATGATATTCATGGATATGAAGGTTTTAAGCCTGCAGCGAGCGTTGAAGTTGAAGATCTATTGACCGGGCCTAAGCCTTTTGAAGTACGGGACTCCACATTACTAACCAAACTCAAATCACTTCCCGCTACGTGCCTGTGCCGAATTACTGCACATCCTTTCATATCGGTAGGGAGTGTTGTGGTGATAGCGCTTGTAGCATTCGTGTATGCAGTCAATAAAAAAGCAGCACAAGAAGCAGATACCAGAAATACGCAAGATGAAGACGATGACCACATTGGTGACATCGTTGAGTAGTCAGTAGAAAGCACTTAGATTAAAAAAATGGGCAGGGGTTTCTCCTTGCCCATTTTGCTTGTAAAATGTTGTACATTACTTGGTGTATGGCTTGAGTAGTTCTATAAATTCTTGTACTGATAAAGAATATATTTCTGACCCGAATTGAGCGATGACTGTTTGCTCGTGCGGTTCAATGATCAAGAAGGTGGGAGTACCCTTGATTTCATACTTTTGTAATAGTTGCATATGTGCTGTGTGAGTGCTATCGGCGGCATCGATTTTGACTGCTACCAATGACGCAGTTGCATGTATTACGGACTCATCAAAGAAAAACTTCTTTTCAATTGCTTTGCAAATTGAACAGTAATCTGCGGTTACATCAATAAGTATATTTTTATGTTCTTGGCGCGCATACGCAAGCGCTGCGCCGTAGTCGGTTTGCCATGACATATTGAGTTGGTTTTTTCTGTCTGCGAGTATGTTGTTATACAGCAAGGGCATGTTCATTGAAGTGCTGAATAATATGCCGGCGAGTACGTATTTTTGCATGCGCCATGAGTTATTATTGCTTGAGCGAGCTGTTATAACATAATAGAGCCCGAGTGCTAACATGGTCGCACGTGCGAGCATTAGCCAATAGTCATGTGGCATGATGGGGCGTAGAAAATAAAAACACATACCAATAATAACGAGGCCAAATAATTTTTTTATCTCAACCATCCACATCCCTGCTCGTGGTAATACATTGAGTGAGCTTGAAAAAGTCCCAATGATGAGTAATGGTATGCTTAGTCCGATGCCAAATGCAAAAAGAAGCATGAAGCCCAGCACAGGACTGCCTAGTGTGGTTACAATACTCAGCAGCAGAAGCAATCCGGGAGATAAGCAGGGAGATGCCATGGTACCACTGGCTGCTCCAAATAAAAACGCATTTGCCAATGACCCACCGCGAGACATTGATGTGCTGCCGGGCATGCGTGGTGTATACATTTCATAAAATCCCATCATGGCGCCGGCAAGATACACCAACATACCTACCATGGGTAGAATTACTATTGGCTTGGTCATGATGCTGCCAAATAGGTGTCCCGTGTAGGCTGCCGTTAGGCCGAGGAGCGCGAAGGTGGTGGCAATACCAACGGTGTATGATAGGGAAAGGAGGAAGTTATGGGACATTGATTTACTTGCCTGCGCTTGCAAAATGCCAACGGTGATAGGGATCATAGGATATATGCACGGGGTAAGGCTGAGTGCCATACCCAATACCATAACGAGTATAAGACGTAAAGGTAATGATTGAGTGGTCTGCACGAGGGTTGACAGATAGGATGACCAGCCGAAACCAGAGGCATAGAGTGTTCCGCCGGTGGCAATTATAATAGCTAAAACTAGGTAAGACAATAGGCGCATGGTAGATCCTGTGTAAATATAATAAAAAAGTGTAATCGATGATAGGTACGTTCTAGCATGGTCGATATACAAAAAAAATCAATAGTCTACTATTCGTCTTTTTGATACGCGATAGCTTCTTTATGTCAGTCGATCAGCCTGACTAATTTTAACGTTACCGCACGCACTGCTTAGGGTAATCATTGCCTCTCCCGTGCCAAGCATGCCATCAACTTCCTTTCTAAAGCGACGCCATGCGCTGGTATCTAATTTGGTCAATGTTGGGTTGAGCCTTAAATAATGATCAGAGGTAATGGTACCGCGCTTGGTGCTACCCTTGATGCTCGCGTTACTGTTGGCGGGTAGGGCTAGATTGATACCTCCACTGTGTGCATACAAGTCGACCGCGCTGGTGGGTGGTATGTGAGCATAGACTACAGTAATGGACCCTTTTTGTGTGCGTGCATGCACATTCTTGTGTGCATGATGCACGGTAATGTTGCCATACTCGGCCTGGGCCTTAACATCATGTAATGCATGTTGAATATCAATGGAGCCATATTTGGTAATGGCCTGTACGGTTTTGTAGCTTGAGCCGATCGATATAGAACCATTATCTGTGCTGCAGATAATAGGCATCGCCGTTTTATTGATAGTAATAGAACCATGATGTGTGGTGGCATGTATTCTGATATTTTCAGGAATGGTGAGTGTATAATCGACTGTGCCACGCTTAATAATGTGTGTATCAAAAATGCTTTTCAGTCGTAGTTGTTGGCTACTTTGCTCTTCATGTATGCTCAGCTGCGATAATTGGTCTTGGATTGCAGCTCGCTTGACTGCAAGTAAGGTAATATGTTCTTGTCGTGCTTTGGTATTGATGGTGATATTGCCCGCCGTTGTTTCTAGCGCCAAAGTGCCATCTTCCGGAGCAATATAAGTATGGGTTACGGTAACTTCATAAGGTTTACGACTAAACCATGAACCTAGAGAATTGAAAGAAAAAGTGCCAAAGAGTGTGTGAGGTGTTACTATGCTCAGTACACACACAAAGACGTATGTGCGAGTATAAAAATAAACAAACATAGATTCTCCTTTTTTATGAAAAGATGATGTTGCATGCAGTATAGACAAATTTTTCCTGCAATTCAAAAGACATTACAAGAATTATTGCATAAGTATCCCACTATCGGTTCGATCGTTGCAGATATAGTAAAAGATGGTGGCAGTGCCTTGTTGGTGGGAGGGGCGGTCAGAGATTTATTGCTCGCAAAGCCGGTCAAAGATAGTGATATTGAAGTGCATGGTGTACCGCTTGAGCGGTTGGACGTAATTATGCAAAAATATGGCTCGGTGAGTTTGGTTGGCAAATCGTTTGGGGTATTGCGCTTGCATGGTCTTGACGTTGATTGGGCATTACCCAGAGTTGATGCTGCCGGAAGAAAGCCAACCGTGGTCCTTGATCCTTACATGAGTATTGCCGTTGCGTGTAAGCGGCGCGATTTGACTATTAATGCGATGGCGATTGATCTTACGACATTTGTGTTGTATGACCCCTATAATGGTCAGCGCGATTTGCATGATGGGATTCTGCGACCAACAGATATGCAGTTGTTTTTAGAAGATCCACTTCGTTTTTTTCGCGTTATGCAATTTATTGGGCGGTTTGCAATGGTTCCCAGTGCTGAGCTTAATCAGTTATGTCGTACTATGGATATCAGTGGGGTATCAGTCGAGCGTATTGAGCAGGAGTTTAGTAAGATGCTTCTTAAATCCGTGTATCCGGCGGCCGGTATTCGATGGATTGAGCATATTGGAAGGCTGAATGATGTGCTGCCCGAATTGGCCGCAACACGCGCCATACCGCAAAATCCTGCATGGCATCCAGAGGGAGATGTATTTGAACATACGATGCAGGCAGTTGACGCAGCAGCGATTATTGCGCAATCGTATGAGTCCGAATATAACAAATTATTATTACTGTACGCTGCATTATGTCATGACTTGGGCAAGGTGACAACCACGCATGTAATTGACGGGACTATTAAAAGTGAATTACATCCACAAGCAGGAGCAGTGATTGCACGCCAAATGCTCAAGCGGATAACTCACACGCACGATCTGATACATACAGTCTATTTACTAGTGCAGTATCATATGGAACCGGGACAGTTTGTGCGGGGTGGTGCTAAAGTGCCTGCGTACAAACTGTTAGCGCGTAAATTGGCGCCATACACAACGCTGAGCATGCTTGCTGATCTTGCACTTGCTGATGTGCGGGGTCGTAATCCCAAAGGATCAGAGCCGTTAATGCTTGAGAGTGAGGATGTACGTGCTTTTCGGACGTGCGCACAACGCGCGCGTGTGTTGGAATGCGTCGAGCAATCGGTTTTACAGGGCAGAGATCTGTTGGATTTAGTTCCTCCTGGGCCACGTCTTGGGCAATTAGTGCGGCGTGCCTATGAAATTCAGATAGAAGAAGGTATTACCAATGTCGATGAACTTAAGCGCAGAGTACTGGCCGAATGATTCTCTTGTTTTCTTTTCCAAAACATGACTGATTTGATACACTTTTGCCAAAGAATACCGATACCTATCTTTTAATAAAAAGGAAATTACTATGTTTGCAGGCAATTCGTTGTGGTATCTCATTATACAATCAGATCTGATGAGCTGGATTGTGTTATTGGTTCTCTTGTCGCTTTCTATCGTTTGTTGGGCGATTTTTTTTGGTAAATATATGATTACGCGTATAAAACTGCAACAAGTGCGAGCTGCATACAAAAAACTCTATACGATCAATACGCTTGAGCAATTAGATGCACTGGCACTTGCTTTACAGGCAACCATTCCCGGCTATATTATTGCCAAGCAGCGTGCCGTTATGAACTCGACACATGATTGGCAATTGATTGCACAGCATGGTGAGCAGGTGCTTGATACACTGGTATCGGCGGAAGAAAATTATTTGTGCGTGCTATCAACGAGCGCAGCAGTGTCACCGCTATTAGGATTGTTTGGTACAGTATGGGGCTTGGTACAAGCCTTTATTGGTATTAGTGAACGACAAGCGGCAGATATTGTTGCAGTTGCTCCTGGTATTGCACAAGCCTTGGTGACGACTTTGGCTGGGTTGATAGTAGCTATTCCGGCACTCGTTATGTTTAACTTTTTACAAGTGCGCGCACTCGCATACGAACAGGAACTGATTACGTTTATCAATACGCTTAATCTTTCTATGACGCGTATTGGCAAGGAGTAAAAATGATGCGATTGCTCAAACGTAGAAAAAAAAATCGGGTATCAATGACCGATATTTCATTGACGCCATTGATAGATACTGCCCTGACCTTACTTATTATTTTTATGGTTGCAACTCCCATGTTGCATAATGCTATTCGTATCACGTTACCGCAGGGTAAGGCACAAGAGGTGAACAACGTCAAACAAGAGCTTGTGGTGGAAATAAACAAGGAAGGGGCCTTCTTTTTCAATGGTAAGGCGATGAGTATGCAGGCAATTATTGCGGAGCTTAAAAAACAGGTTGGACCCAAACAGGAACGTGTTGTCTTTGTTAAAGGGGATAAGGATAGTCCGTATGGTCCCGTTATGGAATTAGTTGATCAGATTAAAGTTGTTGGCGGGGTAAAGCATGTTGCATTGGCAACACAAAAACGGGCATAATACTGCTCTCGTGTGGGCCCAATTCATACTTATATCCGGCATAGTGCATGGTATAGTAGCTTTTTTTGTATTTTGTGTGTATTCAGATAGGCCCTCCCACTACACATTAACGATGAGTGCAGTGATGCCTTCTGCCGCTACGGTGGTAGTATTGGCTCCATCAAAAACAGGATCGGGCAACGCACAGGCTGTGGCATCAGTGCAACAACGGCCTACTACGTGTGTCGTCAAGCAAGTGCCGCAAAAGAAAAAAAAAGCAGTAGTTAAAAAGACGGTTAAAAAAAAGAGTATAGTTAAATCATCCAGTGCTAAAAAAAAGCATGTCACCGCCAAGCCCAAGATAACACCGGAAAAATCGGTAGTAAAAGAAAAACCAGTACCGTTGCCGCAACCAAATAAGAACATTGAAAAAATGGTACCACCATTGCCTGCGCCTGAGGTGTGCGTAGCACACACAGTTGAGACGAGCGAAAGTCGTCCTGTTTGCGATGCTATTGCGATTGCGTATGCTGATGCACGCTTGTTGCATCAATATACGGTATTACAAAATGAGTTGAGTAAGTACTGGGCACCGCCTCCGGGTATGGCTGACAATTGTAGATGTCAGTTGACAGCATCTATAGATCGGGCCGGTGTTGTCAGTGATGTCGTGGTACAAGAATCATCGGGTGCCTTGATTTTTGATATTACTGCGCGTTCTGCCTTATTGGCTGTTGCATGGCCCGTCTGGAGTTGGGGATCTTCTATTACTATTACGTTTAAACCATAAAGAAAGTTATTGATGAACACTGTTTTTGCGTATCTACTGAGCATCTCTTGTCTACTGAATGTATCGTATTTTTATGCCATTGAAGTACAGGCAAATACACGCGTTAAAATACCATTGGTATGTGTTGCTGAGAGCGCTGATCCTGCTATGAATGCGGTAACAGGTCGTTTGCAATCAGCACTTGCATTTAGTGGACAATTTGCTATTGCAATTGAGCCTATGCCTTCACGCTTGACTAAAAAAACGATCAAGGCATTGTATACAAAAGGGTACCCTCTCGCCTTAGTAATTACGCATATTGAGCAGAATAAGCTTGAATGGCGTTTGTATGACACTATGAAAGCTCAGATGATAATTGGTAAAAAATGTGAGAAAGGAGCCTCTGATCTTAATTGGTGGGCATTGCATATTGCCAATAGTGTGTGGCCTGAACTGACGGGCCAGGATGGGTTCTTTATGACTAAAATAGCATATAGCAAGCAAGTTGTCGGCAACAAAGGGCGTTCGTATAGACATATTCATGTGGCCGATTTTGATGGAATGCATGAGCAGGCGGTAGTTAATACGCCAACTATTAATATTATGCCGCGTTGGAATTATGATAATAATAATCCGCTTCTTTTTTATTCTGAGTATACCAATGATAATGTACGCATGATGATGATTGATACCCACAAGCGGCGTAAAATAGCTTCAAATTTTGAAGGTATTAATATGTTGACCAGCTTTTCTGCCGATGGCAAAAGAGTAGTCTATTGCGCCTCTCGAGGTGATGGCAATTGCCAAATGTATTATCATGAAAATGGGGTGTTTAAACGATTGTTATATACTGATGTTGCTACTGGCAAGTCACTAGCAGATGGCAATAATATTTCACCTACTATGTCACATGATGGGAGTATTATCTATTTTTGTTCCGATTTTCAAACTCCATTACCACAACTTTATGCATATACTATGAGCAATGGTGCGGTGACTAAAATTACCGACGGTGGATATTGTGCTTCTCCCACCTATTGTCATAAAACGCAGCAATTAGCCTATACCAAAAAAGTGGATGGTATCATGCAATTATATGTATTTAATACTAAAACCGAAACACATCAACAGCTTACCTATGATGAATATACTAAAGATGAATGCTCATGGTCACCCTGTGGCAACTATCTAGTATTATCAATTGAGAAAAATAACAGAAGCCGAATAGCGGTGTATAGCATGCTTACTAAACAATTACAGGGTATTACTTTAGAATCGGCTACCTGTGGGTACCCGGCATGGTCGCCCATTTACTCGAATTACACGCTAACAGATGGTGTGGGTATAGCGGCCGGAAGCGTTCTGCAGGGTTGATTTGTAGGTGATAGTATGGTATTATTCAAGTAGAAACAATCGCTAAACTTCTCGTTTTTTTTCCATTTAACTATATGATTTACCGTTTTTCTGGGCAATATAATTTCTTTATATAAACACAGGGTATGTGAACATGAAAAAAAATAATAAAAATAACTGGTGGCGAGGCGCGCCCCGCAATCTCTTTTTTGCAATAGCGCTTTTTGTGGGATTTTTTATCCTTCTGCAGCAGCTAACTGACTATAGTCGTCATATAAGTACTATATCCTACACCGCCTTTTTAGACACAGTAGCGGCCGACCAGGTTAGTAAGGTCTATGTTGCAGGTCAGGAAGTCAGGGGGCTATTGAAAGATGGGTCACAGTTTGAGACGGTAATTAGCAATCAAGACAGCGTCTGGGACCTGTTGGCTGCGCACCAAGTTGAGGTAATTATTGCCAATACCTCGAATGCTATTAATATTTGGTATATCCTTCCCTTTTTACTTTTTTTATTTGTGATTGGTTTCGGGGTTATGATGATTATTCGTCAATCACGAGGGGCCGGCAGTGGAGGCGGTAGTAACATCTTTAGTATGGGTAAAAGCAAGGCAAAAATGTTTATGCCTGCGACCATTAAAGAGACCTTCGCCTCAGTAGCAGGTGCCACCGAAGCGAAAGAAGAATTGCTGGATGTAATAGATTTTCTGAGAAATCCCAAAAAATATAAGCGTCTGGGCGCAAAAATTACTCGTGGGGTATTGCTCGTGGGTGAGCCGGGTAACGGTAAAACTCTCTTGGCACGAGCGGTAGCCGGGGAGGCAAATTGCCCCTTTTTTAGTACCAGTGGCTCGGATTTTATCGAAGTCTTTGTGGGCGTAGGGGCTGCGCGCGTTAGAGATTTGTTTGCACAAGCCCGTAAAAATGCGCCAAGCATCCTTTTTATTGATGAAATTGATGCAGTGGGCCGTCAGCGCGGAAGCGGGATGGGTGGTGGACATGATGAGCGTGAGCAAACCCTGAACCAGCTGTTAACCGAAATGGATGGCTTTGAAACCACTCACGCACCGGTTGTTGTTTTAGCAGCAACCAATCGTCCTGATGTGCTTGATAAGGCATTATTGCGCCCTGGCCGTTTTGACCGTCGGGTTGACGTTCCATATCCGGATTTAGTCAGCCGTGAAGCAATTTTAAGGCTTCATGCGGGCGAGGTTAAATTGGATACTGTCTCAGTTGATCTGAAAAAGGTTGCTCGAGGCACACCAGGTTTTTCGGGTGCTGATCTTGCCAACTTGATCAACGAAAGTGCTATTCAAGCTGCCAAACAGAATAAAGACCTGATAGATGTCAAAGATCTTGAGGAAGCACGCGATAAGATGATCCTTGGCAAAGAAAGCAAGACGATGATGTTGACCCAAGAAGATCGTGCTATGACTGCTTACCATGAAGCAGGGCATGCCTTAGTGTTCTTACTACATCCGCTTCATGCAGATCCGCTATATAAGATTACTATTATTCCACGTGGTAAGGCGTTGGGGGTTACCCATCATTTACCCGAGCGGGAGAAATATACTGAAAGCAAAGATGAAATGTTGGTCTACATCATGATGGCCATGGGTGGACGAGTTGCGGAAGAGCTGGTATTCAATCAGATTACTACCGGTGCTTCCAGTGATTTTCAGAAGGCAACTGCTGTTGCGCGTGACATGGTTTGCTATAATGGCATGTCAGATAATCTTGGCCCCATTATCTATAGCCAGAGTCAGTATGGGTATCAGTACTCGCAAAAAACAGCACAGGGAATCGATGATGAAGTGCGACGCATTACCCAAGAATGCTATGAAAAAACAGTTGCGCTTTTAAGCAGTAATCGGGATAAATTAGAATTGCTTGCGCAGGCTTTGCTTGAGAAAGAGACGATGTTTGCCTCAGAGGTGTATCAGCTTCTTGGTATTGAACCGCGGGTTGAGCATCGTTTCTAGTGTTGGCAGGCCCCCCCACTGGGTGAGGGGCGCCAGAAAGAGAGAGGCATAGGTTTTATTTGAAAAAAGCAGGGTTTTTAGTATACTTAGAAAAGTATTATCTAGAAAATCCTGCTCTAATACGTCTATACAATTAGCATAAGAGGTTGTAATTAATGGCTAGAATTTGTGCTGTATGCAGCAAAAGGCCCCAAGTTGGCATGAGCGTAAGTAACGCAAATAACAGAACGAAAAAGTGGGTATACCCCAATGTGCATGCTATGCGGTTCACGGTCGTAGGAGCGGCAAAAAAGACGGTACAGCGTGGTAAAGTATGTACCAAATGTGTCAAGGCCGGTAAGGTTCAAAAAGTAATCTAAATTTCGAGTTTTATGAGGGGCATCGATGCCAAATATTAAATCTGCAAAAAAGCGTGTAGCACAAACCGCAAAACGTCGTGTGAATAATCTTGCACGCAGAACAGCGATCAAAACCGCCACAAAAAAAGTGTTACTTGCGCTGGAAAATAATCAACTTGCGCAGGCAAAAGAATTACTCAAAGACGTGAATGCGAAATTAGGGCGCGCAAAAGGTAAGCGTCTTATGCATGCAAACGCCGCAGCTCGTAAAATGAGTCGTTTGGCTAAAAAAGTTGCTCAAGCTGAACGTGGCAACGTTGCATAGTCACTTCTTTGTGATGAATGTACAAACTATAAAGGGAGCTTTTTTGAAGGCTCCTTTTTTTGTGCTTCTTTTTGTTACCTCTTATGCCCGTGACAGTGAGATGCCAAGAACGATTCGTGCGCAACACACAATCGACTGGTGTGTGCATGGCTGCCAGTATGCGATGAGTATTGGTGATCAAGAGATAGGCAAACTCAACAGCATTCAAATACCGATACTCCATTGGTGTGTATTGTATGATTTCTTTATCCAACCTGCCTATCGTGGTCAGGGACATGGACATTTTTTATTTTCACACGCAGTGAATCAGGCTGAAAAATCAGGTGCATCAAAAATTTTTGTCCAACCCGGACCATTCGAGTTGGTCGCAGGAAAATATACATCGGTCAAGGGTGTACAGCGAAAAATAGCATTGAATAGGCTAATCCGTTTTTATGAGTCACATCAATTTGCCCTGATGTCTGGGATGAAGCTACGATGCGTATCGTTTTTTCTCGGTATTGTGTACCGATTAGCCAATATAGATGAGGACCCGTGTTTGTTGATGGTGCATAGAAGTTGATAAGGGTGAGGGTGGTTGACATTGGAGAATTGAGGAGTAGAATGATTATGTGCTGCAGCATACGTATCCAAACGGTTTAATTATTCAAACACACAAGGAAACAGTATGAACCCTACTAGCATAATTACCGCAACCGGCAGCCTGGCTCTGCTTCTTGTGACCGCTAACAGTCTTAACGCAATTTCTCGTGATACTACAGAGAAAGCGAAACAGGCAGTCGAAAATGCCAGTGAACGTGCTGGTGAGGCCAAGGAACGTGCGCGAGAAGGCGTACGCAAAGGCAAAAAGAAGGCAAAAGACGCGATTGAAGATACAGCCAAGGGGCTCGGTGAAGCTAAAAAGCGTGCCGAGCGTGGTTGGAATGAGGGAAAGAGACGCGTAGCCGACGAAAATAAATAATAATCATAACATGATGTGTAAAATAAAATTCCTAGATGGGTGTGACAGATCATCACACCCATCTAGGAATTTTTCTTGAGTGGAGAATTCTATGAACAAATACTACATACCATACCTATTGGTAATTATTGGTACTTTGAATGGGGTAGATAGTGTTATTGTGCCCTACGATAAATCACGTGATTTTTATGCTATAGAAGCAATATTACAAGACAATCGTACTCTACTCATGTATGAAGCCCTTGGAAGTCCTGAAGGAACCACACAGAAACATTTAGATTCACCAAAATACCTAACGTATGTTTTGCGTGTTGACGATGTCACAGTCGGATTCATTAATTACGCTGCGTATGATATTAATTTTTTTACATTTCATTTTGGCAGGTATGGACTCATTCATTTGCTTGGCGTTGAAAAACAACAGCAAGGCAAGGGCTATGGGCGGCAGCTATTAGAATACGCACTGGCAGATTTAATAAATTTAAAGGTTTCTCGGATCAATGTCGCAGTGAAAAAAGAAAATCTAAGAGCAATCGGATTGTACAAAAAAGCTAACTTTATATGTTCTATAACACCTGAGCTGGCTGCGCGCCTACCAAGCGATATGCCATTGGTGATGAATTTTGAAACCGGCATTCTTTTTGATGTATCGCGAGGCAATAGTATACAACGTTACCCTTGGCCTTTTGCAGCATTTGGTGGTGTTGTCATAGGGGCGTATGTATATCGAAGGCAGAAAGCTTGAGTTGTAAACGGTAAGCACGGGAAATGCTACCTATTTTGCTTGCAAAAGTACCCGCAGTACCAGATATTCATGTAGGTCGAATCCTTCGATTAGCAGTTGAGCAAGTGGTGTACGGATCCTGTTGGCTTGGGTGATTTTTATGATTGTTGCTACAAGTGCATTAATCTCTTTTCCATGGCACTGCTGTAAAATCTTTTCAGTAATGGTAGCTTCAGTATCAAAACCGGTTATGTTGATTTCTACCTTGCCACATTCGACCGTTCTCTTTGTATCAACCATAGCCAGGCTTACGATAGCTTTGATACCATGCATACAAAAATTTGTTTGGTGTAGTGCAAGGGTAGATAATGCGATGACAAGATGGTGATTCAAGTGTAGTTTCATTGAATGATCCTCGATTTTTATATAGATGTATGATGCTCAGATAAATCCATCCCTAGGGTAGCACAATGAGCGATTTTCGCTAGAAATTAGCAACACCAACCTCATGCCGTTGCCACTACTTGCGCCCGGCTATCCATCAATTTCTTATATTCACCTACAAATTTTTGTGCGATGCTTGCAGCTACTTGCGCGCTACCTGCATGTTCAACGAGGATAACGATGGTTAATGGTGTATGATCTTTGTAGGTGAAATTGCCTACGAACCAACCATGTTCAAGGTATTGGCCCCCGAGCACTCGTTTTTCCAGGGCACTGGTTTGTGCGGTACTGGTTTTTGCATACATTTTGATATCCTTAAATCGTTTGAGCCGACTACCGGTTCCACACCTGACCACCCGTTTCATAGATCTTTTAAGGAATTTTCTGATATGCAATGGTATCTCAAGTGGCTTCTTTTCTATTGCTTCATCCACTAAAATACGTGGTTTGACTAAATAGCCGGTGAAGATAGCGGATATCATACGTGCTACTTGTAGTGGGGTCACGCTGTTAAAGCTTTGGCCAATAGTAGCTGATAATGTTTCACCCGGCCACCAGGATTCGCCCTTACATGCTTTTTTCCAAGCCCGGGTTGGTATGAGGCCACTCGATTCGGGCAGTGAGATACCCGTTCTTTTACCCAAGCCAAATAATGATGCGTAGTAGGCTAACGTATCAATGTCGATTTTTCTGCCGATATTAAAAAAAATGATATTACATGAGTCTGCTATCGATTGCGCGATATTGATTTGCCCGTGCCCATAATGATTATTACACCAATATTTTCTACCACAAAATTTATAATAACCCTTGCAGGTAGTGGTGTAATGCATGTCGCATGGCACAATTCCTTCTTTGAAAGCAGCGCTAATGGTAACCAGCTTGAAAATTGATCCCATAGGGTAAGTTGCGTTGAGCCCACGGTTTAAAAAGGGTTTTTTTTCAATTAATACATTCCATTCATCTTGAGATATTGGTTGCAAAAAAATATTAGGATCAAAATTGGGGCGAGAAAGCATGCTCATAATACTACCATCAAGTGGGTTCATGATAATAAAAGCGCCGCTTAGTTCTGGTGAGAATACGTGCTCGCAAATAGCCTGTAATTCTATATCAAGTGTAGTGCAAATATCACCACCCGTGAGCGCGTGTTGTAGGATAGTTTGATTTATATTGCGTCCAATTGAGTCGATGATAGAGAGTACCGTACCTTTCTGACCGCGCAATGTATCTTCTAGTAATTTCTCAAGTCCCATTTTGCCATAATTTTCAGCATTGATACCGCCTAAATATCCTAGCAAGTGGCTTGCGCTGGTTTGGTATGGATAGTAGCGTTGGAAATCAGAAATTATTTGAATATTACAGTCTTGTGGTAGTTGTTCCGATAACTTACCCAGCTGCTCTGCGGATATATCGGTACTTATAATAGTGCTTTTTTTGTTGCGTTCTGCACGCATGATGGCAAGCATGAGCTCATTATTAGTCGATATGGGGGCGTCAAGCGTGGTGTCCAACAGAGCGAGTATTGCTTGTTGATCAGTAGTTAAGGTACGGTTACCTGAACCTGCCCAAGCAATAAGTGTACGCGGCCTATTGGTGGCGAGTAGTTTACTTCTGCAATCAAGAATAGTGCCGCGGGCAGAATGTGTATGGCTGATGTGCAAACAATTTTGTTGGCTACGGGTGAGAAAATAGTCGGATAAATTAATTTGTAAATACGATAATCGGGCAACAATAGCAATAAAGATGATGCCTACAATACCACAGAAAATAATAATGCGTTGTGGTACCATGCTACATAATTGATTATCACGCATACTATTTAGCCCTCTTTTTTAGTAATGCGTTAATTGGATGTATCTGATTACACATGCGTGCTAAATCATCGAGAGAAACATGGGTATATTTTTCAGTGCTACTCAATGATTGATGACCCAACAATTCTTGCACGACGCGTAAATCGACACCTTGGTTGAGCAGGTGGGTGGCAAAAGAGTGGCGAATTTTATGTGGTGTTATAGGACGATCAATTTTGAGAAATCCACGAAACATTTCTATAATTCTTTGCACGGTACGTGGGGTTACTCGTTTTTTTCTATTGCTTAAAAACAGGTACTCTCCCATAGAGCTGCTGGGTATACGCTCTTTCGTCGTGTATTCTATTAATTTAGATTTTGCTTTATCGCCAAAGAGTACGATTCGTTCTTTATTCCCCTTTCCATGAATGCGAATCGTTTTTGCACCCATTTCAATGTCGCACAATTTAATGTTGACCAGTTCAGAGCAGCGTATTCCGGTTGCATACAATAGTTCTAATATAGTTTTATCTCGAATTGGCGATCGCGTTGGTAAGTCGACATCGTTAACGGTATCAAGGAGATGGAAAATTTCATCAACACTCAAATAAATGGGCAGCTTTTTATCAAGGCGAGGCCGTTTGAGATGTAAATTGAGAGAGATATCATTTTTTTGCAAAAAGAGCGCAAATGATTTAAAGCAGGAAAATTTACGTGCTATAGAGCTTTTATCGATTTGCTTGTAAAAAAGACTTACCAGATATCGTTCAATAATTTGTCTAACGTTCAGCAATTGTTGCTCTGGAGCGCTGAGTGATTCCCAGAAATTGATAAATTGCCGTAGATCACTTTCATAAGCTTTAAGAGTATGCCTTGAAAGGTTACGTTCCACTTGTAAGTGTACTAAAAATTCATTTTTTTTCTCTTTAAATTCGTCTACATTCATAGCAAATTATACTCCTTACAGCGTCTATTGACTGATGATCGATTAACCTTGAGTAGCGTAGCAATTTTATTCTGATTTTTAAAAGTACGCCATAAGGTAGTCATCAATTTTTGATCTTTAAGCGCATGTTTACCTAGTTGAGCAATTTTAAAAATATGTGTTTCAGGGGTAAGGATTGCGGCATTGGTGTTTATATATAAAGGTTCGGGAGAGTTGTGGAAAGCCATTTTTTGTATTTTTTCAGAAAATGATTGGTGTAACTTCATTTTCAACTCGTGTAAACTGGCAGATTGCTTTTGTATTAGCTTCAGCTTTTCATGTTCTGGTAATTTCAACATATGATGCAGTGGTTGCGTAGTGATCAGCTGCTGCCAGATACCCTCTATGAGTGCTACCAATTCTACTTCCGGTAATGTAGTTGGGTTTGGCATACTGATGGAGTATTTGACCAATTGCGTATACAATGTCGGTATAATATTGCCATTGTTGTGCAAGGTATCAAGTGATTGAGTCGTAGAACAAATAATACGGGTATCACTGGTAAAGCGTTGTTCGCTTTTAAGTGGTGAATACAATCCAAGACATATAAAATCAGCAATATGCTGTTGTATACTATGGTCTAGTAGATCAACATTATGGATGTATAATGAGCCCACGCCATTGAGTATTTCAAGTAGTGGTCGTTCATATTCGTTTTTATCAACAATCTGGTTAATGCCAAAAATTTTAATGCCGATTTCACGCATATTGGTTTGTCGGTTGATGCAGATACTGTAGAGTTTTTCTCGTTTACTAATGGTATGTAATAGTTCACCGGTGAGCATAGCGTCAACTTCACAGGCGTGTATTGCAATAGGGGCATTGCGTATGCTCAGGCGCAGTAACTCTGCTTTAAGTAAGACCATAGCATGACTAGTGCTAGGTAAAAATTGATTAAGCAAGCTGCCGGCGTGTGTTGTTTCAAGATGTAACATATTTTCCCATGCAATAGCGTTGCCCAATCGGTCAGTGGTAGTAAGCAATATATCAGTAACATCAGGATGTGTAATGGAAATGATAACATAGTTTCTTGCCAAGTGTGCTGTGGCACTAATGAGTAGTCGTGTACCCGTTTCGGTCTGAATAAAAGTGGTTTGTGCTGTTTTGTAGAGTGCTACCTCAAGGGCAATTTTTTTCAGAGTTTTTGTAATACGATGACCTGCTTGCTCATTTAAATTAATAGTCAATAAGGTGCGCGCTCTATGATTGCCAATAATAAAGCGGCGATTGTGGTAAAAAAGAATACCCGGATGTGATTCAGCTTTATTCTTCGCGCACGTACTAATACCTTCCCTATAGAGATTAATCTCCTGATTTTTAATATAAAGCTCGTCTTTAAAGAACTTTAATTGCTGCATTATTTTTTCGATGTTGTGATTTTGTAACAGGGAAATGATATTGGTCAAATAGCTTGAAAACAGAAGCATCTCATCACATTCAGCACGCGTGTAATATTGTTGGCAACGGGCATCTCGTTTTACGAAAATATAAGCAATTAGTTTACGCTTATTGTAAATCGGTATGAAGATGTCACTATCAATCGTGGTCAAAAAATTGATAATTGGTTCAATAGTAGATGAAGGGTTATAAAATTGATCATACATGATACTATCATAACTGAGTATTTTAGTGTGTTCTATGAGGGTACCGGTTTGGGTACTGCAGGTGTTTAAAAAATGCTCTACAGCGTGTTCTCGTGCCACTAGTGTATACTCAATTGAGTCATTGGGACGCAAATGGAGTGAGGTAGCGCGCATAGGAATGTGATATGTTTGGTTGAAGAAAAATTGTACTATGTGATTGAGCTCTTGCACGCTGGATGCTTCACCCAATGCATCGATACTTGATTTTAAGGCATGAAAAGTTGCCAGGGGTATGGTGGGTTTTTCATCAGCTTCGCTGGTTAAAAATCGTAAACATAAAATCTTCTGCATGCAATAATAAGTAGTATATATCAGCAGCATAGTAGCACAGCTGACTGCGGGGATAATATAGGGTTGTAGAGGGGTAAACACCAGGTATGATGTTTGGATAAATTCAATCATAATATATGGACATACCAGATAGCGCATGAAGATGGTCAGTTGTCGGCGTAATATTTTAGGTAGTTGCTGGGTCTGTATTTTGGTAAAGGTAGTATATACGCTGGGTATGATCAATAGGTTAAGTAAATAGAGTACCGTATAGCGGATCATACGGAATTCAAGGGGGATATTGGTAATTAGTTGTCTGGCTGCTTCACGTTCGACTTCATTGATTAATCTGTGCTCGAAAAATGCTAAGTAAAAAAAATAGATAGAGAAAGAGCCACTAAGGATAAATAATAGTTGTTCGACACGGCTTGGGCAGAAGTTTTTTTGCAGCAGGCTTTGCATTAGTAAAGCGAGGGACTGATATTGTATGACTACAAAGCCCCATGCAATACGTATGAAAAAAATAATATATGAGTATGGTAATGTAGGGAGCCATATGAACTGCAATGCTTTTATTATCCAAGCAAAATCACCAAACATAGATCCAATGAGTATGCCCATGGTAAATGTCCAAGGGTGGTACAATTTTGTGATACTAAATCCCTTGCTCATAATTATTACCAAAAAATATGTTTTAACCATGCATGACACAGTAATAATACAGAACAAAAATTCAGTACTCCATAGCAGAGATACAAGGATATTTGGTATATTTAGCATGATATAATTGCATTTGAATTATGAGGTTACTATACTACTGTCCGTACTCTAACATATATTACGCGGATTTTAAACCAAAGGGGAACCTATGTTTTCTTACAATACAATCGTTGAGCTTCTACAGCAATTGATTGTTGCATTTAAGCTATTGTTGAAATTTCCACCAATATCGTAGTGTAATTCTATGGTGTATGGTATACAGATCTAAGTATGTAACATACGGGTTGAAGATCATTCTAAATTATATTCTTTGCATCGCCTATTGACTGAAGATCGATTGACCCCCAGAAAATGGGCGATTTTATTTTGACTCTTAAGTTTTTTCCACAATAAAATCATGGTTTTCTTATCTTTGAGTGCTTGTTTGCCAAGTCGTGCCGCCTGTACTAGATCTGGGTCTGTCGTGTAATACGTAGTGTCGAAGGATGGCTCTTCGAGAGTGCCCGTTTTTTTGGATTTGTGTATCAGCATACCCTGCACTTTATTTTTCAGGTCGTACAAACTGGTAGGTCGCGCACTATTAATTTTATTTTTATCATGCTGCGTGAGAGCGAGTAAGTGTTTAAGAGAATCGCCGTGTAGTGCTTGCTCTGAATAGCCATCGGCAAGATTTTTCAATTCATCTTCCGGCAACGTGATAAGTGATGGCATGGCAATCGTAGTGCGCTTGAGTTCATTAAAAAGTGCGTGAGAGAATTTATTTTCTTGCACGAGTGTATACAGATCCTGGTGTGATGAGCATATAATACGGACACTCGCTGCCATCTTTTGATTTGTTTTGAAGGTTCGATAAAAGCCATATTTGATGAATTCAGCAAGATGTTCTTGAGTTTCACAGTCAAGAAAATGGATGTTCTGAATAAAGAGAGTACCTACGTTATTGAGAGAATTGAGCAGCGGTACTTCCTGATGGCGCGCATTGAACATTGTGCTAATGCCAAATAGTTTTACGGCAATTTCATAATTTTCAGTTGGTGCTTGTAGATTGAGCACGTGTAGTTTTTCACGCAAATTGATGTGATGCAACAACTCAACGGTAGGTAGTAGATCGTCATTGGGTAGATCGAGTAATAATGCTTTTTTGCTTAATGCAAGTTTGAGGAGCTCTATCTTAAATTTGAGTAAGCTCGGTCCAGTTGCCGGAATTAATTGATTAATTAATTTGCCTGATTGTGTTGTTTCCAAATACAACAGATAATCCCATTCGGAAGGATCGTGCAATAGATCTATTTGTCGTGTGAGAATATCAGATATTTCAGGTAAATATACCATGATTATTACTTGATCATGTTCAAGATGCGGAACGGCGGATAATACCAGCTGGGTATTATTGGCGCCCTTGGCCAGCACGGAATGGGGCGTTGAATAATTTTCTACCTGCTGGGCGAGACTCTTGATAGTTCTGGTCAGAGGATGGCCTTCGTAGGTGTTTATGTCAATAATAATAAGTTCTTTTGCTGCTTGATTACCAAAGGTAAAGCGGCGATTTTTATAAAAAATGATACCGATATGGTCTTGGCGATTGGTACGTAAAAATGATCGGATACTTTCTTTGTACTGATTAATTTCCTGATGTTTTTTATATAATTCTTCCTGCAAATTTTTTGCTTGGAAGATGAGTCCGTCCAGATTCTTGTTCTGTAATAAATTAATGATACTGCTCACATAGTTACTGAAAATAAGCATCTCATCCCGTTCGACATCACTATAAAAATTATCTGATCGTGCATGGCGATCAATGATGATGTAGGCCAGTAGGTCACCTTTTTCGTAAATAGGTAAAAATATGTCCGCGTTAATAATATTCAAGAATGATAGTAGTGTGAGTCGTTCAGGGGTTTCTTCATAAAAATTACTGAAAGCAATCTCATCATAAATCAAGATACGTGATTGTTTCATGTAATTGAGTGTTGGTGCATCAGCAACGCTCAGAAAATTTTCGACTGCCGGTAGTGCAGTTTCTGATGGTTGTTCTACGGCGGTGATAGTATCAGTTTGGCCGGCAATTTTTCTGGTGTATAACGCAGTTTTGCCCAGCGGCACCGCAAATGCTTCTTTAAAAAAACTTTGACTAATATGCTTGAGCTCATGTGGGTTGGTCACGAAGCTGAGCTGCTCAAGCGCATGCTTAAGCCCATCCATAAACATATTTTGTTCTGCTGAAGTAACATGGGTTTCTAAGTTTAAAAAGCGGATACCCATTATTTTTTTTGCGCATAGGTACAGCCCTATGATCAGGATAATATTAGACAGCGTTACAAAGGTATAGCTATTAGTCACCCAGGTTGGCGAGAAACCAAGCGGAACAATTTGTAAAAAATCAGATACCCAATAGGGGATAACGATAAATTTAAGGAGTAGGGTAAGCTGTTTTTGTAAAATAAGGGGCATTGGCGTTATACGGCTTTGCCTGATAGTCATATACATACTAATTACTGATAGGGGCAAAATATAATATAATGATGCTAAGTTCAGGGCAGTCCACTCAAAAGTAGGTCGTGCTGCGGCTGACTCGCAGTTAAAATAAAAAAATGCTATTCCCAGGAAAAATAAAAAAAACGCGCTGGTAGTCAATATAAAGCATATTTGGTAAGGAGCGAGTTTTTTCTTTTTTGAAATGAGGTTGGTAATGAAGAGTGTCAATGCTTGATAATGTATTATCATGCCCCCCCAAGAGATACGTAGCCAAAAAAGATATACACGGTAGTCAATGTTGGGCAGCCAGAGTGTCCGTACTAACTTCAGAATCCATGCTGAGTTATCAAGCATAGAGGTTATCAGAATTATAATGAGGGGGATGGTGGTAAAATAGGTGCTGCGTAAGTGTATCTTTTTTTTAATCAGTGAGAAAAGTATAACGCCTTTGATGGCAAAGCAGATCATGAACACTGCAAGCAATAGTGGCGGGCTGCCTATGATGGCATCAAGCATTTCGAGTAGGGTAAGCCAGTTTGTCATCGTAATTGATCTTCTTATTATCTACGGTTATACTAATGCACGGTTCTTGATGTAATAAATATACTATTTAATTTTGTGGAGACGCTATGCGTAGCTTTATTAAAAGCGAGGTTTACTCAGTGGTAGCGAACGTATCGAATTTCCTACCGTTGATTTTGTTAGCTGTATCATTTTTAAGCGGTGGTAACACCCCCCCAGGCAACTAATCCAGCTTCTAACCAAAGTTATCACAAATCCCCCGAATACTCAATGGGGGAGCCCATAGGGGTTTATAAATATGCCGTCGGCCGGTGCCCTCCAGAGGGTTATAGAGAACAAGCTTACAACGTTGCGTAAAGCAACGGCTCAGTTGTGCAAGCCGGCGGCTACCCAAATCATAGAACGGTACGGAAAAGACCCCTACCTTATCTTAATCAGTTGTATCCTGAGCCTGCGCACCAAGGATACCGTCTCGTTACCTGCCTCAATTCGTCTTTTCAGCTATGCCACAACGCCACAGGCGATGCTTTTGGTGCCATTAAATGTCATAGAACGGGCCATCTACCCCTGCGGATTTTATCGGACCAAGGCCAAAACAATCCATAGTATCAGTGCCGATTTGATTGATCGGTTTGCGGGCCAAGTGCCGGCCGATCGGCGATCTCTGCTTACTCTCAAAGGCGTAGGGCCTAAAACGGCAAACCTGGTGCTCTCTGAAGCGTTTGATATCCCGGCAATCTGTGTCGATACCCATGTACATAGAATTTCTAATCGTCTAGGCATTGTCAGTACCAATACCCCTGAACAGACCGAGGTTGCGCTAAAAAAAGTGCTACCGCCGGAGTACTGGGGTGAGTGGAGCC
>Ga0206799_1049_pt1 | contig 28342 bp, 26 predicted proteins | sample Alteio_BWOrgCont_67_FD_152900 | JGI IMG/M metagenome (GOLD analysis project Ga0206799, IMG submission 152900) | Enriched cells from forest soil in Barre Woods Harvard Forest LTER site, Petersham, Massachusetts, United States -... | ecosystem: Environmental > Terrestrial > Soil > Temperate forest >...
GAAACAGCAAGGCGTATCCCCCCGAATTAAACAGGAGCAAAGCAAGCATTGCTATTGCCAAAAATTTCTTCAATGTAAATGAGGCCCAATCAGTATTGAAAATAAAAGTATTTTAAATAAATCGTTTATACAAATAATGTATTATTTATTGGGCATCCGAATCACTTTTTGCAGGATTTAACCTTTAGCCTTATCATTAGCTTTATTTGCTTTTTCCTGGCCGATTCCCATGGTTAGCGCCGTTAACCCGGCCATGCCGCCCAATTGCATGGTATCGATGGCCGAACTGGGTACAATAACTATCGTTGAGTTTTGCTTCAAACCCTCGTAGAGCATATTCATTGCCCTTAAATGCAAAGCTACCGGGTTGTCAGTATAGGTAAGGGCAGCTTCTGCAAACTTCTCGGCCACCTGCCGTTCCGAGTCTCCCAGGATCACCCTGGCCTGCCGTTCCCGTTCTGCCTGTGCCTGCATCGACATCGCGTTTTCCAGTCCCGCTGGGATCAAAACGTCCTTGACCTCCACTGAGTTAACATTAATGCCCCATGGTTCTGTGCGTTCATCAATGATTTTTTGCAGCAAGGTGCTGATCTTATCTCTCCCTTCAAGCATATCCGATAGCATGGTCTTTCCGATAACATCACGCAAGGCTGTTTGAGAGGCCCAACTGATCGCGCTTTTATAGTCAGCTATTTCAAGGGCCGCCTTTTTTGGCTCTAACACTTTCCAAAATAATACTGCATCCACATCAACCGGCACAGTGTCTTTGGTGAGCGTTTTTTCGGCTTTAAACGATGTGGTAATTACACGGGTATCGATCCATATGGGCGTAGTATCCAAAATGGGAATAATGAAAAACAATCCGGGTCCCCTGAGCGATTGAAAATTCCCCAGCCGCAATACCACCGCTTTGTCCCAGGGGTTAGCAATTTTAATGGATAAGGAAATAAGCAGCGCTATTATAAATGAACCCGCCGCAATGATTATACTTTTTGCAGGATCAGCAACATTATATGTAGCACTGGTAAAAGCAATACCAATACCGAATATTACAATAAATATGATCACAGAAAATGAACTTTTACTTCTCATTTCAAATATCCTGACCTGTTAATGCTTGGGTTTGTATTTCGAATAAAAGTGGGTAGTAGAAGTAGTACAAATTGCACCCTTGATTGTTTATAAAACTTTCAGAATAGTTGCTGATCGGATTAAAATTAAAAGCGTTTAATTTCCTGCCCGTTTCTGTTCTTCTTCCGAACCCGATTTACTTTGCGTTTTGGTTAGTTTGCCGCTGCCGAACCTGTAGTTGAGGGTTACAATAACTGCTCTTGAATAAAAATACGAATAACCATATTGATTGAGGTTGAGGTAATGGTCGGTGGCGCTCCGGCTCTCGGTGTTCAGCACATTGTTTGCATTGATCGTGATCGAGCCCTCGTCATTGAACAGCTTTTGTTTAAGCGCAAAGCTCAGAATAGAATACGCGCCAAATACAGAACCGACGAACTGGCGTTTGGATTCATATTCAAAATCAGCCTCCGCAGATAGTTTATCGCTGAGGCGGAAACTGTTATTCGTAACAAGATCAATCGTGGCAAAACCGGGATCATCCAGGCTGAACCCGTCTGCACTGCCATTGAACAGGTTTTGATAAACAGTAACGGTAGTATTGGTTGTAAACCATTTTACCAGTTCCTTATTATAGCTGATGTCCATGTTCCACGAGTGCGCACCCTGTATATTGGTAGGCATGCGTGTAATGGTTGTTTTATTCGAATCGAGGTAATACAGCGTGCGCAGGTAATTGCGGTCAATGTCATAAGCTGCGGTGATAAAAAATGTATTCTGCCACGACCAGGTGAGTTCCGAATGCCAGTTGAGATCGGGTTTCAAATTGGGATTGCCCTCAAAATAAATGGTCGGCGAAAGCGGCCGCCTGAAGGGCACAAGTTCGTGATAATCGGGCCTGTCAACCCTTCTACCGAACTGGAAATTCAAAGTGTTTTTATCATTAAGCTTATAACTGAGAAAAACAGTTGGAAACAACTCGAAATAATTTTGATCCACCGAGGCGCTCGTAAAAAGTTGCTGTCCTTTCATAGTCGTTTGTTCGGCACGTAAACCTGCCTGCATCGTCAATTTTTGGTATTGCCTGTTAAAATTGATATACGCCGCATTTATATTTTCGCTGTTGATATTATAATCGCTCAGGGCCGAATCGATCACATTTTGCCCGCCCACCTGGTTGTAATAAGTGCTGTTATTAAAGGTTTTTACATAGCTGGATTTAAGTCCCGTTTCCAATTTGCCGTTGCCGGGTAATGGCTGAACATAATCAACCCTGGCGCCAAAAATGTGCAATGTTCTCGACTCGTCAATAAATACATTGTCCTGGCTCAAAAAATTCCCCGATGGATCATAGTTAACGGTAGTATTGTACTGTCCGGGCCTGTAGCGGTAGTCTGAATAGTCAACATCTGCCGACCATTGCCTGCCCGTTGTATCCAGTTTGTGCAACAATTGAGCCCCTGTGGTGAAATTAAGCGGCTTATCGGCGTTCAGTGCCGAAAAGTTTTCGCTGCCGGTTTTATTCCGGTTGCTGTCGGCGATGGTCATCACCGACGTTAAGTTATTATTATATCCCCGGGCCGAGACGCTGCCCGTCAATGTCAATGTGGTTTTATTTGAAAGATAAAGATCAAGTCCGGCCGAAGAATTGTAGGCCTTATTAATCGTTACACCGGTGTTGGTTGACACTTGTTCTGTTGATAAAGCATTGCCATTCATGATGTCGCTGGTGACATCGTTTACGCCGAACCCTTTGCTGTAACCGTAGCTGTTATTCAGATACAGGTTGTACTTGTCGGTTTTATAATTGAGTACCAGGCTGCTATTATAACGGCTGAAATGCCCCTGTCCAAAACTTTCGGTAAGGCCCCCGTTCAGTCCGCTTTTGCTATTCTTTTTCCTGATGATATTGATAATGCCGCCGGTCCCTTCGGCATCATATTTTGCCGATGGATTAGTCATGATCTCGATCTTCTGGATATCAGATGATGGCGTATTGGTCAGGAGACTGGCCAGGTCGTCGGCAGATAAATAGGTGGTTTTACCATCGATGGTAACATTGACACCCGATTTGCCATTAAGCGTGATCTGCCCGTCCGGAGTTATCTGCACGCCGGGCAATTTTTTCAATAGTTCAAGGGCGTTGGTACCTGTATTGGCAATATTCTGATCCACATTGACTACGGTTTTATCGATCTGCTTCTCGATCAGCGGTGCCTGGGCTTTTATGGCGACTTCATTGAGCATTTTGGACGACGGGTTTAAGATCAAAACACCGGCGTCTATAAGGGTATCCGCCGGACTAATCGTCAACCCTTGTTTTATGGCCGGCTGGTACCCGATAAGATCCGCCTCAAGCCTGTAGTTGCCCTGGGGTAAATTATTGAAAGTGAAATTCCCCGAAATATCAGTGGATACGGCTTTGTAAAGCGTCGTATCAGGAAGCTTTTTCAGCCGGATAAGTACCGATGGCAAAGGCAGTTTTTTCTCGTCGGTCACTTTGCCTTTGATCGTTCCCTGCGCATAAATGTTGACAGTTGAAAAGCAATAAATGAAAGTAAGCAATAACAGCAGGCGAATATCCGGTTTCATTAAACGTACGTTTTAGCCAATGATAACCCTTAAAAAAGTCTGGAAATCCTAAAGCAGGCAGATAAGCGAAGCAAGCCTCTATACAGGCTAATTCAATACACCAACCCGGTATGAATGCCAACTACAGATGTTCAGGGGGCACTTTTGCCTTTTGGTCGACGATCAGCGTTTTGATGCGTTAAATTGGTTAATATTGTTCTGTTATGACCTTTTTGGAGAAGATATTGCAATTTCATAAGAAAAATCGCTGGCTAAGTCATATCGCTTATTGGGTTATCGTGTTACTGGTGGATGTCAGCTCAAGCAAATACGCTGACGGCCAGAAAAGAACCTATGGATTTGAATTTGTCACTGATTTTTTATATGAGATAACGTATATTATTTCCGCTTACGGCCTGGCCTATTTTATCATCCCGCGATTCTTTTACCGAAAAAAATACGTTTTATCGATCATCGCCTTTATCGTTTTAAGCTATTTTGCAAGTGCGCTTGGCCGCATTATTACCGTAAAACTTTGTGAACCGATCGAGGGCAGACTGCCTAAAGCCTTTGAAACCTATACTGAAATACTGACAGACATACCCAAGCTATTATATGTCTATTTTTTCCAGATCATGGCCGCTGCCTTTGTCTTTGTCTTCTTCAAAATGGTCAAGGATCAGATGGAGGTGCAAAAACGGGCGCTTACCCTGGAAAAAGAAAAAGCCGAGACCGAATTAAAGCTCCTGAAAACCCAGCTCAACCCGCATTTCCTGTTTAACACACTTAATAATATTTATTCCCTTTCTTTTACGTCATCGCCGGCAACCTCCGAATCCATCGCCCGTCTTGCCGACATTTTGGATCATATCCTATACCGCTGCGATGTGCCGTATGTACCTTTGTCCGCCGAGATCGCCTTAATTAAAAACTATATCGAACTCGAAAAATTAAGGTATGATAAGCGGCTGACCTTCAATTTTGATATTAGCATCGATCACGAAATAGTTATCGCGCCGTTAATTTTGCTTTCGCTGGTCGAGAACGCTTTTAAGCATGGCGCCAGCGATGATACAGGCGCCCCGTCAATTGCTATTGATCTGCGGGTAGAGGAACAACATTTCACTTTTAACATATCCAACACCGTTACCGAACAGGAAGATGGCAGTAAAGATTCGCCGCCAGATCGTATAGGGCTTAATAACCTGCGCAAACAATTGAGCCTTATTTATGGAAAAGATTATATACTCAATGCCGCCAGGCGGGCTCAATCTTTTGAAGTAAATTTGACCATCGATCTGAAAGATCAAACAGCAGTATATGAAAAAAATCAGGTGCTTATTGGTTGATGATGAGCCGCTGGCTATTGCGCTGCTCCAGAAACATGTTAAGCAGCTTGATTTTTTGGAAGTTACTGGGACATGCCCTAATGCGCTAAAAGCATTAGAAATGTTAAAAAAGACAGAGATCGACCTGATGTTCCTGGATATCAGGATGCCTGCCATAAGCGGCATCGATTTCCTGAAAATGCTGCGTCACCCGCCCAAAGTAATTATAACAACGGCTTACCGCGAATATGCGCTTGACGGCTATGACCTGGATATAGTTGACTACCTGCTAAAGCCAATTACTTTTGACAGGTTTTTTAAGGCCATTGAGCGTTATTTAAGGACTAATAACTTATCCACCCCTCCTGCTCCGTCAACTCATGTCAACGAGCCGGCAAGTATATATGTAAAATCAGGCTACAGAAATATCAGGGTAAACACTGATGATATTTTATATATAGAAAGCCTTAAGGACTATGTGAAGATAGTAACGGCGGGCGATACGATCACGACCAAATACAGGATCGGCGATATGGAAAACGAACTTTCTGCAAAAGGGTTTTTGCGCATTCACCGTTCGTTCATCGTCAATCTAAACCAGGTGTCGGCATTCACGGCAAGTGATATTGAAATTGGCAAGGCCGAAATACCTATCGGCGAAAGCTATAAAGAATTGGTTTTTCAAACCTTGAAAAAAACCTGATTTTGGGTCGTTCTTCTGTCTTGTCCTAAAATAAGTTTACAGGTTAATAGATTAATCCTGTTCCCGTTAAAAGAGTGTGGGTTCGGTTCCCGCTCTGAGTACAAAGCCCAGTCAGAGGCTTTGTTGTTTTATTATCACTACCAGTGCAGGGAAAGCAGGAATTAGGAACTGTTGGACATGCCCCGATTGAAATCGGGATTCCCGTCAAAGGAGTGCCCTATCGGAGCCCCGAGTACAAAATGAATGACCGAAAGTTGAAAGTATGTTTGGCTTACGGTTTTTTTTGCTATAAGCTTTTTTTGTTAGGGGTTGCTTAATAATATTAAGCGAAGGTATAATTTTGATTGGTGTGTCGAAAATAGGCCATCCACTGAAAATTTCAGGACATCAATTGAATTAATTTGCGATAAGCATATATCCGCCTTTCATTTGCTGAAAAAAGTTATGAAATATATATTTATTACGTTCTGTTTTATCACCATATTCTTTACCTGTTACGGACAAACCACATCACCATCAATTCAATTGCGCGACTCGGCCAGAATCTTTATGAAAGATGTTGTATCCACGGGCGATGTTGATTTCAGGCCCACATTTACCCCCGAAGGGAATACCATGTTTTTCAGTAAAGCCACTATTGATTGGGGATATATCGCCATTTTTTATTCTGTGAAAAAAGGATCCCACTGGACCGCACCCGAGGCCGTAAACTTCACAGGAACTTACCGCGATACCGACCCATTGGTATCAACAGACGGTAAGCGTTTATATTTTGGATCGGACAGGCCGCTTGACGGTAAACTATACAAGGACTATGACTATCATTTTTACTATGTTGAGCTTACACAAGGCAAAATTTCGTCAAAGCCTGTTTTAGTCAGCTTTCCCTTAACCGTCGGTCTTCAGCCATCGCATTATTATTTCACCAGTAACGGGAATGCCTATTTCTCATCATCAGACAATAGCGGCCAGGGTTCACATATTTATATGTGCGCGTTTAAAAACGGGCAATATGAGCCCCCGGTAATGTTATTATTTAATGGAAAACCATTCAAGGCACTCGACCCGGCGGTAGCAAATGATGAGCACTTTATAATTTTTCTCGCCAACCAGGTAGGTGGAGGCGGATTGGATCTTTGGGTTTCGTTCAACAATGCAGGTAGCTGGGGCGAACCGATAAACATGGGGAGCAAAATAAACACCAAAGGGAACGAGGGCTCGCCTGGCCTATCGCGCGATAACAAAACTTTATATTTCTCATCGTTCAGGGAAACTAAAGAAAGGCCGGTTTATAAAGATGGAAAAGCTACCACGCAAACGATCCTTGATGTGTTCCATTCAACAAAAAATGGATTGAATAATGTTTATGAGATCGGCATTTCTGACTTAACCCCTCCATCCGAAAAATAGGTTTATTTCTTTTCAAACAAAACAAGCAAATTGTTAAGCAGTTTGCTTGTTTTTTATTTGCAGCGTAAAAGGCGGTACCGCATCCAAACTGCATAATTTACCGTTCAACCAAAAAACCTTTGTACATTTATAAATGAATTATATAAAGCAAATGACAAGCACTATCCGGTTGCAATGGCTTGGTTGGATCGCAGTTTTTTTTATTGCTTTTTTTTCAATCTTTCCTGAAAGCGGATTTTATCGCGCCATTAGCTCTTCTATAATAAATGTTACTTTTTACGCCACCATTATTTATGGAAATATCATGTTCCTGCTGCCATTGTATGATAAAGGACGCAAACTTCAATACATAAGCCTTGCAGTTATCCTACTGGTTACAGCTGGCTTATTACGGGGATATTGCCTCGCCTATTTATATAACAAATATTTCACATCGACCCCCGAGCCAATAACACCTGGTGCAATGCTCAATTTTATTATTGCCGGGATTTTAACTTGTTTGCTAAGCTTCGTTTTCCGCGCTGCACTTGCCTATTTTGAACTTAAACAACAATCAGATAAAATATTGGCGCAAAAAAGCCAGGCAGAGTTAAATTTGCTCAAAATGCAAATTCAACCGCATTTTCTGTTCAATACCTTAAATAACATTTATTACGAGGCTTATCGCGAGGCCCCTGCTACAGCGAAGCTGATAGGGCGGCTCGCAAATATTATGAGGTATTTTGTTGATGAGAGTCCGAAAGAAGAAGCCTCATTACAAACTGAGGTGCAATTTCTTGAAAACTATATTGCACTCGAAAAGATACGTATCCGGCACGATACGGAAATAAATTTTTATAAAGACTATCAAGCTAATACACACATACCGCCTATGCTACTAACAACGTTTGTTGAGAATGCTTTCAAACACGGAATTGATAAATCAAGCCGTATCAACGAGATAGACATGTCATTGATAGAACAGGATGGGTGTCTCATTTTTCGATGCAGCAATAGGTTAGTGGAACCCGATACGACACAAACTGCCCCACATGGCTTTGGTTTAGAAAACCTGCGTAAACGGCTTATGCTTTTATACGGAGATGCATTTGAATTGAATTTAGAACAGACTGCCCAATTTTTTACAGCCTTTTTAAAAGTTCCGCTATCATGACCCTGAGTTGCATTATAATTGATGATGAGCCTAATGCGGTTAATCTTTTGGAGATACTGGTCCATCAAACAACGCAATGGAAAGTAATGGCTAAATGCTATAATGCCTTCGAAGCGATAAATTTTTTAAACAACAACAAGGTTGACTTTATCTTTTTAGACATTAATATGCCAAGAGTGTCGGGCATAGAGCTTGCCGCATTATTGCCCAATGATATGCCCATTGTATTTACCACAGCATATTCTGAATACGCTGTTGAAAGCTATACTTTTCACACCATTGATTACTTATTAAAACCAATAATCGACGAGCGTTTTCTCGCCTTTGTTCAAAAGATTGAAGTATATTTCGGCAACAGGGCACCCATTGATATACCTTATACACTCAAAGAAAAGGAAAAGCTATTCGTAAAATCGGGCCGAACGCTGAACCACGTACTATTGGATGATATACTTTATTTTGAAGGCGAAGGAGAATACGTGCGTCTGGTTACGGCAACAAAACAATTGTTGATTTACCGGCGTTTAAAAGATATAGAAGAACAATTGTCATTACCTTTTATACGTGTCCATAACTCGTATATAGTTAATATCCAACAAATCGATGTCTTAAAGGACAATCAAGTATATATAGCCAGTAAGCAGATACCTTTGAGCGAAAAATTCAGAGATAATTTTATGAATATTGTAAATCAGCAGACACTTTAATGGTATTGCAGTATTTTAATCATTGATGAATAGTTCGTCAAGTATGTTGTCGCCAATAAAATTTTGAGGACAAAACCGAACAAGCCCAATGTTTGTAAAATTTGCTCTCCCTCATTTAAGAATCGAGTAAGAATCGAGATACCTATAGGCGAAAGCTATGAGGAATTGGTTTTCAAACCTCAAAAAAGCCCTGATTTCGGCTCGTTCTCCCCTTTTGCCACCGGCTTTTGATTAGAAAACCGGGACGAGTTCCTTAACAGATAGCATTTGCTTATCCCACCAAAATTGCTTATACTGTATAGTTTACAGCCCTCACCAAAGCTGCAAAAAAAGGAAATTATCTTCTAATCAATATCATGATCTGAGGCATCTTGTGCCATCTCATGGATGATAGCATCCATCCGGTCCAGTTCAGTTTGAAAATGCTCGAACGCTACTGTGTCCGAAGGGTGGTATTTCAGCATATCAGCCAATGCTTTTAAATTGGCTAACGGACTGCGCATCAGGTGTGATTGTTTCCAGGCCATATCCTTTATGCTATTAATATGATTTTGTATCCGCTCATAGGCGCTTTTAAGGTCCTGTTCAGCTTTCTTTCGCTCTGTAATCTCTTCCAGGGTGATCAGCATACCCAGTATTTCGCTGGTATCGCCGGTGATAGGCGCAAAACTCACATAATACCAATGTTCGCGATAATCGATCTCGTAGTTGATCGTCTTACCTTTAAGTACCTTCTGCAAATTAGCCAGCACTTGCGGCGCTCTTTCCGGCGACATGTAATCGTTAAAACGCTGCCCCTTTTCCAGGTTGCGTTTGTAATGCAGCTTTACAAATTCCGCAGCCTTCGGGTTAAATGCCAGTATTTCAAAATCTTTGCTGAGCATGGTAAACACAATATTGGTAGTGCGAAGGATGGTTTGCAGGTTTGCTTCGGATTTTTGAAGTGATTCTTCGGCCCTGAGCTTCTCAGTAATATCATTGGTAAATGATAGCCTTACCTCCCTGCCTTCAAAAAAAATGTCGTTGGCTATGATCTGTATATGCATTATAGTACCATCCTTTTTCAGATGCGTTACAATACCCTTGTCACCAGCCTCGTCGTTGTCTCTTATATAACCTGCCAATTGACGCTTTTTGTCTTCCTGTGGCCTTAACATTACAACGCTCTTATTCAATAACTCATCCTTTGTATAACCATAAAGCCAGGCAGCAGCCTCATTAACAGCTATAATAGTCATATCATCCTTTGCTATCATCCACATAGGCAAAGGGCTGCTCTCAAAAAGCAGTTTATACTTTTGTTCTGATGATCGCAGTTCTTCCTCGGCCTTTTTGCGTTCTGTTATATCTATCATCGACCCTAAAATGGTTGGCTTATCGCCAAACATAGCCCTGTTGCCATAAAACTCGACCCAGTTAGCCGTACCGTCCTTCTTTCTGCCCATTGCCTCGTAGTTCACACTTTCCACTTCGCCCTCCATGCGGCGGCGTACGTTTTCGGTAGTAATATGGCGATAGCGTTCATTAATAATAGTTTCCACCGGCACAGAATTGATTAATTCATCAGCTTTATAATTAAATATTTCTGCGAACCGGGGATTTACGTAAACAAATTTTCCGTTCTGAACAATATATACCCCAACCATTGACTTTTCGGCTATGGTCCTGAATTTCAGTTCGGCTTCCCTGAGTTCGGTTTCCATTTTTTTCCTGTCGCTGATGTCCCTTGCCATAACCATTACCCGGTTCTCTGCAAATACTTTTACATTGATCTCCACTGTAAATACTGATCTGTCCTTACGTATAAACCTTCTTTCGCGGAACACAACCTGCCCGGGCTCGGTTAATCTCTTTGTTATCGGATCAATTTTTAACTCTTCCGGGTCGATGATCTGTTCCACATGCATTTGCAGCAATTCATCCCGGGTATAACCTACCATCTTACACATACTGGCATTCACATCGGTGAAACCCAGCCCAACGTCATGTACATAAATGGCATCCGACGCCTGTTCTATCAGGGATCGATATTTTTCCTCGCTCTTTACGATTTCAGCCGATCGTTCTTTCACTATTTTCTCAAGATCAGCGTTCATTAATTTAATTTCAGATTCTGCTTCTGATCGTTGCGTATCTATCCTGTTAAGCCATTTAGCTGTGTCCCAAATGATGATCAGGCTTACCAGTAAAAAACTAACCGCCAGTAACGAAATACGAATATCTAATGTCAATATCCCGTAATGCCCGGTTTGAACCGTTAATGCCCCGAATATGATCAGCATAATGATGATCAGGCTGAAAAGCCTTTTGGCCATTTTATTACCGATCTGCCTCCCTGTAAACAAACGGGTAATGCCAATGGATGGATTAAGCAGAGAAGCTGCCAGTGATAAGATAAAAAAAAGAATAGCCGTATGGGACGCCATTGAACTCACATAAAAAAGAGAATTGAATAGTGATACGCCATACAGATACCCTATTAATGCAATAACGGATAGAATACTAACTGCGTGGAAAAGGTATTGGGCTATCAAATTAAATACCTGTCTTTTAGCTGTGAGCATTAATAAACCCATCCCGAGAAGAGAGACACTGGCAGCAGCATTAAACGCCATTCGGCCGGCATAAAGATGTATGGGCGATATTTTTTCTTTGTCGGATACAAATAGCTCATCAAGCCCTGTGTTAAAATGGAACACGAATTGCAAAAGGGTTATCAACCCTATCAGGGTGCCTGTGAGTGATAATATAAAAAATGCCAGGTTTTTATATTTGTCGGTTTGATACTGGGTAAGCAACAAAGCACCGCCGAATAAAACAAAACACAAAGCCATATTAAACGCCATTGGGACAAAGCCCGGCACAACCTGCTCAAAAACCGGGATATTAAAAATCCAGCCGGTCATTACCACAATGCTAACCATTATGGTGAATATGCCAATGATGATAATCGTTCCGTTTTTTTGCGGATCAGTCATAAAAATAAAAGTGCTATTGGGTAATACACTTACAAGATCGCAAAGTTTTTATCTTGTTAGTGCAGGTCGCTTTAATGACCTATTTTGATACAAACTTAATCATTTGCAAATTCCGATATGCCTAAAACCCAATCAACCTACTTCCGTTGCCCTTAATTCTTCATAAAGTTCAATAACCTTTTTTTGAAGGCTGATCAATTCCGCATTCCGCTCGTTCAACAGCCGGTTCATAGTTTCTATTTCGTTGGTAAATTTTTGATGGTCATTTTCATCCAGCATCTGGATAATAGAAAGATCAAATAGTCCGGCAATTTGTTCCAGGCGGGTCAAATTGATATCGGTTACCCCGGTTTCTATTTTTGAAAAAGCAGGTATTGATAACCCTAACTGTGTGGCAATATCTTCCTGGGACCATCCTCTATGATGGCGCAACAACCGGATCTTTCTTCCAATGGTATTCATTTTTATCTAAGATTTAATTTTTCGTATATGCATGCATAATTTGCCCACCGGTTTTACTTCTCAAGTTTAATGCTCTTTTTATCGTTTTATTAGTTACCACCAATTTCGGGGATTCATTTTAGGGAGGTTAGGTTATCTGTTCTAATGCACCCGAATAAAACAGTGTTATTCAGCAGCGCCATTTTTATGTTTTATTTCTTTCTGGATCGTAAGTATCATATGGATCAAAAATCCCAAAAGGGCATAAAAAGCAGTATTCTGATAGGCAGAACCTATGCTAAAGCTGTGCAACAATTCCATGATAAATTTTTTAGGCATCTTTCTTTTGCGGTTTGCTTTTTACTTTGCACAAGCCATGCAATTCATCGTGCCACCTTGTTCTGTTGTACCCGATAAGCGCGCTTGTAAGGAAAGACAATAAATACATGATGATGATTACCTTAAATACAGTATCCATGACTTTTATACTTTATTTCATCCTGCTAATAGTGCATCGACGCTGTTTGCTGCTGCATATTTTCTTTTACAACTACTTTAAATCTTTCATTGCCAAAGGAGTTGGTATCCGATTTGCTAACAGTAAAATTGTAATTTTCGCTTCGCACATCAACGCTATCTTCCAGGTACGTATCCACAAGCCATACCTGGATATACGAGGGGATATGATTTTCATAACTTATTTTGAACAGGAACGCGCCGCTCGCTTTGGTATGCACATCCAAACCTATGGGCCTGCCCGGAATATAAGGCGTAGAATTAATAGCCAGGTCGTGGCCATCACTTGAAATGCTGGCCAGGCTCACCTGCCCGAAACCCGGAAAATAGGCAGCGTCGCCTAAAAAATAGGCCGTACTTGCTTTATGGTTAAAAATAAACAGCGTTTCGTCTGTATTGATGCTGTCTTTGGCGAGTTCTAAGCCAAAAGCTGCTTTGTCCGGAATCGTATCAATCTTAGAAGAGATGGTAGGGAGTGATGTTTGGATTGCCGGTAAAGGCCCTGGAAATTTTTTACAGTCCACAAAAGAAAACACAATAAGTATCAATAGTAGGGGTTTTTTCATAGGTGGAAATTGGATAGAAGTCTGGTTATTTTAACTCTGTAAAAAGATGTAAAGAAAAATAATATTTAATTAGAAAGCAATATTGAAGTTATGTTTTTTAATTAATACTTAATATCCATCAGGATAGTTTGTTACATGGATTACCTAAACTTTGAGAATAGGGAGCCAGTAATTACGTCACTAAAAAGCGGCTCAATAGCTCGATAAACCATACACAAATCGGGATAAAACGGGGAGTAACCGGAAACACAGTGGTTGAAACAGGAAAAAGTGGACCTAAAACAGAAAAAGGAGCTCTTTTAGCAAACAAAAAAGCCACTTTAATTAAAAAAGTGGCTTTATGGTACCAATTAAGGCATTTTTAGTTCGTCCCTGCGAAGACGGTGCAACAAGCTTATTGTTTGCCGCGTGACATGGCGTCAAGGGCATCTTTTGATATCTTATCAAAATCGGGCGCTATGCCAAAAGTGCCTGCCGGAGCCTTTTGATCAGAAATGCCGGTTATGGTATACTCATTAATTACAAGTGCACCATTCGGTCCTTGTTGGAATGATGAATATTGTATAGGGACGCCACCAATAGCCGCATAATATTTGTCGATAACATCAGCCGGCAATGATATATCGTTGGTTATCCAGACATCATAAGTTTTTTGAGTCTTAGTATCTGTCGCCACTACTTTTTTGCAGTTAAAACCAGATATCTGTTTCGTTTCGGTTGATGGCGCAAAGCTAAGCGTGGGGAAAGTACTTAAAACCTGGTCAATTTCTACAGGTGTATAAATCGCGGCTTTTTTTATATTGGCGGCAGGTACGCTGGCTAATACAGCATAAGACTTGTAATTGGCGTCGGCTAAAAGCTTAATATTTACCGGGCCGGCAGCAAATAATGCAGCAGTAGAATCACTTCTGAAATATTCTTTCACTTCAACATCCTGGCCGTATCCGCTGGTTTTCATAGTAACCATGCCTTCCGCGTAGTTTTTTTGCGCACTGGCGCTCATAATGGTTGCTGATAAGGCAATGCCGAGAGCAACACTCAAAAATTGCGTTTTCATTGTATTTGGTTTTTGTTTTGATACATTTTAGAGATTAATTGATATAGGGTAAAATGCAAACTGCCAACTCCTAACTGCCAACTGAAACAGGCACGTATTTATTAAGTACTTTTCCATGTTTAAAAGCCATTGAACTTTCCAGTTCCAGCACCTTTCTCTCCTTAAAAATTGAAAGGCCGGCGCCAATGGCGATAGGGTTGACGATAAGGTAATATTCATCGATGAGATTGAGGCTGACCAACGAGCTTACGAAATTGACACCGCCGTATACAAGTAAGTCCTTGCCAGGCTGATTTTTGAGAGCCTGTACGACGGTAGCCAGGTCGCCATTTTCTACCTCGACATTATGCCCGGCGATAGCGGTTTCGGTATGGCTGAAGGCGATCTTGCGATGGCTGACCATGAGCTTCCCGAAAGGGTTCCAGGGATTGCCGGGCTGGTTTTCGCCTACATTTTTCCAGTAATCAATAAATCCATCATGGGACAGCTTACGCCCCAGTAAAATGGTATCGCAGCTGGCCGCGAGCCCAACGCTGAAGTCGACGATCTGTTGCAGGGCTTCCCGATCCTGTTTGCCGGATACGAATACCCAGTCCTGTTCACCATTCGGGCCGGCTACGAAGCCGTCGACGGTGATTTGCATTTGTAATTTTAATTTTCTCATAATATTTATTTTTAAAAGTGATCTATTGTACAGCCAGCAATTCATCCAACTGGGTAAAGGTCATTACGGTACCTTCTTTAAAGCCCCCTTCGACAAACCATTTTATGGTGGATTCATCCTCAAACGTAATCACCGAATCAACCTTCGTCCGGTTACCCTCAATTGATAAGAATTTAGTGTCCCTGTATGATTTTGGCGCCTCATGGTTCGGGTTACCGTCGGCATCACAAAACATACCTGTTTGTGAAATAGCGCTGCCATCTTCAATTGCGGTAAATTCAGCATAAACCCAGTGTTTCTGGCCCTCAGCACTAACCATGGCATAAAGCGATGTTCCGCCAACGGTAAAATCCCATGTTTTAGCTTCGGCTGTCCAGGGTTTCGGCGCTATCCATTTCATAAGCACATCGGGATCCGTAAAGGCTTGCCATACTTTTTCAATTGGAGCGTTAAATTCGCGTACTATGTGAATCTTTTTGGCGGCCAGGTCTGGTTCGAATACAAAATTGTTTGTCATGATTGATTGGTTTTTATAAGTCTTTTAATATGTTGTCTAACTGGTCAAAACGGATCTCCCATAACTTGCGGAAGGCTTCCATCCAACGGTCTATCTCTTTCATTTTATCAATGTTTAGCTTGTAAAAAATTTCACGACCGCGTTGATCCTGGTCAACAGCGCCGCATTCGGCCAGTATTTGTATGTGTTTTGATACCGCCTGCCTGCTGCTGCCAAAATGCCCTGCGATGGTGTTGGGCGTCATGGCGCTTATGGTAAGCAGGGTGAGTATGGCCCTGCGGGTAGGGTCGGCTATGGCCTGGTAAATATCTCGTCTAATGTCCATTTGCAACTATTTGATTGCAAATATATATGCAACTATTTGATTGCGCAAATTTTTTTGAAAATATTTTTTAGACTCTGACTGCTATATTTGAAAAAGTTAACCAAGTGGATAAAGTTGATTTTTACGCGCGAATACGTGCGACTATATTTTTATATTTACTGATGACAAACCTTACGAAGTTCAGTTTATAGCTGAGGTGTTTTTGACGAGGCAACTAAATAAGATTCAGCTTCATCGGATATATTCTAGAAGTAAGTTTGCAAATTCAACGGTTTTAGTAAATAATGAAAAAAATAGATTTAGAAGTTAAAACTGTACCCGGTAGGGATGATTTTGATGCGAAAGTAATTAATACGTCAAAAACCCAGGCAGCTTATATCTGTTCAAATCCAACTTGCCGGAAGTTGACGGTTGCACCGTCAGAGACAAATGAAAACAAAATCCAATATATGGGCAAAGTCGCCCATATCACAGCCGCAGCTCCGGGAGGGCCTCGTTATGATAAGGGTATCTCTGACACTGACCGTAAAAACATAGGCAATGCGATTTTTTTATGTTCTAATTGCGCAGACTTGATTGATAAAAACAATGGCGTTGATTACCCTAAAGCAATGCTTTACGAATGGAAAAGGGCGCACCGGGAATGGGTATTGGCTAATCTAAATAAATCCCTCAACGAAGGAGCGTCAATCTCCGTCACCAGTTATTCGCAAAGTGGTGGCATTAATGCGCAGGTAGTAAATATTCAGCAACCCAACGACAATGTTACGGATAGTGCTAAGCAACACGATATTGATAATTTTCGGCGCTCTGAAAACATATTGAATAATGAGCAATGGATCAAGCTGCGCGACGACCTGATCGGGGACGCATCTTGTAAAATAAGAGAGGCAGATCGGTTAGATGATATTTTTAAGTTTTTTTCAAAGGCCGAGAATGGTTTTATCGATGAAGAACTGGAAAAAGCAAAGAAGGAATTTATACAAAAAATCCCAGCATTAGATCATATGATTAGCTGGGATTTCGACAAATGGCCGTACAACCAAAATATTGATAATTTTAATATTCAGCTAAAGCCTAACTATCTCCGTGATACCCAATATACAAAAGTAACCTTGGAACAACGACAAGAATGGGAAATTCTGTTCAAAAAAATGACTGATTATATTGATGGAATCACTTTAGCCTATGACAATTACAGAATTTTGATCAAACGCAAGTTACATATCTAATAATGTGCTGCGCAAATAGGTAACCTGCTTATGTTTTTTGCTGAGCAATACACTGAACCGAAATGATTGACAAAGGCGAACATATTATTGAATCGTATGCGCATGTTTTAAATGCAGATAGAACCATATTAAAATTGAACCCGGCGTTAGAACAGTTGGGGTATCGTTTTCGATGGATTGACGCAACTGAATTTGAAACTGATTTTTCTGAAATACTGAATGTTCCAAAAGATGATAGCCGCCCACACAATAATAGAATCGGACGTGAATTTAAAGGGATTTCTGAGGACTTGCGTCGTGTACTCGTACATTCTGCATCTTTCGGGCAAATGTTTATGCACATGGAATATCCTGGCTTAATGCTACTGCATAAAATTGAAACCTACAAATTAACCGGGGATTTCGATGACTTTATCGCTGAGCAAAGCTCATTCAGGAAATTCTACACAGAAGCTACTGATCTATTGCTTCAATTAAGGTTATTTAAGATTGGAGAAATTCGGTTCTCACAACTTTTTCAGATTACATCAGTTTCAAGACAAATTACTTCGAGAAAGCACGAGATTACAATCGGCTCATTCGGTGACTTTAAGTTAATAGATGAGGAAGCAGAAGAATTGTCCGGCCTATTACGTACTAAATATGAATGTAATGGTCTTACTGAACTGGCCATTAAAAACTTTACAGTGGTTTATGATATTCCTGATGGGCGTATTCGTTTTGTTACACTAATGACCTGTCTGGAGAGTCTGTTCAATTTAGGCAAAGATCAGATTGCGCATACGATAGCCAGGCACTTAGCCCTAATCCTTTCTACGACTAACGAACAATTTCGTGAGAACTATACAAGCATTAAGAAGCTATATAATAAACGGAATGCTATTGTTCATGGCGGGGAATACAAAGGTGATCTGATAGCGGATTATCTTGATTTATCCGATAAAGTGAGAGCCGCAATTAAATTCTGCAATAAGTCAGAACTTACAAAGCAAAAAGTATTTGAGGATTTGAATATGAAAGGATTTTAATTCAGGTTCTGAAACAAATCATAAAGAACGCTCCCATTAGAACCATATTTACATCGCTGCAAAATAAAAAAGCCTCGTTCGTTTTCAACGAACAAGGCTTTAATTATACTGGTCGGGGTGGCAGGATTCGAACCTGCGGCCTCCACATCCCAAATGTGGCGCGATACCGGGCTACGCTACACCCCGTCGGGGCTGCAAAAGTAAGATTTTAAAACTTTGATACAAATCTTTTTTAAAAAGAATATTTGAGTCTTTACGGGAAAAGAAAGGCGCGTTTTGAATAACGTACTGAAATTTAAAATCTTTCAGAAAAAATCATTGAGCATCAATAGCTTAAGAAATGAATTTTAGCGGAGGTTGCGTTCATCCTGTTTTTATAAATGTTTAGTGGTTTGACTACACTATATTCCTTTAAACTAAGCATATTCCATTTTAGAGTACAGCCTGCTGTTTGTTAACTAAATATAAATTTTATTTTATTTTGATTAAATAATTATCACTAAAATAAATTTATTAGTGCCCTTAGGTGACCTTACACCCATAAATGTAAGCCGTCCTTACGACCAAAGTACTCATACAAATTACCGGAACCCGGCAATCATTGGCATAAGGCACCCGCTTTGCAAGTATGCTGTTCATAATGAAGTTTAAACTTCAAAAATTCACCATTATTAAACCATTAATCATGAGTAACGAAATAAATCTTACAAAGAATTACACACAAACTTGTCAAAACCTATTCAAACGCGTTTGGCCCTTATTATTACTGTTTGTAGTATTAACCGTTGGCTGCGGCAAGGATAGTTCAAACCCGGCGCCTGATCCGGCATTATCAACCAGTGCAGCCGCAAGTGATGCCGCTAACCACATCGTTAGTCCCGCGCCTATAAACCTCAGAACAGCCGGCGATTTTACAATTTTAACGGAAACCGGCATTTCGACTACCGGCGTTACCTCAATTATCGGTGATATAGGGGTGAGCCCGATCGCCGCAACTGCAATAACCGGATTCGGATTAATAATGGATGCCAGTAACCAGTTTTCGCACACACCTATCGTAACCGGAAGAGTTTACGGCGCCAACTATGCGGCTCCTACCCCTGCCAAAATGACCACCGCTGTGAGCGATATGAAAACTGCCTTTACCACAGCAAATGGTTTAGTATTTCCGGCTCCTATTGTTCAAAAATATGCCGGGGATATCAGCGGCCAAACCTTACGTGCCGGCCTTTATAAATGGAGTACCGGGGTTTTGGTAACAAATGTTGGCGTTACGTTAACAGGAGGCTCGAATGATGTATGGGTTTTCCAGATCGCACAAAATCTTACTATAAATAATGGCGCCCATATAACCCTGGCAGGTGGCGCACAGGCTAAAAACGTCTTCTGGATAGTATCCGGCAAAGCAACATTGGGAACAAGTGTTGAGTTTAACGGAAATATCCTGAGTAAAACCCTGATCTCACTGAATACAGGTGCAACAATTAAAGGTAAATTGCTGGCACAAACAGCAGTTACATTAATTGCGAATTCTGTTCACCCATAATATTTTTTAGTATCAATTGGTATAAACTAATTTTAATGAAGAAGCCTGCAAGTGTTGAATTTGCAGGCTTCTTTATGATGAAGATTTTTTATATAAATATGTTACCGGGTGTTTTATTTCTTTTGATTATGACCGTTTATGTCTTTCCACCACTATTTCTATGATGAGTATATTGACCGTCGACATCACAACACCATATGCCTGTTATTGCAGTAAAAAGAAAAAATATACTGAATGGCAGTGTTGAAAGGTCCTTGGTTAGAATAGCGACAAGCAGCAGCAACAGCCCAAAGCCAAGGCGGACACTTCTCATGAAATGCCAGTTTGTAAAAAGCCGATGCATAATTGTGTTCATTTGCTTGTTGCTTAAGACGGTATCACCGATACGTTATAAACCCCGCCAAAGTCCTTTGGCCTTGAAATAGTTATACAATATTACGTGAAGATTCTGTAGGAATAATGGAAAAAGAGCCAAGAATTGTTAAATAATTTTTATTTCAGCCGGGCGTCGGACAATATCGGTCATGCAGCATAAAATACCACCGGGGTATCGTATTTCATTTTGAGAGTTTTAGTTCCATTATGATAGTTTTTTTTCGCTAAATTAATTCTGCATTTTTTACAAAAACCTGCCGCTATGCATCCAAATGCCCTATTTGCATGCCAGCCGTTCATTAGGCACCCTTTTGGCACAAGAAGATATGTAAGAATATTAATTCTTACTATAAATTAATTCTTAAAATGGACTACGAACGAATAATCGTGCGGCCGGCAGCGGCCGCAGATATGATCTACGCAAAAGAAATCGCTGACGAAATGGAATCTTCAGCTATTACAAGGGGCTCGGGAATAGCCAAAAGGTCCCCGGAGTCGATTTGTGAAAAAATTCTGGCAGGTAAGGCAGTAATTGCGGTTACAAATGATGACAAGTGGGTTGGATTTCAATACCTGGAAGTTTGGGAAGAAGGGAAGTTTGTTTCTAACTCGGGCCTTATTGTTTCGCCAAAATATCGTAATGCCGGTGTTGCCACGGCTATAAAGAGAAAAATATTCCAATTATCCCGCGACAGGTATCCCAATGCTTTTATATTCAGCATAACCTCGGGCCTTCCCATAATGAAATTGAACACCGATTTAGGCTTTGAACCGGTTACTTATTCCGAAATAACAAAGGATGAACATTTTTGGGAAGGTTGTAAGAGTTGTGTCAACTATGATATACTAACCGGCAAAAAGAAATGCAACTGCTTATGCACGGCCATGCTTTTTGACCCGGCAAAAGTAAAAGAGCGGGGTGAAGTAAAAGAGGAGTTTCAGCTTATTTATAATTAACCTCTACCCCTCTTTCTGAGAGCCCTGACCCTATCACATTATTATGAACCATAAATAATAAGTATTATGTATTTACAGCAAGACCGGCTAATTAAACGGGAAGAACCAATATCTAATCACCTGTTTCACAGTGCCATTAACTTATTAAAAGAATTAATAGCAACCCCGTCGTTTAGTGGTGAGGAATCTTATACGGCCACCTTGATCCAATGCTTTCTTCAAAACAGGTGGGTTGAAACTCACCGTAAACTTCACAATGTTTGGGTTTTCAACCGGTTTTATGATCCTGCAAAGCCAACAATATTATTAAATTCCCATCACGATACCGTAAAACCCAATTTACTATATACGCGCGACCCTTTTAGCCCGGTAATTATCGGGGATAAACTTTATGGGCTCGGGAGTAATAATGCAGGCGGCTGCCTTGTATCGCTGCTGATCAGTTTCCTGCACTTCTATAACCGCCGGGACCTGGCTTTTAATTTATGCTATGCCGCTACCGCGGAAAAAGAAACATCAGGAGAAAATGGCCTCAAGCTGATATTGCCTGAACTTGGCCGCCTTGATTTTGCGATAGTTGGAGAACCTACTTTAATGAACCTGGCTGTTGCCGAACGGGGGTTAATGGTATTGGATTGTATAACTACAGGCAAGGATGAAAATAATGCCATTTATGAAACCATTAAAGATATCGGTTGGTTTAGCAACTTTGTTTTTCCTAAAGTATCCGATACTCTTGGGTCGGTTAAAATGTCGGTGAACACCATCAATACCGAAAGTCAGGACGATATTGCGCCGGGAACCTACAGCTTTCCTGTAGAAATACGACTAACAGATGCTTACACTCCCGATGAAATACTACAGACCATCAGGAAACATGTAAACTGCACTGTAATACCAAGAGATATTTACTTTAACTCTTTGGTTATTGATACAAACCACCCTATTGTTCAGGCAGGTAGGATGGCAGGCTGTAATACCTACGAATCTCCTGCAACGTCCGACCAGGCATTACTCAATATCCCTTCTGTAAAGCTGGGGCCCGGTGATTCTGCCAGGTCGCACATGCCTGATGAATATATACACGTCAGCGAAATTCAGGAGGGTATCAAAGTGTATACGCAGATATTGGAAATGCTGATCTTCACTCTTATAAACAATACAGCGGACTGTAATCCTTTGATCAGGGGGAATTAGACTTTGATTGATCACTAATACATTTAAATTTCAAGAACAAAATCGAAATTAGAAATGAAAGAGTTTAAAAAATCCGATAATCAACATATGAAAAAAGCAATGCCCATAAAAAATGTTGGGACCTGGCTTTTTATAGCGGGAGTGTTAATAGTTCTAATTATTGCGATAGCTGCCGGTTTACATTATTTTAGAGCATTGTAAGCAACAATAAACTTACTTTGTAATCTGTACCACAAAATTATGTTAACAGTAGAAAAAATAGGTGGCACATCCATGAGCGCTCTCCGGGATGTCATCAGTAATATTATATTATTTGAACGTGCGGGTGATCAATTATACAATAGGATATTCGTTGTATCCGCCTTTTCGGGTGTCACTAATATATTACTCGAGAATAAGAAAACCGGGGAGCCGGGCGTATATCACAGGATCGCAAAATACCAGGATTTTCACGAGGCATTAAAAAGCCTTGTTGTTACCCTAAAGGCAATTAATAAAAAATACGCGGGTATAGGGCTCGACCTTAGCGTTGCCGACCAATTCATTGAAAATCATATCAACCAGGCACAAACTTACCTCGAAGATCTTGCCAATATATTAGCATCCGGTTATGTAAGTAAAGAGGGGATTTTGCAAGCAGCCCGCGAAATACTGGCTTCTATCGGTGAAAGCCATTCCGCTTTCGTTTTTGCCAATATCTTGCAGAACAGGGGCATCAACGCAACCCTCATCGACCTGGGAGGCTTCGGTGATCACCGTGCTTTTACGATCGACCAACGTATAAAGCATGAGTTTAAAAATATTGATTTTGATCATACCATTTGCATTGTTACCGGCTATGCCAAAGGCACAGAAGGTATTATGCGCGAATTTGACCGGGGCTATTCTGAAGTTACCTTTAGTAAGATAGCTGCCTTTTTAAAGCCACAGGAAGCCATTATTCATAAAGAATATCATCTTTCAACTGCTGACCCTGCCATTGTAGGCGCTGAGAATTGTACCCCCGTAGGTTATACCAATTATGACATTGCCGATCAACTTGCAGACGTGGGTATGGAGGCCATTCATCCAAAAGCTTCAAAACCGTTGGAAATAAGCGGCATTAACCTCCGTATTAAAAACACCTTTCAGCCATCACATCCCGGCACATTGATCACCCGCGATTTTGTGTGTGAGCGTAAGCGTGTTGAGGTGATCACCGGAACCGATAAGTTATTGGTAATTGATGTTTACGATCCATTAATGGTCGGCAGCGTAGGCAGCGACCTTAGGATTATGCAGGTATTCAACGATCACGGCATAAGTTATACCTTTAAAACAACCAGCGCCAATAGTATATCCATAGTGATATGGGAACATGATTTCGAAAAAAAATTGATCAGCGACCTGGAAGATGATTTTGAAAAAGTAACTGTTGAAAAAGTAGCCATTGTTTGCCTGCTGGGCTCAAATATGGATCAGCCGGGCTTGTTAGCCAAAAGTGCATCGGCCCTGACAGCAGAAGGGATCAATATCAAATGCGCCGGTTTTGCTTTACGAAAAGTGAATATCCAGTTTTTAGTAGCACGCGAACACTTTAAAACGGCTATCGTCGCTCTTAATAAAGCGATGGGATGATTAATAGGAGAAGGCAGAAGCCTCACTCCTATCAATGTATTTCCAAACTAAAGTTTTACAAATTTGAGCTGCCCGACAAGGCTTTTGTCCTTATTATTAACCACTTGTACCAGGTAGGTTCCGGGAAGTAAATTACTTATACCCGTCTGCCATGATGGTTGTGATAGCGTGGCCAGCTTTACAATAATGCCCGAACTATTGCTGATCATTACATTATAGAAAGTTGGCTCCTGTGATTTTGCAATGATCGTTAAATTAATGATGTTAGTTGCAGGGTTCGGGTATATGCTGATGTTACTGGTGATGAGGTTGCTGCCGGTATTGGAATATGACACCAGTACCACATTTGAATAGGTAATAGTACTGTTAATATCTTGTTGTTTCAGCCGGTAAAGGTTTTGGCCCACGACCGGACTTTTATCTACCAGGCTGTACGTACCTTGCCCGCTTCCCTGCAACCCACCTATTACGTTAAAGGTTTTGCCCTCATCTGTGCTGCGTTCAACGGTGAAATTGGTATAATTTTGCTCATTCTCCGTTTTCCAAACCGCTTGTACCTGCCTGGCTCCGGCATTAGCAGGGATCAGTTTGGTTGCCGTAAAGTCTAGTAACCTGTAAGCATAGCCCGGGTTTTGACGTATGACCAAAGTAAAACGTTTGGATCCAAAAGTAGTAGTGTCTTTTTTCAATATATTAAAACTGTAATTTGCGTTATGCCGCATGTCCAACGAATCTTTTTTGTAATTATCCATCAGCCAGATATCGAAAAGCTGAGGTATGCCGGTGACAGTTTTCATATTTAACGAATAAACGCCGTCGGTATTTGCGTTCACTACTAATCCGATGGTATCGCTCGTTTTTGGCAAAGGCCGTACGCTAATGGCGAGAGCAATTTTATCATTGGACAGGCTTGATAAACTTACCACACCGTATCCAAGTTTAGACGGTGCATCAACGGTTTCATCATACACTGTTTTAGCCTGACTGTTAAGACGTACCAGGATATCATCCGTGTTAACGGAATCTTTTGCCAACTGTAAACGCAGGTATTGAGCATTTGCGGTATTGTCAGCGGGCATTCCCATTAATAATAGCGGGCCCGTTGCCTGGGTATTGACTTTGGCGCTTTCCTGAAAAGTTAATTTTGCTGAACTGGCAGTGGCAACAACAAAAAAACCCTGGCCGCTTGAGATAATATTAGTAGCATTATTACTGCCGATACCACCTGTTCCAGCCACATAAGCCCCATAATTGTGACTTATAGGATCAAGTACATAGATAATACTACTTAGATTCGGCCCGTAAATACTGGCAGTGTTCACCGTATTGCTAAAGAGATCCCAGTTTATTGAACTGGCGTAGGGGTTACCCACTAAATTATAGCCTCTTATAGCAGCCGGGCTGGCAGCTGTATAGCTTAAAGAAGTGCCTGCAGCAAACCATGGCGTTACAATAATAGCACCCTGGTTTAATGTTCCGCTTGCGCTTAATGTTACCGTTTGCGGAACATAGGAGGTAACCGTTTCAGCAGCATATGTTGCCGAGGCCCTGTTTCCCCTGAAGAAACACAAATATCCGTTACCCACGGGGATATTTATAGATGGATTACTGGCGTCGTCCATCCCATAAGTTGGCGATGAGTTGATGTTATTGATCCCTTTGAAATTACTATTTAGAAACGTAGTGTATAAGGGCGTCATATTTTCGCGATACAAATATAATGTCGGGTTAGCCGGGCTGGTATTATCAAGACCGCCGGTGGTACTTGTGCCGGTAAGAAAGATTGAATTTTTTAAGTAATTAATGCTATATACATTGTTTGAGCTTATCGTGGAAGCATACACAGGTGAGGATAATAAACGGTATCCGCGGTATTTGATAGCACCTCCTGAAAGGTAGCGTTGTGCATTTACAGTGCCTGAGATGCTTGATCCCGAAGGTATAGCTGCGACAGTTGCTGAACCGGTTGCATCAGAATTTAAGGTTAAATTGCCATTCGCGTTTAAAGAAGTTGCATTAACCATATTGAGTACCCCCGTGCTTGAAACTGAAAAATTGCCCGAACTCATAACGGCCGGATTTCCAGAACCACCATTACCGGTAAAAAACACGTTGGTAAACATCGTACCGGAGCCATTATCGCTCATAACCTGGCTTTGGCCATCAAAAACGATGCTGCCCGTGCCCTGTGTGTAAGTGCCGCTATTGGTATAATTGCCCGACATGGTGAAGCTGCCGGTTTGCAGGTTTAAAGTACCCGAATTAGCCATATTGCCAGTTACCACAACGTAGCCGCTGTTAGCGATCACATAAGCGGTTGACGAAACTATTATGCCTTGACCAAACAGGAATGATGGTACGAGCATCAATCCCAGGATAAATGATATTGTAGTATTTTTGGTTTTCATTGACCTGTTTTTCTAAATTTATACCTGGGTACTGCTGTGTATCGCCCATTTTTCAAGTAAGTTCACTAACTCTTCGAGGTTTACGGGTTTAGCTATATAATCGTCCATTCCGGCTCGCAGGCATTCCTCGCGGTCGCCTTGCAAAGTATTAGCCGTCATGGCAATAATAACCGGTTGATCACTCAGGCAAACACGGATCATTTTAGTGGCCTCAAGCCCGTCCATTTCCGGCATTTGCACGTCCATCAATATCACATCATAATATTTGTTACTCACTTCTTCCAGCACTTCTTTGCCATTGTTGGTCATTTTAGGTTGGTAACCAAGTTTATTTAGGATCTTGCCGACTATTTTTTGGTTCATCAAATTATCCTCAGCTATCAGGATACTTAATGGGTACTGTTTTGCAAAATCGACAGATAGTTTTTGCTTGTTGCTATGATCACTCATCAAAGTAACTTTCCCGTTCTGCCTGATGAGCGAGATCACCTGTTCTTTCAAAATATGCCGCCTGATAGGCTTGTTTATAACCGAACTAAAAAGCCCTGGATGTTTTTTGTAATTCTCATCTCCTGTGCTGTTCAGCAGCATAACCGGTGTGTCGGCGTATGATTTCTTTATGGATTGAGCTAGTGCAATACCATCCATCTCCGGCATTTGCAGATCGGTAATTATCAAATCTAAAACTGGTTTGCCCGATAACATTTCAAGGGTTTGTTTGCCCGAGCCTGCCTCGCATACTGCCATATTCCAGCCTTCAAACCTGTTTCTGAGCATAGCCCTTACGGCAGCATTGTCGTCAATTATCAATACTTTTTTACCTTTGATATCGCTACTGATCGAAGGGGATAAAGGTTGTACGTTTGTTCTAAACGCCATTGTAAACTGAAAAGTGGTGCCTTCGTTTTCTATACTGTCAACTGCGATGGTACCACCCATCAGCATCACCAGGTTTTTACAAATGGTCAATCCAATGCCGGCGGCGCCTTCAGTTTTCAGACCCGGTGTTGTTTGCGTTAGTTCTGTCGATAATTGCCTGGTTTTAGCCTCTGACATACCAATGCCGCTATCTTTTACTTCGAACATCAGTTTTACACGATTACCTTCATCAACTTCAACAAGTTGTACACCTATGTAAATTTCTCCGCTATGTGTAAATCTGATAGCATTTTCAACCAGGTTCATCAATACCTGCCGGAAGCGTTGATTGTCGCCAACAATTTGAAGAGGGACGTTATTTTGAATCCTGTAAACCAGGTCCAGGCCCGCATGCGCTGCCTTTACAGCAAAAACATCCAATACTTCCTCAATGCTGTTGCGCAGGTTAAATTCCTTAGCATCGAGTTCCTTACCTGTGTCCACCTTCGAATACTCCAATATATCTTTCATCAATATATCATTGATAAGCCCGAGCAAACTTTCGCCCGAATTGAGGATGGCCGAGCTATATTCCTGTTGCTCTGTGGTAAGTGTCGTTTCGGTAAGCAGCGACGCCATGCCCATCAACGTATTCATGGGGGTGCGTATGTCGTGGCTTATTTGTGATAACAGAAGGCTTTTATTGGCATTGGCGACCTGAGCGTTTTCGCGGGCGATCTGCTCATTCCGCTGCGCGTAAGTAAGCAGTTCGTCCTTTTGAAGAAGTGAGCTTTGCTGTTCGGCTACCAGGTTTGATAGCTTGTTTATTTTCGACCGATGACGGAAATATGCCAATACAAAGGCAACAAAAAGAATTACCAGGTAAAACCACTCTTTGAGATAAAAAGCAATAAGCAAAATATTGCCGGTCTTTATAAAATGCAGATGAGCTGTAAACATAATTCTTTGTTATAATTTATCAGTTTATGGTTTAAACATATCGCTACTTGTCAGGCTCTTTAGGCAACAACCCGCATAGCGTTATTACTAACAGTAGCCTTCTTTTCATTTTCGATAATTATTGATTCTGCTGTTGCTAACTTGTTAAGCAGATTAA
>Ga0206799_1051_pt1 | contig 27360 bp, 29 predicted proteins | sample Alteio_BWOrgCont_67_FD_152900 | JGI IMG/M metagenome (GOLD analysis project Ga0206799, IMG submission 152900) | Enriched cells from forest soil in Barre Woods Harvard Forest LTER site, Petersham, Massachusetts, United States -... | ecosystem: Environmental > Terrestrial > Soil > Temperate forest >...
GGGTCCTGCACACATAATCTACATTTTCTAGAGTTATCGATTTTGCAAGATTAGGTTCAGAGCTCAAGGAGCATGGTGGTGACCCTGAAAATAAATACGCATATTACGCAAATGATAAGGTAAAGCGTGTCAGTTATGGTGGCTATAATGATTATCTAGCCCTGCAGCTGCGTGAGATTGCACGCCCCGGTTCAGTCATCGTTCAGCCGCCGGCTCCTGCAGTGGTTAACAAGCAAAATTTGACTGTGGCTACAACAAAAGCATACTCTGCCGGATTTGCCCGTGGTTGTATAATGGGCGCCTTAGTATGTGGTATTTGTTGTTGGTTTTTTATCAAATGTTACGGTACTACCGATGATGAACAAGAGAGCGATGAGCAAGAAAGTGAGAGCGAGCCAATACACAGTTCGCTCGATGTGTCGATAGCACATAACCCGTGACACGGCCTCACGCTTTGCTCAGTCCTGCAAAAACAGGGTTTTTTGAAAGCAACAGATAAACAGGGTATCGGTGGGCCGGCATGCGCTCTATAAAATCACAGTAATTTTTTTAATTCTCGTGCGCAAGTATCAAGTTGTTGTTTTTCACGTTCATCAAGTGGTAGCTGAATAATGTGTTCAATGCCGTGAGCACCCAGTACTACAGGCATGCTGAGATACACGCCACGTGATTCAATGTAACATGAAAGTGGTATAATCTGTTTTTCATCACCAATAATGATCCGGCATAGTGTGGCTATGCATGTTGCAATGCCATAGAATGTTGATCCTTTGCGTGCAATGATTTCATACGCTTTATTTTTAGCTTTTTCAGCAATCACATCCAGATCATCAGGGGTGATTTGAGTAAAGGCCCGCAATGGCTTGCCACCAATTTCTGCTGTTGACCAGGCAGGAATTTGGTTATCACCATGCTCGCCGATAACGTAGGCATGTATAGAAGATGCGTGAATCTGAAGCTTGTGTGCGAGTAGTTCTTTCATACGTAATGAATCGAGGAATGTACCAGTACCAAATACATGGCTATGTGGTAGTCCGGATAATTGCTGTGCATGATAAGTTAATATATCAAGTGGATTGGTTACCATAATAATGAGGGCGGCCTTTTTAAATGGTTTCATCTGCTCAATCAGTGTGGCGAGCATAGCTTTATTTGCTTCAAGGAGCTCTGTGCGCGATTGTCCCGGTTCTTGCCGTTTGCCGCACGCAATAATAATAATATCTGCCTGTTGAGCGTCTGTCATACCGCCCGCACCTATTTGGGTGCCGCCGGCACACAGTGGTACAGCGTCAGACAAGTCCATTATTTCACCCGCGCAGCGTGTTTCATTACTGTCGATCAAAGTAATGTTGGCGGGGATATTTTTAAGCATCAGTGCATATGCGGTTGTAGTGCCGACTGCTCCTGCACCAATAATGGCTATCATTGGTCTATTCATGATTTTTCTTGCCATGGTGATAGTGGTATAAAGGCGCCGGTCCGGGACTTATATTTTTGAAATGCCGGGAATGATACCAGAGATTGTTATTTTGTTTGATCTGAGCAATGATAAAAAAAATCGTCATAGTGAAAAAAGTGAGTATACTTGCATGCACGATCGATGGTATCATGAAATTACCCTTCAATGGTCAAATAAAGTAGTGATATACAGTCAGTGTAATGTAATAATTTCTTATTTGTGTACAATATGGATACTTCGCAGCATAAATCGGCATTGTTTCAACAATTTATATGGAATTTTTACGCGCATAATAAAAGAGAATTTGCATGGCGTAATCATGTAGATCCTTATTGCATTGTTATTTCTGAAATTATGCTCCAACAGACCCAAACACATCGCGTGATGCATAAGTATGAGCAATTCATAGGCCTATTTCCTACGTTTGCATGTCTTGCGCAAGCTACCCTTGCACAAGTACTTACTACCTGGCAGGGACTTGGATATAATCGGCGTGCTCAATTTTTGCATCAGATAGCCAATACAGTAATACATGAATATGGTGGTCTATTGCCGGAGGACCCGCTGATATTGCAAACGTTTCCCGGTATTGGTAAGGCAACAGCGGCTTCAATAGTAGTATTTGCTTTTAATAAGCCAACGGTATTTGTTGAAACCAATATTCGTGCAGTCTTTATACATTCATTTTTTCAAGATAGAGATAATGTACATGATAATGAGTTATTGCCACTCGTAGCTGCTACTGTTGATCGGCACAACCCGCGTGAATGGTATTATGCACTCATGGATTATGGAGTCTATCTGAAGAAACTACATACCAATCCAAGCCGCAAGAGTAAACATCATGTGGTACAATCAAAATTCGAGGGCTCTGATCGGCAGATTCGAGGCATGATCGTGCGTACTGTGCTTCAACATGGTAGTTTGCATAAAGATAAGTTATTGGGACTAATCAATAAAGAAGAAGAACGGGTTTATCTGATACTCGCTCAGCTACAACAAGAGCAATTGATTAAAATCGAGAATAATCTGATACGTATTTGATCAATTGCTTACTGATTTTATTTTTTCGCTCATCCTGTATGATGCATTTCAGCTAGTTAAGTTTGCATCGAACTCACGTTATTTACATAAAAGTTGAAATAGCAGGATAGTTTTGCAATGCAGTACTATCATTACAAAATTCAATAATGCTACCTGATTCAACATAGTACACGTGATCAAATACCTTACGGACAAAATTCATATCTTGACTTGAAAGACCAATGGTCAATCCCTGAGAGGCTAATGATTTTAATATGGTTACCAAAACATCAGTATTAATAGGATCAAGAGATGCGGTTGGTTCATCAAGCAGTAATACTATTGGTTGTAGGCAGAGAGCGCGCGCGATGGCGACTCGCTGTTGCTGACCACCCGAAAGTTCATGTGGGTACTTGTGTGCATAGCCATCCATATTCAGCTTTAATAACACGCTTACCGCACGTTCTTGCGCATGTGCATATGACGTGCCATGTACGCGCAAAGGATCTATACAATTTTCTTGTACTGTCAAATGGGGAAATAGGTTAAAGTCTTGAAACACATAGCCAATTTTTTCTGCTCGTTGCCGTGATGACAAGGTAAGAAGCTGTTGATCATTAACCATTATAGTACCACTGGTAGTTGGTATAAGACCCGCTATTGCTTTCAAGAGAGTGGTTTTGCCGGCACCACTTTTACCTATAAAACTAGTGATATGGCCGGGTGTAATGGTAACCGAGATATCATCTACTATTTTTTGTCCCTGTATTTGTATGCTTACGTTTTTAACGGTAACCATGGCGGCCTCTCTTGTTAGCATACATACTCAGTAAAGTAAGTATGGCTGAAAATCCCAGATAAATGCAGGCAATCACACAATACACCGGAAAAGGGTCAAGTTCGCGTGATATAATGTTCATTCCTGCCCGTGTTACTTCGGTCACGCCAATTGTTGCAAGTAACGAAGTGCTTTTAAGGAGCTGTTCGAGTTCTCCAATGAGAGCCGGTAAAGCGATGCGTATAGCCTGGGGTGCAATGACCCGTTGTATAGCGGCTTGCAGCGTGTATCCCAGTACAAAACAGGCATCCCATTGTCCTTGTGGAATGGCATTAATACCGGACCGAACGATTTCTGTAACATAGCCACTAGAACACAATGCCAATGCACAGCTTGCGGATACAAAACCGGAAACGTTAATTCCTAACCATCCCGGTATGACAAAATAGGCAATAAGAATTTGCACATATGCCGGAATACCTTTGGTAATAAAGGTGTATATTCTCACTATTGGTAGTAGCTTTTTTGAGCCAACATGCTCAGAGCCTACAATTCCTAACAATGTTCCGAGCGCAATACTGATACTACCGGCCAAAAGCCATGCGCCCAAGGTGACACCAGCACCGCGCATAAGTAAGGGAGCGTAGTGTATCAAAGTATTCATTCTAAACCCCATTTCTTTTCAAAATCTTTGATCGTACCGGCGCGTGCCAAGCCGTTCACGGCCTGTTCTATTGATGCAATCAAAGCACTGTTATCTTTTTTTATCATAATACCAACGCCGTGTACCTGATCTTGTGTATCAAGAGGAATCTCTAACGATTGCAGTTCGGGAAATTTATTCTTAAATTTTTTTGCAATTGCCGGATCAACAAGAGCGGCATCTGCTTTACCGTATTGAATATTAAGCAGGGCATCATCGATTCTTTCAACCGGCATGGTTTTTATATCAGTATATTTGTTTAAAAAAGTACTTTGTGATGATGATGGTTCAACACATATAGTTTTACCCTTCATGTCTGCAAGATTCGTGATACCTTCCGGTATTTTTTGCCAAAATAGCAGTGGATATGATGCCGTATTAGTCCCTTGATAGTGTACCATGGCGAATCTTTTTAATCGGTCTTGTGTAACACTCATTCCCCAAATGATGGCATCGATAGACTCTTGTTCAAGTGCCATCACAAGGCTAGTCATGGAGCCCAGATCCTTTATGACCAGTTTTTTGTCCAATGATATTGCCAGTGCGTGAGCGATATCAATATCAAATCCTTCGTACTGACTGTGCGCATTAAGACTGACGAAAGGGGCGTAGCCCGCTGCTGTACCGACAATAAATGTCGCTGAATCATGGTTGGGCTGTCTGTTGTTCAACATCAGATACGCACCGATAGCACCGCTTACAAAAACTATAAAAAATAATAGTAATTTTGACTTCATATTATTGCCTTATGCACCTTCGTGGTGCCTATAATTAAATTTTTGTACGCTTCTTCATTTTATTAAGGATGGTAACGTAGCCTTGATGAGGCTCATTCTTTAAAAAACGTGCGATGCGTGTAATGGTAGCAAGACTCGCGCCTGTTTTTTCACGAATTTCTCTGTACGAGAACGTATGCTGATCAAGTAACTTACATACCCGCCAACGTTCTGCCAATACTGAAATTTCTTGTGGGGTGCATAGGTCTTTCATGAAAGATTCTACCTCATTCTTGGTTTCAAGAAGCAATAAGACGTCAAAGAGTTCTTGAGAAGATGCCGAGACATCATTTTTTTGATCATTATTCATACGATTTTCAACCTTAAAAAAATGTTTCATTGTTCTATCACAATAGAACAAACGGGTCTGGTTGTCAAGAGATGCGTTATCATGATATGCAGATAATCCTGTGACAAAACAGGCTTTTTCACTGTTCCGGGGGGCTTTTTACTTCTATCCCCATTCATGTTATATTGGTTATAGGAAGGCCCTAAATAGGCCGTTTAGAGTATAATGCGAGGTAAATGGAGGTACCAATGAAATTACATAGAATAGTATATGGGTCTTTAATTATAGCTACCAGTATTTCCCCCCTTGGGGCTGACGATAGTCAAAAGGCCAAAACGCAATCCTTTCCGACCTTTTGTGCGTGGCAAAACGCATGCAACCTATTACCCCGTTTTAATAGCCGTAGTGAAAACACGTACCAGACACCATTGCATGCTGAGCTGTTTGTTCAAGAAATAGATACATTCTTAATGACCATGCGCTATCAGATAGATAAAAACAACTGGATTAATGGTAGTAAACCTGTGTATCTGGCAGATGCATTCCAAGCATATGCTGAAAAAATAATTCTTCCCACAGATGCAGTTATAGCAATTCATGGAGATTTGCATGGTGATGTACACTCGGTAAACCGCTTTATTAAAACCTGTGCGCAACGCGGATTTTTAGATGAAAAAGATCCATTCAAAATCACAAATAAAAATTTTTATATGCTATTTCTTGGTGATTATGTTGATAGGGGTTGGTACGGCTCAGAAGTGCTGTACACTATTCTGCGATTAAAAAATGAGAATCCGGATAACGTATTTATGGTTCGTGGCAATCATGAAGATGTCGAGCTTAATAGTAGATGCCGCTTTGGCACTGAAATGGCAAGAAAGTTTTCTGATCCATCGGTCATCAAGAAAATAAACCAAGTATATAATAGTCTGCCGGTTGTTTTTTACTTAGGCACCGGAAAAGAAGGTTACTATAATATCATACAATGCTGCCACGGTGGTATTGAGGTAGGCTTTAATCCCCAAAAATTACTTGAAAGCAAACATCTGCATGCTGGAATAACTATTGCGCATCTCGCGCAAAAATCGGGGTTTAATCATATATGCTGCGCACAGACGTCCCATTTGCAACACTGTTTTCAAGATAAGCCTATTGCCACATCCAATGGATTTATGTGGAGTGATTTTATTGTTGATCCTCATACTCCTCTGGCGTTGTCGCCACGAGATGGGTTTGCCGGTACCATGTTTGCGTATGGCCAATCATGTACCAAGCAATTACTCAAAGCATGGAGTGGTAAATCGTATCGTCTTCGATCGATTTTCCGTGCTCACCAGCATGGTGACGAGGACATGCGAAATCGCATATTAAATATCGACAAGCTCAGTCATCCACTTGATAGGGGTATTGGAAAATTGTGGATACAAGATACCATTCATGCCCAATTGCCTAGTTTGCTTACTGACGTAGCAGCTGTTACCTTTTGCGTAGCACCGGATACAGGATTTGGGTGGCCAATTCATTCATTTGGATTACTGCATGTAGCTCTTGATTACACAGACTGGCGTTTGGAAAACATTATTCTACCACAACGTCAAGAGGGGCATTCTTCTCAATACAACACTGATCATCGTGTAGGCAAGGCTCTGTTAATGTGCATCGGTGTGAGTGCCTTACTCGGATACATATTGTACCGCTTTGGCAGTACGCTGGCGGATGAGAATACGCAGGCCGATGATAGAGATCTAGAAAAATAATAGCATACAAGCCGCACGCCATATCAGATATTGACAATAAGGCCCCTATCGAGCATCATTAAACCGTGTATTTGACTATTTTATAGCGGATGAGGGCTCACCATGAGAATACAATCAATGTTTAGACATCTTCTTGTTTTACTCGTTTTTTGCATGCCGCTGGGTGTGCTTGGGATGATGGATCCAGCAGGGCGCGATGCTTGGATGGGATATCTCGCTACAGATTCAGACGATGATGCAGGTGAAACTACATCAGAAGAGGAAGGCCCAGGTGTGTCGAAGCATGGGGGCGTAGCCAATGTTTCTCCTGCAGTATCCGCAGCAAGTACCAAAGTAGGTTGGACGTTGGGCATATCAACTGAAGATCTTGAGCCTACGCCGGGACCCGGTGCATCGGATCGGCATGGCACTAGTACATTTGTTAATAGCCCCGTAATGCATGGGAACAATACAAATGCATCGCACTCACCACCCATACATGTAGGTGAAAGTAATAAAGCGACTACTAAACCACAAAATGCCGGCGGTTGGACGTTGGGTATAGATCTGAATACGGAGCTCGCACAACCTAATCAAAAGCCAAAGCCATCTATACGGATTCTTCCAACTACTGATTCTCGTATAGTATACGTAGTACAAAGTAATGTCGGCACACGTAGTCAAATCATTACTCGTGCTACAATATCAAGCAGTACCAGTTCAAGCCAATCAAATACCGAACACAGTGTAAGCCACCCCGTGGCTTTTCGAGGTGATTCAGATGATGAATATGATGTAGCGTTCACTGAAGGGTTTAGACCACTATTAGGGCGTGGGAAACCAAACAAAACTCCGAAATCTGAAACTAATGGCGCTGAGGCACCAACAAGATACCTTCCCAGCTTTACCGGCTTGCCAACAGGGGCACTTGGAGAAACGCAGCCTGGTCAGAATCAACAGCCGGCACGAAGAGGGCTGAATGTTGCCAATGATGCACATCCCGATCAAGGTCAACCTCGAATACATCGATTTTCTGTTCACATTGGCGTCCCATTACAAGTCATAATACCGGTGCTAGCCTGCGCTCTGGTTGCCGGTTGGCTTATAAAAGAATGGTATGATAAACCGGCATCGGTTGAGGTTGAGGCCGATCAAGAGGCTCAGTAAGGTGCAAACACACGAGAAACGTTACTAACAGAGGCGGATGGGAGTTTCTTTCTGAAAATAAAGGCTTTTTTCGATGGGGGTAGTCGACTTATTGTTTATGTTTGTTATTATATACATAGTCGAAGTCTATGATGAGCTTTTCCGATCTACTAATCCAACGGATGCTGCTGCATTGACTACAACCTTTGCTTCTCATATTGCTTCGTATAAGAATACTATCAGTATTTTAGCGACGCACTATGAACCGGTTATTGGTTTGGAAAATCAAGGTACTCACGTGAACTATCATATGGGATCTATAGCGCAGTTGAATGGACTTCCCCCTAAACCAACCTATCGACTTGAGCCTGGTGCTTCACTTGAGCATAATGCGGTAGCATTATACAACGCAGGTAAAGCATAAAAATAAGAAGCTCAAAATAATGATTTTTGAAAGCCCTCGGAATGTTCTGGGGGCTTTTTTTGTTGACTTATGTGGCCAAAAGGCTAGGATTTAAAAATCATAAACCATATATTTTTAAGGAGCACTTTTATGAACAAAACGACCGGATTACTATTGACTGGATTAGCATCAGTGCTGCATATTCATGCCGATGCACCCAAAAACATAGAAAATCTGAAAATTCGTACCGTCAATATAGTTGAACTCATGCGTGATTCGCAAGAAGGGGTCAAAGTTACTGCAGAGCTTGAAGCGATGCGATCACAATTGACGCAGGAATTAAAAGCGGCGGAAGAAGACTATGTTAAACAAGCAACTGCCTATCAAGACAAAGAGAAAGCAAAAGCGTTGACTGCCGAAGCACGTGAAAAAGAGCAAGTGCGTTTGATGGATAAGCGCCGTGATGTGGAAAGCAAGGGACAAAAAGCAGAAGATAAATTAAAATATACTATGCAAGCGGAAACGGAGCGGTTGGGGCAAAAAGCACAAACAGTCATAGCGGCACATGCTAAGGAAAATGGTTTGGATATTGTGTTTGATACCGCATCGGGCAGGGCACTTTGGTCATCACAAAAAACTGATGTGACCAAGCAAATGGTCGCTTCTATGAATGAAAATTATAAAATAGAACTGGCTCAAGCAGGTAAAAAAGAAACAACAAAAGTAGTATCAGCGTCGGCAAAAACAGATAGTAAAGTTGCTGCTTAATGGATAGATATATGTATAGTGTGAGGCGGCCCCTAGCGGGTCGCCTTGTTTATTGAAAGGAACAAGTATGAAATATATGATGTATACCAGTCTGTTCTTATTGACGTTGCCATGCATTACCCGTGCTCAAGATGGGCTTGGTATTGCAGATTTGCGTGTATGCCTTATGCATAGCGATGAGCTCATGCAAGAATCGACAATGGGCAAAAAAATCATCGCTGATCTTGAAACAATGGGCAAGGCCTTAGAGCTTGACATTAAAAAATCTCAAGAGGAATTATTGAAAGCTGTTGATGATTTGCAAAAAAAGGCTAAAACTATGCCGGCTAAGGCATTAGAAAAAGCGCAGGAGCAGCTCATATTTTTACAGCAAACAGTGGAAGCAAAAATAGAAGAGGCAAACAAAAAAATGACAGTGGCATACAAAGCTGCTCAAGACAAATTTAATACCAAGGCTAAAGCGGCAATTGCTGCGTGTATCAAAACGTACGAACCTGATATTTTGTTAGATATTACTCATGAGCCAATAAGTTATATTTCAAAGCGAGCGCAAGATTTGTTGGTTACAACGCCTGATATAACGCAAGAAGTGATTGATATAATAGATAAGTGATAAAGATCGTTTTTTTTTCGTTCGCCCTGCCTACCCGTCGAAGTTTCAACGTAGTCGGGAGTGCCGAGCTTGCGAGGTGTATCGAAGTGTTGTGGAAAACAGTCCCATGAGAAATTTCTCTATCCCTCGATATATTTTTACTGTGTAAAAACACTCGGGGCGAGCCGGAGAGTATGGGATGTAATATATTAAGATTTGGGTTTAATACATTATGACTCCTTATAAAGCAATCATAGGGCTTGGCAATCCGGGGCGTGCTTATTATCATCACCGGCATTCGATAGGCTTTTGTGTGCTGGATGCTTTGGCGTCTGCGCACGGTGGTCTTTGGCAGAAGCGTGCCAACATGGAATATGCCGAAATTAAGATACACAATACATCGGTTATACTTATCAAGCCGCAGACGTTCATGAACGATTCAGGGGCTGTCATACCATCGTTGACTAAAAAAGGCATCAAAGCGGAACAGGTGCTAGTCATTCATGATGAGCTTGAAAAGCCTTTTGGTCATATCAGTATAACAGTGGGTGGTAGTGCCAAAGGACATAATGGCTTGCGCTCTATTATTCAGTATCTTGGCATGGATTTTGTACGGCTTAAGTTTGGTATTGGCAGGCCTGAGCGTAAGGAAGATGTAGGATCCTATGTTTTGTCTAATTTTACTCAGGTGGAAGAAACAATACTTGCATCATTGATAGCGCAAGCAGTAAGTCATATAGAAAAAGCATATGAATAACTCACTGCTCAAAGAAATATAATTGCACCACAATCAAGCTACTGAGTAATGCTGCAAAAAAGCACCATACCGAGCCGGCAGTCGCATACCATACCCACCACGCCACCATCAGGGCAATACTCAGCAATACACCATATAGTCGGGCAAACCAAAGCGTGGACACAAAAAAAGGTGCTACGACAGCACCTACATATGCAGCGGTGTACAGGTATTGGGTAAGCATACTCATGTTGCCATACATATAGGCTATACTATGGCACGTAATTGAAACACTAATGGGGAAGATATACAAAAGGAAAGCTCCATAGGCCGCAATTGCTACACCAAATGCCGTTAATGCTCCTAATTTGTATCTGTGTACTTTACTGCGTTCAGCAATTGTTAATGAAAATGGTATCCACACGGGCCAAGCGATCATTGCAAAAATTAAAAAGAGTACACTCGCTGCATGGGTCAATGCATAATATTCAGGATTATCATACGTTACCCAGACAATACCTTCACACATCTGCTGTAGTGCAAAACCAAAGGGAATTACTGCGCGCGGGTATGCTGATAGCCTTTTTACACTTAATAATGCAAGCATGCCAATGCCGGTAAGCATACCAGCAGCTGAAAAACTACTTATTGCTGAAAAACACATTCTTCATCCTTTTGTATAGTAATCGATCAAAAACACTTGTCTTTCTACCCAAGCTATCCTAAGCTATACCAACGAAGCATATCAGAAAAAAGGACGAATATAGATGAATAAATTTTCAGCATATGCAGCGCTGACGTGTCTAGCATTTAGCCCGCTCGTCTTGCCCAGACCCCAGGAAGTATATTCGCATTCCTTTCTGTTCACTCGTTCGATACATAATTCACTCGCACTGCGCAATGCATTTTGGCACGACTTTATATATGATAAAGAAGGCTCACTACGCGGCAGCTGGCAGGCTATTGGCTTCCATCAGCAATCACAATCTCTGGGTAAAACACAACGTTATTTTTTACAAAAACATAAAGACTGCGTCACCATCGCTGGTGATGCAGTTACGGATCAATTTTTTACGCGTGATATGCGAGCTGAATGGGTAGGCCTTCCCAGCTCATTCAGTGGCGTGCTCACCATTAATCCATTGCAATCACAGTCAGGTGGCTACCTAGAATACAACCAAGACTTGAGCATACTCAGTGATAGCTCATTTTTTAAAAATTTGTGGTGCGCATTTTCTCTCCCATTCATTTTCGTTGAAAATGATTTCAACCCCCAACAAGCAGATGTACAAAATCCGGATGCACAAACTACACCAGCCCCGCATGATATTTTACAGGCATTTTCCCAACCCTCATGGATCTATGACAAATTCCCAACCGAAAAACAGCGCGCTGCTGGTGTTGCAGAGTTTCGTGTTGATTTAGGATCCACCTATAAAGGGCATCATCTACGACTGGCCTACTATAGTTTCTTTACCGCAGCACTGGCACCTAAGCAAGACTCTGCATGGCTTTTTTCTCCCTATGTGGGCAATGACCACCACTGGAGCATCGGTTATGGCATCCACATGGACTACTTGATGAGCCAAGAGAAATCCCAAGTGGATTGGTCATTTTTTGTTGACTGTGAAGTGTCATATCTCATTCACAACAAACAACACCGCACGCTCGACCTGTTTGGCAAACCATGGAGCAGGTTTTTACAGTTTAGACGTAGAAATGGCCCACCGGGAGAAACAATCCCGGGGGTAAACGTCATGACAATCCCGGTTATCGTGCGTCCCTATGGTCTGTTTGATTTTTCAATTGGCTGGAGGGTACAAATGAGCATGGCAGTGTGTGAAGTGACCTACAGTGTGTGGGGGCACGACGAGCAAAAAGTTAAATTCCGCGATACCTTCGCAGACTCATTCTGCAACCAGGAATATGGCATCGCCGGTGCCGGTACTATTGAGGTAGAGGGAAAAACCGTCGGTGCTTCAGCAAGTAAAAGCACCATCAGTAACCAAGCACCCGATGATTCAACGTTTATTCCTATTACTCCGTATGATCTCAATTTCCAGTCTGCTGCCGGCTCAAGTGCCACCAATCATAAAGCACAAATTGCCATCGGAATTGAGCGCAAGCATGTAGCAATTGAAACCTTTTTTGGTGTAGCAGTGTTTGCCGATATTGCGCAAAAAAATGGTGCGCTGCAGGCTATTGGCGGTTGGGCCAAGTGCGGCATGTCATTTTAGTGAACGCCCACCGCCTTCAAAACTCGTCATTCCCCATATCTTTGCAAGGCCTCAATGCCGGTTAACATCCGGAGTAAGCGTAACCAAACGCATATCAAAACAATTACTTCGAACCCGAGTAGTCTATTGGATTGGCAATAGTGTCTTGAACGGTAATGTTATTTTCTAAAAGCCTTGTCATATGATTATGCACCGGAAGGCTAGAGGATAGTATACAATCTTTAGGCGTTTTGCCTGCTTTATTACGAATATCTTTACTCGCATTGTGTTGTAACAATAGGTGAATACAGGTCAATGCGTTCTTTTTTACCGCATAGTGCAGAGGAGCATTCCCTTCTTTGTCCGGTGAGTTAACAAGACCGCCATGCGCAATAAGCATAGCAAGACAATGAGAGTCATGAAGAGAGGCAGCTAATCCCATGAATGATTGACCGCCTGCATTAGCGCTATGTATATCAGCACCGGCAAATATAAACCATTCCGGTGATATAAAACTCTTGATTGTCGTTATTCTTTGCTTGTTCAGGCTTGAGAGAGCTGAGCTCCCGAGTAACGCTGTTGCTAATTTTTCATTCGGATTAAAATATGGCTGAGCTATGTTCCTTCTGGTTGCTGTATTTAATATTTTAAACCATAATGCGCATGTTGTGCGTAGCATTAACATAGAACGAAGACTGGTCTGAGCATCTTGGTTTTCAGTGAAAAAAAGCTTATTTATAAGATCATGCGGCACCACCGTTAGTGCAGACTCAGCTTGATTATAAGCTGCGCGGTTGATCGTATACTCCGCACTTGTACCGAGGTTCATTCCATAGCTATGGCTCGTGACTAGAAGGTTCATCAAAACAATGTTGATAGATAATGTATTTTTCATGTATTTATCCAATTAGACGAATGCATATAATGCTGATATACCAGAAACGACTAACAAGATTATAATCTATCACTACTCAAAGTCAACAAATGAACCTATTGCATTCATACCACATGCGATACGGACAAGGGTGCGTCATTCTCATTCTTGTTTTTTATGCCATCGTTGTGGAATGCTATCGGTATCTAACCAATACCAGGAGTGTTCATGAAAAAAAATATAGTGCTGCTGCTCATAGTGGCAACGAGTTGCTACCATACGCCAAGTGTAGGAATGTTTGATGGGCTCAGGGGGTTAATCGCAAAAAATGTTATGTTATGGCGCAAACCAAGGGCAGCAGGCTACCAAACACCGTCTGGCATGGTACCGCTGTCTGATTATCACTGCCTTGGCAAAAAATATAGTAATGCGGATGAAGCAAAAAATTTCGAGCAACAGATTAAAACGGGCCTGCGCTATTTTGAATTTGATATCAGTGCCGGAGAAAAAATAACCCAAAATTTATACACTTTCTTTAGAACAAAAAAAGAACAAGTTCCAGTAGTTGGCAGTAATAAGCGTCCACTGTTAGAAGTCATTGCAGACTTAGCAGCAATTCTACAGAAATCTGCGTATCAAAAAGAAGTAGTCATTGTGAAGCTGAATAATGCTGCTGCGGACAATTTTCACACCATGTCTATTGATTCTAAATTACAAGAATTACTCTTTACTCCAGATGACTTAATACCGAACGCAAACCCCACCCTCCAGACATTACGCTCAAAAAATAAACGCTTGATACTACTCTTGCATAATAGCTCTTACCCAACATATGCAAACGTTTTTGTACTCAAAGGCGGCAACTACACAGAGATATTCAATCTGGACGATAATTATGCGTTGGTAAAAAATCTAGGAGAAGATATTACATCAATAAACAACCTTAACGAGGCGGCTGTGGGATCACCCTCGTTTCCTAAAGTATCACGCTCATTCTTCTCGCCACACTTTAATATGTACCATTATGTCGGCATGAATTACACCGACAGGGCAACAGACGATATCCAGCGTGAACTTACCTACGGTGTACGAGGGTTCATTCTACCGCTCAATAAAGTTGCTCAAGAAATAGTTATTGGCAAGACAAAAACTACCCTAAAACAGGCTCTGCAAACAATCTGCACCTTTGCAAAACTCTATAATGAAGTTGTGGTGGTACACCTGAAAAATACTTATGTCGTAGGACAGCAGGCCATTAGCGCTATAATGGATGATTCGATCATACAAAAAGTGTTGTTCAAGCCGCAAGATCGATTAAGACAGGCGCAAGAAAGCGCTGCAAAAGACAAAATTCTGGCCTTTGAAACAAAAACAAAAGAGAAAAAAATCTGGCCACGCCTAACCTGGAATTATGAAAAGAAAAAATTAGTACAGATCACGTGGGATGCGCCAGAAAGTACTGATATTATATGGGCATATAAGGCATATTATAATGATGATATCGCGCAGCATAGCTTAGCGAATGTAGAAACTCCTATTGTAGCGCCAACAGATTTTGAAAAAATGCAACCCACAGCAACAAAAAAACCTGCGCTCTTTTATTCAGGCGTATTGAAAGCAGAGCAAAAAGCAGCAGTTGCAATACCGGTAACTGCTGCCTTCGTACTCGGCCTTTGGATCGCAACGCAAGAACTCACCGACATCGTCTTGTGGTCACTACCAACGTATGAAGACCTGGTATTCAAGACCACTCGAGAAAACATCCTGAATATTTTACACGGAAAATCTCTTGCAACCTTAGGAACTAGAGAAGAAATCGAGACTGGGTATGCACTGTTAAAGGTGCTAGCCTTTTTTGTTGTTGCGCAACCACTTGTAATGATACAACATGGCATTTTGGGGGCCAAGAACGCATTCACTATTGTGCGCGAAGAGCTTATACCCATCAATTACATGATCAATGGATTCTTCATTAATAAACCAATATCTGAGGTGATTAACGCAAAATTAGCTGCTAAAAAGACCATCTTTGATAATGTAAACTATTTAAACCGAAATAATTACATACTCATAGATAAACATGCTATTTCATGGACACTCACCCTGTCACATTTAATACGCAAAGCATTAGCACCAAAAGTATAACGAACAACATAGGTGCCCATAGAGACAGGCTCGGGACTAAAGGCTCCTTTGATGGTGGTGGAGCCTACCCTACCTGCCCGTCGAAGTTTTAACGTAGTCGGGAGTGCCGCACAGCGGTTTATCGAAGGGTCGAATGATTTGAGCGATACTGAGTTACAATGTAAGTTTTGAAAGCGGTTTATCACGCACCCGCGTTTGTAATTTTGTGTATTGCATCATGCATTGAGTGATTAATTTTTGATTCAGCATAACCAATCGCTTTCGTGCCTTCTGATGATTTGTCGGTGTGCTCTCACGTATAATCTTCATATACTCCATGCAATGGGCATAAATAAGCGCCAAGCGCCCCAACTGTTGGTACCGCACACGCACCAGCAGATGTTCTTTGGGGATACCTAACGCTCGGTATTGCGGTATTGGCGCAGGCCTACTAGGCCTGACCAACGTAGTACATTTTTTAATAATTTTATTGGTAGCAGATTTGGTATGTGCTCGGCTAAAGATAACAGGCGATACCATTTTTTTAAATGGTACTTCTGTAACATCTTTTTGTTCATTTCTTAGCTCAGGGGCACTGCAGCTACCCACTATGAATGCCATTATCAGCAAACCAGAACAAAGGCCACCTATTTTCAATAACCCATTGCGCATGCCCCTACCCTTTTCCTCATCATTACTACACGCTTTTTATGCTTCTTTTGTAGTCTAAAAAACAGGCGGCATACAAGTCAACCATGCCTGTTGGCGCCATCCATATCAGCCAAGTCGGCTTTCTGGTATGCTGTAGGATATCGTTATTATATAATTCAAATCAGGAACCACCCATGAACCATGGAATTGATTCAGACGTTGAAAAAAAAATCCTTGCGGTGCTCACTGCCCTTATGCCGGGTGTCACCATATATCTTTTTGGCTCACGCGCACGAGGAACCCACTCGCCACGATCTGATATTGATATTGCTTTGCAAAGTACAGAACAACTCTCACGCCATGCTATTGCAGAAATAGTGCGCATGCTACAAGCAAGCGACATTCCGTACAAAATAGAAATTGTTGATTTCAATCGAGTATCTGACGATATGCGTACATCAATTTTAGAAGAAGGAATTGTATGGCAAGTTTAGCAAAACGACACATCATGGTATCAAAGGCTCTACAAACATTGGGCAATGGAATTGAACGATATAAACAAAGTTTAGCCAATCGAGAACAGGATAGTGACTATTTTCGCGATGCATTAATTCAACGATTTGAATATTCCATAGATACATTGTGGAAATTTCTAAAAATTTACCTACAAGAACAACTACAGATCCCGATAGAATTCAACTCACCAAAAGCTATTATCGAAGAATGCTTACATGCAAATGTGATCAATAAGACTCAACACCTAGTGCTATTGCGATGCTTAAATAACCGTAATGAAACATCACATGCGTATAATGAGTCGGTTGCCAAGGAAATTATTCTGGAAATACCTGATTTATACCTAACTATGAACACAATTCTTCAACAAATATCGCCTATTGGCCACACCAAACACTAGAGTGGCTTTTTTATTAAAAGCTCATCAAATGAGCCTTAATTTTAAAAACTATTGAAAAAAAGCCTAAAAGTAGGCTATAATCTAAAATAGAATATATAAAAAACAGAGAAAAACAGTTATTACAGGAGTATACCCATGTCACGTATATTATTCTCATTAGCCGCATTGACCATTGTAGGACTCGGCTCCCACACCAGCGTGTACGCTGCAGATATAGCCGATGATGATACAGGCAGTTTTGTAAACGAAGCCTGCGCCATGCCGGTTACTAATGAGACAGAAGACGCACAAAGCGATATAGATACCTATGTCAAGACGCTTACACCGGAAGACCAGGCGCAAGTAGGTAAGGTAACTGAAGTTATTGAAGGAAAAATGAAAAAACCAACTATCATAGTTGAAGAAGCTACAGTCATAGAAGAACCTTCAGCACTAACTCCCGGCGATGAAGGCCGTGAAGAAGAAACTGAAGACTTAGAATTGGCTGGATAGAGTAATTTTTGATAAAGAAGAAGGCCCCGGATATATCCGGGGCCTTCTTCTTTTCTATATCATACCTATTTTAATACATTCCCGGCATACCACCCATGCCACCACCCATACCACCATGGCCAGCAGAGGCGTCTTTATTTTTTGCCTGAGGAATTTCACAAATAGTTGCTTCCGTGGTCAACAAGAGACCTGCTATTGATGCTGCATGTTGCATTGCCGAACGAGCTACTTTAGCCGGATCAATGATACCGGCTGCAACCATGTCAACATATTCACCCGCTTTTGCATCAAAACCAATGTTGCCCTGTTCCTGCTTGACGCGATTGACAATCACTGATGCATCATGCCCAGCATTGCTTGCAATAATACGTAAAGGCTCTTCAAGCGCACGTCGTACTATATGTGAACCGAGTTGTTCATCACCTACCAACGTCAATGTTTCCAAGGCCTTTTGTGCACGAATCAACGCCACACCGCCACCGGCCACAATGCCTTCTTCAACCGCAGCGCGTGTTGCATGAAGCGCATCTTCAATACGGTCCTTCTTTTCCTTCATTTCAGTTTCAGTTGCCGCACCAACTCTGATAACCGCTACCCCACCGGCTAATTTTGCCAAGCGTTCTTGCATTTTTTCTTTGTCATAATCAGAGGTGGTATTTGCTATCTGCGTTCTGATCTGTTCAACACGACCCGTTATAGTTGCCTGACTTCCTTGGCCTTCAATAATAGTGCATGTATCCTTGGTCAAGACTACTTTTTTAGCGGTACCAAGATCATACACTTGTACACTTTCTAATTTCAGACCAATATCCTCTGAAATCAATTTGCCACCGGTCAAAATAGCGATGTCTTCAAGCATTGCTTTGCGTCGATCACCAAAACCTGGTGCTTTGACTGCGGCAATATTCAAGGTACCACGCAATTTATTAACTACTAATGTCGCAAGTGCTTCGCCCTCAACATCTTCTGCTATAATCAAAAGTGCACGACCGGATTTAGCGGTTTGTTCAAGAACGGGAAGCATCGCTTTCATGCTGCTGATTTTTTTTTCAAAAATAAGAATCAGGGGATTATCAAATACTGCTTCCATCTTTTCCGAGTTGGTCACAAAATAAGGCGATAAATAGCCGCGATCAAATTGCATACCTTCCACCACATCAAGCTCATCGCCCATGCCTTTTGCTTCTTCAACCGTGATAACACCATCACGCCCAACGCGCTCCATTGCATTAGCAATCAATTGTCCAATCACAACATCAGAATTTGCTGATATCGTTGCCACTTGCTCAATTTCTTTTTTGCTATCAACTTTCTTGGAATTTTTTTTGATAGTTGCGACGACCACTTCCACCGCTTTATCAATACCCCGCTTGAGCTCCATTGGATTTGCGCCCGCAGTCACCAGCTTAGTACCTTCACGGAAAATTGCTTGCGCAAGCACCGTAGCAGTCGTTGTACCATCACCTGCTACATCAGCAGTCTTGCTTGCTACTTCACGCACCATCTGTGCGCCCATATTTTCTAATTTATCTTCAAGTTCAATTTCTTTGGCAACCGTCACACCATCCTTGGTGATAATAGGCGCACCAAAAGAACGCTCGAGTACTACATTCCGCCCTTTGGGCCCGAGGGTTACTTTAACCGTATCGGCTAAAATATCAACACCACGCCTAATTTTTTCACGCGCCTCTGCGCCAAATACTATATTTTTTGATGCCATAGTGGTTCCTTATATGTTATTTTTCGACCACACCTAAAATCTCTTCTTCGCGTACAATCAGGTAATCTCCCGCTTCTTGACCCGCGTATTTACCAAAGTAAATAACGTCGCCGGCTGAAACATCCATAGCTATGGCATTACCATCCTTGTCTTTACGCCCTTTTCCAACCGCAATGATCTGGCCGGTCTGCGCCTTTTCTTTTGCTGCGTCCGGAATAATGATGCCGGCAGGCGTTTTTTCTTGCTCTTCTAGACGCTTGACCAACACTCGATCGCCAAGCGGGCGCAATCTCTCAAACATCATAAATACTCCCTGCGTAAATTAATAAAAACTGATTTATATTATACTGCATTTTTATACGGTAATATCTAAACATTATAAGTTAAAACTTAAAAAATTCAACTCTATTTTCTTTATAGTAGTAGACTCATATTTTATATATAAATCTTTTAAACAAAACGCTCTCATTATGTCTACTTAACAAGTACTGCATCAAGCACCTGATCAATTGATTCTGCCCATACAAACGTCATATCAGGGACCAGATCTTTAAATGCTTCAAAATCAATCTTATTTGCCCGGGGCGCTATAATATGCGTTATACCATGGCGAGCAGCGGCAAGCACCTTGTCTTTCAGGCCACCAATGGGCAGTACATGCCCCGGCAAATCAATTTCACCGGTCATTGCATAACAACACCTTGCTTCCCGTTTGGTACAAGCTGATATTAGGGCTGCTGCTATCGTTATACCCGCTGATGGACCATCTTTATGGATTCCGGCTACAGGCATATGAATATGAACATCAACTTCATTATAAAGCGTGTCAGATATATGCAATTGCTGCGCATGTGCACGCGCATAACTGATAGCGATGTTAGCCGATTCTTCGATCATTTTGCCTAACTTTCCTGTCAAAATTAGCTTGCCAGTGCCAGGCATTAAGGTAATCTGGACCGGAGCCGCAAAGCCCCCGCTAGCATCTGTCGATAAGCCATTAACGACCCCAATGGCATCAGTCTTTTGCACTTCATCATACCCGGTACGCCATGGCCCAAGATAATCAACTAGCATATCTTGCGTAATCTGTGTAATAACCTGCTTATCCAACAATGCTCGCGCTGCTTTCATGCAAATAGTCGTTATTAATCGATCAAGTTCACGAATGCCGGCCTCATGCGTATACCGTGTGACAAGCAGGTGTATGATATCATCATCAATAATCAGCTCGATCGGCTCTATCGCGACCTTGTGCAGCGCGCGCGGCCACAGATAAGTACGTGCTATTTCAACTTTCTCCTGCACGGTATAACTTGAAAGTTGAATAATTTCCATACGGTCAACTAACGCTTCTGGGATACTTTGGATCGTATTAGCAGTAGTAATAAATAGGACCTGAGAAAAATCAAATGGTACACCCAAATAATGATCTTCGAAAGTGCTATTCTGTTCATGATCAAGCATCTCCAATAATGCTGCGCGTGCCGCATCAGAATTACGAGAGCCCATCTTATCAATCTCATCTATTAAAATAACCGGGTTGGCAACTTCTGCTTTTTTAATAGCACTGATAAATCTACCGGGTATTGCCCCAATATAGGTACGCCGATGGCCGCGAATAGTTGCCTCATCATCCACACCACCGACCGAAATACGCTCAAAGGGCCTGCCCAAACTAGTAGCAATAGAACGGGCAAGTGACGTCTTACCGGTACCGGGAGGACCTACTAAACATATAATTGGCGGAGGAGCCTCTTGATTACGCATGCGCATGGCAAGTATGTCGAGAATACGCTCTTTCACCTGCTCAAGCCCATAGTGTTCTTTATTTAAAAAATCACGTACATTAGGCAAACTTGTTGTTTCTTGTGCATACACAGACCAGGGCAAACTTAATACCCAATCGATATAGGTACGTATCGTAGGTGCTTCAGGAGAGGCCGAAGACATATCACGCAAACGATCAATCTCCTTACCCAATTCACGCTTAACCACGTCAGGCATTTTAGAGTTATGCAACTCCATGCACAACCTATCTATATCATACTCAGTCAACGAAATACGCATCATAGTATACAGTTCATTCTCGGGAAAAGTACGCAGAACCAATGGAAATGAACCAAGGTAGGTTGCCCTATTAAGTAATACAAACATACTCATTTGACTATGCGGCAGTAGCACACGAGACATTTCCCGCGACTGGGCATCAGATACCTTCTGTAACCACCGCGTAATATGGGTATTACGCCCATACCCACGTGCATAATACAGCAACCCTACACCCCCACCTATTGCCAAGCGAGACCATTGACCCCATCGATTGCCCAGTAGCAACGGCACATCCAATTGGCCTATGATCCAACCGGTCGTAGCTGCCGTCATAAAACTGTCAAATGCCAAAGAAGGACTGAGCATAGTATGACGATGCAGCTGTGGCGCTACCAGCTCAACATTGACCGGTGGCAGCGCAAATGATTCTTTCGATAGAATCAGCGTTTGATCTGTATTATTTTTTACTATAATCCCCAGTGGATAGATCCCCAATTCAACCATATCTCTGACATTCAAACCCGGCGGTACGCCAAATTCTTCGAGCATGCCCGGCGAATGGAGAAAATCCTTCACCATCACCATTATGGGTAATTGCTCTTGCGCATACATTGATGTGCTCAATGCCGCACAAACGACTAACCAAATCCTACCTATTGTAACCATGCATTTCCCCTATTGCTCAAGAGTTTGTACTATCAGATATCACTGCTATACTTTACCTATACCATTCTATACAGTTTAAATGATATAATGACTCTTTAAAAGGACTGAACAAACATTACATAGAGAAAACAAAAAGGATTATACTATGCCAGCTTTGTACCCCTCTTTAATTGCTGCTAATCAACTTTCTCTGCAACACACACTCGATTCCCTAGATACATATGTTGATGGCTACCACTTGGATATTATGGACAACCGGTTTGTGCCAAACTTAACCTGGGGACATGGCATGATTAATGCTATAGCTGCCCATACCACACGACAACTCTGGGTACATCTCATGGTGGATAACCCTGATAGCTGGGTAAGTCAATTAAGATTACCGCAAGAAAGCATTGTAACCTTCCATATAGAAAGCACTACAAATCCGCTACGGATAATCCATGCAATACAAAGAAAGGAATGGTATGCAAGCGTTGCGCTCAATCCCCGCACTCCTCTTGATCCTCTCATTCCTCTATTGCCCCAGCTTGACCAGGTACTCATTATGTCAGTAGAACCCGGGTTTTCCGGACAGCGTTTTATAGAAGATAGTATAATGCGCGTAGAAACTATAGCACAGCACAAAAATGCCCATAATTTGGCTCTACGCATAGGTATAGATGGGGGAGTGAGTAGGAATAATATCGTGCAACTGGTAAGCGCAGGGGCGCAGGATTTTGCGGTAGGTGCTGCCATTTTTAAGGCGCACGAGACGGCGCAGGCACTGGAAGAGCTGCGCAAATCGCTTTCAATTCTTCCGCAAACTCCCAGCTTTAGCTAAAAGCTACGCAAGTGATAGAAATTTACTTATAGTTTTTCATCTTCAATAGTTTCTCTATGCTCATACTTTCAGTATTAAAATTGACCGCTCGCTCGTCATCAGATAGACATATGTTACTCACGCATTTAGATAACGTATCCTCGTCAATTGTTTGCCGCGCTTGATCAAGAAGTGCAAAAAACAAAAAATGTTTATCATCATCTATCAGAAAATATACATTTTCACGCCGTGGCATAATGCACCTTCCGGATTGTTCCAACACTTGATAACAGAGAAGTAAGTGCTGGATACCATTTATTCCCTCAATACTGTACTCTTCAGTTGTTAAATCTTGCACAAGCTTACAGTGAGTAAGCCTAGCGGTAAATTCAAGCCGAAGAGCAGCACTTTCATTATTACTAAGCAAATCACATTCGCTAAACAGGGCATTTAGCATGTCTTCACCGTCAATATTAGTAAGATGGATTTTCTCAAGTAACTTTTTCAACATCGGTGCACTGCACTCAAATGCCGCAATATTAAATAACTGTTCATAAGTCATCCCTTGTTGCAAGCATATATCTATTAATTGAGATGCTTCGTTTTTTAATATTATTCTTTACGCAAATGGCATTGCGCCCCACGGCTAAAATTGACTAATCAAAAAATAGAGAATCATGTGAATCTATAGCTACTCAGGAGAAGTCAGAGCTTAAATCGGGGGTACTCCTACAGGAGTGGCTTTATCCTAAAAAGGGCGAGGGATCCTATTGACAGGCCTTCTAACCATATACCTCGGAGCCACTGCCGGGACGTAAAAAGGGCGACCTTGCGATCGCCCTTTTACTTATTTTACTCATTAACTTATGCTATTATTGAACGGTATTTCCCGTGTATCCTGCCAAGCTCGTAGCCCATTTCATTTTACCATTTAACCACTTACCCCAAGTTCTTTCACTCGGTATATTAACAATAGTGACGGGGATCGGATCTACCCCAGGAACTACTGGAGTCTTACCAGTCAGTCTATCCACATACGCTTCTGCCACATAGCCTACCAATGGTTTGCATTTATCCAGTGCCCATGCTTTCAATGCTTCAAACTTAGTTTTTGGCAATTCTGTTGTAGCCTGTTGAGCCGGCAATCCCATGTACGTATACAGCAAGAATGCTACTATGCCGACAGTCACCAATTTAGGAGCTACCGCACGTACTTCTGCAATTACTTCCAATGCCTGCTTTTTATATTTCGATTGTACCTTAGCTTTTTTCAAATTAGTCTCACCAAGGGCAAGAACGACTTCTAATGGATCAGTCAAATCGTCAGCCATAGTTTGAACAATACCACCTGCTTTATACAGGTTATCTACCATAGCTTGCCCTTCTTGACGAAGACCTATAATAGCACCAACTCCTTCACCTTCTGTAGCTTCCGCCATAGTTCTGTTAAAGTCGCCGGTAAATTTAGCGTTTGCACCCTTGAGGGCATTGCGCATCTGAGCTGCTGTTGATTGTGGTTTAGCTGGTTGTTTAGCTTGTGCCGGTTTTACACCTTGGGCTGCTTGTGAAAGCACCAGAAGCACCGATACTATGCTTATTTTTACTGTATTCATAATAGAACCTCCATTTAGATTAACCTCTTTTTTACTGTTGCTACCCTGCCTGACTACCAGGCTCTTTTTCAGATAGCTTATATTTATTCTACCAATATATTTCTATTAGTCAAGCCATTGGTCCAATATTCTTTCAATATATGCGTATTAGAATGCAAATCGCCAGGGTAATACAGGGTAGAACAGGCGATAGACAGGGCACAAAAAAGCCCCGTCATTTCTGCAGAAATGACGGGGACCTAATGCTTATATTTATAAAGTGGGCTAATTTAGGCCATTTTTGGGCCTTGGCGCTTGAATCTATTAGCTATCGCTGTTGTGGCTGATTTAACCTGAACCGTGAGAGCCTGAGCCCATATTGAACCTTTTTTGAGCATAGAATCAGCTAAAGTCGGTTTTTTGGCCAATACCTGTTCACACTCATCTATAACTTGCTGACATAGCGCCAGTGCTTTACGTGCCTGCTGTACCTGCGTAGAGTTAGTGATAGTATCGCCCCGGTGCGCACATAACTCATGGCATACCTGCTGCAACGCTATATTATAGCCCGATATCGCATCATCCAATTTATCCTGTAATTCTTGATCCAACCCACAGCAGAATATAGAGTCTATTTCGACCAATTCTGCGTCAATATGACCCTTCAGCACCGCCTTGAGAACCGTATCGCAGCGAGCACTCAACGACTGCAGATCAGCTATCTGCTTGATTACAGAAGAAACATATACATAGCGCAAGCCGGTAATCGCCAGAATCAGACCGGTAAGGCCTAAAAGACCTTTTTTAGTCGTTAGTGGTTGTAATTTTTTGGATAGATTTTCGGTAAATGGTATCACTGTAGGATCAACAGTATTATGAACCTCACCGCCTTGACCAACATAAACAACCGGCCCTGAATCTACAACTGTCACCGCCTGCCTTGGCTTACGGCGTACCGGTACAGGATTATCAACAGGAGCTATAGAGTTTGCAAGGGGAACAACTATAGCAGGAGGTGCTATCACCGCCGGTGGTACCGTCGTTGCCGGCTTTTGTCCATCTAGATAAGGTATTATTTGCCAGTGTTTCTTCTTATATGAATCGTGATCATCTTCATCCATAAAGAATTCGCCATCAGAATCATCATCCATATCATCGTCCATTGCCCAAAGGCTGCCAGGTATGCTACCCAGCACTAAGAGCGCCAAAAGTAATTTCTCTATCTTATTCATACTTCCTCCAAACTACATCTATTTTGATTATTACCCTTATAAAATTATCAATCTGAATATATAATATCACCAAAAAATAGATTGCGCAAATGGCTAGCTCTAGCCTCAAGCCCTGGCCCTTGGGGTCTCAAAAAGGCTTTTCCAGGTATTTTAGAGAAAATTCAGAAAGTAAGGCAGCAAAAAGCGCGAGGGGTTAATTCTCGCGCTTTTTGTACCATTTTACTGATTATTTTATAAGGGATCTCTTTAAAAAGAGCCCCTGGCTACTGTCTGACCTTAGCGGCCGCAGCTGCCACCCTTACATGAAGGTTTAGTGCAACCACCCTTAGAACACTTGCCGTATGGCTGCGCGTCTTCCTTGTTCTCTTCAATAACCGGTTTATTTTGAGAAACCTGGTCATCGCCTTGAACATCCTGAGCACGTAGCGCAACTGCCGGTACCAATAATAGAGCGACCGCAACTATATTCATTAATTTTTGCATATCTGTTTCCCTTCAATTAAAACACAAAGCCACTATTTAACACTATAGAGGGGCAAGGATTACTCCTTGCCCCTCTATTTTTAGTTCAACATTGAACAACGAATCGAAAGATTACGCTGCTGGGTTGTACACGCGAGATTGAGCTGATTTCTTCACTGGAGCCGGTTGAGCAGTTGTTTCTTCAACAACTACAACTTCTTCAGTTGTTGGTTCAGCATCTTCCTTGTTTTCTTCTGCAGTTACTTGTTCTGGTTGTGCAAACTTCTTGTAAAGTTTGTACAGGCCATAAGCCGCACCAGTGTAGATTGCTGCACCTGCAACAAACCAACCGGCATTGCTCGCAAAACCGCCAAAATTGTTGTACTGATCTCCGTTTAGAAAGAACTTCTTACCTGGAATATAAGCAATCGCTGAGTTAGTAACGTCGCCAACAGTTCTAGTCCAAACCTTACCTTTTACAGCAGGCGCTGCTCCTGCAGCAGCTTTCTTTGTACCATAATATGGTACTGACAACTTAGCAAATTGACCTGCTGTGAATCGAGCTGGCCATTGTACAAAATTACGCCCTTTACCAGGAGTAGCCTTAAAACCATTCCAAGCTTTAGTCATAAGACTAACTGATCCTGCTGCTGTTCCTCCTGTAGCTGTCGCTGCAGCTGTAGCTGTAGTTTGAGCTGGACCTGTAGCTGTAGTTTGAGCTGGACCTGTAGCTGGGTCCATCGCTGTTGCTTGAGAGGCAGAGATTAAAAGCGCTACTGCCAACGCTTGTTTTAAAAATGATAGTGTCTTCATGAGAACACCTCCATAAATGAGAGTTAAACAATATTTTCTACATACATCACCAATTCTAAGCTAAATACCGATATTGTCAACATACCCCCTCTCTTTTTTTGATTTTAAGGGCATTTTTAATGTATATTTAGTCTGAATAGCATTAAATAATTTCTATGTGTCAATTTTGGGGTCGGCTTTACCAGAAGGCATGACCACTAAGTACAAATAGGGATAAGAAAGGCGTTTCTATGGCAAATGATTTAGTAATAACTGACACCATAACCATCCCTTCTCAAGAATTAGAGGTAATTACCAGCCGCGCCGGTGGCCCCGGTGGACAACACGTCAATAAAACCAGCA
>Ga0206799_1053_pt1 | contig 26507 bp, 26 predicted proteins | sample Alteio_BWOrgCont_67_FD_152900 | JGI IMG/M metagenome (GOLD analysis project Ga0206799, IMG submission 152900) | Enriched cells from forest soil in Barre Woods Harvard Forest LTER site, Petersham, Massachusetts, United States -... | ecosystem: Environmental > Terrestrial > Soil > Temperate forest >...
GTACAACAGATGAAAAATAACCGCTCGCACATCACGACGAGACAAATCCTGATATCGGTATGGATTAATACCTATACTATTTTCTTCCGGCATAATCTCTTGAGCCGTATAATTTTCAACCTGTTTCACGATCAAACCCCCTACAACAGTTATTTCTTCACTCGTTCAATATAAGACCCATCACGCGTGTCAATTTTAAGTAATTCACCTTCATTGACAAATAACGGAACTTGTACCACCAGGCCGGTTTCTAGGGTTGCCGGTTTGGTTGCACCACCTTGCGCAGTATCGCCGCGCACACCGGGCTGCGTTTCTTTGACAGCGATCTCCATGAATAGCGGAGGAGTCACTGCAATTGGTTTGCCGGTGAAATAAAGGATAGTGTAAATAACTTGTTCTTTAAGATAATCAAGTGCTTCACTAATTTGATCTTGATTAAAGGAGACTTGTTCAAAATTTTTCTGATCCATGAAATGATAAAGGTCGCCATCGTTATACAGATATTGCATATCGTGATATTCAAGATCGGGCTGTGGAAATTTCTCTCCCGATCTAAAAAGATCCTCGTGAGTCAGGCCTGTGATCATGTTTTTCATCTTGGTGCGCACATATGCCGGCCCTTTGCCTGGCTTGACGTGGTGATACTCAAGAACCATATATGGCTCATTTTTGTATAAGATTTTGGCGCCTTTTCTAAAATCAGTCGTAGATATCACAGCAACACCTCTTTTTGGCTATTAGCTCATTTTTCATTCTTTTAGTATAAAAAAGCCCGTAAAAAAGCAACTTATGACACACTTTTGTAAATCATTCTTTTTTGCTACTCTAAAGATAGTTTACCGTACCTAAGGAGTACCATGAAATTATCGCCTCATATTGACCCCATTTTGTCAAAATTTATTGAAAATGAAACAGGCAGACTTGAAGAACAGATTACCCTAATTGCTTCTGAAAATTATGCCTCACCTGCCGTTATGGCGGCCACTGGTTCTGTACTGACCAATAAATATGCTGAAGGCTATCCCGGTAAGCGTTATTATGCTGGATGTGCTTGGGTTGATGCAGTAGAGAATCTTGCTATTGATCGCTGTAAACAGCTCTTTGGTGTGCCGCACGCCAATGTACAACCGCATGCCGGGTCCCAAGCCAATGCCGCCGTCTATTTTGCGACCCTTAATCCTGGCGATACTATTCTTGGCATGAGCCTCAGCGAAGGAGGCCACCTGACCCATGGGCACAAGGTAAATTTTTCCGGCTCTATCTATAACAGCGTACAGTACCATGTAAACAAAGATACTGAATTGCTTGATTATGATGAGATCGAACACCTCGCACAACTACACAGACCTAAAATTATTGTCGCTGGTGCATCTGCCTATTCACGCATCATAGACTTTGCTCGCTTTGCCACCATTGCCCGCTCGGTTGGTGCATTTTTTATGGCAGATATTGCCCATATTGCAGGTCTAGTTGCCACGGGTCAACATCCAAACCCTATTGGTCACGCCGATTTTATCACGAGCACTACCCACAAAACACTACGTGGCCCACGCGGCGGACTCATTATGACGACCGCTGAGCATGCCAATGCTATCGACCGTGCCATTATGCCCGGCACCCAAGGTGGTCCTTTTCTTAATAGTATAGCCGCTAAAGCCGCTGCTTTTCATGAAGCCTTACAGCCGGAATTTGCAGAGTATCAAAAACAGGTGATACTCAACGCTCAGATGTTTGCCAAAGCCATGACTGATCTGGGATACCGCATTGTCACTGGGGGCACTGACAACCACCTGTTTATTGTTGACCTCAGGGCAAAAAATATAACCGGACATGACGCGGCACTAGTATTAGAAAAAGCAGGTATTATTGTCAGCAAGAGCGGCATTCCATTTGACCCACAAAAGCCATGGGTCACCAGTGGTATACGCATAGGAACTCCTGCAGTTACCACTCGAGGTATGAAGCAGGCGCAGATGATTGAATTAACAGAAATGATAGATGATGTGATTGCACACAAGGACAATGATGCATATCTTGCTGCAATCGCACAAAGAGTGAAAACATTGTGTGCTCAATTTCCGGTATATGCACCTGCGATGCAGGCTCACGGTCAAGCAGAGCAGCACCAAGCAGTATAATAGACTTATTTCAAAAACTTTGATTATTTGAAGTTTTCGCCCGCTTCGACCCTTCAACAAGTTCAGGGTGAGCGGGGAGAGAGAAGCTTTTTCGCTCGTCCTGACCACCTCGACAAGCTCGGGACTGAAGGCTCCTTCGATGGTGGTGGAGCCTACCCTACCTGCCCGTCGAAGTTTTAACGTAGTCGGGAGTGCCGCATAGCGGTTTATCGAAGGGTCGAAGGATTTGAGCGACGAATATTGAGAGGAATAAGGTGTGGGTTCAGAAGAAGTCTAATGAAAAATCCCACCGAAAAATTAGTGGGATCTTTTTGTATTCTTATCGACAATTATTTATGCATCAAGAGGTTTTGCATCAGTATCAGTCGTACTATTTTTTTCGTCTAGTAATTCGTTTTCAGATTCATCATCTTCCGATTTTCCATTTACAGCCTTTTTTGCAAAAAAGGCACGATAGATGCCATACACCAGGCCTACTACAACTAAAGCAACTCCTACCAATTTGATTCTAAACACCATCGCTTGCCGATTCTCTGCAATAACCTGGTTTCTATGTCGGTCCATAAACCTTTGAAAAGACTCAGCATAGGTGCCAAGCGGCCTTCTAGAGGCTCGTATAGCTTGGATGTGTTGATATATCTCATCACGCTCTACACCAGGATATCTGCTAGTGACTAAATCCAATTCATGCAGATCACGGCCATCAAATACAAATGGTGCAAGCTCTTCTGCTAGGCACGCATTATAGATTGATGTCTCGTCAGCAATGCACGTGCCCCATTTAAAAGAAACATGGCCAGTTGCAGGAATAATAAATTGCACTGGCGTCCCTTGGTCACTTAACCGAAGCGGTATCACTCCTTTTGGATTATTTTTAACTCGCCGTTTTAACCCTGCTATTTCAAATCGTACTTCTTCCGGATTCATAGCCATAATGACTGGCACTAAGCAGATTGTTAACAAAACAAATAGGTTACGCTTGCTCATGCGTTACCCCTTGTACCTGGTTTTGATCTTCATCATTTGCGGACACGCCCTCTTCAGATTTTTCATCTGCACGGCAATATAAGTAAATCTCATAACCCACCGCGCAACATGCTGTTATGATAGCTACGCCAATTCCTACTTTGACCGGACTCACACTTCTGACCAGTCTAGCCACACGATTGGGAGCTACTAGATCTTTTAAATGTTCCACTTCATCTAATACAGGTTGTTGCGTGTCCCGCGTATTGCGCGGAAAGTTCTCATATACATTAAAATTACCCATGAAACAATATGTTGCTAGATCATTGAAAAGCATGCGGGACTTACGACCTTCGGACAGATTTGGACAACAATTAACAAAATATTCTATAAGCGTATAACTTACCCCAACCTGACAGTTTTTGAAGTACTTTGGACGTTCAAGCAAGAGTGGCGTCAGAACATGCTGCTTAAGAATACGCTCCACAAGCTCTAATCCGCGACGGCGCGGCTCATTTTCTGCATCATCAGTCAAACGAGTAAGCACACCATCTGCATAGTTGAAGCCAAAGTTGTGGTCCTTTTTTTGTAAATTTGCTACGCAGTTAAAAAAGTTAGTTAGGCTGGTTAAATAAGAGTCACCCTCATTGTTCTCCGGTACTTGAATCAAATTACTCAGATTGCGTAACATATCAACGTTCGATCCTGTAATCGAAGCTGGCGTATTCATACAAAAACTATTGGCTATAGAGCACGTGAGTAACAAAACAAATAGATTACACTTGTTCATTGATTACCTCTTGCATTTGATCTTGTTTTTCATCATTTTCAGATTCTTCGTCTTCAGTTTCTTCAGCTGTCTTTTTTGTAAAAAAAGCATAGTAAATGCCACACAAAACCGCTATGCCTATAATGCTGCCGCAGAATAAAAATTTCATTATGACCGGGGCTACAGGACCTGCCGGCCGAAATGCGAGTATAGCAGATAAGAAGACTCCGGTTCCTATTCCATTTTTTATTGACAGCATAGTTACGATAGCCTCCGTTGCGTTAGCTCCCGTAAAGGGTGAGGAACCCACCGGTATACATTCATATTTTTTTAATTTTTGCCTAGTAGCCTGGTCGGTATGATCGGTCTCTAGAAGCGCATGAAGGTCATTTGCCAAACATTGATTTAAAACATGTATGATGTCCTTTTCGCGCTGAGGTACTTTTTCGTTGCCCGGTCTATCAGTACAGAAGGAGATAATCTTATGTTGCGCTTCTGGATCAAGCAAATTATAACCAAATTGAACACGCATTTGACCGAGACTATGTTGTTTAATGATATCTTCGACACTACTGCTCAGGAGGTTGCCCTGGATCACTGCCCTACACGCATTCTTCTCATCAGGGGTCATGCCACTGTCCTGATCCATTGCCACAAGACCTGTTGCACTTACCATGGCCAACACAAAAAATAGGCTACGCATTATCATCTTCATATCTTTTACCATTAAAATTTTCATATAGAAATATTCGAACTGATCATTAATACACCTTGAGGTATCTATCCAGGGTACCCGACAAATACTCATTAGTCAACAGCCCCCAGGCATTGCAAGCGCTCCTATCATTTGACAAAATAGGTTATATAAATTACTGTTATGAAAATCAACGGTCTCAATTATAGGAATAGTATGACTCAGATTCGCAGACATATTTTTGCCATGTTTACCTTGGTGTATGGCATTGCGGGCTCCCAGCAAGCGCACGCCATTCATCCCAAACAGCTCGTTGAGCTCTATACCTGGCCGGCAATACTGTTTATCATCGGCCAATATAGAATAGAGCAAGAGATTCGGCAGCACACCAAGCCTGTCCATCCGGAGGTAGAACAGTTCATACGCGCCGAATGCAAAAGAATAGGGCTACCCGAATGGCAAACAGTGCGTATTGTGCAGCACCCACACCGATCAATGTCAACCATAGATACTCTATGCCTTGAAAAAAATTTGGTTAATCAAATCATACAAACAGGAGATAGGCATCATGAGGCAAGAGCGGTTATCCACCACGAAGCAGGTCACATTAAACATCGACACATAGTTGCTAAGTTTGCCTTTAACCCATTTTTGAGCATGGCATCTACCTATTGCACATTCATACTACTAAATCGTAGGTACCCCCTGTCTTATTATACCCTTCTAGCTTTAGAGTTCGGCCTGTACTACTATATTATTTCGCCCTTTTTCAGCCGAATCTGCGAATGGGATGCTGACGAATGTATCGCCAATGATCCACGTACATTAGCCGGTGGCATACGCTACTTTGCAATGCTCCAGCAGCATGAAAACGCTTTTTTCAATGACCTGGTACAAAAGGCTCCCGTGGGCGGACGACTCGATCGCTGGTCTCATAATTGCGAACTGATTTCAACCCACCCAAGCACGGAAAAACGAATCAAACGGTTACAGCAGCGGCTGGCCAAGCACCCGGACAAGCATCTGCTGAGTCAACAGGAATTGGCATATCTGCTTGATCCACGATTAGCAAGCGGCTCATACGCATAATCATTTACAACGCACCGCATCCGCGGTATAACTCCAGCCATACGTTATGGAGTTATACATGCTACAAGTCATCAAAGATTTTTTTATGTATGCGGTCGGTAGTATTTTACTGCGTGGTATCAGCGCTGCGCTTGCCCCATTCATCCTACCCGTCATCCCTCCTGAGCATTATGGCATACTTGCTTTAGTTACAAGCTGCATAGCGTTAGTAACTCCCGTTGCCGGCCTTGGTCTGCGCCAAGTATTATCACTGGAATATTTTCATCACGATACACAGGCTCGCGCACAGCTCATTAACACTATCATTGGCATCTACCTGTTATGTGCAACACCATTCTTTGTCGCGCTCTATCTGCTACACACCGCGATACTACAACCCTATGGATATATAACCTATAACTGGCTGCTCTTTACCTCCGGGCTCGTGATAGCATTTTTACATTTTTTTGTCGAACTACTGTATCAACTACTGCGCTATGAACAGCGTTCTATACTACTTATTAGCATACAAATAGGTAGCGCACTTAGTACCGCATGTTGCACGCTTGGATTTTTGTATGTCTTAAATTTAGGCATTGCGAGTGTACTACTTGCACAGGCAATTACCCTGATCATTGGCACCGGGATTGGGATTGCCTATCATCGCGCAACCCTCTACCACCGGTCCACACACGTACGTATCACCCGGTGTACGGTTAAACAGTATCTTCTCTATGGCTTGCCGTTCATCCCCAATACACTTTTTGCCTGGTTTTTAGCTGCCGGTGATCGCTGGATGCTCGCTCGCTATGCTACCCTACATGATGTTGGTATTTATGCGCTCGCCGATACGGCATGCCAACTTTTTCAACTGCTTATACTCAATTCATGGGCCGGTTCCTACTTACCCTATATACTTAGGCATTATGCCCAAAACAAAACACAAATTCTTAGTATCGAACGTATAAACTTAACCTATATGATGTTATGCATGCTCGGTTTTATAGTATGCATACTATTTGGCTATTTTACTTGCACACCATGTATCACATGGCTACTACCATCTTCGTATCATGCTGCTCTTGCACCACTCTGGATTTTGTTACTTGGACAAATATGTTTATTGGGTAGTTATTTTGCATCAACCCTTATTCAGTTTCATAAAAAACGTTGGTTCTTGTCGCTGGGTCTATGCCTTCCCGCATGCATTAATATCGTCTTGAACTATTATTGGATTCCGGTATTTGGTTTGAATGGTTGTACCTATGCTACGTTGACTGCATATTCCATTTACTTTGTAATCACCGTATGCTACAACTTATTTTTACAAAAACAGATACTAAAAAGGAGCCTCAATGAAATTGATTCTACCCTCTATATCCCTGCCTCTCTTGATAATAACCATGGCACTACCTGCACAGCCGAGCAAGAACAAGAATTGGCCAAATTTTGATCGTGTCATCATCTGGGGCCATAGCCCACATTCACATACTCACGCATACATTCACGCTGCATTCTATAAAGCATTTCAATATTTAGGTTACGAAACCCATTGGGTCAATGATAATAGCTCCGTTGCTGATATCCCCTTAAAAAACAGCCTCTTTATTACTGTTGGTGGTCATGACCGCAAAATCCCTATTCGCACCGATTGCTTGTATATGCTTCACAATTGCGATAATCCCAAATACAAAACGTTGCGCTCACACCATAAATGTATAACATTTCAAGTCTACACGCATGATGCACTCAGCAGAGACGTCAAGCAATTACATGACTGCCCCTATATTCTCTACGATTTGCATGACACTACCCTCTATATGCCCTGGGCAACCGACCTGTTGCCCCATGAAATTGATGCTATAAAAGCACAACTGCCTTCAATTAATAAAAATAATGCTGCCTGCTTTATTGGTACTATTTGGCCTGGCCATCAAGGCAACCAAGAGGAGATACGCTCGTTTGAACGCGCATGTAACAATGCACAGATACCATTTTGTAGCAAGGGCGGATTTGGCAGTGGCATAGCAGATCAAACACACCAAGATGCTATTATGCATGCCAACCTAGCACCTGCTATCCAAGGCAAATGGCAATGCGAACATGGCTACATTCCTTGCCGCATTTTTAAAAATATTAGCTATGGACAGATGGGCATCACCAATAATGAAACCGTGTACAAACTTTTTGATAAAAAAATTATCTATAATCCTGATGCCTATCAACTCTTGTTTGATAGCTTAGAATCGCAGATTAGCCAAGAACAGATGAGAGACCTGATGGACTTTGTACGCGACAATCATACGTATCTTAATCGCATTGATGATATGTTACGTTTTTTTAAGATGGTACAAAACTCTTAAAAAAAAACTGCCTCAGCCCCTTACCGTACCCCCTGAGGTAATCCCAGCGACGGATTATGAATGCTTCCAAAAATAACCCTAGAATACTCCAGGCATATGCAATAACTTTCAGTCGATTTTTAGGATAAAAATTCTTAAAAAACAGATAGCTATAATTATGTATCAACATGGCTTTGTTTTTTACAACCGCATCCCGACTGGCCGGGCTGTGAAAATGGAACAAGCGAGCTTCAGGATTAAAAAATAATGGGCTATCATACGAAACGCGCGCCGAGAAATCACCGTCTTCCATATATGCATAGCCACCCAAACGCTCATCAAATAAATGCTTGGTAAAGACGTGTTTGCGATATGCCATACAACAACCACTTAACACTTCTACCGATTGCCAATGATGAGTACCAAATACATGCGTCGGCATCCCGGACCAGGTAAAATATCCCGATGCATAATCGCGAGACAATAAAAACAGAGTTCTAAATAATCGATATTTTACTGTTGGTGGTGCGCCTATGTTTTTGACACGTCCCATACCACCGACAAAATCAGGATACTGTTCAAACATAGCATTCATGAGGCCAAGATAGGTCGGCTCCAACTGCACATCATCATCAAAGAAATAGACTATGTCTGCTTGGGCCTGTGCAATACCCCTATTACGCTGAAATGGTAGTCCCGGTGCCGTATGCAGCATAATAACCTGAGTGTTGTGACACTCTAGCTGCCGACAAATCAATGCTACCGCTGCATCTGCCGTCACCGGTATATCACTACTATCAACAATAATCAACTGGGTCGGCCTCACTGTTTGTATCACGATCGATTGCAGACATACGACCAGGTCATCACGTCTATTTCGTGTACATATAATGACACTACTTGTCACCATGTGTATATCCCTTCTGTGTAAGCACTTGTTGAATGCGTATATATAAATCAGCGCTATCTGAGGTTTTGTACAAGACCGCGCCATGAGGACGCCAACAAACATCGCTTGCTATCGTAGGCACGCCACAAAAAAGTGCTTCTTGAACACTCACACTTGCACCATCACTCAGTGTTGGACGTATGAATATATCAACATGTACAAACAGTGGCCACAAGATATAATTACCGTGTAACACATACACCGAGTGCTGTAGCTCATACTGCTCAATCAACGTACGAAGTCGTTGGTAATAGTCTCGATTGCCAATCATACCTAATACTATAACAAGCCCTATACAAGGATATTCCCGATGCAGCATTGTACACACTGCAATAGCTTGGTCAAGTCCATATAAATCTTTGCCTTGCCATATGACACATTCAAATGCGCTTACCAAAACAGTAGGCGTATGTGTATGCAAGAAATTTATTAATGTGTGCGGATATGCAGCCATAGAGTCTGCTTGCCGTGCAATGTCAGGCGGTAAGAACGCTGATTCTATACTGGTACATGACGGCATAGTTATTGCATGCGTACGATAACTATGCGCGGTTACCGACCCAATAAGTACTAAGTGATCAACAGTGGTCAGTAAGCGGCTATATTCTTTTATCCACGAGATTGTACGCGAATACATATGACGGCAATCATGCTCAACAAGAATGACTTTGCTGACAAATACTCTTTTAATCATTCGCATCAACAACAATTCTGGCACAATAGTACGCGCATAAAAGTTATGATATATCATAACCTGAGGTCGCATGCGTATAAGCCATATACACAACTTGACCATATACCATACATAGGCACCATATTTGATCCCTGGCATGCGCAGCCACGCAAAGGGATAGATACTTTCAGGATCATACTGTACCACTACATTACCTTGGCGTTTCAATTTTTGTATTGTGCGTTGCACGTGTACCGATACCCCCCCCAATGGTGGTGGCAGTGGCCCAATAATGGCAACTTTGGTATTAGCGATGATATCAGAATAAGAATGTTCTCGGACCAGATCATCATTTTGCATGTTCACTCACGCACACCATGAGATAATAAATTCTGTATTGCCCACAACTGAGGGCCATAATTTGTACGACCAGTGTTATGCGCATACAACATATCATGCACTGCAGTTTTATTTAATATCTCAGTATAACTATTATCTGATGAATTCAGCAGATCTTGCAACTGAGTCTGAAAGTAACCACCCGACCTGAACCAACGCGTTGCCGGGGCAGCAAATCCCATTTTTTTACGATAAATGACTTCATGCGGCAAAAGACCCTCACCGGCTTTTTTTAAAATGTACTTAGTATGGCCGTCAACATATTTTAATTTTTGCGGCATTGCAAACGCATACTCAACAAGATGATGATCAAGAAAGGGAACGCGTGCCTCCAACGAAGAAGCCATTGTCATTGTATCAGCACGCATTAACAATAACTCCGGCAAGCGGTTAGAAAATTCTAAATACATAATTTCTTGCAAAAAATCAACATCAGGTTTTGATGCATATAAATGATTGCGATGATAGTCAACAAAGGCATAGCTATCGCCCATAGGCACAAGACCGGGATACATCCGAGCCACCATTTGATCAACTACACATGAAAAGCCATCCGCATGCCAAATATCTTTCTTTTTGTGAGGTCCAAATCCGATAGCACTACCGCAAAATAATGGTCTACCCTGTTGCCAATTATGTAGTAATTCACGTTTGGTATCTGTCAAAGTAGTACATTGAGCTGCATACACTAACGATTGTTGTAATAGGGCCGGTACATATCGTTGCGAACATCCCCACCAACGCTGCACCCGCATATAATCAACATAAGATGTATAACCACAGAAAAGTTCATCCGCGCCTTCACCAATTTGCACAACCGTAACACCTGCCTGCCGCGCTGCACGCGCAACTGCAAAAAGCGGTACACATACGGTATCTGCCAACGGCTCGTCTGCGTAATAGCGTAGCTGCTCAAAAATATCAAATGCATCAGACTCGGATAGTATGAGTTCATGATGCTGCGTATTAAACTGACGTGACACCAGGCGTGCCCAAGCACGTTCTTGCAATTCAGGTGCGTTATCAAACGATACATTAAAGGTATCAATCTTGCGTGTGTGCTCTGCCATCAGCGCAACGGTCAAGCTTGAGTCCAGCCCGCCTGATAAAAAAACTCCAACAGGTACATCAGAGCGCATATGCTTTGCAATACTCGAACGAAGCAATGTCCGTATCGTATCGACATGATCTTGCTCAGACATCTCATGGTTATCATAAACCGAATTCCTCACAGTAGCCAAATCATACCAGCGATGAAAAGAGATCCGGCTTTTTGCGGTGCAATGCAGGTAAAATCCCGCAGGCAATTTATAGATATCCTCATACATGGTCAGTGGCGCGGGAGTCGCCAAATAGGTTAGGTAATGATAGGCAGCTTGATAGTTATGTTTTTTACTAATCCATGGCAAATGCCACAGTGCTTTTAATTCTGATGCAAAACTCAAGTATTGATTTTGTACGGAAAAATAGAGTGGTTTTATACCAAAACGATCGCGGACTAAATACAAATCCTGCGTCCGTTGATCAAATAATGCAAAAGCAAACATCCCTTCAAAGCGATGAATACAAGTTATTCCCCATTGTTTGTAAGCGGCAATAACCACCTCAGTATCCGTTGATGAGGTAAAGACATGTCCGAGGTTACACAATTGAGCACGTAATATCTGATAGTTATATATCTCACCATTAAAAACTAATACGATCTGCTGTTCCTGATCAAACATCGGCTGATGACCGGCGTCCGACAAATCTATGATACTCAGGCGACGATGCACCAGCGCTATTTGAGCCTTGGTGCACACCCACGTTCCATAACCATCGGGCCCACGATGACCCAATGACGCATGCAGATCATGTACCTTGTGTTGATCAAATGGTACTGTATGCTCTGATAATTTACGGTACCCTGCAAGTCCGCACACCTACATCCCCTTTTTATTACAAACGAATAAAACTCCCATAAAAACCTTATTGTAGTGCCCTTTATCTTGACATATAAATTATTTAGGTAACAATAAAACAGGATGCTCAGAATACATATCATTTTTTTTTCATTATTGAAAGTACCAGATAGATGAAATCATACCGCATAATTTTCCTATTGTTGTTTGCGTCAGCACACGTAGTGCATACGATGGATGATCCGCAACGAGCCGCCTTGGTCGCCTATTTTCTAAAGCATCCTCCGTCAGCTATGTCGGATAAAATACTGGATGATATCAGGAAGTCATATTTTACACTAGATCCTTTTGCATCTGCAGATATGGACTGCTCAAATGATGAGTTATACGCTCACTATTATTCATATGAGAATACACCACCCGACCCCACATATGCTAGGCTCCAACTAAATGGCCAGTCCGCCCAAGCACTATTACCGGTAAATAGCAAGGGCGGCATGAGCATTACGCTACCGTATTTATCAGTAATAAATCAAAACAGTATTCAAAAAACAATCCCCTTGCAGTCAAGCCTACACTGTTACAAGACGTTAACGCAAGACACAACAAGTTCTTAATCCATTACCAAAGGCGCTTTAGATGCAACACACTACTACTCTATTTTTTATACTCATCCTTGGAAATACCATGATCCAGGCGATGAATACCAGTGCTCTGATGGATATAGATACAATCACAACCCCAATCAACAGTATATTTAATTCTCAGGACGAAGACCGCAAGATCAGGCTGCGTTTTCAGGCAATGCAAATCCTAACAACCAGTCAAAAAGTTGCGCCAATTCAATCTTATCCGATCCCCGTGCCAGTTCAATCTTATCCAATCCCCGTGAATTCCGACATGCACAATTCAACGCCCACAGTTTATCCTACACTAATACCGGTTGTGCGCACACTTGCCTGTCCTTTTGGGTGCGGGCACACATATGTTGAGAGCACCGCTCTATTACGGCATCGAAAAAACTACCATTCAGCTATGTTTCCATATTCTTGTAAGTACTGTGCAAGGCCTTATACAAGGCCATCCTATAAGACCAGACATGAAGAATCGTGTAAGCTACTTCAACCGAAATCGTAACTTCACCAAATTCATCAGCATACGCAATCCGGAAGCAATGCGTAGCTTGCTATCTGCTTGATCATGCCATACAGTAGGAAATTCTCTGATGGTATATCTGTGTAGCTTGCATAGATAGAGTAGTTCAACATCAAACGCCCATTGATCAATAGTCAATTGCGGTGCGATAGATGCTATAGTAGTACGAGTAAACACTTTCGCACCACACTGATAATCATAATAGTTCATACCAAACAATGTCCAAATCAAGGATTCATAAAATACACGGCTACCCCACCGTTTGATCCAAGGTCGAGGTGGATAGATACGAGCACCCGGCATATAGCGGCTTGCAATAATACCGTCATCGCTTCCTATATGTTTAACCAATTGATAAAATGCATCGGGAGCTGTCGCTGCATCAGCATCAACAAATCCGATCAGATCATTATCACGTGTAAGTGCATTTAAAAATCCCATTTTTACGGCAAGACCTTTGCCAGCACGTGGGCATTCAACAATATATATGGATGATAGTTGCGCAGCTAATTGTGTCACGATTGCTTGAGTGGCATCTGTGCACCCATTCAGCACTACAACAAGCTCACATTCGTGCTCAAGGTCACTAAAAAAATGATGGTATTGCTCAATAGTACGCTTGATTCTTTTTTCTTCATTATATGCGGGTATAATAATACTAATATCCATGGCTACCTAAATTTGAATTTTCGCATAGCAATGATACTCATCCACAACAAAACAAATCCATTGGCAAATCGCCGTATATTTGTTTGCCCGTAAGTACGCTCTTTATACCTAATAGGTAGATCGACTATTTTCAAATGAAGCTTGGCAGCACCAAACAACAAATCAAAATCGCCAAATGGATCACGCATGCCAAAATAAGATCGATTTGAAATAATACGTCCATAATCTTCTTTCCACAATACTTTTGTTCCACACAATGTGTCTTTTATTTTTTGCCCCACAATCCACGAAAGCTGTTGACCAAAAAATCGGTTCGCCAATACATTCAAAAATCGCATTGCTTTTGATTCCATACTATATACAAGTCTAGAACCATTAATAAATTCTCCTTTTGCTGTTACCAACGCTTCAAAAAATTTTGATAACTCTTGAGCCGGCATAGTCAAGTCGCCGTCCAATATCATAAGCACATCTGAGTTTGCATGTGCAAACCCTTTACGAACAGCGTCACCTTTCCCTTTATTTTCCTGCACATACCAAGAAATATCCCGCACCTCTTTATATTCTTGTGCAACCCGCTGGATTTCTTCAAGTGTACCATCTGATGAGCCACCTTCAACAAAGATTATTTCTGTATATTTACCCATCTGTGGGCATTCCTTGACCACACGCTCTATATTGCCCCGTTCATTACGGCAGGTGACCACAACAGATACGGTATAATCTTGCGGCCCCTTACTCGAAGGAACCGTAGACCGAGCTACTAGCCATTGATGAATACAGAATGATCGTATGATAGGCAATGGGGCTAACAAGGTATTAAAAACCCACGAAAGAAACGGTATACGCATAGGGAGTAATAAATGAGATCCCTTAGTCACCACATCAAACCCGGCCAAATAAAGCACATTAATCATATCAGCTCGCGAAATCCAATTTTTGTGCGCCACGGGATAATGTAACCCGATTTTTTGACCAAGCCAAACAAAGGGCTTTAAATACCACGTATACATATCAATAATAATACGTGTACCCGGACGGCAAAATTTGTGCAGATGACTTAAAAATTGCTGCACATCCTGCTGTTCCATAGTTATATTAGAAAGAATAATGAAATCGAATGCATAAGTAATAGGCAATGATTCAAGGGTACCTGCATGAAAATAGTAGCGATTCCCATATCCTGTACGCGCTTCCTTAATTGCTTGTTGGTCAGTATCAACACCCACACCAACTTTAGGATTCAAAGATTCAAACAAATACCCTGCCTTACAATTAAGATGTAGGACGGTCGCTCCCTGTGGCACCATAAACAAGTACCATTGAGTCAGCATGTGATGATAATATTTATTTTTTTGGAACCAATGTGAGAAAGGTAGCGCTGAATCTACATATACATAATGGAACTGATCCGTACCTGGTGTCGGTGCACCTGAGTTGGGGGGCGTTGAGGATGCTTTTTGTACTTCGCGTTCCACTACTTTCCTTTATCATTTTACTACAACCGAGTATCATATAAACTTATCTACACTGCATATACAGCATATCGGCATTCAATATCGCTGTACACTTATAACGCAAAAGAAAGCGACAGGCAAGGTATTTCGCATATGATCATTTTTAAACCTCATACCATTTTTGATATCGTACGCTCATATTTACCGAATAATCCTACGATCGTTGAAGCAGGGGCTTTTGATGGCCGTGACACAAAAAAATTTCTTTCTTATTGGCCCAATGGTACTATTCATGCATTCGAACCGGTACCCACTATCTTCAAAAAACTTGTACTCAATACCATTAATTGTCCGCAGGTCAAATGTTATCCAATCGCATTAAGCAACATCAATGGTACCGCTTCTTTTTTTGTCGCTGAAAAAACAACGACCCCAGGCACTCCTACACAAGCCGGTTCCTTATTAACGCCAAAAGAGCGGCTAAACCATTCACCGATACACTTTCCATACACTATACAAGTACCAACTATCACTCTTGACACATGGGCATACGAACAACAGATTACCCACATCGATATGCTATGGCTTGATATGCAAGGATATGAATTGAGCGTCATGCAAGCATCACCACACCTCTTTGCTACGGTCAAGATTATTCACACTGAAGTCTCTTTTATCGAAAGTTATGCTAATCAGCCACAGTATCCTGAAGTGCGCACCTGGCTTGAAGGTCAAGGATTTACCCTATTGGGTACCGACTTCACACAGCCACCGGCATGGTTTTTTGGCAATGCACTTTTTGCCCGTATATGAAGCGCTATAATGCCAATGTTTTTTGGATAAAGGTCTTAAATAGTCGAGTTTTGGCATCATGATATTTATTGGATTGATGATTCCAATTGGTACCACTGCGGTAATGAAAGAAATGATTATCAAGCAAAAATTCTATCCGATGCGCACCCGCTTCTATCAAATCAATGTCAATAGTATTAAAGCCCAAGCGACGTAATAGTTGAGTATTATATTTTGCGTCCTGCATATTATGAGCACGGCTCGTTATGGTATTACCTCCATAACAATTAATATAAAAATTATCAAAATAACGAGCACGCACCTGCGGATTGCTCACCAAATAGTCATGCGTATGTCCCCCTGCATCTACACTTACTTTACCTACTCTACCACAATTAAAATTAATGGTAGTTTTGTTAGGCATCGTTGCCATATTTAGAAAAGCAATACCAATCCAAATATAGGTGACCCCCTCCTTCAGGCATTTCAATCCTGCAAGATCATACCCTGCCATGTACCGTGAGACATTAAATTTTTTTACTAAAAACATGTCTGAATCAATAAGCATCACCACATCATCATGGGCCAAGCCAAGGGTATTTAACGAATATTGCACAACGTTTACATTTCTGACCGCCGGAGCATGGTACCATTCTTCCGGCTCGCGCGGCAGATATGGCTGGTCATGAATCGCTTGTGGGATATCGATGCATCGTATGTTGTATTGTACGCAGATCGCGTGTATCTGACGATATAGCGAACTATCTACCGCATCATTAAACACTACAAATTCATACTCATCCTCAAGAAATTTTTGGAACGTTTTGTGCTGAATTTCAACAAAATCAGGTCTGTTGTAGGCGTAGGTAAAGATCAGTACTTTCGCTTGCATAATTACGGGAAATAGTAAGCTAATCAACACTATAAATCTAAGGCTTTTCATAATACATATCCTTTTTGATAGAGAAAATTTATTGCTACGCAATTGCGAGCCAATTATTGTTGTAATATGAGATTCAAATATGCATTTATCATATCCCGCTTGCGCATTAAATACTCATCAGATTGATTGTCATAATTAGTACCCGCACGATAATGTAAGAAATGGCCATCACAAACAAATCCTATAGTATCAGGTTTTTTCTGTAAAAATTGTATCTGATTATCGTCAAAGCCCATAGTTCGTAACGAGGCAATTTCTTGTTCAATAGTAGTGGCTGATGATACTGCATCAAACCGATCCGGACAAAATAATCTCCCCCCCTGTAACTCGTTAACCCACTTAATACGTAACGCGGGATGTTGTGACAAATAATAGTGAGTCCAACCCCCTGAATCTACAGAATGCTTGCCTATAAGCCCACAATTAAAGTTAAGCGTTTTTTTGTCCGGCAATGTATCCATTTTGAGAAAAACGATGCCAGGCCACATACAGGTAATACCACCCGGTGCACCCCTCTGCACGGATACAATATCGCAACCAACCATGAGTTCACTTATAGACATCGGCTTAACCAAAAATAAATCTGAATCAACTATTGCCACAATACCATCAAAATCAAATCCCAATACGTCAAGCGAATACTGCAATACATTAGCATGCCGAATATTGGGCCTATGATAGGGGTCGCCAGCGGCTCGTGGCAAATAGGGGCGATCATGAATTTCTTGCGGTATGGCTATCGATCTAATATGGTAATGATTACACATTGCGGTTATTCGCCGAAACATTTCTGCGGTATTTGCATCATTAAATACTACAAATTCATATTCATCTTGTAAGAAATGTTTAAATGTTTTGTATTGTATTTCTATAAATTCAGGCCGGTTATAACTATGGGTAATAATTAATATTTTTGTGTACGTGATTAGGGGAAATAGCAAACTGACTAATAAAAAAAAATTGCTTTTCTTCATCTCTACTCCTTCGTTTAGTGTTAGACTTTTCATACATGGACCCTGCTACCTAAAATCAAAGATATAGCATATTTTATCCATACACCCAAATGGTTTTTACGAAACGCGCGCATAATTCAGATAGTTTGACAGGCAATAATTAATATGCTTAATTTTTTATCAATTGTTATACGAAAAACAGAAGGTCAATAGGTAATGCATAGGCTATTAAAAATAGTACCATTCTTTTTCTTCTTAGTTTGTAATGCCTTAGTCAGCAAAAATCCCTACCGACAATTACGTTTCCATCAATCTGAGCGAACACTCATGTCCATTATGGAGATTATCAAGCAAAAAAAGAAGGGGGCCTATTTGCGCTTTGGAGATGGTGATGTTAATTTGGCCTTAGGCAAAACGGATATGAAACAAACACCAAATCATCTGCTGCAACAAGAGATGCGAGAAGCTCTGGGTATTAATGGCCCAACAGTGCTAAAGGCTTTACCACTCCATTGCAAAGAGTTTGGTGGTCTTGAGCCTGGCATGTTTCCGGGAAACCATGAGTCAAACTATGAGCTCAGTAGTAATCTACTGACTACGGTAGCGCCTTTCTGGGCACAGGAGTTTAACAATATATATACCGCAGTTGCACTCCATTTTTGCGCCACCAATCATCAAGCATCCTGCATCAGCTTTTTACGCTTTTTAAAAGCACACAACTGTATACTGGTGGGCAACCAGTATATTCCACAAGAAATACGTTCACTACTCTTTGGTCCCGACTGTGTATTCATCCCAACACCAGAGGAAAATTCATACGCCCAGATCAATAATATAGAACAAGATTGTTTGAAAGCGGTACAGGAGCGACAAGGCTCTTACACCATCATAGTCACCTCTATGGGATGCTCGGGCCGCGTTTTACAAAAACGATTGTGGTATAAACTGAATAACGTGTTCCTTTTTGACTTTGGCAGTCTCATGGATGCATTGTGTGGCTGGAATACCCGCGCATGGATAGAGCTGAGCAACTTTGATGCGGCTTCATTTATTGCTGTGCTCAGACGCGACATACGAGTGATATGCACCGCTGCGCTCATCGATCAACAATATGAAGAACGAAAAAAAGAATACGTCCAATCACTTAATACACTCGCATTTTACGGCTATATTCCCTATATTGTTGAAAGTTGTAACAAGCAAGGCAACAGTTTTCTTGATTCATACAGCCCCCACGTGCTGTATACCCGTACCAACAATACCGCACTGCGCAATAAAGGGGTAAATGAAGCGCTGTCGATAGTAGCTGCGTGCACTCATTTACCATTCGAAGATGATGATATCGTCATCAAACTAACTGGTCGCTATCAATTGAATTCGGACGCATTGTTTAAAGTCATTCAGAACAATCCGCATATCGATGCCTTCATTAAGATTGATGCTCATGGACAAGTGTTTACCGGCTGTTTTGCACTCTCTTATGCACATTTTAAAAAAGCGTATGCCTCGCTAAATACACAACGCATGGAAGATGAGATGATCAACATCGAACAAGAAATTGCTCGGTATATACGTACACACATTCCTGCTCATAAGAGTATGTATCTTGACTCACTGGATGTTACCGCGGCCATTTTTGGCACCGGTGAGCGCATGCTCACCCATTGGTAAAGCGCTGACATCATCACGTACAATTTTTCACTTGCCAACTTTTTGACTATGTTATATACATTCTGTATATCAGAACTCTTTTGACACTTCGATTATTTTTCGCTCGCCCTTGATCCTTCGACAAGCTCAGGATGAGCGGCCCTCGGTGCCTGCCCCGAGTGATTGAGGGGTATCGAAGGATCGGAACGAGCGGTTTAAAAAATAAAAAAAGGATAGCGATGAAATTAACACAATTCTGTCTTCCAACCTTACTCGTATGCACACAGGCAACCCATGCAACACAGGCCACAACAATACTGAATAAATATCAACAATTTCTTGAACGTGGCACTTACGCTGACCAAGATTGGACATCATTTTCTACCTTGCCCAAATCGCGATATAATTCATTTAAAACAGCTTTTGAACATTTTGAACAGCACAACGGACGCATCATCGTAGAGTTGGGTACCACGCGTAGCTTTGTAGGTGGACCATTTCCCGGATGCAATGAAGACAATCCACTCTATTGGGAACCACAGGCTCCTGAAAAATGGGATTGGGGTGCCGGTAGCTTCACCCGTGTAGCTGCTGAATGCCTCGCACACCTACATCCTACATTTCATACCATCGATCTGTGTCCGGAGCATATCAATCGCTGTAAACTCATTACATGGGATTTTAGCTCATTCATGCACTATCATGTGTGCACCTCAGTTGCTTTTTTACAATCATGCACACCTGAATCAATAGATCTTTTGTATATGGATACGGGCAATATGCACCCGATTGAGCCGACTGCACGTATGCAATTAGCTGAAGCGCGAATTGTAGTTGAACGTAATCTGATAGCACCAAATGGTATCATTCTGATTGATGATATCCGTAATCAAACGCCAAAAAAATTTGGTGATACATCAGAGCTTGGCAAAGGAAAATATGCTATTCCCTACCTGCTTGAACATGGTTTTGAACTAGTAATGAGTGAATATCAAGTACTGCTCAAAAGGAAGTAACAGTAACATGCTAAAAAACTATACCTATTGCATACTCATCAGTCTCCTCCTATCGTATACACAAAGCATAGTGCCATTAAAATTACTACACCTGAGTTTTCATAAAGGCTGTATTCGGGAAATCAAATATATAGCACGAGAGCTGGGTGCAGAACTTACCTCAATTTTTGTACAAGATGATTGGGTAAAAGATAATAATTATGATGGCATCACGAAAGGTAATGCCATATATAACGTATCACATCAACGCGCGCAGGATGTATGGAATCGACATAAAGAATTTTTCAATCAATTCGATGCAATAATAACTTCAGATACTGTACCATTATCACGCATATTCTTACAAAACGGCTGGCAAAAACCACTCATCATTTGGATATGTAATCGCTTTGATTACACCGATTGGGATTCAAGCAGACAAGGATTTCCCGATGATGAATATTACCAATTAATTCGTACGGCGACTCAGCAGAACAATGTGTATTTTGTAGCCTATAATGCCTTTGAACACCACTACGGCCATACCCGCGGCATCGATTTTGGCACGAGAACTATCACCCCATCAGGGAAATTTAAAAATAAAGCACGCCAATCGTTGGTGCCCAATACTATAGATAAAGCAAAGACCTTTTTCATCCCTCCGCGTAACAATGATGTACAATTGGTCGAGCACTGCAACCGACTTGGTATCCCCTGCTACCGCGGCGTATACAACGGGCCAACTGATCTAGAAGGATTTAAGGGGGTCATCCATATTCCTTATGCATGGTCAAATCTTGCCTTATTTGAAAATATACAGCTGGGCCTTCCCATCTTTATTCCCACCAAGCGTTTTATGCTCGAATTACTATCAACGCGCAGAGCCTGGTGGCCAAATGTGGAGTATATGCAAACCTGTATTGATCTGACTGAGTGGTATTGCCCTGAGCATAAACATTGGTTTATCTTTTTCGATTCTTGGAATGATTTAAAAACAAAAATAGACGCCACTGATTTTGCCGTAATACGAACAAAGGTACATGAATATGGCAAAAAACATAATGATACCGTCCTTGCGCAATGGCATGCATTGTTTAATACGATCAGCTCAAAACAGAAGGTAAAAAATGAATTTTAAAAGAATATTTTTGCGTTGCCTACTATTTTATTATTGCATCAACAATGCAACCTTCTCCCATCAATGGCAGCTCATGCAAACCGAATATAAACAATTAATCAAGAAGCTAGAACAGCAACATCTTTCAAATCTGGAAAACACCTATTATCATCCATACTGGCAAGAACAAAAAAAATTGTTGAATACTATACTCCTAGGCACACCGGATCACAACTGCTGGAGAAGAAATCCCATTAGCGGCAGCATGGTCTGCGCAGGCTATTCCCATTATCAACAATATGAACTGGACTATTTACAATCATGCTTATCCGAAAAGACCGCTGCCCAAATTTTCAGCTATAGAGACACGCAGTTTCCCGGACTTTCATTTGAATGTAAAGAACTTAATTGCTCAAGTAACACCTTGGTTCACCTATACTATACAGCCCACATTTTAGAGAAAGCGCCTCACCCCAACCACATAGTAGAATTTGGCGGTGGATACGGAAATTTAGCGCGTATCTTTAAACACATTAATCCAAAAGCAACTATTGTTATTATAGATTTACCTGAATTGATTGCTTTACAATATCTCTTTTTATCTACTACCCTTGATAACACTCCTATTTACATACATGCAACTACACCCAAAGAGTACATTCAAGGGGCTATTCACCTTATTCCAATCCATTTGCTTGATACTCTCAGTCTTACCACTGATCTTTTTGTATCTACTTTTGCGCTATCTGAAACCCCAACAATCGTTCAAAAAAAGATCATAGAAAAAAAATTCTTTGGCGCCACCAGTATATATATGACCGGCCAGATAGATGGGTGGTACCCTTGCAGTCAATTTGAAAATCATCAATTACTACAACACGCAATACGTAATGTCTACAGTCATGTCAGTACTAACCTTTTTCATCGTTCTTTTAATAGTACACTCAAATCATATGAAATTATTGCATTCAATAATACAGGGCCCTCAGGAGGAAATTAATGAAAAATATTGTATATATCTACCTCTTTGTACTTACGTTTATTACTAGCATACAGGGGTATTCATTTAACCATCTTACCATTATCAATGAGCCCTGTGATCGAGGCCCTGGATGTGTGGTACGCAGCCTTATGGACGGATTGCGAAAATTAAATATGCCATTTAACCATAACCCAACTGATCTCACTCAACTCGCTGATATTGTAGTGATTCTTTCAGACGCTTCAAACGTTAAAAAAGCAATTGAATGGAAAAAGGCGGGCTATATTAAGCATATTTTTGCCGGCCCGAATTTAGTGACCAGATCATACGAATGCGATTACCTGTTAGCATCGCCTGAAATAGATGTGATTTTGGTTCCCTGTGATTGGGCACGCATTAATTTTATACAAGATGATGCACGGTTGACTGATAAAATTAAAATCTGGTACGCAGGCGTAGACGAAACATATTGGAAGCCAACAACCAACAAAAAATCCGGCAAAGGCAACAATGTATTAATATATGCTAAATACGCAGACCAACACTTTTGTAATCAGATAAAAAATGTACTGGCTCATGATGGATGGAATCCAGTCACCCTCAGTTATGGAAATTATAATCACCAGCAGTATAAGGCATTACTTACTGACAGTGCATTTGCCCTATTTTTAAGCGTATCAGAAAGTCAAGGTATTGCACTCGCAGAAGCATGGGCAATGGATGTACCTACTCTCGTGTGGAATCCACAAGAGCTGGTGGCCTATGGCAAACGCTTTGACCCAATATCGTCATGCCCATACTTGACAGATGATACCGGGTTAGATTGGAAAACAGTATCCGATCTGGAAAACCATCTTAAAATAATCAAACGACAATTAAGCTCCTTTAACCCACGAAAGTGGATCTTAGAACATATGACAGATACTAAATCCGCTCAATTGTTATTGGATATCATACAGCACACAATTACATCAGAAGTTAAGGAATAATCGTGATTTATACAAAAAAATTCTTGGTTTTTCGTACATGCGCTTCACTACTCGTTATCCTCATCCTAACATCTACCGCACAAGCTAGCACACAGCCGGAAATAACATTTCTCAAACAATTTATTAGTCCCGGCGACCTTGTTTTTGATGTAGGTGCCAACATAGGCAAAAAAACAGACTTATATCTTGCATGCAATGCGCGCGTTGTCTGTGTTGACCCACAGCCAAGTTCCATTCAAGTGCTCAAAGAACGGTTTACTGACAATAAGGCTGTGGTAATAGAGTCAGTGGGCCTTGCGCAAAAAGTAGGTACCCTTACCTTTTTCATTTGTTCACGAGCTCACACTATTTCCAGCTTCTCACACGAATGGCAGCAACCCGGATGCCGCTTCTCAGACCAAGGCTACCTATGGGACATTCCTCTAGAGGTTCCGGTTACCACACTCGATCACCTTATTGCTGAATACGGCAGACCAGCCTTTTGCAAAATTGATGTAGAAAATTTTGAGTATGAAGTACTGCAAGGGCTCTCGCAACCAATTAAATATCTATCATTTGAATTCGCAGCAGAAATACTGCACAACACGAAAAAATGTGTAGAATATTTAGCAGCTCTGGGCTATACAAAATTTAATTTTGCTATAGCCGAACAGCCGAAATTAGCGCTGGAAAAATGGGTCAGCGCTCAGGAAATAATACCTGCCATAGAGCGTCTGGCACAAAACAGTGACTGGAAGTACATGTGGGCCTTATGGGGCGATATATATGCTCATTATGATATCCCAATACGATAAAACCATACTACACCAATAACAGGATTAAGTATGATGAAAAAACTGATCTATATAGTTGCGCTATCATGTATAGGAATGCAGTTGCATGCCACAATCGTCATAGGTCTGGGCGAAATGTGCACCGTTTCGGGAGCCACACACACCTTTAGCCTACGACAAGCTGCCTACCCCTTTGATTGGACCATTGCACGTTTTGGGACATTATATGCGGTGCTGGAAGACGATTTCAACCATTTTTTTGAGCCGCAATCACTCAGAGTCCGTGCAGATAACAAAGGAGTCATTGATTATTACGGTGCTGAGTTTATGCATGATTTGCCCACAAACGCAGATCTCCTACAATCTGATTGGCAGGATTTTGTACCCAAGACATATGAAAAATATGCCCGCAGAATTAAGCGCTTTAAAGAGGCTGTTGCCGGGTCTGAAAAAATCTATTTTATACGCCACTACGGCATTGATAAAAGTAGTGCCGTACAACTGCGTGATCTGATCCGCCGGAAATATTCTACGCTCGATTTTACCTTAGTGGTAGTCAGTTCTTTGCAAGAATTTAAAAAACCTTGGGGCCTCGAGCGTATACGCAATTTCTACCTTGATGATTCGGTAATCTGGAATGACGGAGCACGATGGAAAACTATTTTTCAATCTTTGGGATTGATACCATAACGATACTCCGCATTCTTCTTATCCAATGCAACCAATGTATTTATGGTTTTTGAATCCACCAAATCCGCGGTTCTGCTTCATCTATATGTAAGGTAAGATTATACTCAGCCACAAATTCATTTACTGCTTGCGGTACTCCGGGCCATTGGGTTGCATAGTCATCGCCACCAAGAATGCCTCCGACTCTGACTTTTTGGTACCATGCAACAATATCTGCTTTTGTTGATTCGTAGGTGTGATCAGCATCTACAAATACAAAATCAAGCTCATTATTTTTAAATCTATTTGCGGCCGAAAGTGAATAGTCACGGAGTATGTATACTCTATTGCCAAAATCGCTCATACGAGTTTTGACGCGCAGAAAATACAATTCAAGTACCCCTGCTTGCGCTAAGTGTGGGTGAAATTCGGCTGCGTAAGGGTCTATACAATATAATGTTTCAACCTTTGTTTTGGTCAGAATGTCGCATGCATGGCCTCCATACGCAACCCCAACTTCGCATCCTCGTTTTAAATTATAGGTATTAATGATACGCGAAAAGGTGCCGTAGTAGCTTGCCGAGAATTTTTCATGTGAGTCTTCAAGCCATTGAAATTCGCGCATCCAGCTGTTTACCGTCTGCTGAGAAAGACCGGTTTGTTTACTCATACGCTGTAGATCATACGCAGCATATGCATTTGTGGACAATGCAGTAACACAGAGATAAAAATAGATGCAATTCTTCATACATACTCCTTGGGTTCAGATTATACCTGCTCGAGCATAAAAACATATTGAGTAGATACTTGTCAAGGCTAAGTGATTACTGCCTCGCGTGTGCTACTGAGTAGGCTATCGCAATACCCCGGAACGAATTTGATCGCACAGCTCTTTCCAAAATGGATTTTCTTCCTCAGACATGGTATTACCATTGAGCCCATGCTCGCAATAGACAAAGAAATTCTTGAGGTGTGGAATACCCCAGTCTTGCTCAAAATCCGCTGCCGTATTTCCTATAACGATAAGTGTAAAAGCGGTTTGAGGAAATTGATCTTGGAGTAATTGACACAGCTCACATGCTTGTGCCTTGGTAATATCAAGATACCGTATGAAGTATACATGCTTTCCTGCATTTACTTGGTCAAATAATCGCTTAATGCGCCTCTTGTATTTGTCATATACCGGCTGGTAATACTTGGCAATAGCATTGAAGCTATTTTCCGGAAAATCATGATTATAAAAAATGCCGGTCGCTTTATCTAAAATCACATTGACCGTGGGATTATTCCATGCGTAGGGCAGTAAATTTTCTTTCTTTAGAATATTTCTGAAGGAGTTTTTGATCACTTTGTATAAAGATGAATACGGCGTTATACACCAATCAAAGGGGGCCGCAAAAAATCTAAGCCTATGTGTGCGCATAAACCCGGCCGGTTGGCAGTTCCAACCTAAAGATATGATAA
>Ga0206799_1032_pt2 | contig 25796 bp, 15 predicted proteins | sample Alteio_BWOrgCont_67_FD_152900 | JGI IMG/M metagenome (GOLD analysis project Ga0206799, IMG submission 152900) | Enriched cells from forest soil in Barre Woods Harvard Forest LTER site, Petersham, Massachusetts, United States -... | ecosystem: Environmental > Terrestrial > Soil > Temperate forest >...
AGAAGCAGAAATTCTCAAAAGAGGAGTTTCAGCAAGTCATCTTTATGTAACTATCTATTAAAGAATGATTTACGTTTTTTCTTAAACGAAACTCAGGTATTTGAGATCAAACAGGCCTTTTCCTGTATCATAACTCCTGATCATTAATCTTAAAAAGGCTCTTATGCTAAACCCTATGTGATTCATTTGTCCCTGTCTTGATCTGGATTGGCATCGTTCTATCCCACAGTATTGCTTAATTTCATGATGATATTCTTCGATTCCCCACGTCTTTTCACTTAATGATAAACATTCCAATATACTCATATCTAATGCATTTGTTGCCCAATATCCAATGTCTCCATTTTTAGAAACGATCTTGAATACCTTTATCATGCCATATCCTTTTAAATGTACTACAGTTCCTGTTTCATCTATTCCAGTTTCACTCAAGGCCCTATTTCCTGTATTATCTGGGTTGACTTGCCGGTTCGAGATTAATCTTGTTAACCATATCCATCCAATATTTCGAATATGCTTCAAATTGTCTAAGCTAGAATACCAACTATCAAATCCCACACATTTTGGCTTAAATCCTCGTTTATGTGCCATTTCTATCATTTCCATAAAATAATCATTTTTACTTAGCCCTTCTTCTTTATCATAAATGCGGTAGTCTGTCCACACCATTGAAACTAAATTGATTCCTTTGACTACTCGATGGTGCTTCCCAGACCAGTGATAGCCTACTAAATCCATCTTTTGTGCATAAGGCTTGTCAAGGGTTGAATCATCAATGACCAGTATCCCCCCTTCTTTATTGATAAAAGGTTCTGCCTCTTTCCAGAGTGTTTCAGAAGTGGCTTCTTCTCTTTGTAGTAATCGCGTTAAGGAATCATGCGAGGGTGCTTTATCCCTGTCTGGTTGTACTCGAGCTGCTTCCGTGCACGTGTAAACCTTAGGACTCCCTACTAAAAAAATCAATGTAATCTTTTTCACTGCTTCGAGCTTCATTCATCCTCACATTATATCATGCCTGTCAACTGCGTAACTCCTAAAGACAAGCTTTTTTATTGATTTTTTTCAAATAGTTATTAGCAAATTAGGGAATTTAGGTTAAAAAAGTCAGCTGAAATCATCTATTTTGGGTCAAACGCCTATGCAACAATTCAAAGAACTTTTTGCATGAAATCGGTACATCAGAATCAAAACTTAACACAAGTGCCTAGGCAGACATAAAATCCTTGGGCAGAAAAAAAATTGACTATATCAAAAATTGTTTAATAGTATTGTCTATTGTCTTAGTTAAATCATCAATATTACTTTTTATGAAATTTTTTTTAAAGCTTAGAACGAAAAGAGTTATTTTCGTGTGTGTTTGTATTAGCATTTTTGTTAGAGCCGCCTATAGTGAAGATAAATTTGGAAATTTTCCTGCAGTTTTTAATCTTGCAGATCTAAATGGGACGAATGGTTTTACTATTAATGGCATTAATCCAGACGACCAGAGTGGTTGTTCTGTCAGTGGAGCAGGAGACGTCAATGGAGATGGTATTAATGATATCATAATTGGTGCTTTTTTTGCTGAGGCTACTTTCGGCCGCGATGGTCAAAGCTATGTAATATTTGGTAGTAATAAATCATGGCAGGTAGCTATTAATCTTGCTAATCTCGATGGTAATAATGGTTTTACTATGAACGGTGCATTTATATCGAATGGTAAGTTTGTAAGTGGAGCAGGAGATATTAATGGAGATGGAATAGATGATTTCTTAAGTGGTGGTTTTTCAGGAAGCTCAGTAATATTTGGTAATAAAAAGCCATGGCCTGCGATAATGGATCTTCGTACTCTTAATGGGACGAATGGTTTTCAAATCAATGGTATTAGGGGATCGAGTGGATCGTTTTTTGTAAGTGGAGCAGGAGATGTTAATGGAGATGGAATAGATGATATCTTAATTGGTGATTCCAGGTTTAATAACTGGGCAGGGCAAAGCTATGTGGTATTTGGAAGTAAAGAGCCGTGGTCTGCAAGAATAAATATTTCAAGTCTTAATGGGGGAAATGGATTTGCTATCGATGGCATTCATCCAGATGATCATAGTGGTGCTTCTGTAAGTGGAGCCGGGGATGTCAATGGGGATGGTATGGATGATATTTTAATTGGTGCTTCTCGTGCCAATAATAAGGCAGGTCAAAGTTATGTGGTATTCGGTAGCAAAGAACCATGGCCTGCGAGGATGAGCCTTCATATTCTTAATGGTGCGAATGGTTTTATTCTTAATGGTGTTTCAGGTGAAATATTTGATTCTATTGCAGTCAGTGGAGCAGGAGATATTAATGCGGATGGTATAGCTGATCTTATAATTGGTTCCACTGGTCACACCATTAATGAGAATCGGAGAGGTCAAAGCTATGTGATTTTTGGCAGCAAAAAAATGTGGCCTTCATCTATCAATCTTGCTGATCTTGATGGCAATAATGGTTTCATTATTATGGGCATTGATCTAGCTGACCGCAGTGGGTCTTCTGTAAGCGGGGGAGGAGATGTTAATGGAGATGGAATAGATGATATTATAATTGGTGCTCCAGGTGCTAATGGTTCTGTCGGTCAAACCTATATAGTCTTTGGTGGTAATAAGCAATGGCCTAGAATAATTAATCTTGGTGATCTTAATGGCCATAATGGTTTTACTATCAATGGCCGTGCCTATGGTTCGAGTGGTAATAGTGTAAGTGGAGTAGGAGATATGAATGGAGATGGAATAGATGATATATTAATTGGTGCTCCAAACATTGGTAGTAGTGCAGGGCAAAGTTATGTAGTATTTGGATCAGATGCAGATGAGCCTCCCCCCTCCTCTAGTGATACTCCTTTGATACTGGGATTATCTATAGGGATAGGTGGCGGAATATTATTGACGATTGGTGGTTATTGTGGATATCAACATTGTTATCATGGTGACTACGAACAGGTACAATAACCATTTAACTATTCTTCGATAGCGACGTCTTCATCTTTAAGAGAAATCTGCCTCCATTGACGTTCCAAACGACATTATAATTCCGTATTACAAGACCCGTTAAACACAAAAGGTGCGATACTCTTATTGTTCACTAAGCCCGCTATAATATTCGTTCGAAGGTAGTACTTTCCGCTTTTTTGGGCTTTGATCAATTTTTCTCGCTTTTCCCAAGCTCGATCTTGATAGGCATTTCCATCCATACCACTTTCATCGATGTAAACCCGATTTTCTGGTGCAGTTTCTTGGAGCTTTTTTAGGTACTCGGTTCGTTTTTCTTCGCTTAGGACAAGCGAGATTGAACAAAATTGCAGAACTATGCAAAAAAATTACTAAAAGTGGACTATGGATCATGAACTCTAAAATGCCTAAATTAAAGATCAAAGCAAGCTGCTTTGATAATATGCGCGTGAAATGGGGCCTTAATAAAAATTTTAAAAAAAAATTGACTATATCAAAAATTGTTTAATAGTATCATCTATTGTCTTAGTTAAATCATCAATATTACTTTTTATGAAATTTTTTTTAAAGCTTAGAACGAAAAGAGTTATTTTAGTGTGTGTTTGTATTAGCATTTTTATTAGAGCCGCCTATAGTGAAGATAAATTTGGAAATTTTCCTGCAGTTTTTAATCTTGCAGATCTCAATGGGACGAATGGTTTTACTATTAATGGTATTAATCCAGACGACCGGAGTGGTGGTTTTCTCAAGGGAGCAGGAGACGTCAATGGAGATGGTTTTAATGATATCATAATTGCTGCTTTTCGTATCCGCTCTTTTGATCAAAGCTATGTAATATTTGGTAGTAATAAATCATGGCCTACAAGTATTAATCTTGCCGATCTTGATGGTAATAACGGTTTTGCTATCAGCGGTACACAAGAAAGCAGTTTTCCGACTGTAAGCGGCGTAGGAGATATCAATGGAGATGGCATCGATGATTTTTCAACTGGTGGTTATATAAGAAGTTCGGTAATATTTGGTAGTAAAAAGCCATGGCCTGCGAGAATGGATCTTCGTACTCTTAATGGTACGAATGGTTTCCAAATAGATGGCATTTTTAGATCGAATGGATGGTTTTTTGTAAGTGGAGCAGGAGATGTTAATGGAGATGGAATCGATGATATCTTAATTGGTGATAAGTTATTTAATAACAGGGCAGGGCAAAGCTATGTAGTATTTGGAAGTAAAGAGCCGTGGTCTACAGTAATAAATATTTCAAGTCTTAATGGGGGAAATGGATTTGCTCTTGATGGCATTCACCCAGATGATTACAGTGGATCTTCTGTAAGTGACGCAGGGGATGTTAACGGAGATGGAATAGATGATTTCTTAATTGATGCTGATCGGGCTAATAACTTCGCAGGTCAAAGTTATGTAATATTTGGACGTAAAGAGCCATGGCCTGCAGTAATGGATCTTTCAAGTCTTAATGGTGTAGATGGATTTGCAATTAATGGCATCCCTGTTGAGCCTAATTTTACCGAGGGTGTTAAGACTGTGAGTGGAGCAGGAGATGTCAATGGCGATGGCATAGATGATATCATAATTGGTGCTCTTCGTGTTAATGATTTTACGGGTCAAAGCTATGTGATTTTTGGTAGTAAAAAAGTGTGGCCTCCATCTATCAATCTTGCCGATCTGGATGGTAATAATGGTTTTACTATGAATGGTCCTGTCAGTAGTAGAAGTGGTTGGTCTGTAAGTGGGGCAGGAGATGTTAATGGCGATGGCATAGATGACATCTTAATCGGGGCTCCAAGTGTTAATGATGGTATAGGACAAAGCTATGTAGTATTTGGCAGTAAAGAGTTATGGCCTGCAGTGATAGAGCTTGCTGATCTTAATGGTAATAATGGTTTTACTATGAATGGCCGTGCCGTTGGTGGGAGTGGTGCGACTCTAAGTGGAGTAGGAGATATGAATGGAGATGGAATAGATGATATATTAATTGGTGCTCCAAGCATTGGTAATAGGGTAGGTCAAAGTTATGTAGTATTTGGATCTTATGGGCACGAGTCTCCCCCATCCTCTAGTGATACTCCTTTGATACTGGGATTATCTATAGGGATAGGTGGCGGAATAGTGTTAATGGGTATTGGTGGTTATTGTGGATATCAACATTGTTATCATGGTGATTACGAACAGGTACAATAACCATTGAACTATTCTTCGATAGCAACGTCTTCTACTATCTTTAATAAATAAGATCTTATCAGCAAAGAGATGGTTTTCTTTCACAAGTTCTTTAAGCTGTTTCAATTTTACTGCTCAGCCCATTTATTAAAGTGTAATAACCTGAGTTTCGTTTAAGAAAATGAACTTAAATGATCTAGAATGCTGATAAAAAGAGAGGCGTTGCATTAAAATCTATTTTGGAAACAGATCTAATCGAGCAATAAAGAAGCAGAAATTCTCAAAAGAGGAGTTTCAGCAAGTCATCTTTATGTAACTATCTATTAAAGAATGATTTACGTTTTTTCTTAAACGAAACTCAGGTTCTTAAGTAAACCAATGTCAAGGCCGTGAAGAGACGGCCTTGCTTTCAAGGAAGTCGATTAACAATACGGTTTTCTGAAACTGTCACTGTCTAGTCGTGGTTATATATAATAGTTGGCAAATCTATAATATAATTATTAAAAATGCCATCCTTTCTATTACGAATAAGTATTTTAGAAAAGGTTAATCTAAATTGATGTTTTGAATCACAGGTAAGTATTTCGTTTCTATTGGATTTGTCAGACTACGTCTTCAAGTTACTTGTTACTTTTTAGCCCCAAGAACGGCAGCGGCAGTTGCCGCGACTGTGCACATACCCATGAGTTCCTGATCTCTTTTTAATTGTGCAATTTCTGCCTTTAGTTTTTCATTTTCTCTTTCTAGTCTTTCTAATGGAGGCAATGCTGCTAAAGTTTCAGCTTCTTGTGCATCTTGTGCAGCTTTTTGTGCAGCTTTTTTCTCTGTTTCTTTCGCTGCTTGGGCTAAGCCCATTAAGCAGCTAAGCATTATTACAACAAATACTCCTAATACCACCATTTCCGCTAAATCCGGCTCTTTTCGTTGGCTATCGCTTGCGCTTGCTCCTGATATTAATGAGAAAAGTGCAAGCGGAAGCAAATTTGAAAAGAATGGAGATCTTGAGAGTTCAGTATTGATTTCACCCAAAGGTTGATATAGAGCGCTAAGAATGTCATTGACAGTTTTATGATACTCAAATTGGGCATTAATCCGTTCATTACCAGTCGATGTTTCTACAATCTTTAGTTGATCTTGAAGTTTTCTGATTATTGGGCTATCAGCACCATAAGTTTCTATAGATTTTTTTATAGAGTCTTTTTCATGTTGTGGTTGCTCTTTGAAAAGTCCGTGGGTAGCTTCACAGAATTCTTTTAGTGCGTTCGGATTTTGTTTTATTTTTCCTTCATCTAAATTCTGTGTTTCCACAGCATTTAGGTATTTTTTATTTATTTCTTGTTTTATAATCAAACCTTCCGGCATTTCTGATGACGTACTTGGTGTGCTTCCTTTTGTGGGCGTTACTTCTGTTTTTCTTTGTATGTTCATAAATCAAATCCTTTCTTTTTTTAATATCAAATATATCAATTATAATTAATACTATGTTAATTACAAGATTTTGTCAAAAAGTCGAGCTTTTATCTAAAAAAATTTGTTTATTATCTTTTTTTGACCAAAACTGATGAACGGAAGTTTAGTATTTTGTATTGGTTCGAAATAGCTTTCTTTCATGTGGTAATAGAAATTTGTTACCTGCATTTTTAGGAAAATAGGTTACAATTGATTCAATTAGCAATAATGCCAATAGTCATTGGATTAAAAAGCGACTTGCCTTTGAGCATTCGATAGGACAAAATATTTGTTACATGAAGATAGAAACTTTTGAACTGGGCCCAATTGAGACAAATGCTTATTTAATTTCGGATAAAGAATCTGCAATTTTAATTGATGCTCCTCATGGTGCTTGGGAGTGTATTAAGAAAAAGGGTATTATACCTCAAGCTCTTATTTTGACGCATGGACATTGGGATCATATTGCGGATGCGTGGCGATTTCAAGAGGCAGGGATTCCTATTTATGCGCACAGTGGGGATCAAGGTTGGATTGAGGATCCCGGCCCGATGAATGCAATGTTGCCACCACAGCTTCACTTTCCAGGGGTTAAAATTGATCATTTGGTTAAACAGGGTGATATTTTGAAATTTTTAGGCTCAAGTTTTGAGGTTAGGCACGTGCCAGGTCATGCCCCGGGAAACATAATATTATATAATAATTCGGAAAAAGTTGCATTTGTAGGAGATGTTATTTTTTCCGGCTCGGTGGGGCGATATGATTTGCCAGGAGGGGATCCGAATGTTCTGCGGGAATCAATTAGGTCCCAGATTTATTCTTTGCCTGATCAGACGGTTTTGTATAGTGGGCATGGACCAACTACTACTGTTGGAAAAGAGAAAAGCTCTAATCCATTTGTAAGAGCTTAAGAGAAAAGATTATTCTTTTTAGAATAATCTTTTTAAGAATAATTCTTGAAAGAATAATAATTTGGGAATATTGATTAAGTATGGATTTTTTAGCAAGGCAGAATGAACTTAATCTTTTGGATAAAGGATTACATTCGAAGAGATTTTCGTTTATTGTTATGTGGGGACGCAGAAGAGTAGGAAAATCGCGATTATTATTAGAATGGAATCAACGACAAAAGGAAGGTATTTATTTTGTGGCAGATGAGTCGATTGCGTCTGTACAAAGAAAATATTTTGCGGAGGCATTACAGGAGCGTATTGCAGGGATTGCTGATGTAGAATATCCTGATTGGAGAACTTTATTTAAAAGATTGAGTATCGATATTAAAACAGGCAAATGGCGAGGGCCATTAATTATTGATGAACTTCCCTATTTGGTAGCAGCGGCACCCGAACTTCCAAGTGTGATGCAAAATTGGATAGATCAAGACTTAAAGGGCACAGGATTTATGCTTGTTGTATCCGGATCAAGCCAAAGCATGATGCAGGGATTAATTTTAAGTGGGGATGCACCCTTATATGGTAGGGCGACAGAAATTATAAAACTTTCGCCACTTGCGCCAAAATATTTAAAGAATGCACTTGGGATTCATTTGGCAAAAGATCAAGTAAAGGCGTATACATTTTGGGGAGGAATACCCAGGTATTGGGAACTTGCAGAAATGTACGGCCAAGACACAGAAGAGGCAGTTCATGATCTCTTATTAAGACCAGAAGGACTATTAAATCAAGAGCCAAACCGGCTATTACAAGACGAAAGACCCAGTGCGATCTCACTACGTCCCACATTAGATGTAATAGGAATGGGCGCACATAAAAGCTCAGAAATAGCGGGACGCCTAGGAGTATCAGCGACGTCGCTAACGAAAGTTTTAGCTCGTTTGCAAGATCTCGACTTGGTTGAACGAGAAATCCCCTATGGGGAATCGGTGAAATCAGGAAAGCGTTCGCTTTACAAGATTAAGGATCCATTATTCAAAGTTTGGTTTGAATTAATATCAGGACGACGAGGACAATTTGCATCTTTCAGTAAAGAGGAACGAATAGCTCTGCTAAAAGATCAAATGCCGCAACTAATGGGTAGTATCTGGGAAGATTTATGCCGAAAGGCCCTTAAGCAATTATCTGGATTGCCCAAAGGAATATGGAAAGAGCCTTTACGCTATTGGCATGGGAATGGGCCGGAATGGGACCTGATGTCCACAACTTTAGACGATAAATCAATGATTATTGGTGAATGCAAGTGGTTTTCAGGAAAAATAAGCCCCAAAGAAGTTCGAGAAATTATTCAAAAATTTGTTCAAAAAGGAATACCCCCAACATTCAAAGGTCCATTTGACGCCATTTACTATTATCTATTCATCCCAGAAGTCCCTAAGGAATATTTGAACTTAGAAAAAAACGTTCGATTAATAAGTGCTAAAGAGGTTATTGATAGTATTGCTTAATATTTAAATTGTTAGTTTTAAGTTATTTATTTAATGAGATTGTGTTTTTTTGATAGATATAAAAATACATTTTTTTTGACATTTTAATTAATAGATAGCATAATTAAATATGGAACCTATTAGTACTAAACCGAAGGGAAAGGAGGAAGCAGTACCTCAAAAAACAGGTCTTTTTGGGAAAAAAACAGTGTCTCAAGACGAACTTTCTGTAATCCGAAGCAGATTTAAAAAAAGTTGTGCCAAAGTTAATGAACTAAATATTGACCGAATAAGTATATGGCAAAGAGGTTTTGAGAAATTTTCGGAATGGATTTCTGGAAATGTTAGTGAAGACAAGAAAAAGAAATTTGATGAGCTGAAAGAAAACCTCCGCGAATCGCAACATTTAGATTTGGATAATCTTAATTTGCAGTCTATAAAAGCTAAATTAGATAAGAATGAATATCTAGATCCTCAAGAAGCAAAAACATTGAAGAAAATGTTATTGATAAAGAGTCAAGAGCAAGTAGGCGTTAAAGATGCAGCAGCTAAAACAGAAGCTTTTTATCGATTTGATGCAGTAATAGAATCAAAGACACAAGAAGCTTTTAAATCATTTGAAGACCAAATCAAAATCTTAGGATTTCAAGAATCTTTGAAAGGTATATTGAAGTTTGTGGAGGGAAAAGTAAATAAAAAAGAGAATTTTGGAGCCACGGAGATTGAAATGGTTCGTGATAGTATATTTAGTGCATTAAAAGCAAAAAGGGAAAAAAGTGATATAGATCTTATAATCGCACAGAAAGATGAACAGCAACGAATTTTGAATGATGAGAATACTGGGCTTAAAAAAACAAATGAAGGAATTAAGTGGGTATTAGAGGGGGCTAAAGACGATCTTAAAGAATTAACGAAGAAGAATGAATTGCAGTTAAATGATAATAAGAAATTAATACAAGAAAAAGAAAGATTAGATCAGCTTATTGTAAAATTAGATAAAGAAAATGAGAATTTATGCAGTGAGCTTGAAGGATTAGAGTTGGATATTGATGAAGCTAAATTAGAGCTTGATGAATTGAAGATCAAGCATGATGATCAATTGGAGGAAGTGCAAAGCGATGCAAATAAAGTAAAGCAAGAAAATCAGAGTTTACGAGCCGAGAAAGAGAGATTTCTTGAACAGATAAGTGATCTGAATAAGATGAAAAATGAATATATACTTTTGAAAGAAAAAACGAAAAATTATGATGAAATACAAAATGAGTTAATGTTAATCAAAGGTACTTTTGAAAGTTGGAATGCAAGAAAAGAAGAGTTTCGGCAATTGGATATGAACTTAAATAAGACTGAAGAAGCTTTTGCAGCTGCTCAAAAGAAAAATCTGGAAATGGAAGCTATGGTGAATACGAGAGCACAGGAATTACAAGCAATCCAAGATACACAAGAAGAGAGGCTAAATGAAATTAGGAATGCAACTTCAAACTTAATTTTGTTCGGACAGGTCTTAGGAGCACAAGCAGTAGCCTCGGAAGGATTAGGAAAAGAATTTCCATTAATGTATGATGCAGATGCAACAGAAGAAGCAATTGAGTTATTAAATAAAGAGGGAAGTCTGACAGGAGAAGAAGTCAATCATTTAAAACAATTGACTTATACAATGATGAAAGAATTAGAATATGAAGATGATTTGAGAAAACAAGTCCCCAAAAAAATGGAAAATTTAAGATTGGAATTTAATAGCGCAATAGACCCTCAAAAATATCTAAGAGATTTAAGAGGAAAGATCATAGAAGCAGGCTATCCTGGATTAGTAATCTCGGATGTAAATCCCAGAGTATTTGTGTTTTTTACGGACGGAAAACTTTTAGAAATAGAAATTAATTCCGAAGCGGACATCGATGATCTTCAAATAGCACTGGATGCATGTAGGCACAGAGCAGAGATCTATGAAAGGGTCGAGGAGCAGTTTTAAAATAGGTTATCTGCGCTTGATAATCCGAAATGTATAAAAACATTGTTAATAAAAACATGAAAACAGAGTAGATTTTAAGCATAAAACCAGAGTTGAAACATGCATAATCAATTGGCAAATGCCTTAGAGCGGGCTCAAAAAACATCGGAAAATAGTTTTTTAAAATGACAAAAAAGAGAGCTTAGAAGAAGAGATTATTTTTTCGTCTCAACGAGAAAGAGTAAGTTATTGAAATTAAGCGAAAAAAGAATACATGGAGTCCTTGAAAAAAGCTGTAAATCCTAATATTGTCAGTTTCACAAATTTTATTTCCTGTGAGATGACTAGATCATTGAGTCCTTTTTGAATCTTTTTCTCTATTGACTTTCCTACAGCAAGAATTTACAATCTGGAAACTTTTTTGTTTAAAATATTTTTATTATTATGATTAATAGATTCATAATTTTTCCTTTTTTAATACTCATTTTTTGTATAGTATTTTTTAATTTCGAAATACATGGGAAGTTAATTACTGATAAAGGAAAGCTGGAAAAATGTGAAATTAAAGAAAAAATAAAGTTAAGTAAAGAATCTGGGATAGAGGAATTGAAGGCAATATTGAGATTTGCCCAAGAAAATAATCTTTCTGTCAGCATCGCTGGAGTCCAGCATAGTCAGGGAGGTCATACATTTTCTAAGGATGGAATTGTTTTAGATCTTTCAAATTGGGATGAAATTGAAATCTTAGATAGCAAAACAATCAGGGTACAAGCGGGTGCTAGGTGGAAAAAGGTTATAGAAATTCTAAATGCATTGGGATTATCAGTGATGATAATGCAATCGGATTACGATTTTAGCGTCGGAGGAACCATTTCAGTCAACGCACATGGATGGCAAGCCAATAAGGCCCCCATCGTGCAAAGTATTAAAGGATTACATTTAATGTTAGCTAATGGAGACGTTATCTACTGTAATTGGAACACCAATAGGGAATTATTTTTATCGACGATAGGAGGATATGGTCTAATGGGGATAATTATTGATGTCGATTTGGAGGTCATTACTAATGTTAATTATAATTTTCGATCCATTACTATTAATTCAAAAGATTTTATAAAAATATTTAATAAAGAAATTGAGAATAATCAGAATGCAGAATTATTTTATGGAAGATTTAGTTTAGATTCCAAACATTTTTTGGATAAAATAATATTAGGAATGTTTGAGAAAGAAGGGCCATTGATTAGTAAAGAAGTTTTAAAATCTGGGAAGTGTCTCAATAAGTTTGTGGGATACTTCTTTGCAAAAACGCAGGAGTGCGATTTTCTCAAAAGATTAAGATGGGAAGTAGAGAGTAATAGGAATTATGGATTGTACTTTAATGCTAGATCAAGAAATCAAATTTTCTATCACTCCGCAGAAATGTATTTAAACCGGGAAAAAGATAAGACGGACGTTTTGCAGGAATATTTTATACCGATTGAAAGATTCGAGGAGTTTACAGGATACCTTAAATCCTTGGAAAAGGAATTGAAAGAAAATCTCCTCAATATTACAATTAGGCATATTAAAAAAGATAATTTTACACTTTTAAGATATGCATCTGAAGATGTACTATCATTCGTAATGTTTTTTAGAATACCTTTAAATATAGAAAATGATGAAAAATTAAAAAAATTAGCACAAAAACTCATTGATAAAGCAATCGAATTAGGAGGTTCTTATTATCTTCCTTATAGACCTTATCCGAGAATGGATCAATTTAGGATTTGCTATCCTAAAGTAAGTGAATTTCTTAAAATTAAGAAGCATTATGATCCAATGGATAGGTTTCAAAATTGTTTTTATAGAGAATATATGCAGTTGTGAGTTCTGTTATTTTGCATTATTTTTTATTTTAAAGTTAGATTGAAAGAAGCAGTGTTAGTAGATGCATCATAACTATTTTCGTACTGAGCGGTATTATTATCAAAGACGCTGAATATTTCTGTTTGCGGTTGCTCAGACAATCCACCTAATCGCCCACTGCTAATATGTTTCTCTAGATCATTTTTATCATAGGCATAGATGCGGTAAAACGCAGGGAAAGAAATTTCACCTTCTTGTATAACATAAGTTTTTCCTGGCTTCAAGTAGGCACGAAATTTTTCACCACTACAGTTAGAGTATATTACAACATCAAGCATTTTATCTTCACTCTCATTTTTAAAATTAATATTAACTTTACCTGGATAACATTCTTCTCCCACTTGCTCTGCCGCATGTATATTTATAGATAAAACTGTTATTAATAGCGTTAACAAGAAACTTACACTTTTTTTCATTTTTTATACCTTTCATTTCCGTTTGTTATTATTTTTTATTTTATTTTTTTAAAACAACTGATAATTAATCATAATACATAAACCATACAGAGTCAAAAAATTCTCAAATATTCTTAAACTAGAATTATTTATCAATTCAATGAGAAAACAAATAGGAAAAAGGAAAAACAAATAAAATCAATACTTTACCTTGCGTAGAGGAACGAGAATTGTCTATTATCATAAGCTTGTATGAGAACGAAAGATGAAGAATTTGTACATTTGCATGTTCATACGGATTATAGCCTGTTAGATGGAGCGTGCCGAATAGATTGCTTGTGCGGAAGGGCCCAGGAACTTGGGATGAAGGCAATAGCGATGACGGATCATGGCAATCTATTTGGGGTAGTCGATTTTTTCCAAACAGCGAAAAAATTTGGGCTAAAGCCATTAATAGGATGTGAAATCTATCTGGTTTATGAACATAAACAGACCGAAAAGCCTGAAAGGTCTCGCCATAAGATTAATCATATGGGGATATTGGCCCAGAATTTTGTTGGATATCAGAATTTAGTGAGATTGGTATCGGGAGCGCATGTGAATGGATTCTATTATAAACCCAGAGCCGATATGGAGCAGCTAGCGAAGTATGCGGAAGGATTGATTGGCTTCACCGGCTGTTTGCAAGGCGTAGTGCCCCAGTTTTTATTGAATGGAGAATTTGAAAAGGCCCGGGAGGCGATGGGTAAGTTTGTCGACATTTTTGGACCAGAGCGGTACTTTGTGGAAATACAAGATCATGCGATCGATATGCAGCTCAAGATCATTCCTGGATTATTGAAGTTGGCTGAGGAATTTAAGCTAAAGGTAGTGTGTAGCAATGATGTGCATTATGTGAGAAATACCGATTGGGCTCCGCACGATTCTTTGTTATGCATACAGACAGGCGCGAAATTGGCTGATGAAAAGCGGATGCGGTATACCTCTAGACAATTTTATTTAAAATCTAGAACGGAAATGGAGGCTTTATTTTCGGAAAGACCCGATGCTATCATCAATACCTGTGCGGTTGCCGAGATGTGTGACCTGATCTTGCCATTCGGACAAAATCATTATCCAGTCTTTACAGCACCCATTGAAATCAGAAGCAAATATGAGAATTATGAATATATCAAAGATTTGTGTATTGAAGGATTAAAAGATCGATATGGATTTGATTATAATAATCCAGAAAAATTTGAAAATCCCGCTGGACAGGTCGGGGATTTGGGCAGGCTATTGGCAGAGCGATTGGACTATGAATTGGCAACAATAAAAAAGACCGGATTTATCGATTATTTCTTAATTGTATGGGATTTCATAGATTGGGCAAGAAAGCAGAGGATATCAGTAGGCCCCGGAAGAGGATCTGGAGCAGGCTGTATTGTGGCGTACGCTCTTAAAATTACGGATATAGACCCGATTCGATTTGGATTGTTATTTGAGCGGTTTTTAAATCCTGAGCGAGTCTCTCCACCGGATTTTGACATCGATTTCTGCATGAGAAGAAGGGGGGAAGTGATTGAATATGTTCGCAATAAGTACGGAAAAGATTGTGTAGCCAATATTATAACTTTTGGAACTTTTGGAGCTAAGATGGTCGTCAGAGATTTAGCACGAGTTAATGATATACCTTATGCACAAGCCGATCGCATAGCCAAGATGATTCCTGATGATATAGGTATTACCCTCCAAGAAGCTTTGGAAAAAAGTGCCGAGCTAAAGGCCGAGGTAAAGGTCAATCACTTAGTCGGAGAGATTATTGAGCAAGGAAAGATTATTGAAGGAATGGTCAGGAATACCGGGACCCACGCCGCGGGGGTAATAATAGCCGATAGACCTCTTACGGAATTGATTCCTGTCACGTTGCAAGAAGGCGTCTTAACCACCCAATATCCAAAGGATCCGGTAGAGCAATTGGGGTTATTGAAGATGGACTTTCTGGGACTGAAGACTTTGACAGTAATAGTCGATGCAGAAGATAATGTGAGACGGGTGAGAGGGTTGAAAGATTTTGATATTGAAAAGATAGGATTTGAGGATGCCAAGACTTTTGAGCTCTTAAATGAAGCGAAGACCGTGGGGGTTTTCCAGCTGGAGTCTGCAGGCATGCAGTCATTATGTAGACAATTTAACATATCGAATATCGATGAGATTGTCGCATTGATAGCATTGTATCGTCCAGGTCCAATGGAGTGGATACCTGATTATGTAAAGGGAAAAAAAGACCCAGCATCCATCAGTTTTCCACATCCACTTTTGGAGGAAATTTGTAAAGAGACCTATGGAGTGATGGTTTATCAAGAGCAAGTAATGGAGGCCGCTCGAGTGATAGCAGGGTATACCTTAGGAGGAGCCGATATTTTGAGACGGGCGATGGGAAAGAAGAAGGTTGAGGAGATGGCAGAGCAGAGGGAAGTTTTTATTGCTGGGGCCGAGAAGTATAATGGAATACCCAGAAAGAAGGCAGAAGAAATTTTCGGTATATTGGAAAAATTTGCAGGATATGGTTTCAATAAATCGCATTCAGCAGCTTATGCGATACTTGCATACCGAACGGCATATATGAAGGCTAATTTCCCAGTGGAATTTATGGCAGCAGTGCTATCCTCCGAACTCGGGAATGCCGATAAAGTTTCGCATTTTGTGGAGGAGTGTGCTAGTCTTGGAATACCCGTTTTGGGACCAAATATAAATGAATCTGGACAAAATTTTACACCAATAATGGGAAAAGAAGGAACTCAAGGATCAATACGCTTTGGATTGGCTGCTGTGAAAGGAGTCGGCGATGCCGCTACCTTTAAGATCATTGAAGAAAGAGTAATGCACGGACCCTTTAAAGATTTAATAGATTTTGTAAATAGAATCGATTTAAGAACGGTAAATAAAAGGGTATTGGAATGTTTGATATATACAGGCAGTTTTGACGAATTTGGATCAGATAGACAGTATCTTGCCGATTCGCTTGAAAGTATTATGGCAGAATCAATGTCCTTACAGAAGGATAAAGCTGCTGGGCAGGGTTTATTGTTTGACTTTGCAGTCATGGAGAATGAAAAAGGAATCGACGGATTAAGGGCAAAAATAGATGCCCGAGGACCGAAGATGACGCTAAATTCAAAATTAAAACATGAAAAAGAATTGTTGGGATTTTATATATCTGGTCATCCTATGAATGATTATGGAGGCTTTGATGAAGTGATCACTTCCTTTAATGAGGAGAGTGTCAAAAATCTAGAGGATAGAACAGTATTTAGGCTTTGTGGTGTTGTCACGAATATCAACAAAAGAATTGCAAAGAAAGATAATCGTCCTTGGGCATTTTTTAATGTAGCGACGCGGAAGGGAATCTATCAGGTGAACATTTTTTCAGAAGCTTTCGAACAATATGGTAAAAATATTGAAGATGGGGAAATTGTCGTGATTAATGGAGTAGCACAGAATAGGGAGGGAGAAGTGCGATTAAATGCCAATGAAGTATTCCCTCTCGAATCAAGGTTTCCTACATTAATAAAGTCTGTTACTTGGCTTTTAGATAAGGAAGATGGATCAGTAAATAGTTTTTTAGAAAGCCTGGGTGAATATGTTCACGACATGCCTGGAACAGTAGAGATGCAATTGGCTTTTAAAATGGAAGAAGCGAAAGTCATATACGTGACTATGCCCCATTCTTTAAATACCAAGGCGGATGTAAAATTTTTACAGAGACTACGCAAAGAACCTGGAGTCTTAGGTATGAAAGTAGACGTCGTGCCGCTTGCAGAACCTCCTGTGCGCATGTATAGACGAAAGAAAGATGTCTGAATCAAGCAATAGCCAGAACTGAATCTGCAGTTTCTGCTTGTTCTTCTTGAGCATAAAGGTTTTGTTTGCTGACAAAATTTTGATAAATAGGACTTTTTTGAAGAAGTTCTTCATGAGTACCTGAGGCGACAATTTGTCCTTGTTCAAATACTAAAATCATATCAGCATTTTTGATGGTGCTCAAGCGGTGGGCAATCGTTATGACTGTTTTTCCTTGAGAAAGTTTATTCAAGGCTTGCTGGATGAAGAATTCACTATCGGAATCTAATGAAGATGTAGCCTCATCGAGAATGAGAATGGGAGCATTTTTAAGAAATGCACGAGCAATGGCAATTCGTTGTTTCTGGCCCCCGGAAAGGAGATCACCCCGTTCACCCACATGGGTTTGATAGCCATTAGGGAATTGAGTAATAAAGCTATGCGCTAAAGCATTTTCAGCTGCTTGAAAAATCTCATCTTTGGAAGCATCCGGATTTCCTAAACCAATATTGGTTAAAATAGTATCATTAAATAAAACCGGATATTGAGGAACAATCGCGATATTGCGGCGAAGATCTTCTAGCAGCATGTCTTTAATATTGATACCATCGATAAGAATTTCGCCTTCATCCTGATTGACATCATAAAATCGTGAAACAAGTTTTACAAAAGTACTTTTGCCTGCACCGCTATGACCTACAAGAGCAATTTTTTTGCCTATTGGAATTTGAACATTGATATTTTTAAGCGTAGGAGTATCCGTGTAAGCAAATTGTACGCTACGAAATTCGATTTTTCCTTGAAGGCGGTCAACAGGAATGGGATTTTTCGGATCAGCAATATGAAGCGGCATATCAAGAATGTATTTAATGCGATCAATGGCCCCTTCAGCAATATGCATATCTGCCATAAGATTTCCAAGACGCTTGAGGGGATCAGTCGTAAAATAAAGGGCTATAGCAAGAGCACTGAATGCAGAGAATGGCATACCAATATAATAGGCATATAAAAAGGCAGTGCTAATAACTAGCGCTGAGAAAAATTCTACAACGGGTTGTTGCATTTTTTGGTATTTAACTAAATGCAGCCCCATAATTTTCATGAATTCGAGGTATTTGTTATGTTTTTCAATTTCGCTCTTTTGTAAATTAAATGAACGTACTTCAGCTGCGGCATCGAGATTTTCAGAAATCTGTTGGAAAATGCCCCCAGCCATGTTTTGTACTTGAAGACCTTTTGCCTTAAGGCCTTTTTTTACAGCCCGTATGGGAAGAGCTGCTAAAGCTACGGTAATGGCAAACAAAGGAAGCATGAGATAATTGTTATTTTGTACACATATATAAAGAAGAGTAACACAACCTCCTATCATTTGTGCAGGTTGTTTAAGTACTTCAGATGCAAACTGTAATAAAACGTTTTGAACCATGATAGGATCATTAGCCATTCGGGCAATAAGATCACCATGACTATTTTTATCAAAAAAACTCATGGGCATAAATTGAAGTCTTTTAAAGATATCAGAGCGCATCTCTTTCATAATAACCATAGCAGAAAAGCTCATAAAATAACTGTTCAGAAAACCAAAAATGCCCCGGATAATGAAAATACCTGGAAGAATCGCCCCATACATAAGAACATAATGGAAGGGAAATTTTACGCCATTGACAGGCTCAAAAACTTGTTTATAAAATTTTTGGAATATGACAGGAATACCCACGCCACTGACTGCACCAAATGCAATGCCGCAAACTATAGCAAAGGCGAAATGGGCTTTGCATTTTTTTAAGTATTTTAAAAAGGAAAAAAATTTTTTCATATAATTTTTAAAGTCAAAAATTGTGTAAAGAATTTAGACAAATTCTTTTTCTTATGATGCAGACAAAGTATAAAATCAGCAAAGAATAAGCAATACTTTTATTTTTGCTTGTTATTTTAAAAAAAACATACTTTAATATCTTTGTTAGAGTGGTAACTTCAGTTCGAAACTGAGAATGATATTAATCCTTAAAAAAGAAAGTAATTGTATGAAAAAATCTTTAATAACAAAAAGTAGTTTAATAGTAGGTTTGAGTTTAGGTTTTAGTGTATTATGTAAAGGGGCAGGCAGTGGCATAGAACAAGCTACTTGTAAAAAAGGAAGTTGTAACCGTGCTATTGCAAAGCAGGGGCAGGAAACTGTTAAAGTACAACAGGCAAGCCCAAAGAAAGAAAATTTTATGGAGCAGCAATTAATGTATACTTCTGGAAAAGGTGGAATTTCACTTACAGAATTGCTCAAGGATAAGAAGGCTGTATTGGTAGATTTTTATGCCGTATGGTGTGGACCTTGTATGGCTTCAATGCCGGGATTGCAAGAAAAGGCACGAAAGATTCGTCCTCAAGGTGTTGAAGTCGTTGCAATTAAAGTCGACGAACAAGATTCACCAAAAGGAAAGGAATTTCGCCAAGAGGAAAATATTCATTGGTTAACAGAAGGTAACGATGGTATTTTTTCAAAGCAATTTAATGTTACTGGAATTCCTACAGCAGTTCTATTAGGACAAGGAGGACAAGTTCTTTTTACCGGGTCTCCGCAAGATGCTAAATTAGGAGAAGCTTTAAAGAAATTGGGTGTGTCGCTTTAAACGATTGATCTTGCAGGATTTCATTCTTGCTTGGTTAACTTAGTGAGTCTTTAATTTAGAAATCAAATGAGCTTTCAAGCGTGAAGGCTCATTTTTTTGTGCAATTTGTATTTTTTTCAGTTATGTGACTTTCTCCACATTAAGTGCTTAATGATTTGCTAAATAATCGCAAAAAATGAATAGATATTTGACGAATAAATAAAATAGTGCTAAAATGAGTTGAGTGTTAAATTAGGTTCTGTATTCTAATATGCAGAATAAACTTAGTTACAAAAAATAATAAAAAAGGATGCAATTATGGAACGAACAAGACTCCCGAGGTTACCAAAAGTTCAGCTACCAAACCATGATCAAAAAAAAATAGACCAAGGAAAGATTGAGGGAAATAAACCATTTAAAGGGAAAACTACTACCAGAGAAATATTTTGGTTTAAAAAAGCGATAGCTGGGTTCGATAATTGGATAAAATCTTTTAAATTTGGCGGGTCAAGTAGTCCAAAGCCATTGGAAAAAAGGCAGATAAAGGACATAGACCCAAAAAAGTTTAATGAAACTCAAAAAGCCTTGAAGAAAGAATGCGCAATTGCCTCAAAAAATGATATGTGGGTCTTTCGATTCTGAAATAAAAGGAAGTTTGCTACTCCAGCTAGAATCGAAAAAGCATTTTTTCAAAGAAAAATCATCGAATGTTATAGTTCTGTAAAAACTTCTGGGAGTCAATTAGCAGAAAAATTAGCTTTAAAAAGGAGTTTTTTTTAGAAAATTTTAAATGTAACTCCTTAATTCTCAATATTTAGTGATTTTTTGAGAAAAAAATACTATATTTTGTGTTTTTAGGTATTGATAAATGGTCAAAAGATCATTTTGATAAATTTTATGGAAACAGCAAAATATGAAATTGGAGGAAGAACTTTTGTTTTGGATAAGGAAAAAGCAAAACAAGCGTATGATGCTAAGAGCGTTATTAATGGACGCAAAACCGTTTTTTTTAATATTTTACCGTTAAAATATCAGTGGGCTTACGACCTTTATAAAAATATGAAAGCAAATCATTGGGAGCCCGAAGATATCCCAATGCAGAAGGATTGCGAGCAATGGCGGTCAAAGGAAGTTTCTGATATCGAGCGTTGGATTATAAAGTTAGGCGTAGGCTATTTTTCTGCCGCTGAAGGAATAGTGGGCGATAATGTTTTACATGTTATCCGTGAATCCGTCACGGCTCCGGAACTTAAATTAGTACTCGGTCGTCATGCCCAAGAAGAAAATATTCATGCCGATTCGCTTGTCTATATGCTCAGTTCATTGGGTTTAAATCCTCATGAGTGTGAGGCGATGTTTGAGGATATTGATACGATTAAAAAGAAAAATGAGTTTGTCATGAGGACTTCTGGGCAGTTGCGTCGCAATATGGATTTTACAAAGACCGAAAATAAGCAGCTTTTGGCAAAAAATATTTTTGTCTTTGGACAGTGCATGGAAGGAACTCAGTTCTATGGATTATTTGGCATGATTTTGTCCTTATACCGTCAAAATAAGTTCCCAGGCATAGGCCAAATGTTTAGGTATACGCTGCGAGATGAGTCTAATCATATAGAATTACTCAGAAATTTATTTATGGATCTAGTTCATGAAAACCCTGATATTTGGACCCCCACATTCCGGAAGGAACTGATAGACACCATGAAAGAAGCCGTTTCTTTAGAGAAAGAATTTATTCAGGACTGTCTCCCTGTGAATGCAGTGGGGCTGAGCGCTACCGAATTTTTGCAATATATTGACTATATTGCCGATCGTCGACTAGAAGGCATTGGGCTAAAAGCTTTAACTCCTGGAGTGAAAAACCCATTTCCTTGGCTTGCAGAGATGATGGATATCAAAAAAGAACAAAACTTTTTTGAAGGACGAGTTACTGAATATCAAAAGGCGTCGGCCCTCGCAGGAGCATCTGACGACGATCTTTGAATTATCACCCAAAAAAAACATTTCACTACCCCCCTTTTTAATAATAACATCTAACCAATTTATATAAAACCATGAGACAGAAGATACCCTTCGATGAAGATATTGCATTGAAACAATATGCCAATGCGGAACAGAAGCCGCATTTTAACTGGAGCAGCTTGCTCGAAGAAAATTTTGAAATTCCTGAGGTGAAACATGAGGAAGGCATTTCTCATGAATACTATGGAATTGGTGAAATTGCAGAAACTGTAGGCAGTGCTTTAACTGATCTAATGCTTTCGCGAGACCAAAAAGATATTTATAGTGATGAAAATCGTCAATTTGTAGGACTGATAGCCACAGAAGTCGTTAATATACTCACAGAGCGAATAAGAGAAGAAAATAATGTAGACTTTTCTCCCTATGATATTAATCTAGTAATAGAGAAGATACTCATTAAGCATAATGCCTATGATGTGGCATTAAGTCTGGTTCAAAATAGAGCTAAGGGTATTAGAGGTTTTTCAAATTTTAAAGCGAATATGACAGACGTTAAAGTGCGATTAATTCGAAGGAGTGGTCAGGTTGTTCCATGGGATCAAAATAAAATAGAGATTGCTGTGCGGAAGGCTTTTTTGTTCCTACAAATGGATTCCGAGCCTGCGGTGCGTATTGCTGAAAATGTAACGCAAGGGGTTTATGCACTCAATCAAGCCTTTGTACATATTGAGGATGTGCAAGATATGGTACAAGAAACTTTAATGCGAATGGGCTTTTTTAAGGTTGCTGAAGCTTATATTCTTTATAGGTCACATCGTTCTCGATTACGTGAGGAGACTGTAGCTGATGCCATGGATGATAGACGTCAAGGATCTATGATCATGGTAAAGTTAGAAAATAACGATACATTTTTATGGAATGGATCGGATTTAAGGAAACGCATAGATTTTGCAGTAATTGGATTAGATTTATGTTTAAAGACTGAAGAGATTGAAGCAGAATTGCGCCGTTCTTTGTACGAGGAAATGTCCTTTGAGGATCTTAAAAAGACTATCATACTCAATGCGAGGTCACTCATAGAAAAGGATGCGGATTTTGGAAAATTTGCTGGACGGATTTTGTTAACCTACATTTATGAGGAAGTTTTAGGCTGGGATATTGTCAAGGATGGGGTTGAAAAGCTAAAAATATTTCACCGACGGCATTTTAAAAAATATATTGAGCATAGTGTAAAAATTGGACGGCTTGCTCCTGGGTTACTGAAGCTAGATTTTAATAGATTAGCCGAAGCAGTAGATTATTCCGCAGATTTAGACTTCGATTATTTAGGGATACAAACATTATATGATCGCTATTTAATTGTAGATAAGACAGTTCAAAAGCCCCGTCGTTTAGAAACTCCACAGTTGTTTTGGATGCGCGTAGCAATGGGTCTTTTTTATAAAGAAACGAATCAGGCTGAGAATTGGATAATTAAACTCTATCAACTCTATAAGGATCGTCGATTCTGTTCATCAACACCCACTTTATTTAATTCAGGAACCTGCCGTTCGCAGCTATCGTCTTGTTATTTGTATAAAGTCGATGATGACCTAGAAAGTATCATGTACCGAGGAATAGCAGAGAATGCATTTCTCTCTAAATGGGCTGGAGGCTTAGGAGGGTCTTGGACCGCAGTGCGAGGAACAGGAGCGCATATTCACGGAACGAATGGAGAAAGCCAAGGAGTAATCCCTTTCTTAAAATTGCATAATGATCAACTAGTAGCCGTGAACCAAGGAGGCAAGCGTCGCGGTGCTGGCGTTGCCTATTTGGAGAGTTGGCATAGTGATATTTTAGATTTTCTAGAATTAAGGCGTAATACGGGCGATGATAGAAGGCGTACACATGATATGAATACTGCCAATTGGATTCCGGATTTATTCATGAAGCGGATGGAAGCGCGAGAAGATTGGACTTTATTCAATTCTGGGCAGACTCCTGATCTGCATGGACTTTATGGTAAAGCTTTTGAAGAACGCTATTGCTATTATGAAAAAGTAGCGGAAGCTGGGAAGATTTTTGGAAAGAAAATAGCCGCTATCGATTTGTGGAAAAAGATGCTCAGTATGATTTTTGAAACGGGACACCCTTGGATTACATTTAAGGATCCTTGTAATATCCGAAGCCCTCAAGATCATGCAGGCGTTATCCATAGTTCTAATTTATGCACAGAGATCACACTCAATACCGGGGCTGATGAGACTGCAGTATGTAATTTAGGATCTATTATTCTTGAAAATCATTTGGATGAGGAAGGAAATATTGATCATAAGAAATTGCGTGAGACAATAGGAATTGCAGTCCGAGCGCTTGATAATGTCATTGATATTAATTTTTATCCGACCAAGGCGGCGGAAGTTTCAAATAACAGACATCGCCCAATAGGAATGGGAGTCATGGGACTTCAAAACGCACTCTATGCTCGTGGAAGTGCTTTTGCCTCAGACTCAGCGGTTGAGTTTAACGACGAATTCATGGAAGCAATTGCTTACTACGCGTATGAGGCATCGAGTGACCTTGCAGCCGAACGCGGTGTGTATTCGTCTTTTAAAGGATCGAAATGGGACAGAGGATTACTGCCACAAGACACTGTTGATTTGCTTGAGAAAGAACGAGGGGTAATCGTTGAAGTTCCTCGAGGAAGTAAAATGAATTGGGAACTCGTGCGTGCGAAGATTCGAAAACAAGGGATGCGCAATAGTAATGTGCTTGCGATTGCGCCTACAGCGACGATTTCCAATATTATGAGAACAACCCCTTGTATAGAGCCTACTTATAAGAACTTATTTGTTAAAAGTAACCTTTCTGGAGAATTTATTGTGCTCAATGAATATTTAGTGAGGGATCTTAAAAAGCAGAATCTATGGAGCCAGGAGATGTTAGATCAATTAAAGTATTTTGACGGAGAACTTGCCGATATTGAAGCGATCCCAGAGGAATTAAAACAACGGTATTTGACGGCATTTGCAGTTCCTTATGACTACATGCTAAAAGCAGCGGCAAGGCGACAAAAGTGGATAGATCAGTCTCAATCTGTAAATTTATTTTTAAAGACACCCGATATGAAAATCCTTTCGCATATGTACAGGGCCGCATGGCACTATGGGTTGAAGACAACCTATTATTTAAGGACTTTAGGTGCCTCTAATATTGAAAAAGCTACCGTTGCAGTGAAGAAAGAAGTCAGAGGAATTGTTGGGTATACCGAGGCGGAAGTGAAAGCCTGTAGTCTCGAAGCTATGTTAAATGGCGGAGTATGTGAAGCTTGTCAGTAGAAATAAATGCTTGTGAAAATCCGAAAAAAATATAGGTTGGTACTCTTTCTAGAATTAGTTTCGAAAGCAGTCTATTAACTGTTGTTCGTTCTGTATTGATCACGAAATACAAAAGACACAATTAATTTTATAATGTACTTTGGTCCTGAGTTTTGTCTTGATCTAAATATGCGCTTAAATCCTTGCAAGACCTTTCATGAAGTTTTTGAACATCTATTCTGCTTAATTCCCAACGTTTTTTCATAAAAAAGTCTTCAAATTGATCAGGAGATTTTAATAAGAATTTATTATTTTCGCCTTTATCGAAAAATTCGGGTAGAAATTCCATGATATTCTCTTTAACAAATGATTGCACTATTGAAGTATCTTGTGTTGATTGATATTTTTTAAAAATATTCTTTGACTCTTCTGATTTCGTAGCGACTAATTCTAAAAATGCTCGACCCGAGATACTTGCATAAAGGCCACAATTTGAATCATTTTTGTTTATTTGAACATCAATACTGCAGTCAATGAAAGGCGAATCGCTCCTACGCTGAAACTTGTCTTTTATAGCTATATCAAAATGCTTTTTGTTTATCCAAGAATTAATGCAAAGTGAGCATAAAACTTTCCCAGTTAAAGCATCAAAAATAGCACAAACGAGGAAAGCATGATCCCTTACTCCTCCTGGTATACTATAGTAGGTATAATCATAATTTGAATTTTTTGCCTCTAAACTCTGTTCGATTTTGTTAATATGTTCAGCAACTCTATATATATCCATTTGCACCTCCTCAAAATGAAAATTTTTTTTATCTAAAATATTAGAAATTTTGCTTGTCTCTATAAGCCGATGATACTGCTGAACTTCTATAGGATTACCTGATTG
>Ga0206799_1055_pt1 | contig 25728 bp, 23 predicted proteins | sample Alteio_BWOrgCont_67_FD_152900 | JGI IMG/M metagenome (GOLD analysis project Ga0206799, IMG submission 152900) | Enriched cells from forest soil in Barre Woods Harvard Forest LTER site, Petersham, Massachusetts, United States -... | ecosystem: Environmental > Terrestrial > Soil > Temperate forest >...
TTTTTTATGAAAAATCGAGAACTAAATAGCCCTAGCCTCAACCTAGGGGTATTTAGTTCTCAATATTGTTCTACAAAGGAGTTTAAAATTTTTACCTGATTTACTGATTTTGATAACGTACTCTTCACTTTGTTTAGTAAGTCAAATGAAAGTTTTAGGCAGAAATACCGAGAACTAAATACTCCTGCATGCTCCATACTATAGTAGACTTATTGGATCTCAAAAGTCCACCCGGTAATCATCTCGAAAAACTAAAGGGAGATAGATTTAATGAACACAGTTAAGATTTAAGATAGAGGATTATCATTAAAAATGAAAAAAAGACAACTGATACCACTTACAACACCTGGAGAAATTCTTAAAGAAGAGTTTATCGATCCACTTAAGCTTCAAGATAATGAAGTTGCAAAATCACTTGGAATCCCTCATTCTAGGCTTTCTGAAATCATACATGGCAAACGATCAATCACTGTTGATACTGCTATTCGACTCAGTAGATTCTTTAGAACGACACCGGAATTTTGGTTAAACTTTCAAAACCACTATCATTTACAAAAAGAACAGGAACTTCATTATCAAAAATTTTTGGCAATCAAACCGTATTATCAAAGAAAAAAGTTAGCGGTGAAAGTTTGAGAGTTGAATACCACAATTTCATATATTATTGTATAGAGCATGCCCGAGATGAGCTATCGGTCCCGACCGGCTTTTCATCGCATTCGTTATAATAGGGTTCATAAGGTTCACAATCAATACCAGATTCATAGCCAATATTAGCGTCGTAGCTTTGTTTTAGAATCTTAAGTACTTGAGCCTGACCATTTCTAAAATCGGGCAATCGAAGAGTAACATTTGACTGAAGTTCATTGATAGTAAGACTATTAAGAAATTGAAATGCATCTAGTAGCGTAAGAGTAACATTAGAACAAATACACCCAATAGTAAAATTCTCTAAACTATTAAGTTTATCTGGAAACCTAATATCATTACTTATACTTCCAATAGTAAAATTAATAAGACTATTAAGTGATTTTGGTAAATCGAAAATCGCTCCTTCTTTGATATTTTGAACAGTGAGATCCGTAAGATTATTTAACGAATCTGGTAATTTGAGATAACTCCTCTTATAAATGGACTTTATAATCAATTTTTTAAGGCTGTTAAGGTTAGTTGGTAATTCAAGCTTACAACCGTCATAAATATTTCCTATATCAAGCGTTTCAAGGTTATTTAGGGATTGAGGGAATTTTATTCCCGCTTTTGATTGCATATCGCCAATAGTCAAGGATGAAAGTTCAAAAAGCTTTTCCGGTAATTGAATTTCAGAATTCTTGCCTATTTTTCCAATTTTAAGCGTTTTTAGTTTAGAAAGCTTTGCTGGTAGTTTAAACGTTACATCGTTTTCGATCTCATTAATTACAAGTGTTGTTAGTGAAGGAAATGAGATCCTCGACCAGTCGATTGTACACTCTGAACTAATAGAACAAGTAATCGTTGTGAGCTTAGGTAGTACCTTTGGTAATTCAACAATGGACCCTCGCTTACCCATCCATTTTACAGAGAGATTTTGGAGACAAGGCATGTAATCAGGTAATTTTAGACGACACTCATAATGAACTGGTCCAATAGTAAGCTCTGTGAGTTTTTCAAATGCATCCGACAAAGTAAAAGTACCTGCAATTCTGCCTAATGCCAGTTTACTAGCCGTACTGAAAAGAGGACTAGAAAAGCAATTAATCGCTTCCTTATACATGTCTATTTTTTGCAAGTTTAACTCTTTAATTATATAGGCACAATTTCCTGGCAATTTTGAAGATGAAACAATTCTAAATCGCTTGACTTCATCCAAGTTTTGAAAATTAATGTTTTTAATAGTAACACTTTTAAGTGAAGGGGGAAAATTAAACTGAGTCTTATTGCAAATGCTTGCTGAAATATCACCTAAAATGATACTAGAAAGATTAGAAGCACCGCCTAGATTTTGGCAAAAAGTATTTAAAAAAGCGTTGATAGAAGATATGTTTAGGCTATTAATACTAAGTTCGCTCAAATCTAATTCATTAATAAAATTTGTACTCGGTCTAGGTACAGTGAAAGCACCGAATTCAACAACATCTCTTATTTTTAATATTATTCGAGTCTTCTCATTAATGATCAATGGATCAAATTGATTAAGCTCATTAGTAGAAATGATAACCTGGGTGAGCAGTCCTTGATGTTTAGCAAAATTAAATTTTTTTTCTATTTCTTCTGGCATAACTGGATGAATTTGGCCATATTCAAAACGAAGAGTTGCTTTATGCTGTAAAGGGTTTATTTTTTCGTTATCGAACAAAGTAGGAAGAGAAACAATAGGATAAAAACTCCTTGATACCGAGCGAAGCGCAAGAAGAGTTTTCAATTTACAATGAAATAAAATACATGACAATAATTGAGGATCTGAAGTAAAGCTATTACATAATCTATCAAAAGAAGACGTAACAATTGATTCTTTAAATTTAGTATAAGTTTCTTGTTGGCCCACCCGTGGAATCGCACCTTCTCTATTTTCCTGACGTAGGGGCACTGATTTTTTTGGTGCGTTTTTATTTGAAGTCTTTGATACTGGTTCCATGTTAAAATGTAATCGTGATAATCAGAAATAATTTTTAAGATGCTGTCAATCCCCAAAATGAATTGAGGCTTTTTTGACAGGGGTATTTAGTTCTCAATATTGTTCTACAAAGGAGTTTAAAATTTTTACCTGATTTACTGATTTTAATAACGTACTCTTCACTTTGTTTAGTAAGTCAAATGAGAGTTTTAGGCAGAAATACCGAGAACTAAATACTCCTGGCCTCAACCATCATTTTCAGTTATTTCGGTATTTGCATTTTTCTTCCCATTTTCCGAATTGACAAATTTAATTATTTTAGGCATGATATTCAGTTATATGACTACCACAAAAGAAACAATCATACTTACCGAAGCAGCAGCACAACAGATCCTCATTCTTGCTGAAGAAGACGCCGACGAAGGCGCATGTCTACGCTTTGGCGTTGAAGAAGGCGGATGTTCCGGCCACGAATACGCGATGGGATTTGATCTCCCACAAGAAGGGGATATCTACATTGAAAGTAGAGGCATACATATTATTGTAGATCCTGACAGTTTCGCATATCTCAAAGGGATAGAAGTTGATTTCAACGACGGACTCGAGGGAAAAGGCTTCTCTTTTAATAATCCTAATGCCAAAAGACAGTGCGGCTGTGGTAAATCTTTTAATTAATTTTATTTCATAATGGAATTTTTTTAAAAGCGCAGACGCCCTTTCTGCGTTTTTTAATCTATGCTTTTTAATTCAAATCTCAAAATCATTAATCTTTGAAATACAATCTCCTTTTATGTTAAGGCAATTAGCAAATATTCCAAATATTTTAACCCTCCTAAGGATAATTAGCATATTACCCATTGTTTTATTAATTCAACACAACTTATATATATTAGCCTTTGTGCTTACCCTCCTTGCTCAAACCACTGATTTTTTTGATGGCAAAATAGCTCGTAAAACCAACTCCGTAACCTCTCTGGGCGCAGTATTAGACCCTTTTGCCGACAAAATCTTCATTATATCTCTCTTATCCATTTTTACAACAAAGGGCCTTTTAAATCCTTATTACTTCTGCATCTCTTTAACAAGAGATATCCTCCAACTACTTGCTATTCCTATCTTAATTGGCTATAAAAAAATAATGTTTAAAGTTCAACCTAAACTCCTCCCAAAACTTGCTACCGTATTAAAATATATCATTATCGCTATTTTATTCCTAGCAACAATCATTAATTTCAATATTCAAATGACTTTAATGCCGGTATTAATCATATCGACTATTTTTGAAGCCTATATACTTTATACCTTTTTTATGCGTTTTCTTAAAATATACAAAGGTGAACATAATACTTTCGAATAAGTATTCAGAGTTTTCAATTCAAGCGCTTAGACCAAAGGACCTGAAATTTATGTCCCATATGTGCAGGATGTAGGAGTTCATGTAAAGTTTGCCTCTCATAATTCAATCTCTGGCCAGAAGCTTTTTCACTGATTTTTTCGATCACTGAGCTTGCGTGATGTACGAAAAAAGATTCCTGTCTTTGTAATTTAGGCTTTTGAAATCCATATTCCTCCAATATTTTGCCTAAGCGATCCCAGCACACATGGCAAGTAATATCCTGCCTTCCAATATTTTTCAATAAGTCACTTAATTGCTTATGCTTATAGTAAGCCCTTCCGGTAGATTGAGGGTGATTATGAATCAAATCTTCCCACAGCAAACCATAATCAAACAATACAATCAGGCCAGACCAATCCTGCTCGATGATTTTTTTAAGTAAACTTTCCGCACCCAGAGGTAAATCAAGTCTATAACCTTCGTCACTCTCCTTTGGCAAATCCTCTATTATTTCTTCTACTTCAGAAGAAAGTTCAGATAATATTTCTTCAGTGAATTCGTTTTCTACGCGTACACCCAATTCACACCAGCGTCCTTTTGTATAAATCAATCGATGAAAGGCTTGCGCATCCAAAAGCTCATTGGCAAAGACAATGGCTTTTTTCTCTATTTTAATATCATCTCCTACGTGAACTGTTTTAAAAGCTAAAAACGAACCATTCCTATCGTGAGTCCCCTCTTTTTCAAACCCCTTCTCTCGTTCTGCACCTATTTCAACAAATGTAAAATTTCGGCAGTTCTCTTTTCCCATAATGTTTTGTACCGCGGCAATAACCAATTCTCTAAAAACTTTCCCCAATGATTCTGCTGTATAAAAATCAGCGTTCTCATTCCGTCCCACTCTGGTGACATCTTTTCTATAATAACCAAGATTCGGGGCATAGAGAACCTCATGAATAAATCGTCTATAGGATAGGATTCCTGTCTTTCCAGCAATTTGTCTTAGATGTGTTACAAGATCAATGTCATCATTTTGTAACATTAGTAGACTCCTGCGTATCTAAAAACTTTTCAATATACGCCAAAGTTTTATCTGTTGCACCTTGATTTTGATTATACCATTTTTTCAAATTCATTCCTAGAGCTCGCCGTTTTTCAGCACTCCTTAAAAGCTCGATCACTTTTTCTTTTACTTGTCCTGCATCCTTACATCCAACTTCTCCATTTGTGGCTCTCTCAAGAGATTCGCAAATTTGCTTAAAATTAGTCATATTAGGTCCATATAACAATGGAAGCCCAATGGCAGCTGCTTCAATAGGCGTCTGACCTCCTTGATTTGGATCAAGACTCTTTCCGATAAACGCCAAATCTGCCACTTGGGCAAGCATTGCCAATTCTCCTACCGTATCGCCTATATATATAAATGTTCCCAAAGGCGCCTCTTTGGAAAGTGAGCGTAGATGCCAAGGTCTCTTTTGAGCTCTCAAAATGTCCTGAATTTCTTCTCTGCGTTCAGCATGCCTTGGTACAATCAAGAGTTTACAATTTAAACCCAAACTCAAAGCCCGTTCAAAAATTTCAATTAACAACATTTCCTCACCTGGCCATGTCGAAGACCCCATCAATATTAATGGAATCTCCCCTTTCTCATCAAGAAAGCCCATCTCTTTCTTAAGTTTAGTTTTTTCTAGATCAGATAAAACAAATTCAGGCTTTACATCAAATTTAATATTTCCAGTACAACAGGCTATATTCGGATCGACCCCGATGGCTATAAAACGTTCCAGATCCTGCTGACTGCCTGCCAGCAGACCAACTATATGTTTCAAAACTAAATGTTTAGCAAAGAATTTAAATTTCAAGTATCGCTTATAAGATCTATTCGAAAGTCGGGCATTAATCAGAAATACAGGAACCTTCCTTATTCTAGCTTGATGAATATGCTCGGGCCATAATTCACCTTCCATCAAAATCACCATATCGGGATCAATTCTTTTCCAAGCTCTTCTACTGCAGAGCCAAAAATCGAATGGGAATGCTGCGACTTTTGCCACTTTTCCGCTGTACAATTCACAAGCTCTTTTATATGCCGTACTCGTAGTAGTGGTTATAATAATTTCAAACCTCTCCTTCTCTACCCATTTGTTAATCAAAGGCTTAAGTGCATTGACCTCGCCCAAGCTGACTGCTTGGATCCATATTCGGGTTATCCCCTTCTTTTTTTGAGGTAGCTTTTCAATCAAACCGATCCTGTGATGAAAATCCTTCCCATATCCTCCGCGCTTGAGCATCCGCCTAAGATAGTACGGAAAACTGATTAAAAAAAATGGTATGTATAATATTCGGTAAATCCAAATCATTGGTATAATAAATCATCCATTTTATTTAATCTTTGCCTCCGTTAAAAGACTAAAATTCCGATTATTTAAAATTTTCTATTGTGCTATTTTCTGGAAAAATTCAGTAACATCAATTTAATCCATCATATAATAATTAAATAATATTGAGCCAATACTCAAATGAGCAAATTAAATTACTTCTTAGATTTAGCTTTTTTTGCCTTCTTAATTTGGGATTTTTTAGTGTCACGAATTATTTTTTCTGCTTCTTCTAAGACTTCAGAATTATAAGCTTTTAGAAGAGCTTCAATAACATGAGGATCTGATTTTTTGGAACATTCATTAGTAAATTGCTCGAACTTAGATTTTTTTACCTCTATCCCTTCTTCTAAGAATTTGTTTTTTATTTCTTTCTCTAAGATTTTTTTATAGATTTTGTCATTGCACTTTATACATTCATCAAGTTCAGTAAAGTCTAATTTTTCAGCTTTTTTGGCTAATCTGGCACAATTGCTTCTGACAGCCTTCAAATTAAGGTTAATTTTTTTCTTTTTAGCTACTTTTTTTACTAGTTTTGGACATTGACTGAATGCCTGATCTAAACTCGTTACTATCAGAAATGGCATGTGATCGCGAAGTGATTCTTTGCAGGGTTTACATTCCTTGGTAACTGCAAATCCATTCAATAATGAAAGAATGAATAGGGACATTATTATTAATACTTTTTTCATAAACTTATTGTGTAATTTTTTGTGTTAAATCAGGTTGTTTTTGTAATTTTAGAAGGCCTAAAACTGCAATGAAAATTAAGTACTTTATTTACTCTCGTCAATTATTTTTTCAGATAACTCTATTGACTCTTTTCTATTTTTTAGTTTCAATAGTGTCTCAATAAATAATAAAGTTAGAAATGAATCCATTATGCGATGTCTAAGTAATGAAAAAAAAGCTTTTAGGCAATTTTTAATCAGTAAAGGCCTACGTATTACTAATGAACGTCTTTTAATTTTAGAAGCCGCTTTTCATTTTACGGAACCTTTTACTGCGGAAGAAATTCTAATGCAATCTAAAGTTCTGGACTTAACCCTTTCGCGTGCTACGATATACCGCACTCTTCCTATTTTGATTGAATCTGGACTGATTAGAGAAATTGATGTGGGTAAAGACTATAAATACTACATGTCTGAAAAGGAAACTAAGACTTTTCAAACCCAAGTAATTTGTACCAATTGTGATAAAATTTTTGAACTCGATGCACCCTTTATGGAATGGTATGGTAAAACGGTTTCTGAGAAGCTGCATATGGCTCCTCAGTCTCAACGTTTACAAATCAATTCTACCTGTCTTAAACGAGGGGACAATCCCACTTGCGAACGTTCTAATTCTATAGCTTTTCCATTATGAGCACCGTTGATCAAGAAAATATAAAATTTCAAATTCAATTTTACGAATCTGTCCTCGAAAAGGTCCCAGATTTTATTCAGGTTATAGAAATTTTAGGCTGTCTTTATACAGATATAGGCCAAATTGATGATGGGCTTAGAATGGATATGAAAGCTGTAAAACTTATGCCACTTAATCCTACTGCTCATTTCAACCTTGCATGTAGCCAAGCCCTAAAAGGTCAGTCATTAAAAGCAATTGCCACGTTAAAAAAATCAATTGAGCTAGGCTATAATGATCTTGAGTGGTTACTGCAAGATGACGATTTGTTATCGCTACATGGTCATAAAAAATTTGAAGAATTAATCACTCAACTAGAAAATAGTCTCAATAACTCTAAGTCGAGATAAAATTCATAAATTCATAATGCTTAATTCAATCGAACGCGCTAAAAGGACCTATATATACGATTGCATTCGTGGCCCGTTCAACAATATTGTTTATACTGGCTTAATGACTTTAGCGATTCTTATAGCCATTCGATATCATGAAGCACCTAACTGGGTAAAGTCCATTATTTCCTCAGCAGAATCTATAGGACGTGTCATCACTCCAATCACACTGTATTTGGGATTCAAGTCGGCTTTAAAAACAGCCAATTTGGCTGCAATTTACATGTTTGTTACAGGTTTTTTCTTATTAATAACCGGTTTTGCGCCAAATCTTTTACTCTACACGGTTGCAATAGTGACTGCCTATATTTTATTTGCTCAACCTCTACAGCTTATGCTGCAGATTTATGCTCAAAATTATTCCTCACATGAACGCGGTAGTAAAGTATCTACTATGTTTGTTCTTTCCTTAATTGTTAGTAGTATTTCCTCACGATTTTTTGGGAAATGGTTAGATATTGATATTCAAAGCTACCAATGGCAATTTGTTATCTTAGCCGCTGCTGCAGTCATCTCAGGATTATTTCTTCTCAAAATTCCTTCTACCCCTCTAGACAAAAGGGCCAGTGGCAATCCTTGGCAAAATTTCAGCCTCATTTGGAAAAATAAACTTTTTGGATGGATGATACTCGGATATATCATTTTGGGGATCGGGACAGCTATGACCGTCCCAATCAGAATTGAATATATGGCCAATCCACTTTATAATATTAATGCTAGTAATTTAAATATAACATTAATTAATGTAGTAATTCCTGCAATTAGCATGATAATCAGTACAAAAATTTGGGGAATTATATTTGACCGTGTCAACTTCATTATAACCCGTCTATTAATCAATGCTTGTTTTATAATCAGTTTTTTAACATTTTTTCTTTCAAAAAGCATCATCTTTTTGGGGATTAGTGCCGTCGTATTAGGTTGCGCACTTGCTGGGGGGACAATTGTTTGGAATCTTTGGGTGACAAAAATCGTTCCTGATGAAAGAGTTCCCGCCTATATGAGCGCACATAGCTGCAGTAGTGGCTTAAAAGGTCTTTTAGCACCTGCTTTTGGATATACCATTTTATCTTTTCATACCCCCTTGGCAGTAGGCCTAGTCGCTACTTTCTTAATGATTATTTCCAGTATTATGTTCTATATAGTAAGAAAAAATCCTCAGATCAAGTGAGATTATAAGTTCGCAAAAAAGATAAAAAACTTTATAAAGCGTCATAAAGAATTTTTATTATAATTAAAAATCAATTTGACGAAATACTGTATTATAGTCAGATTAAGCGGCGTAGCATATTACAAAATTGCCATCGTGACTATGTCCTGACACAGTTAATTGAACAGTCACCTAAAATTATAACAATGATTAGCTTTTTTTATCTCAGTTATCTTGAAATGCCAGTTTCCGTACGACGATAAAATTGTCCTTGACTACATTTAGGAATTTATTGATATGATTTTGATCTAAAATTTTATAAATGTATCCACCAATAACAAAAAAATCGTTTAATCCAACAATTCATCAACTGAATTCAGGAAATTTCCCATTTATCAATAATCAAATTTCTGATGCTAGAAAAACGCATGATTTAGAAGTTCACAATACAGCAAAATCTCTTTTTAGAAGAGAAACTAAGGAAAGAGAAACTCAGGATTTACCTAAACTCATTTCATATATTTTGTTTATGTGTGACTTGAGAAGTATTCTTATACTTCGGTTAGTTTCAAAGGGATTTTATTATCTTGCCTCGAGTACAAATGCAGCCCTCGGAAATAGCTTTTTTTTAGGAATACCTTACAACCATTTAACAAATAAAGCGATTGCTTCTTTTCAATTTGGGAAATTTTGTCCAACTATCGATGCATCTATGCAAGCAAAATTTGATTTTGCTCAGAATAATACACTCAAGTGTAATCTAAAAATTAAAGATTTTAATGAATTAGCTTTATTACAGTCATTTCTTTTGGATCCATCCAACAACAAAACTATTACTACTATTGAAGTCTTAGATTTCAAGGAACTTCCTATCAACAAAAATACTATAGGACTCATAAATACACTGCTTATTGCATCTCTTTCATACAATCAGAATCTTATTCCTAATCTGAATACCATTGTTCTTGGAGATATTATTGAAAGCTGCATGCTCGTACTGCCAGAGTCATTCAACCCTAACACAACTCTGACAATTGGAAACATTACAGAGAATAATAGTCTTCAAGTATTTGGTTTGGCTAATAATCTTTTAGCTTTTTCGATTGGGAATGTAGAACAAAATGCAAGCTTCAAATTATTGACTAATTTAAAACATATTTCTGCACTTACTATTGGAGATCTACATGAGAGTTCTACTTTAATATTACCTAAAATGCTTGATGCTCTTACTACATTAATCATTGGAGAGATTAATAAGTCTAGTCTCGAGCTGCCCGATTCACTTAACAATCTTACTACACTCACAATAGGATACACTGTTTGGTGTACGATTAAGCTACCGAATTCTTTAAATAATCTTGAAAATTTGAGGATCGGTATGGGAAGTGGGGGTTTTGTACAATTACCAAATTCCCTTAATAATCTTACTAGCCTTTTTATGAGCAAATCGCATGGTACTGAAAACAAAATTGCAATGCAATTACCGAACACACTTGATGACTTTAAAGCATTGCAGATCGAAAACATATTTCGTCCGCTACCAGATTCACTCAATAATCTTACAACACTTGTAATTGAAATACTTGAATTTAATTTAACATTGGCAAATCGATTTCATAATCTTAAATCCCTTCGCATCGATCGCCTTCGTAGTAATTTTAACTTTGGAGTGACACTAGAAATTGCAGATGCGCTCATTAACTTGGAAATTCTTAATATTGGACTTTTCTCAAAAGACACTACTCTTAAATTATCAAATTCACTTAATAATTTAACTAGAGTTGCTATTGGAGGCATTAGTGGTGCAAAAATTACATTACCTGAGCTGAAGAATCTCACGACACTTATTATTGGAGACATTTACTCTGAAGTTTGCTCTTACGATGAGGAAGGAATTTACTTTCAGGAAGCAGAACTAATATTGCCACATTCACTTAATAATCTGATAATACTAATAATTGGCTCCCTTGATTCCGGTAGCATTGTTAAGTTGCCATTAACGCTTAATAATCTTAGAATTTGTACAATAAAAAAGATTGGTGATAATGTTACTCTTGAATTCCCAAATATATTGGATCAGCTTACATCTCTTACTTTTGGCTACATGGGGGAAAATTCTAGTCTTAAATTACCTGAGTCCCTTGATAATCTGATAAACCTTACTCTAGGCAAAATTAGTCCTGATGCTCAAATTCAATTACCAACTTCGATTAATAATCTTACTCAGTTAGTTATTGAAGAAAAATTTGATTATAAACACAGAATCTACTTTGAAAATACACAATTTTGGCAAAAAATGAGAAAAAATGCACATGAAGAGAATTTTTTTATGCTATAGATTGGATAAATATTAACTGCTTACTCAAATTTGATTTAAGAAAATCTTGCGATTCAAAAAGCATCTCAATAAATGGCTATTTGCATGCTCCAATTGGGGGGACAAGATACTGCAAATTACTGACAAAGTTACTCCTTTTGTAATTCACATATTGAAGTATTGAAGCGATTAATTTTTAATAATTTGTCCTTGACTATAATTATTTAGGAGTTTGCATTAATCTCATTGAATTTATTATAAAATCTGAAAATTTCTACAAAATGAATCCACAATTACACGTAACAAAAACCTCATCAGATCCGACAATTCATCAACTAAATTCTGGAAATCTTTCCACACCCGTTAGTAATCAAAGTTCCGATACAAGAAAAACGTATGAATTAGAAGTCAAAAATACTGCAGAATCACTTTTTAAAAGAGAAGTTGAAGATCTGACAAAACTCATTTCGCGTATTTTAGTTAACTGTAATTTAAAAAGTATTCTTTTACTTCGATTAGTTTCAAAAGGGTTCTATCATCTTGCTTCGTCTTCATTTTCTTTAGGCATTCCTAGTCCTTTAGTCAATAAAGCGATCATTGCTTTTCAATTTGAGGAATTATATACAAAATTCTATCCACCCATGTATCCCTCTATGCCAGAAAAATTAAATTTTGCTCAAAATAATACACTTAAATATCGCCTGCAAATTGGTATTTATATACCTGGTGAATTTTATGAGATGGGTCAATTAATTTTGCCATTTACCCCATCTAATACCAAAAATATTGAAGTATTAGATTTTAACGAATTTTCTTTCCACCAAGCACCAATAACCGCATTTTTTATGCAAATGGAAATGGATTATCACGATCTTAATTCCATTATTTTCGAAAATCTTAATACCATTGTTCTCGGAGATGTTACTGAAAACTCTCAACTCGCTTTATCAAAATCATTTAATCAAAACACAACTCTGAGAATTGGAGATATTAGAGAAAATAAATCTCTATGTTTGATTGGTGGTCCTAAACTTTCAACTTTGTCGATTGGAAATATAGAAAAAAATGCAAGCCTCTATTTAATTTTAGCGCTGTCATTTAAGGATCTTAAAATTTGCACAATAAAAGAGATTGGTGATAACGTTACTCTTGAATTCCCTGATGCACTGGATCAGCTTACATCTTTTACTGTAGGCAAAATAGGGAAAAATTCTAGACTTAAATTACCCAAGTCACTTAATAATCTGATAAGTTTTACTCTAGGCAAAATTAGTTATGATGCTCAAATTCAATTACCGATTTCAGTTAAGAACTTGAAGGGGTTTAATATTGAAGAAAGCAATAATCAAGGATGTCTGATTTACTGGGAAAATAAAGTTGAATCATCTAGTGGCGGCAATTGCATTTTAATGTAGGAATATTAATCATAGTCACAATAAAGAGAATCTATTTATTATAATCAACCTATCTTCCTTTACATCAATGACTCAAAAATTACTGCTGTGTGCGGTCTAGCATATTATAATTATGCGTTATTAAAAGAAAGAAAAACAAGAATAAAAATAAACTTTCAGATAAATAAAGTAGCATCCGAACTAGTAAAAGTATTGAAGTTAAACCGCCTCAATAAAATTGTAAACACCCCTATGCTGTTATCCCACATAAAATAAGGCTTCGCAAACTCAACTGTCAAAGTCAGGAAAAACCTAATTGTATAAATAGGACTTTCACTCGAGCAGTTACAAAATCAGATAAAACTTATTGGTGCTGCATCGATGTCTTCATCTATTGGAATCAAATCTTTGACAAAAGATAATATTACGCCATGTTCTATTTTTATATTTAAATGCTTTAAAACAGAAAATCCATGGAAAGTATTATTTACTATTTTCGCAGATTTTTTGATTTCGATTGGATACACGACGCCATTTTCTTCGATCAATAAATCTACTTCGCGTTTTTCTTTATCGCGATAAAAGTATATTCTTGGGATTCGTCCATGATGTAAATAAGATTTTATTACTTCCGAGACTACGTAGGTTTCTAAAATAGGCCCGGACATTGCTCCTCGTTCTAATACTTCTGGATTTAACCAACCACTTAGATAGCTGCATAGTCCCGTGTCCATGAAGTATAGCTTAGGCGTTTTTATCAATCGATTGGTTCTATTGTTAAAATAGGGTTGAAGTAAGTAGAGTGTTCCGGAAGCTTCCAGAGCTCTTAACCATTTTTTAATTGTGGGTTCGCTGACTCCAGTATCTTTAGAAATATCATGATAATTGAGCAATTATCCTGTTCGTGCTGCTGCAACTTCCATGAATCTTCTAAATACGGCTTCATCTGCAATGCCTAAGTGATCTCTAATATCTTTCTGAATATACGTAGTGACGTAGGACTCATAAAAACGTTCCCAAACTTTCCCTTTATTTATAACTACATCTGGAAAGGATCCTCGCCATATTTTTTTGTATATTTCTTTTACACCCAGTCCTTTTTTTCGACCAGCTCTTCTTTTTTTCAACAGCTCAACTGTCGGTAAAAAAGGTCCATCAGAAGGATAGTCTTCTTCTTCTTCCAAAGATAATCCTTGTAATTTAAAGACTCCTACTCGTCCAGCCAAGGACTCCGTTATATTTTCCATCATTTCAAATTGCTGGGATCCGGTTAACCAAAATATTCCCGTCTTATCACTATTATCCACAGCCATTTTAATAGAGGAAAATAATTCAGGTGCATACTGAACTTCGTCGATTAAAACCGGCAATTCTAGTCGATCAATAAACATAGCCGGATCTTTTTGGGCTGCAATTCGCAGGTTTTGATCATCAAGTGTTACATAACTTCGATTCTCCTTGCTTATCTCTTTAAGTAAAGTCGTCTTTCCGACCTGCCTGGGTCCGGTTAGTAGAATTACTTTAAAGCTTTTACTTGCTTGCTCGATCGACTTTTTTAATGTTCGTTTGATATACTTCTTCATCTGACTAATCTAAAGTATCATTTTAGATTAGTCAATGCAAACTATAAACTGCCCATCCAATAAATAGTATATTATACTATAAGCGACTCTTTCTTTGAATTACCCGGTTGATTTTGCGAATGAGTTCCTATTCTTCATCCCCATCTTTGCCAATGGCTTCGACAGGACAGCCTTCTAAGGCCTCCATGCATTCTTCCTCTTCCTGCGGGTTGGTAGGTTGATTAAAAACATAGGAATATCCACCATCCTCATTACGGGTAAAAAATTTAGGCGCCGTTTCGCGACAGAGATCGCAGTCTATACATTGTTCATCTACATAGAATTTCCCTTTGACATTTTCACCCCATTTATCATTTTTACACGCCATACTTTAAGTAATTATATTTAATAATATAAAAATTCATAACAAAAGACAAGCTTTAAACCTCAATTCGGGGTAAGAAAAGTCAACTAAAAGGATTATTAAGATAATTGCGTGGAACTCGCTTTGTAATAGAACAATAGACATCATATTCTATAGTATTTGCCCATTTGCTCCAATCGGATATTGTAATCCCGTCTGCTCCATCCTGCCCAATTAAAACGACCTCATCCCCAATAGTTATCTCCGGGGAGTCTGTTATATCAATAAGCAATTGATCCATGGTAACTCTTCCAATAATGGGATAGCGGCATCCTTTAATAATGACCTCTCCTTTATTGCTGAGTCCGATGGGCACACCGTCTCCGTATCCAGCTGTAATAATTGCAATTATGCTATCACGTTGCAATATGTAAGTTCTTCCATAGCTGACACTTGCTCCTTTCGGCAATGATTTTATCAAACCTACTCGTGCTTTTAAAGTTAAGACGGGCTGAATACCCAGGGATTGAACCCAAGAATCCGTATTTTGCAAAATTCCAAATTGAATAATACCCAATCTAATGGCATTAAAGGCACTTCCCAAATCAAGAGTTTCTAGTCCAGCACTATTATCTGCATGGACTAATAATTCTTTGAAATTTGCGCCCATAATCTGAAACTTTGTCAATAAATCTTTAAATATTTTACGTTGCTGTGCGGTATATTCTAAATCTTTATCTGCGGATGAAAAATGAGTATAGATACCCTTAAGTTCGATATTTTCCTGATTCAAAATTGTTTTAAATAAAGACTCACAAGAGGCGTGCCACACCCCTGCCCTACCCATGCCAGTGTCAATCTTAAGATGGATGGGAATTTTTTTACCTGTGGAAAACCCTAATTTTTCAAATCTCTCTAATTCTTGTAATGAAGAAACAGTACTTATTAAATCATATTCTACCAAAAAATCTTCCTCTTCAGGTAATATTGATCCTAAAACTAAAATTGGCCACCCTCCTCCAATTTCCCGGACTGTAACAGCTTCATAAACCGTTGCAACAGCAAAACAATCAATAAAACTACCCATAAGCCTTGGTAAAACATAGGGCAAACCATGTCCATAGGCATCTGCTTTGACAACTGAAATATATTTTATATGTTTTGGTAATGCTGCACGAATTTGTCCAATATTTTGTTCCAAAGCTGTTAAATCTATTGTCGCCCAACAGCGCTTACTTCTATTTAATATCATATTGATTCTCTTTAATATGTCGTTTGAAATCCCATTTTACATATTCGGGTTCTTCCACCACCAATGCTTCCGGTTCCAATACTTCTCTTAACCATTTTTTTTCAATAAAACTTTCTGCACATTTTTCAATGTTATAATCGAATTCTTTTAAATACAAATCATTATTTTCTGGCAGGAGTTTCCGTTGTTTAAAATACCATTTGTCCCCCTTTAATTTTTTTAATTCCTCTTCTTTAATTTCAAAAATATCCTCCCCTCCCCCCGCGCTTAAAATATTCCACGTACCAGCGCGTACTCCAGAAACAATATAATAAGGACTGACTTTATTATAAAATTTTCTCACTAATTCCAAGCTCACTTTAAAACTATTGTAAGCATAGACTTTCTTATTCCTATTTAGCTTTAGTGCTTTCCATGCTCTTATAGCCATTATGGCCACTCGTATACCAAGTAAAGATCCTGGACCTTCACAATAGGCAAAATGAGTAATGTCTTTGAATTCCATCTTGCCCATTTTTAAGCACTTTTCAATCCCTTCAAATAAAGATTCTAAGGCTTGCTTTTCAGATTTATAATAGCCAATCCATTTATTTTCATGTAAAATTCCAACTTGCACAATCGGTGAACATGCATCTAGAAATAATATCTTATCAAAATTCTTCATTTATCTATCTTTATTGCAATCTCTTTGATCGGTATATTGTTTTTATTATTTAAACTTTTTCTAAATTGATATTTATTAATCACTTTTAATGAAACCTTATCTTTAAGAACTATTTTAGTATTTTTTTTAATTTCTATTTTTTTGAGTTGAAGAATTTTTTTGGGATACTTTTTAAATTGTTCGGTTTTGTTATTAAAATCAATTCCTCGAACCTCAGCCAAAATCGGGACTTGAGATATCATAAAAAATATAAAGAATGTTATTACTCTTAATAAGGTCATGGTCTATGTTATGTATTTAAAATGTCTAAAGCTCAACCTTTTTTACAGTCATGAATAATGTTGCCCGATATTTGGAACTTAGAGCAGATTCCTGTCCACATGCCTCTGCAATTATTGTTCCTCAGCATAATATAATTAAAACCTTTGAGCAACTCCATCAAGAATCAAATGCAGTGGCGCATGAGCTTTCAAAACGAGGGATTAATCAGGGTACTCGGAGTCTTTTGATGCTTAGACCCAGTGTAGAACTAATAACAATTGTTTTTGCACTTTTTAAAATTGGGGCCATACCGATTATTATTGATCCAGGCATGGGAATCAAAAATTTTCTTAACTGTATTAAAGTATCTTCTCCAGAAGCCCTCATAACGACGCCTTCAATCCAATTATTGAGTCGCATTTTCTTTCCTTATTTTCTTCAAATTAAACATCGAATTGTTATAAACAATCATTTTCTTGAGGCGCTCATTCCACAATCTCATTTTCCTTTACCAACTGACTTATCTTTTGCACCTGCTGCGATACTTTTTACTTCTGGTTCCACAGGGGCGCCTAAAGGGGTTTGCTATACTCATGAGATATTTAATGCACAGCTTGCTTCAATTCGGGATAATTTTGATATCAAGCCAGGAGAAGTAGATCTACCTATGCTACCCATTTTTGCATTGTTTAATCCGGCGTTAGAAATGGCTACCCTTATTCCAGAAATGAACCCAAGCCGTCCAGCTACTGTTGATCCTCAAAAAATTATACAGTCTATTCTCACTTATCAAGTAACTAATAGTTTTGGATCCCCAGTTCTGTGGCATAAAATTGCTGATTATTGTGAAGCTTGCAAGATCACACTTCCCTCAATAAAACGTATTTTTATGGCAGGGTGTTCTGTATCGATTGATTTAGTGCGACGTTATCAAAAAATCATTCCCAATGGAATTGTCCATACACCCTATGGAGCTACGGAGGCTCTTCCGATTACTTCAATTTCTACTAAAGAAATTTTAAATCAATATTATCCTAGCAGAGGTACCTGCGTGGGATATCCATTGCCTGGCAATAAGATTAAAGTTATTAAGATTAGAGATAATGCGATTAATCAATTTGATGCTTCTTTAGAGCTTAAAACTAATGAGATTGGGGAAATTATAGTTCAAGGACCTGTGGTTACTCGAGAATATCTACATTTGCCAGAAGCTACGCATAAAAGTAAGATCTACGAGGGTTCAAATGTGTGGCATCGCATGGGAGATTTAGGCTTTATGGATGAGCACGGTCTACTTTGGTTTTGTGGGCGCAAGATAGAACGTGTTGAAACTGAGTCTATGACTTTTTTTACGGATTGTTGTGAAAATGTAATTAATCAGCATCCCTTAGTCTATCGATCTGCTTTGATTAATGTTAAGGATGCTCCAGCTATGGTTATTGAACCTTATCAAGATGCATGGCCCAGATCTCAAAAGGCTAAACGGTCTTTATTAGATCAAATTAAAGAATTAGCGCAAGGACATCCGGTTACTCGAAAGATAAATCGGTTTTTCTTGTACAAAAAATTTCCAGTCGATGTTCGGCATAATGCGAAAATACATCGATTAACTTTAGCTAAATATTTTTCAAAATGAGAATACTCGTTACAGGTGGAGGGGGGTTTTTAGGTCGATATATTGTCAAAAGTCTACTGGAAAGAGGTTATCATATACGGATTTTGGGCCGTCAGCGACAGCCCGATCTTGAAGCCCTTGGTGTGCATGTTATGCAAGGAGATATTGCAAATCCGGTAAGTGTTAATAATGCTGCTTTTGATAGGGATGCGGTTTTTCACGTCGCTGCGAAAGCGGGTATTTGGGGTGAGTGGGATAGCTATTTTTCTCCTAATGTTATTGGGACACGTAATGTTATTAAAGCTTGCCAGACTCATAAAATTAAATACCTCATTCATACCAGTTCTCCGAGTGTAGTATTTAATGGCGATCATCTTCGTAATGTGGATGAATCAGCACCCTACGGGCGAAATTGGCACTGCCATTATGCACATACAAAAGCTATTGCAGAACAAGAAGTACTTGCTGCAAACAATTCTTCGACGCTTCTTACTATTGCTTTAAGACCTCATTTGATTTGGGGTATTGGCGATCAACATTTAATTCCCCGCATCCTAGAGCGTGCAAAGGCTGGTAAGCTTCGAATCATTGGTGATGGAAGAAATAAAGTAGATATCATTTATGTTAGCAATGCCGCTCATGCCCATCTTTTGGCCTTCGATGCTTTGCAAAAAGAAGTAGGTTGTGGTAAGGCGTATTTTATTTCTCAAGACGAACCTGTTGAGCTTTTTCCTTGGATCAATAATTTGATTCAATCATTGGGTATTGAACCTGTGAAAAAAAGTATTTCATTTAAAATGGCATATAAAATGGGATCTTTTCTGGAAAAAATGCATAAAGTCTTTTTACCCAAGAAAGAACCTTTAATAACACGCTTCCTGGCAACTGAACTCGCTAAAGATCACTTTTTTAATATTTCTAATGCAAAAAAAGATCTTGGTTATTCTCCGCTTATTGGTACTGAAGAAGGATTAAAGCTATTGATACCCACACTCAAAACTTCAAGTTAACAATCCCTGTCGGAATAAGCTTATATCGAACTGAGGTTATGACATATAAATTTCTATGTATTTTTCTACCTCCGCCTCAATCTCAGCTTTCAAGGCAGATATCCTTCAACGCCTCGTTCATTCATGAGTTCTTCAATATCTCGATAGCTCAAGCTATAACGGCAATACCAGTAAACGGCCTGCATGATGATATGTTTGTTAAATTGATAGCCTTTGAATGGATTAGAGGATGTCTTCGCCACATTTTATGACAGCAAATTTCATAGTTGAAAATCACAAAATCTCACAAATGCGACAGAACCGTTTATCATGGCATCTATTAAGATGCCTATTTTTTTAATTGCAAGGTTTTCTTAACTTGTTGATAAGGAGGGCATAAGGGTTTTGCTTATCCCGAACTCAGGTGATTTAGTTCTTGTGGATTAATGAATACTTCTATTAACAAATTTGTTTAATAAAATCTCATTGCATTCGGAATCTGAATGATAATTTTGCGGTATTTATTAAAAATTACAGTAAATTTGTAATTTTTTTAGCATTTGAGAAGTTCGGGACAAATTGCAGATTAAAGTTGATTTTTGGCGATTCTACTAAAATGTATTTTTTTGTTGGGTCATTTATGCTTTGAGAAATTGGTACCAATAAACCTATTTTCACAAGTCTATTTAACTTAGTACGTACAGACCTTGGTGTTAATTCGAGTTTGTCTGCTAAATCTTTAGTTGAAAGACCATCGGTTCCTTTAAAAAGAATTAATAATTCTCTGTCGACTAGGGTCACATCTGTTTTTGTCTTTTCTTCTGTCGTGAACAATGTCAAACGAATAGATGGACCCCCTTTTTCTTCAATAATAGGATTTGGAAATCCATAGGATTCACAGGATTCTCTTATTTTCATAAAACCAGTGCCCCATTGCTCTATTAAACCTAATTCTTTAAAAATGCGCGCCAATACACGATTCCTAATTTTTGATGTTCCATCATAAATATCTTCTGCTGTAATTCCATTAATGAATAATCCAGGGTTTGAAATTTCAATTCGATTATCGAATATAGCAATCTTAAGCGTAATACCTTGCAAAGAATAATCTGCATGAATTACTGCATTAATTACGCCTTCTCTGATCGCTTCTATCGGAATGTTCCAACGATCCTCCCTCCGTATATATTCAATCTTTCCTTCTAAGAATGCATGTTTTTTTACAAAACTGCTCGATCTATGGCAAAAGGTAGGTGCTCATATATATCTAGTTGATCTGTAAGATCTTTTTTTTCATCTCCACGAAACCTAGCACATTGAATCCATGCATCAGGGAATATTTGTTCGCGATTTTTCCCAAATAAAAGTATCCCTCCCACGGTTGGGACAAGTTTTTTTTGATACCAATCGATAATTTTAAGATTAGTGAGATCTTTTTTGTGCAGTTTTCGTTTTTTAGAAAAAAGCATTTCGATTGCTTCAAAATCAATATCATCTATACTACAATTTGGCTTGGTCATTTCATCAAATGCTTGCCTATCGGCAATGCGCTTGAGTTCTTCAATCATTGTTTGATCTGCTTGACGATTACTAGATCCTAAGCGGACATAAATTCCATTTTTTTCACCCTGTTTTTTGAGATAATGTGGAACGTTGGGACTAGAATAAACCTCAATTCTAATTAAACTTTTATTGCGCCAATTGACAATTTCGATGTTTGGAAGTAGTTTAGGATGTATATTGTCTGCAATTAGACTTGTTAATCGTTCTTCTTCAAAAGGTTTTTCTATGCCTTTAATATGCTTTTCCTTATCAGCAATACCCACCAGGATAGTTCCTCCTGAGGTATTTGCAAAAGCAACTATTGTTTTAAGAACATTTTGTGGGATGAAAGGTCTTGCTTAAATTCCAATGTCTTTCCTTCTGCTTTTCCAATGAACTCTTCAATTTTCATACTAGGAAGTTCTAGTAATGTCAAACACTTCCTAGTAAAATACTATTAGCTGTCGGAGACCTCTGCATAACTTTCTTAATTCTCATCCTAAGCCTAGCTAGAATATTTTTTTAGAGCATTCTGCCAAAAATCTATGCGTCTGCTCATATTTTTTTCTATTTTTTTCTTTATTTTCATCCTTATTTCATCTCTTTTTAGGCCTTTCGACATAATATTCCCTGCCTTATGTAAATTGTAACAAAAAGCAGCTTTTAATGTCATTTGCCCTTCCACCCGCCATCGTTCTCGATAACTCGCTCGTCCTATTTTAAACTGTCTTTTTAATGTTCCAAATGTCCTTTCTACTACAAATCTTTTCATTGATATCAATCGGTTTTTTAACTTTTGCCATCCCGTCAATTCTTTTCCTCGATAGGCCTTTTCCATGATTCCATCTCGATACCCCATTCGCTTTAATCCTTTTCGGTTCTCTTTCGATGCAAATCCTTTATCCGCATACACTCTTTTAGCTTTACTTCCTTCAGCCATTTTCTCTAACATTTTTATTTCCGATTCGTTGGCTGGTCTGACCTCAACTGTTTCTATATATCCATCTCCCTCATCTGTTCGTACGTATCCTCGATATCCAAAATAACTTTTTTTCCCTTTCTTTAACCACCTCGCATCTCGATCTGCTGATTCTTGTACTTCTAACTCTTTTTTCTCCTCTTCTTCTTGTTCTTCTTCCAAGACTTTTTCCTCTTCTATTTCTATTATTCGATTTGCTCTCGATGCTGATGCTATGATTGTCGCATCTATTATTGCTCCCATGCATTTTTTTATCTTAAGACCTAATTTCTCTAATTGATTATTTAATTCTTCCAATGCCTTTTTATCTACCCCATTAGCCATTATTCGATTTCGGAATCGACATAATGTCGTCTCATCTGGCAAATCTTCTCCTAGTTCAAATCCTGTAAAGAGCATAAAATCAAGTCTTACTCTTAAACTTTCTTCTAATTCTGGATCACTTAGGCTGTACCATTGACCCAGTATTATCGCTTTGAACATTTTTATCACATCGTAAGGTCTTTTTCCTCCTTTATCTTCTATTTCTTTCTTATAAAATCCCTTGAAATATTTCTCAAATCTTTGCCAATTTATCGTTTGACCGATTTTTATTAATTTATTTTCTCCAAGTCGTTCTTGCGCACCTAATACAAATAAGCTCATTGTGATATCTTATGTGTAATTTTTGAAAAATCAAGAAGGTTGTGCAGAGGTCTCTGTCGTGTTGGTCGGAGCTCTAATCTTTTCGCTAAGGCCTTTTATCCAAAAAACCAGCAATTTAAAATGGAGTATAATTTTTGATCACTTAATTAAGTGCCTCGTATTAAACTACTTACAATATGTGTTATGACTAGTTTTTAGAATAAGCCATTAATAATCAGTAGCTTACGAATTTTATTTCGTTTGATCTCTTTCTTTTCTGCTTTCCATTCCCATGTATTTGACATGTTTTAATATGTGTTCTTCAAATGCTTTATCTTCTGGCATCGCTCTGACACAAGCTTCCACTATCGATCCATCTACGAAAAACTCCGGATGCTCCACAGCTATCTTTTTGATTAATTCGAAATGGTCTTGTGTAAACGCCATTACAGTCTTATAAGGCTTGTTTTCAGATTTCATAATCCCCAAATTCATCGATTTAAAACACAACATTTGTGCACTTTCAATATTGTTTTCGTCATTACCCAATTCTCTTAATTGACGCTTTAGATAATTCTTGTCTACATATCCTTTGACACCCCATTCCTTCAAAATGCGACCCGGCGCACTCCATCCATTATCATTAACTGCTTTAACAACCTTATTTAAAACATTTTTTTGAATTTTTTTCTTTAAGATTAATAAATCCTTGTTAATCCCTTTTCTTAAACTAATAATTTGCCTACATTCAGATCCAATTTGGTTGCCACTGAAAAAGTTTGGATCTATTGATTCTATATCAGCCTTTATTTCCTTTGTTTTTGGATGATCTGCACCTGATTTTTTGAACAATATACTATAAGCTTGTTTCATATATTCGATTGCTTTGTTTTGGTCATCGAATTTTTTATAAGTTTTTCCTATATTATACAATATATGTCCTATATGTGGATGATTACTTTCAAATATTTTTTGAAATATTATCAGAGACCTTTCTTCATAATCTAATGCTTTATAGATATTATCTAATCCATCCAATGCTTCATATGTCTTTCCGATGTTGTTCAATAAAATTCCAACTTCCACATCAAAATGATTACCTGAAAATAGTTCCTCAGTCATCTTTAATGAATTTTCGAAATAACTTAATCCTTTTTTAAGATTCTCATTTCCCCCTAATTTTTGATAGCATAAACCAACATTATTGAGTGAGACTACTACACTTGGATGTTTCTCAGGAAATAGCGCCTGACGCATCTTTAGTGCACTCTCCATATAGAATAATGCCTCTTTTAGGTTTTTTTGATCTCCTTTCTTTTGACATCCTAATTCATAATATGCAACTCCTAAGCTATTTAATGACAGAGCAACATCAGGATGATTGCCAGGCAATAAGGCCTTTCTCATTTCTAAACCTTCTTTAAAATACTTAAATGCTTGATCATAATTCTCAGCCCCTCCTAATTCACAATAAGTAAGCCCGATATTATTTAATACAATAGCTATTTTAGTATGATTACCAATAAATAAATTACGTCTCATAGCCAAAGAACTCTCATAATAACTCAACGCTTTACTAAGATTTGATGCACCGCCTAATTTTTGATAACATAATCCTATGTTATTTAGTGTCGTTGCTTTATCAAGATGATCATTAGAAAATAGGGTTTCTCTAATTTCTAAGGACTCATTTAAATATACTAAAGCCTCATTAAGATTTTTTGTACCTCCTAATTTCAAATAAGCATGGCCTATATCATTACGAGTTTTTGCCAAATCAATTAAACTTTTTTGATCAATTATTTTTTGTTCATCCAATAGATTTTGCCAATAAACTATTGCTTTACTGTAATCAAAAATTAAGTAAAAATAATAACTGCCCAGCTTTGATAACAAATCTGTAAGAGCCTCACAATGTATTTTTTCGGCTTGTCCTTCTTTGATCAACATCTCTGCATGATTAACTAGTGCAAATACTTTTTCGGTATTCTTATCATTTTCATCAAAAGTTGGTAATAAACCGTTCAATTTATCAACCAATTTTTCTATTATTTTAGATGCTTGAGTACTATCTTCTGCAATCAAAGCTTTTCTAGTTTCTTCCTGTATTATTCTATGGCTAATTTTTAATACAATTTCATCCCCTTGGGTTACTACATCAACCAAAGATAGTGGCCGCAATTGATTAATGATTTCCTCCATCTCATTAGTTGTCTTTTTCATTAGTGTTTGAATTGATTTTGCCGGAACTCCTTCCGGATCGAGATATGCCAAATACTTAAGTGCCATCCAACTCTCAGATGACTGCGTTTTCAAATTCCCAAATAACATCTCAATTTCTGGGTAAATTTCTTCATCTTGATTACATCCTGCTTTAATAGCTTCATAATTGTTAACATAATCTTGTACACTTTTCATATTATGTTTTTGAAAATAACCCACTGTTTTTGATAACCGGAATGGCGACTTACCCACGACTTCTACTAATTTTTTTGCATCATCTTCATTTTTTCCGAGTGCGCTTCTTAAATAAATGATTGCTTCTTGTTTTTTAAAGCCTTTTATCTCAATTGGTTCCACATCGTCTAACAACTTAGAATTCTTTGAAGTAATAATTATTTTTAAGTTATTCGGAAGGTTTTTTAAATATTGCTTTATTTTCTCTTTATCTTCAACATTGTCAAAAATAAGAAATACTTGATCCTTTGTCATTCGCTCCAATCGTCCATATACTAAATCTCTAATTTCCCCACAAGACAAACCCTCAGTTGGGATCTTCAAAGCCTTGGCTAATTTGAAAAATTCTCCGTCTATTTGCCTCCCTTTAATCCATCTGACCTGCAAGTTTTCTTGTTTTTTACTTATTCCATAATTCTGAGCTAAAGTACTTTTCCCCATACCACTTGCTCCAC
>Ga0206799_1057_pt1 | contig 25061 bp, 22 predicted proteins | sample Alteio_BWOrgCont_67_FD_152900 | JGI IMG/M metagenome (GOLD analysis project Ga0206799, IMG submission 152900) | Enriched cells from forest soil in Barre Woods Harvard Forest LTER site, Petersham, Massachusetts, United States -... | ecosystem: Environmental > Terrestrial > Soil > Temperate forest >...
CTGACGGAGGCAAGCATTGGAGGATAGACAAAATTAAACTCTTCTTTGTGGTGCCCACCCTTGATTTTTTCTTTGATCTTCACGTTAAAAGGTTTTTTCTGATAGCCGTAATCGACACTCACGCCAGAGGAGGAGGTGAAGTGGTGGGTGCCTTCCATTGGGGAGCCTGAAATGCGCAAGGAGGCGTACAGATAGCGCTCTTGGGGGTCCAGACTTTCAATACAGCTCAGTTGAAACCTTTCATTATAGCGGTACCTGAGGACCTTCCCGTTAGGGAGAATTTCTTTTTGAAGCAAAAACAGATAAGAGCTGTTAGTTGCGATTCCATTTTTGTCATAATAGCGAATGGTTCCGTCACTAGCATGGACTACGATCTTGTTTCCACTCTCTTCACAAGAGATGCGCGTATTGCGTGGATCGTATGTTCCATTAGGTTCATCTCCTATGCTATTGCTGATTGCATAAGGAGGAAAGGCCAGGGATGTCTTAGATCCAGATATTCGAAAATCTAAAGTTGCTCCACTGGGTTCGCTTAAGCGCACTTCCATGAGGTTTGGATCAAATTGGAGTTTCACATGAGGAAAAATTTGCCAACCTTTATAATTTTGAGCAAGGTAGTAATAGAGATATTTCTTGTAGTATTCTTCCTGATTTTGTTTGTGTTTGTTAAAAGAATAAGGGATGTACGGCGGAATATAGACGCGTGTCAGGGAGATGTTTTGAGCCCCCTTAGCAATAAGATCTGTTTGCCTCAGGGCGGGATGTCCGCCCATTGGGCTGATTAAGCCGCCAATGAGATAACTTGGTTCACTTGTGAGAGCGGCTAATTGATCTGGGGTCGATAAAATTAATTCTTCTTGCGGCTCTTTCTCTTCTGCGAAACTAGAAATTGCTAGAAGGCAGCAAAATATTGCGACAAAACAGCTAGACATGCACCCAATTTAGACGAAACTCGCTTATCCAGAAAGATTATTTTTCTAATTTTTAAATGGACAAGTTGATAGAAGATCCGATACTCTCAAGGATTTCTAGAGGATACTATGAACGATGAAGTCAAGCGGATCGGGGAGTTGCTGAGGGCAAAACGAATTGAGCAGAATCTATCGCTTAAAGAGGTGGAAAGTGCAACCTCCATTCGATCAAATTATCTCGATTCGATTGAAGAAGGGAAGGTCGATGAGTGCATTGCTTCCATTTACGCGGTTGGCTTTATCAAACAGTACGCCACATTTTTAGACCTCGATGTGGAGCGCATTATTAGAGAGAACCCGAGCGCCTTTAAAGTGACAGCAAAGAAGCTTGAGTTTGATTACGGGATCGGCACGCTTGAATACCGCGGGAGTCTCGGAGGGGGAGTCAAGTGGCTGCCCAATTTCATCTGGACGCTGGGGGCTGTGGCGCTTCTTATTGTCGGCTGGTATGTTGCTAAATTTTTGGGAGTAGTGTAATTGGTAAATCATCTTCAGGATGAAACCTCACCATACTTGCAGCAGCATGCGAGTAATCCTGTAGACTGGTATCCTTGGGGAGAGGAGGCGTTTGCTCTTGCCAGAGCGCGCAATGCCCCCATTTTTCTCTCGATAGGTTACGCCACATGCCATTTTTGCCATGTGATGCGAGAGGAGTCTTTTTCTGATTCGATGATCGCTGCCGGGATGAATGAGCTCTTTGTCAATATCAAGGTCGACCGCGAAGATCTTCCAGAGATAGACCGTCTCTATATGGAGCTTGCTCAGGGGCTGATGTCAACGCAGGGAGGATGGCCCCTCAATATGGTGCTTACCCCCGACTTAAAACCCTTTTTTGCAACGACCTATCTTCCTCCAAGGACAGATCGCGGGCTGATCGGCATGCAGCAATTTATTACTCAGATAGGAGAATTGTGGAACAGCCCAGAGCGGGAGCTTCTCATCCAGCAAGCAGACCATCTGGTCGAAATTTTTTCTGAGATGTCACAAGAGCGAGGGGACGAACTTCCCGAGCCGAGCCTGATTGAAGAGAGTGTGGAGCTGCTTTTTGAGCTAGCTGATCCTGTTTCTGGAGGATTGAAGACAGAGCCAAAATTTCCGCTTGCCTATCATCTTAATTTCCTCCTTGAGTTTGCAAGTCTAAAGGGGGATCCAAGAGCTCTTTTCTATGTGGAGCTCACGCTAAAAATGATGCAGCGCGGTGGTATCTATGATCAGATCGGGGGCGGTTTTTCTAGGTATAGCGTTGATAGCGGCTGGAAGATTCCTCACTTTGAAAAGATGCTCTATGACAACGCTCTAATGGCGTCTGCTTATCTTGCTGCTTGGCACTGGACGAGAAATGCGTTATATCGACGTATTGTTGAGGAGAGCTTGAACTACTTGCTCCGTGAGATGCGCCATGAGGAGGGAGGTTTCTACTCTGCGGAGGATGCTGATAGCGAAGGAAAGGAAGGCTTTTTCTACACTTGGACACCTCAGGAGATTCATGCACAGCTGCCCGCCTCGGATGCTGATCTATTTTGTCAATTTTATGATGTAACTTTAGAAGGTAACTTTGAGGGACGTTCGATTTTGCACAAAAAGATGGATGTAGATCAGTTTGCAGACGAGAATGGGATCGAAGTGGAGGAGCTCGAGGAGATTTTAGAGAGGTCAAAAGAGCTGTTGCTAACTTCTCGCAATAGACGGGTGCATCCCTTTAAAGATGAAAAGCTTCTCACCTCTTGGAATGCTTTGATGATCGATACGTTGATTCTCTCAGCTGTCACTTTGAAAGAGGAGAGTTATAAAAAAGAGGCTCTATCTGCTCTTGCTTTCATCAAGACCCACCTCTGGAAGGAGGGGCGGCTTATGCATCGCTACTGTTTGGAGGAGACTAAATTTGAAGCCAACTTGGATGACTACGCCTTTTTGATTCGGGCTCTTTTGACCCTTTTTGAATGCGATTGTGGTGCAGAGCACCTTGTATGGGCCGTCGAACTTGCCCAAATTTTAGAGATGCGCTTTAAAGCTCCTCGCGGCGCTTTTTATGCAAGTCTTGAGGAAGAGAGTCTTTTTTGCCGCAGAACCAGTTTTTACGACGGGGCTGAGCCGTGTGGCAATGCTGTTCATGCAGAAAACTTGCTACGCCTCTACCAGCTGACAACAAATCGTCACTATCTCTATCAAGCGGAAGAGATCTTTAAAGCTGCTGAATTGACAATGCAGGAGATGCCGATGACGACGCTTTATCTGATGCGGGCCTTGCAGCGCTATTATAATAAAAAGGCTCCTTTGCTTGTTGTTGTCTTAGATGAGTCTGAAAGTTTAAAAAAAGAGATTGAAGAGCTCCTCTACTTCCAGTTCTCTCCCCATCGGGCTCTGATCTGGATGAGAGAAAAAAATTCGCTTTTAATGCAACAGCTTCCATTTTTGAAAGATAAGAGGCTCTGTGACGGCCAGACGACTCTGTACGTCTGTTACGGGGATCACTGTGCAGCTCCCCTTGTCGGAAGAGAGCAGATTCGAGAACAGCTACAAAATCTAGGATAAAGGCGTTTCAAGTATTGACATGCTGATCATTTTTTATGTCGAATCTTCTCAAAAATGGGTTCTTTAAGCTTGCGATAGAGATCCCCATTTTGATTTGCGATAGCAGCGGCTTTTTCCTTAAGGGAAGCGTACTCCAAGGCCTCTTCTGAATGAGCTCTGAGATAATCTCGGAAATGGATCAGATCCTTCCAGTCGTGACTCTCTGGGTAGGTGAGGTGAATGTGATAGCGTCGCTCTCCTTCTTCAGGATCAGGTAGATAGATGATGAAATAGAGCCGATCTTGCGTGCTATAAGCTTGCCTAAACTCGTATCCGAGTTGTTGTAGCGCGGTGCAGATATGCTGCATCTTATCTTGTTGGACTCCAATTGCAATATCGATAATTCCCTTGCCACCTAAACCTGGAATCGCAGTGCTACCCACATGTTCGATGAGGAGAGCCTCCTTCAGGTGGTGTGCAATGCGCTCTTTTTCTTTTTCAAAGAGCCTGGAAAACAAGGGACTATAATGCTGCGACTGTTTCCTGTTCTAGAAGATCAGCTAGTTCTAAAGCTTGTTGAGGGATCCTGTTTATTTGTACAGAAGTGGTCATTCGCCTTGTCTCCTAAAGAAATGATTTGTAATTGTTTTTTTTGCATTAGACGGTTTACTATCTTCGGTAAATATTTATAGATAAAGAAAAATAGAGGTGTTTCATGGCAGCAGGAGTAATAGGAGCGAGAGCTCAGGAACTCTGGCTTGTTCCTTTGGATCAAATTGATGATGAAGCAGTTTTAGCACAAATGGTAGAAGAGTTTTGTGATATTTTTTCTCGACATGTCGATTGTGTTGATGAGCTTTCCAACAAGTTGTTTGCTTGGCAAGAGAGTTTGGCTCCGCTACTACCAGAAATTAAAAAAGATCGAGTGGCATTGCAAATGCATTTGAATTGCTTAAGAGATTTGTTGTTAAATCCATTGGATCTTTCGCCTTTAAAAGAACCCGTGCTCGCATCGGGTCGTGTGTGGGAGAAGTGGATGCTGCAAGACTATACCGTTGCATTTCTTGAGTGCTTTGGTGATCCAAATGTAGAGCTCTTATCTCCCTATGACGGAGCTCCCCTGATTCCCCAGGGAGAGCATCACTTTGCTCAAGAACTGTACCAATGGCTTGCCACAACGGCAATAATTATCGTGGAAGAGGCTGCCCTCACTCCAGTTCTCTCTCTTCCCGCTTATCTAAATCGTGAAAGATTCCAGAGAGAGCTCCCATATTCAAGACTGCAGACCTATGAGAGGTTTGCTCAGGCAGTGCTACGTCAAGAAAGAGAGAAGAGAGACTCCGTTGAGGATGCAAAATGGGAGAGACTAGTGCAGCGGCTTGAAGGAGAAAATGCCCTCCGCCAACAAGCTCTTCAAGAACATTATATCGAACACGAGGTCGAATTAAGAACTGCTGTTGAGAGAATTGAAATTGATAATAATGCAAGGGTGGACCTCTTGCAGGAACAGGTCGAGCATCAGCGCGCACGTGCCCAACAAGCGCTCGAAGAGAAACGCGCGGCCCAAGAGCGCGTTGCTGCTGCGCTGAATGAAGCTGCAGCTCGACAGCAGACCATCAACGCATTGCGCAATCAAGTGGCGAGTTTGCAGGGGCGTGTGGATGGTGGTCAGAAAAAAAGAAATCGCTGTGTTATTTCATAAGTTTTGTAACCTATAAAGAGGAGAGCCCCCTATGGCAGCAGCTAGTTTATCTTTAGTTCCAAGATCACAAGAGCGTTCTGTAGCGCCTCTTGCTCAGCGCTCCCTCTTCCCAGGGCCTCTTGTCCTACGCGACCCACAAAATGCAGCGGCTGTCCAGGCGCTCTCTCAACGTGAGTCTGAGGGCCAAGCTGCCCAAAACCATGCGCTTGTAGCGCGTGTTGGGACACTCAAAAACATTGTGTTGGCGCAGCAGCAGGAAAACACACTGATCCAAGCTGAGTCTTTGGGGCTACTATCTCGTGAGCGTGAATTAAGGCTCTGTTTTGTGCACGGAATAAAAGCTAAAATGGCAACATTTGCCGAGCTTGTGAACTTGATAGAGCAGAGGACGGATCAGGTAATGCATGGCCCCCGTGATCTTCCACTTCCAACAGCTTCAGCCGGTCCGGCCGAAGAAGATCCCATGGAATGTTTTAAAAGACGCGCTATCATACGTGAGGTTGAAGCTCCTTATCTTGAAACAATAAAAACCTTGACACAGGGAATGATAGAGTTGAGAGAAAATACTGAGCAATTGGTAGAGCCCATGTTTGCTGAAATTGCTCATTTAGAACAGCGGTGTGGCGATCTCGATCGGGAGTGTAATGATCTCGATCATCTTGTGGAGTCCAATCTTGCTGAGATTGCTCATTTGAAAAAGGAATGTAGTGATCTCAACCAGTTTCTTGTGTTAGAAAAAGAGACTTCTAAAGTCAGGGAAGCAGTTGCACAAACAAAACTTGCAAGGATCCAAGACGAGCTTGCGCATGAAAGACGCTGTTCTGCTCTCAAAGAGCAGTTTGCAGAAGAAAAATTAATACAGGTTAAAAAAGATCAGGAGATAGTCAATGCTCTACTGCAAGAGAAGATAGTATCGCAGAGTCAAATTATAAAAAACCTCTCTTCTCAGGTAGTTGAAGTAACGGCTCAGCGCAATCAAATTGCGAGGGAGCAAGCAGCTCCTGAAGCTGCCAGAAAAGAATCTGCTCTTCAGAGAGAATCTTCTCCTACCAAAGAGAGTAGCTGTGTCATTTCATAAATCTTGTAACCCATAAAGAGGAGAATCGTATGGCAGCAGCTAGTTTATCCCTAGTCTCAAGACCCCAAGAGCGTTCTGTAGCGCCTCTTGCTCAGCGCTCCCTTTTTCCAGGACCTCTCGTCCTATGGGACCCACAAAATGCAGCGGCTGTTCAGGCGCTCTCTCAACGTGAGTCTGAGCATCAAGCTGCCCAAAACCATGCGCTTGTAGCGCGCGTTGAGACATTCAAAAGCATTGTGCTGGCACAGCAGCAAGAAAATGCACTGTTGAAAGCAGAGTCTTTGGGATCACGATCCAGGGAGTCAGAATCAAGACTCTGTTTTGAGCACAGAATAAAGGCTAAAACAGCAACATATGCCGAGATATTGCATGTAATAGATCAGAAGCTAGCTCAGGCTTTTACAATGAGTCCAGAGGTGGCAGCATCTAATCAAAGAGGACTACTCCAACCGCTGTATGAATTACACCTGGAGATATTGCGTAACCCCGTACTTCCAGTACCTTCAGCTGATTCGGCCGGAGAAGATCCCATAGAATCTTTGAAAAGACGCGATATAAAGCGCGAGGTTGAAGCTTTTTATATTGAAAAAATAAAAGCTATAACGCAAGGAATCATAGAGACAAGAGAAGCAACGCAGCAATTGGTAGAACCGATGCTTGCTAAGATCACGCATTTAGAACAGCAGTGCAGCGATCTCGATCATCTTGTGCAATCTAAGCTTACTGAGATCGCTCGTTTAAAAAAGGGATGTAGTGACCTCAATCGTCTTCTTGTGTTAGAAAAAGAGACTTCTAAACTCAAGGAAGCGGTTGCACAAGAAAGATTTGCAAGGACCCAAGAAGAATTTGCGCATGAAAGACGCTGCTTTGCTCTCAAAGAGCAGTTTGCAGAAGACAAATTAACACAGCTTGGAAAACATCAAGAAGAGGTTTCTCAAATCGGGGAAGCAGTTGCACAAACAAGACTTGCAAAGATCAAAGAAGAATGTGCGCGTGAAAGGCGCTGTTTTGCTCTCAGAGAGCAGCTTGCAGAAGAAAAATTAATACATCAAGAGCAGGTCAACGCCCAACAGCAAGAGACGATCCTATCGCAGAGTCAAATGATACAAGACCTCTCTTCTCAGATAGCTGAAAGAATGGAGCCAGTAGATCATAAAGCTACGAAACAAGAATCTGCTTTTGAGAGACACTCCCCTCCTCATCAAGAGGGTAACTGTATCATTTCTTAAATTATCGAAGAGGTGTCCTTATGGCAGCAGTTAACCAGTCCCTAGTTCCAAGATCACAAGAGCTTCCTGTACAGCGCTCCCTTTTTCCAGGGCCTCTCATCCTACGGGACCCACAGAATGCAGCAGCGGTACAGGCGCTCTCTCAGCGCGAATATGAGGCTCAAGTTGTGCAAAGAAATGCGCTTGTAGCGCGCGTCGAGATATTCAAAAATGCAGTATTGGCACTGCAGCAGCAAAACGCTCTACTTGAGGCCAAGTGTCTGGGGTTGGAATCTGAAGTGCGTGAGCTGAGACTCTGTTTTGAGGCGCGGGAGCGAGCGGCTGTAGCTTTTACAGAGACCAAGTATGAAAAATTACTCAAAAAAGTAATTGAGCTTGTGCAACTTATCGATACAGTTATTGTGCCAGCAGCTCCAGGAAGAACCCTTAACTACCAAGAGCATATGGCAGTGGCAATTGCACAAAAGCATTTAGTTGCACAAAAACTATCTAAGTTAAAAGAGCAGGCACATCGTCTGGTTGCAGAAGAAGGGGCAGCTCAGGAGGTTGCAATAGTTAACTCTGAAGAGACGGAGCTCCTCAATCTTTTTTTACTAAAAAATCTTCAGGAGCCCCCTTTCAACTGCGGTGCCGGTGATTGGCGTAAAGGCTATTATTTTTTAAGTGTTGCACTCAACACTCAGGTATTTCCAAAAGGAACCAAACAATTAATTACCGAGGAGGCACCCCCATGGCTGCAGCATCTAGTGGCGCCGTAAGATTACGAGAGAGACAAGTGCCGTTCGAGCGCGAGAGACAAGTGTCTCCTGTGCGCAGGGAGCGGATCGATTATAGAGAACCTAGAGTAGAGATTTGGACGAAAGTTGAGGCTGTTTTTCAGAAGCTCAGCTCTAGTTTGCCGCGAGCCGAGGCTCCTTTTCTTGAAGAGTGGAGAGAGCTCTACTTTTCTGAGCCATTTTTTGTCTTCGGTCTGGTCGTACCACTGAAACAGAGAAAGGCGCAGTTTGTCGCCATTTTAACTCTGCTGGAAAAGAGTAGCAGCTACAAAGAGCCGCCTTTTAAGGAGATTGGCAAAGAGCTCACTAAGCTTATGGACTCTGTTTGGCCAGAGGGTGCGGAATCGGAATGCTTTAATTTTAGGGCAGATTTTGACACGGAAACTGCCGTTGCGGACTCTTTAGAAGCGGAGTCTATCGAAGAGTTGCGCTCTCTACAAGACCAGATCAATGCAATTCGACTGGAGTGTCTTGAAATTTTTGCAGCCGGAGAAGAGAGAGAAGATGCCGTGATTGCACAGCTCGATCAGCTCGAAGCTGAGGTGATAGCTGGGCAGGAGCAGAAGGGAACCGCCATTAAAGCTGCAAAAGATTCTCTTAAAGCCTTTGAAGAGAGGCTAGATGGACTTGTTCAGGAATTAGAATCGATTGTGAAGAGGATTAAAGTATGATGGCAGAACGTAACGCTTATATCTTGGCACGACTAGCAGAAGAACATGTGGAAGGGCCATTAGAGCGGCGTATGAACGCAATGGCAGGAAGGCTACAGCACATTGATGCGGTTGTTGCAGTTCGTATGCGAGCAGCAGCTGACAACCTTGTAGAGGCAGAGCAATTTTTACAGCAGACGGCAGAGCGTCTTGATGCAGCGCGAGAAGAGGTAGGAGCGCTTCGGGTAGAAAACCAGAGCCTCGAAGGAAAGCTACTTCTTTCAAAGCAAGCTCTTACGGCACTTCTTATTGCTAAAAAACGTCTAGAACAGCAGTCACAGGAGCTGCGCTCTTCTCTTGCGAAAAAAAGGGACAATCAATTTGTGACATTTCTAAACCAGGTTGGGGTGTACGGTAGCCGCTATGCTGCTGGGCAGCCTCCTGAGCGGCCTCCTTTTGCACATCAAAGAAATAGGATGGAAAATGGCGGCAGCCGTAGATCCTAGAGAGCGAATACGTTTTTTTGGCGAGCTCAATGCCATTAGGGTCGCATCTGAGAGAGAGAGCGATCCTCTCTCTCTCGCTATAGCTTCTTGGGTCACGCATTTTCTAGAAGAGGCTAGAGAGGCAAGACATGCAGCCTATCCCATGGCATTGGAGGCAACCTACATCCCTCCCTTAAAATTGCTTCTGAAAGATCCTCTTTTCCCGGGACAAGAGATTCAAGTGGATGGGGCCGCATTTTTTGGCAGTAACGATACTCTGTATGGAGGCCATTCGCTTTCTTGTTGGTTTCAACAAGCCTCACGCCTGGAGAAGTTTTTTGCTCCAGGGGATGCGATGAGAATCCGTCTCTTCTCTGTACAGGAGCATGAGCCGGCGCGGTTATCGGCTCGATTTTTGAAAAAGCGTGAAGCCCTTCGACTCTCTCCTGCTGCAGACGGCTACTATAACAATCCTGCTCATTCGACACTGTTTCCCGAGCTGCCACGAAGAGAAGATCTTGAGCGTTTGCGCTTTGAGCTTGGACAGGCGCGGGCAGAAGAGAGGCAAGCGGCACGAGAAGCGCAACTGGCCGCAAGAGCGGCTGCTCTTTTTCATCGGATTGTCGCGCCACAGCGGAATGTATTGATGCAACGTGTTGCGGCCTTTGGAGAGCTTCCACGCATTGCGGGAGAGACTTTAGAGCGACGGACAGAGGCAGTCGAAGGACAGCTCGAGCTGCTGCAGGAAGAGGTAGGGCAGCTTAATGTGGAAAATCAGCAGCTTGTGCAAGGCGCAGGGGAGTTAGAGGCAGCGGGGCATCGCGAAAGGCAGGGGCTCAACTCATTGGCAGGGGAGACGCAGCATCTTCAAGCTTCTGTTGAACGCTCTGAAAAAGAGCGCAATTCAGCAATTGGCTCTGCTTTGCTCAACATTGTTGCAAGCATGGCTATTACGATTATTGTGCAGGAAGTTGCTCCTGGAACGGTTGTGAAGATTGTTCTCCCTTGACCGTCAACTTCCGACAGCAAGCCCTGGACCGAACAAACGATTTAGAGTGGGTTGAGAGATTTTAACGGGTATGAGTCCCCCCGATTGTACGAGTCTTTGAAGATCACTCTGTACAAGGAGCGGCCTTTTATTCCTCTGTTTGTCACAGACATAGGTGGACTCCTCAATTTTTTTAAGTCGAACTGCCCAAAGGTCAGATTCTTTTGAGAAATATTGTTGCCAATAGGGACCTGCATTGACAAATAGCTCAAAATACCAGAAACAAGACTTTTGCTCTAAGGAGTCTTCAACAACTAGGTGGAAAATAGGGTAGAGGATATTTCCTATTTTGTAATAGAGAGGCTCCCCGCTTTTAGATAAACTTGGAACCAAAATAGATTGGGGGAGGCATTGGCAACTTCTTATCGCTGCCACTTTAGCTTCCTCAGAGAACTCGATAATACCGCTTGTCGAGTCAATCGTTTGCCCTATTGTAGCTAATGGCGAATGAGCAAAAAGAACGGGCTGTTGCCAAGCTTGTGAAAGAGGTTCTTTAGCTGTTCTTTCTTTTTTTTCGGATGGTTGGTTTTCTGGAACAGGAGCATTGTGACTTTCAACGAGAGCTGGTTCATGGATCGGTTGGGATGGGGTTGTTGGATGGAAGACTTTTTCCTCTGAGGGATGAGATTGTTCCTTACAGCATCTAAAGCGAGCAGTTTGAATAATCGCTAGCAACAAGGCTCCTCCAGTAAGGCCCAAGGCAACAGGCCAAGAAAAAACAAGAGTCGCCCCAAGAGCAATAAAGGCTCCAGCTGCTGCAAGTAAAAAAAAGACTTGGGCCGCCTTTCTACAGGGAGACTTAGGAGTGATCCAAGAGTTAAAATAACAAGAGTCTACAGTCTGTTTGGATGTTGCTTCAATCATCATTTAATCATAACAAAAAAACATAAAAGCGCATATATAAAATATTTTTTTAAAAAATTAAGTAAATTTTTTATTGCTTTATAAAAAATATTGGGCGCATAATCCTGCGCTTAAAATCAATCATAGTCATAGGAGTATGCAATGTCAGTTGCAGGAATTGCTGATTTATATTTAAAACAGGCTGAGGAGAAAATCCGCACAACTTCTACAGACAAATCAGACCAAGAAGAGAATGGGACAGAAGCAGCTACCGGAAACCGCAAAGTTAAATCGGCTTTCGGCTCTGTCTTAAGCACCTGTTCGGCACTTAAATCTGCAGCAAAACCAAGTGTTCAGCTACCCGATCAAGTGCGACGTCCATTCGAGCATTCTCCTGCAGCGCGGCCCTCAAGAAAAGGTTATGGCGAAGCTCTGCTCGATGGCCTTGGCGCCGGGATCAAGGATTGTGTGGAGATGGTCCGCCATCCTATCGACACAGTGATCGAACCCGTCTGCCTTTTTGCAAAAGATGTTGTGGCTTTTGCCGCAAATATCCCGGACTCTCCTGCGGGTCCTGTTGCAAAACGGCGCATGGGAGAAAGGTTCGATGCTGTTGTAAAAATGGGGGAGGGCATTGCGGAAGCCACGGGCCCAGAGCGAGCAGAGCTAGGCACACGACTTGCTGTATCCATGGTTTTGGCCAGCAAAGGAATAAATGTTGCAACAGGAGTTGTAAAGAGTGGAAAAGTCGCTGCAACCGCTCTTGTACAAACAGCGCGCCGAAGCGCTAAGTTGCCAGAAAAGTTGCCTGCAGTGCCAATTCAAGCCAGGGCCTTGTCCTCAGGGGCAACAACCTATGCAAAGACCCTGGAAGATGCTGTGCACCGCGTGGCAGGAGCAACGATCACAGCTGAGCAGCTGCCGAATATTGCAAATCCTATCCACGTCATTCCACGCCGGGCTCCACTTGCACCGATGCCAGGGCTACAGGTTGAGCGCTACAACTTACTTCATCTAACAGAAGGGCAACAGGCACTCTCCGATCTGAACTTCGCGTTTAATCCTGAGACAAGGGAGTTGTTTGGCTCTTGCAACGTATTTCGCTCTATAGGAGAAGGCCTTTTTGCTCCTGCTTCTGAGTCTGCAAGTAGGGGATTGCCTAGCTATGTTCATGAAGTGGGAGAAGCGATGGGTGCCAATCGTATTTATTTAGAATTCAAGAAAAGTCTCAATCTCAAAAATGGCATGTGCAGGAATAATGGATTTTATAGCGACCAGTTGCCTGATGGAATTCGGGTGGTTAACCGGAATACGAGTCCTTTCGCCTCCAAAGAGATGCGCCTTCTAGAGATTACCGACTATCGACCTCAAGATCCGATCACACCGCTGCTCTCTTACCCTCTGACCGTAACACATGTTGTAGTAAAACCTGGAAGTGGTACGAGTCAGACATTGATTCATCATTTTTTCAGCCATCTGAAAGGTCAGGAAATGGTTTTGAATATTCCAGTTAAAAAGAAGAATAGGATTTATCAAGGTGTCTTGCAGCCTGAGGTTTGGAGGCCTGGGCAGAAGGTAGTGAGAGAATCATTTATGCCAGAATATGGGGTCATCTCTCTTTCTGATACTAGAATGGCTTTGAACCTGGAAGAAATTTGCAATCTATTTACACGAGAGTGCAGAAAGTTTGCAGAGGGCAGCTATAGGTATGACCTACATAAGGTGCTTCTAGAGATGGAAGGCCTTGGAGAGGCAGAGACTCTCTCCGGTTTGCGGCAGGTTAACTATCCATCGGCCTCTTTCCTCATACCCGACAGCTATCCAGTGGTGCAGGGATCGGTTCTGAGATTGTTCCCATTGCCTATTCCACCGGCTACAGCGACGCTCACAGCGCTTTTAGAGTCGTTGTCACTAGAAGATCAATCTGCTTTAAAAGTATTATTAAATGCGAAAAAAGATTTGTAAATTAGGAGACGCACCATGTCAGTTAAAGGAGCCTTAAATCCATACGCAAAACCGTTAGAGGAGCTCATCCTCACAACGTCTACAGACCAATCCGACCAAGAAGAAAGCATGGTGGAATCTGCTACTGGAAACCGCAAAGTTAAATCGGCTTTCGCCTCTGTCTTAAGCACCTGCTCGGCACTTAAATCTGCGCATCAGCCAAGCGCACAGCTGCCGGATCAGGTGCGACAAGCATTTGAAAATCGTCCAGCAGCGCGGCTCCCAAGAAAAGGTTATGGCGAAGCTCTGCTTGATGGTCTTGGCGCTGGGATCAAGGATTGTGTGGATATGGTCCGCCATCCCATCGACACAGTGATCGAGCCTGTCTGTCTTTTTGCAAAAGATGTTGTTGCCCTTGCAGCTTGGGTCCCTGACTCTCCTGCGGGTCCTGTTGCAAAACGACGTATGCAAGAGCGGTTCGATGCTGTTGTGAAAATGGGGGAGAGCATCGCAGATGCCACAGGCCCAGAGCGAGCAGAGCTAGGCACACGACTTGCAGTATCCATGGTTGTGGCCAGCAAAGGGGTAAATGTTGCAACAGGAGTTGTGAAGAGTGGACGAGTCGCTACAACCACTCTTATACAAACTGCGCGTCGAGGCGCCACTTTACCAGAAAAGCTGCCTGCAGCTCCCATGGTCCCAGTAGGACCAGACGTGACAGGTTATGCAAAGACCCTAGAAGAAGCCTTTGAGCGGGTAGCTGGCTCCACTGTCTCTGCGGAGCAGCTGCGGGCGATTCCAAATCCTATCCACGTCGTTCCACGCATAGGTCTGCTGTCTCGCTACTCCTTAGAAGGTCTCGAGGTGCAGCATCAGTCTCTTGCGCATCTATCGGATGGTGCAGCTGGGGTGAGTCGTGTGAGGTTTGATCACAATCCAGCAACAGGAGATCTGCTCGTCTCTGCTATTGCATCGCGCTCTGTGAGACTCGGCTCCAGCTACCCTACAACGGCTGGACTATTTCGCTACGCTCATGATGTGGGGGAGTCGATGGAGAGTGTCAATCGGATTTTTCTTCAATGTGAGAAAGGCTCTAACATTAGTCACTTTGCAGAAGCTTCTTCTGGGATCCAAAGCGTTAGCGGGAATCCTCTTCCGTTTGCCTCACGGCAGATGAATCTTTTCGATATTACCGGTCTTAAATCTCACATCGAGACAAGAGCGATGTTTTCTTACCCTGAGCCTATAACCCATGTGGTGATGCCAGCTGGCGCTAATAGTCATTATGATTCTATTCATCACTTTTTCATCCATGGAAAAGGGCGGGAGATAGTCGTAAATATTCCTGTTCTAAGGGAAAAGGGCGTCTTTCGAGGTGTGCTACAAGCCGAGAGTAGCGGGGGTGGGGGGAATTATTTACAAGAACAGGGGCTGACTTGGCTCTCAGGCAACCCGATCACCTTAGACATGGAAGAAATTTGTAAGCCATTGATCGAACACTGCATGATGGTGGCAGAGTGGCATCCTTCCCACCCGTTGAAAGGAGTGGGGCTGGATATTGAAGGTCTCGGAATGGCTCGGCAGATTGACTACTCATCGGTCTCTCTTCTCATTCCGAAGAAGTATCCCGTCGTGCAGCCGTCGCTTGTAAAACTATTTCCCGTGGTGGATCAAACGATTCTAGAATCACTTCCGGAGATTGAACGAGCCGCTTTACGAATGCTTTTAGATGGATCGGTACATTAAACAAAAAATACAAGGAGAATATCTATGTCAATGGCTGGTGGAATTACAACAAAACTTCCAAAAGTAGAGGAGTCTAAGATTCCTGTAGAAAAATCGTCAACTCAAGAAGTGTTAGAGATGTTGGGACAAGCAGTAAAAATGCAAAAAATCACAAAACGCGGTCTGGAGCATACGATTTCCGGTATGCGTGGCATGGCAAAACCTTCGAGTTATTTAGAGCAAGAGTGCCGCCAAATTTCGATGGCGATGTCTAATCGAGAAATACGACAGGAGCAGCGGCGCTGTGCAAAAGCTCTTTTATCCATCTCAGAGCATGTTTTGCCGTCCGTTGTAAATTTTGCAGACAAGTCCAAACAGCCAGGTCATCTAGCCTCTGTCACAATTGAGACAGGTAATAATAAGACAACCGTGCTTACAATAGAAAAAAATGAACCGCATACCTATGGAGGATTTGCTGATCAGCACTACGGGATGGTTACTCAAAAAGCATTTAATCATTTAAAAAGCTCCAACCCAGCTATCGCTTTTTGTCCTGGAGTTGCTCATCGGGATGTCATCATTCTTGGGAGCTCAGAAGCTCCTCTTGAAGCGTGCCATAAATTTCGGGTAGAATGGACAAAGAGCGAGGCGGCAGAAAAAACTCCTGCCGAAGCAGCTCATACGACAACTGTTCTTGAGACGGTATCTATTGTCGAGCAGATGAAAAAAAAGATGGGGTCTAGTCGTAGATCTAGCTTTTAAAATTATAAAAAAACTTTTTTAAGGAAAATGTCTATGTCAACAGTTACTAGAGTTGCAACAGAAATAGGGGAAGTAAAAAAGCTGGTAGAATCAATAAAGGAGCCAGCGCTTGAAGAAGAGTCTGCACAAGAGGTGCAAACAGCAAAAGTACAGAAAAGCGCAAAACGTGGGATGCAGCAGCAGCTCACCAGCATCCGTCAGCTGCCAAAGCCAGCGGATTATTTGGCGCAGGAGTGTTGTAAAACGTCTTTTACCCAGCCGCCTAGAGAAACGCGAGAGGCACAACGGCGCTGTGCAAAAGCTGTTTTGTCCACCCCAGTGGATATTTTTCGTTCCGATTGGGATTGGGAAGCAGCTGCCAAAAAGCCTGAGCATCTAGCTGATTCGATGAGATCAGGGGATGAGACGATTATATTTACGACAGAAAATGATGGTAAATTTACTTATGGCGGATTTCTTGACGAAGATCTTGCAATTATCACTCAAAAAGCGTTTGATCGTTTAAAAAGTGACAACCCTCCAATGGCTTTTTATCCAAAAGTTGGTCACAGTGATGTGCTCATTCTTGGAAAAAGCCAACAAACTCCTGAGTACGTCTGCGATCAGTTCTGGTCCGCATTATCCCAAAGTCGTGCTGTAATAACAGGAGAGTCTTCTGCCGTGGTAGATTCACAACCGTTTCCATAGTAGACGACACTAGACCTTGCTAAAAAAATGTCTGATCACCGCCATAATTTAATGGCGGTGCAGTAAAAATTCTCATGTCTCTGCGATTGTTTTAAAGGCTCTTTCTTGCTAAGCTCTCCTCAATGCTTCAAAAAATTGCGAATACAATCCGCTCTTTGACAATGGACGCTGTGGAGAGAGCTGGTTCGGGGCATCCGGGCCTGCCTATGGGATGTGCGGAGTTAGGCGCCTATCTTTTTGCTAAGTTCTTGCGCTATAACCCTTCAGATCCAGAGTGGCTAGAGCGCGACCGTCTGATCCTCTCGGCTGGACACGGCTCACTCTGGCTCTACAGTTGTCTCCATCTCTCCGGATTTCCAATATCTATAGAAGATTTAAAGCGATTTCGCCAATTCGGCACAAAAACACCAAGCCATCCCGACCTCACAAAAACAGCAGGAATCGAAGCAACAACAGGAGCGGATGGTCAAGGAGTTGGATTTGCAGTCGGGCAAGCAGTTGCTCTAAAGATTCAAAACCTCTCAAGCAAAGTTGTTGTTCTTGCGGGTGACGGCTGTTTGATGGAGGGAATCTCCAGTGAGTCGTGCTCCTTAGCGGGCCATCTGAATCTAAACAACCTGATTCTCATCTACGACAGCAACAAGACAACTCTTGACGGCTACGTCAATGAAAGTTTTTCAGAAAACATTCGGTTGCGTTTTGAAGCACAAGGCTGGACTGTTTTTGAACTCGACGGTCACGATTTGACTCAAATTCACAACCTGCTCTTTCCACTGCGCACAAACCAGGAGAAGCCTGTACTTTTCATAGCCCATACGCAAATTGGCCGTGGAGCCCCGACAAAAGAGGGCACTCCAGAAGCTCATGGACGCCCCTTGGGAGATAAAGAGGTGGAGAAGGCAAAGGTCTCCCTTGGGATCCCGCAAGAGCCTTTCTATGTCGATCCGGAGATCTACTCTTTTTTGCATCGAAAAGTTCACAGCGCCTTGGAATATTCTGTCAGATCTTTGCCCAATGTGCGCTCGATCATTCAAGATATTGAGCTTCCCTCTTTTTTGGCAACGCGCTGGGCATCTCATGAGATTTTACAAGTTTTGGCACAACATATTCCTCAGATGATTGTTGGATCTGCAGATCTCTCCTCATCCGATGGAACTTTTTTGCGTAATGAGGGAACAGTCTCAAGGAACTCTTTTACTGGAAGAAATATTAAATACGGTGTACGCGAATTTGCTATGGGCTGTATGGCAGCCGGCATGGCTCAAACACGCCTTATACTGCCAGTGATTGGGACGTTCCTTGCTTTTGTTGACTATCTGAAAAGCGCCATCCGCATGACTTGTCTCATGCGTCTTAAGGTGATCTACCATCTAACACACGATTCTATTTTTGTTGGGCATGATGGCCCCACCCACCAGCCAATAGAGCAGATCAGCTCTCTAAGAGCAATTCCTGGGCTCCTCGTCATTCGGCCAGCAGATGCTTATGAAACTAAAATGGCCTGGATTGCAGCAATGGAGCATCCAGGGGCCACAGCCCTTATCCTGTCGAGACAGCCGCTGCCAGAGCTTCCTCGCCACAGTTCCATGGAAGAGGTTTTACGCGGCGCTTACATTGTCCAGCAGGAAAAAACAAAACAGGTCGACTATCTCCTAATTGCCACTGGATCTGAGGTGCATCTTGCGCTTGAGGTGGCGCAGCAACTCGGACCTGCAACACGCGTTGTCTCGATGCCATCTTGGGAACTCTTTGAAAAACAGCCACAAGCTTATAAAACCTCTCTATTACAAGGAAAAATAAAGGTGAGCATTGAAGCAGCTGTTGATCAAGGCTGGCATAAATATATCGGCTCCGACGGCATCGCAATCGCCCTTTCAGAATTTGGAGAGTGCGGATCGATAGCAGATTTAAAGGAGCATTTTGGATACACCAAAGAACAGATCGTGAAAAAAATCAGGGAAAAGAGAATGGAGAGCGAGGAAGACTATTTTTATTTATGACTTGGACTTTCCCTTATCTTTTTTTAAGGCTCGCCAAAGTCTCTTCCCGAATCAGCGGATCTGGGATTGCTTGTGCTACGCGTAACCGCTTTTCTTGGATGGCAGGGGAGTCATTAGGGCTGTTTTTGGTTGCATATTTCTCCATCACACGCGATTGAATGTAGACCCAATCCTTTGCTGCTGCAGGTGAAATAGGGGTGGCAAGTGGATCCAATGGCCAGTGCATCATAGTCACCAGCGTTTCTAAGGTCATCACTTTTAAGATCCCTTCTGGCCAAGAAACCATATCCTCTAAAAACTGGATCAGCTGGGTAGTGGATAAAGATCCGATACGAAGCATATCTTCTGCATTTATCGTAAAACGCTGTTGAGTCTGCTCGGCTGTCGCTTGTATGGTTGGATGCAGGCTATTATGTTTCGTATTTACACCAAAACAGAGTTGCGTTAGCAGAGCTGTCACTTGTTTAGCTCGATCTGAGCGAATCTCTCCAAAAGGGAGCTGCATGACTTCCTTGCCTAAAGCAAAGATCTGGAAAAATTGTGCATTTAAATAACCTCCTTGGAAGGGGTCATAAAAGTTTGCTGCTTGTTCTGTAATTTCCTGATGGATTTTTTCCGCTCGTATTGCAAAGTAGACAGCCTCTAGGTTTCCATCCCGTACCACGCAGCGCTGCTCAAGTTCACTACACTGAGCGGCAGCCAGAGAAGAGAAGGAGACAGAATCTACCCCCTTTTGCTCCTCTAGCGCCTCTGCCGGATCAAGCTCTGACGCCGCCAACATCCAAGCCTCTTTTGCAGTGGCCAGGAGCGCCTTAGCGGGTCCGGAACCTTCCTTGGAATAGAGATTAGAATACTGTGCATTAAAAGAGTCGAATATGTTTCCAAAAAATTGAGCCTGTAATGCCGGATCTGATAAGTGATAGGCAAACTGAATCATATCGAAAGGAACTGTCATAGCTAGGGAATTTTCCCGAAATCTGAAGGGCACAGCAATGCGTGGATCAAATGGATCACAGAACTCCAGCAATCGAGCTCCCAGACTATTGGCCACTTTCGCTCTATTGGCTGGATCTCTTAGTTTAGCCCAGTGTATTAAGGATTCCGCTGATAAATGATCTTCCAGATGTGCCATGACACACTGCACGTTGTAGGCTTCCAAATCTTGTAAAAATTCTTCTCTAGAACAGCCAAGCTGCTCTGTAATTTTTGGCAACACTCCACTCCACTGCATACGTCGTTCTGATTGATCCCATGCAAAATATTTTTTTGGCAATACTCCAATTGGAGAATGATCATAGTAAACATGCTCAAAATTCATTTGTGTATGATGGCATAAAATCATTAGGATTTCTCTTGCAATTGCATCTCCGAATGGCTTTGCTTTATCAATAATTCCATGTAATAGCCAATATATCTTATGGACATCAAATTCATTGCGAAGAGGACCTCTCCAATCAGACAATAGTTGTGAAATGTCTTTCTGTATGGTGAAGTATTTTTTAAATTGAAATTTAAATGTAATAATTAAACTTAATTTATTTATGAGTGAGTTTGCATCGTGGACATACTCTGCATTATTGATTGCTTGACTCAAAAAATCCTCAAAATGAGCCGGGCTAATATGAGCTCGTGCATGGTGTAAAATAGCTAAAGAATTTGGTCTTCCTAAAACAACCATTTTTTTCCACAACAATTGTAAGACATCTTTAAAATCTGGTTGCACCCGCCTGCACTCCAAATTGGATTGAAAAATTTCAGCTGGACTCCATTCAAACCGGTAAGGGAAGCTGGTACTCACAAAAGAAAACAACGTCATCATTTTAAATTGAAGTTTAGAGGGAGTTAGAATCTCCAGGAGTAACTGGTAAATTCGAGCGGTATCTTTTTCGGGAGATTTCTCTGCCATCGCTTGCCCAGCACGGCACAGCTCATACTCTTTAATAAATTTTTCTGCAATAAGCTGTGCCTTATGAATCGAATATTGTTCTAAATTCAATAAAACGTTTTTGTATTCTTTGAATAATACAGCTACTCCTTCTGCATTTAAATCTTTCATCGCACTGTAAACAAAGCTGTATAGGGCATCTTCAAACTGCTTCGCGTTTAGTACACCAAGCTGTTTCTCTAGCTGGCTATATCTCTGTTCAAGGAGAGAGACCGGAGCCGGCAGACTGCTTGCAGAAGCTTGCTCACATGTGAAACCTAAAGACTCTCTTACTGCTAGAAAAAGTTGGTAGATTTTATGGAAAGGATCAACTAAATTATCTATATCGCTATGCCAAACAACAAAGTTCCACAGCTTGCTTGTTGCGGCGAGTCTTTTCTGGTCAGGAAGTGGTACAAAATCGAGCAGGGAATGGGCTGTTGCGCGATCTGCTAAGAATGAACGATGAAGAAAACAAGTCTGCAAAGATGAATTAACGCTAGAAGCTGCCATGGATTCCTTTTTTTGTTATTGATATTATTATACAATAAAACGAATAAGCCTGCTACTTGTTTTTTGTAAAGTATTAATTTTTATATTGGATTATAATATGTATTAATGCTTATAATAATTAGCAACCACAACAGTCAGGGCAAATATGAGCGCAATCAGTTTGAAGCAGTGTATCGTGATGGGTGACAACACTCCACTCTCCTGGGGGCTCCGAGCGGCAAATCGATGCGAAGATTTTTTTCGCCATGGAGAAGAGACACTCATGCCGATTTTGGCTGCAGAGGGAAGGCAGGTTACGGCTCTTCGACCAAGTCTTCGACCAAGCAGAAACTCCTATCCTCAAGTTGTTCACTACTCATACTGGACCTCCGCTCTCAAAATTATAGGCTATATTACAGTCATTCTTCCGCTGATCATCGGCATTGTTGTGCTGGTGAACCGCCAGCGGTTTGTTGTATCAGATCTAGAAGCCCTCATTGAGAAAAACCAACCTATAAGACCTGAGGCTGAAGAACAAAAAGCAAGTCGCAAAGCTGAAAGCCAAGACAATAATATTGCCGATGTAAGCCACATCCTAGGTGGAATTTATCTAGGTAATGGATCAAGTTTTTTGGAAGCAACAGGGCCTGACATGAATTTGGATCTTGTTATCAGGGGAACCCTACAAGGAAAAAGGCGTACAGATAATCCACACAACTTTCATCACGTCATCACCCTCTGTCCTCTGGCAGCGTTTACCGATCGCGCGCCAGATCTCTTTAACGATGCAGCTGCAACCCTTATAACAGCCCAAGCTGCTGAAAGAACGATTAGAGCGTCGATGGCTAAGAATGGAACCGAATGGTCTTATATCGGACGTGCCGTCTCAGATATTCCAATAGGTAGAAAAGGAAATGATTCTGAAGAGTCTAAATGTTTAAAATGGAACTCATTTATTCATGCGGCGAGCTTTATTGGCGACGACCTGAGCAAGCTTGAGATTGTAGGAGCATCCGATGCATTCATAGAGAATGGAATGAAAGAGAAAAGCAGTGCTGTGAATGTACTTGCTCTAGAACAGTACTTTTGTCACGGATTTGCGGCTTTAGATGAAGCAATATACGGAGGAAAAAAAATCCTCGTACACTGCTCAGAAGGCAAATCGCGGAGTGCAAGTCTTGTCATTGCTTATTTTATCAACCGATTTAGGATGACGGCAGACGCTGCCACCGGCTTTTTACAAAGTAGGCGCTCTTGTGTCAATCCTGGCTTTATAGATGGACTATGCAACTACGAAATAAAATTAAGAGAAAAAGCGGCAGCACCCCTCTCCAGAGTGCCCGATTAAAGAGCTAAGTTTTAAGGCTATTTTGACGATTTTTTTATAGCACTGGAAAAAGGAATACTATGTGTGAAACTGTCTATATGATGACTCGCAATTGCTGGTATGGATCTTCCTTGGACCAGGTATCACCATTAGAATTTAACCCATGCAACTCATGGGAAGAGGGAGAATCAACTCTCCATGGTAATCCTTTTACGAATAACCTCTTTGATGAGCAGCGCTATGTTCAAGACAGAACGAGCGGTATTCGTTATTCCAAAGGTTCAGGTAAAAGAGCGGATTGTCTCGCTCTTGCAGTTGTAACGCCGATAGTACAGCTTCTGCCGATTGCCTATGCGACAGTGATACGCATTATTAAACTTGTTACTTTTGCCCACTTCTGGATGCCCTCCCCAGAAGGCAATTGGCAAGTTCCTTTAACGAAGCGTTTGTCCCATTTTGGTAAAGACCTTCTTCTCCTTGCACTGACTCCAATTTTACTAGTTGGACTTGAACTATCTGCTATCTATGGATGCATTGCATCCCATCACGGAGCAAAGCTCTATTCCGCCTGTGAACGTGCCCTTTTGGGTTATAGTGCATTTGCTCCTTGCTTTAGTCCCATTTATCCGGGTGAGATTGCTGTTGCAATTGATCGGAATAATTATCTTCAGGAGTTTAGATAGATGACACAAGCTTTTTCGATTCTATCATCTGTCGCTCACAATACGACTCCAACTTTTAATGGGATCTCCTTGTCCCAATTTAATCCTTTTCATCGCTGGCTGGACAACTCACAGGATCACACTGGAGATCTCACTCATGTTGAATATTCCGGACGTGAAATGCGCTATAGAAACAGCTCAAACAGACGATTAGAGTCGCTTCTTCTTGCAGCAGTAACACCTGTTGTACAAGGACTCTCGGTTTTGGCAATTACAGCGATCCGCATCGCAAAGATTCTCTCTTTTTCGCACTTCTGGTTAAAGCAAGAAGGGGCTTATGCCTCACTGCAGCAGCGACTGCTTTCTTTAGGAAAAGACCTCTTAGCTGTTGCGCTTGCTCCCATCTTTTTAGTGGGGCTTGAATGTGCAGCCATCTACGGGATCATCATGCCCCATCACGGCGCTAAAGTGTACGCAGCATGTGAAAAAGCTCTCTTTGGCGCAGGCCTTCTAGCTCCCTGTTTTCAGCCTGTTGCTAACAGCCGAACTGTGTTGAATCGGATTGCAAGTCATCCGGATGTGGCGATAAGTGTACTCTCTTATTTAGGAGAAAGAGATCTTGCAGCACTTGCGGCTACAAATTCGCGACTCTTTGTAGAGCTTTATCATCGCAATAGTTCTTTTCAGCAGATTCAGTTGGTGAGCCAGCTCTTTTTTAGACTCCGACATGCTGCGGGGCCAGAAAATAGAGAGGGAGAAAGCGAAGAGGCAAGAGCCCGTGAGATTTTGATGGGGCAGTTGTGCCTCTTATCTCCTCGACTTTTTCCCGATGCTCTCTACGCTTATATTTTTGAACGTACATTCTTTTTGACCATGGATGAGCGCCAACTCTATTTTACATTACGTCGTGAATCAGGTCACCAGGTCTCTGATGTGTCTAGACAAGCTGAAGCTGCAGCGCAAGTGGAGCTTAGGACACTACCTGCTGAGCAGCGCTGGAGCTTTAAAGTAGAAGATAGGGTGGGTGAATGGCATTATCAAAGGGCACAGCGACAAGAATTGATCGAGATTTCCGATCGTGAACAAGCAACTGTAGCTTTACCAGTGGATGAGAGAGCCGTACGGATTAGCATCCGGGATAAAATAACAGAAATTAACTTTCATACTGCTCCATTTAGAGTCTCCTCTCGTGCCGGTAATTCTTTATCAGAAATTTTAGAAAATACTCTTGGATTTTTTGTGCAATTTCCTAGTACTTCCAAGCTTGGAAGAGGTCTTGGAACAACTGGACAGCTCATTTCTCTCACTTCGGCCACTTATTTTTCACGTGCATTACAAATGGATGGGTATCTTAAGAGTGCCATTAAAAAAATAATTCCAAATGCACCCGATCCTGTGGCACGCGTTAGAAACTTTGCAGATGCCTATCTGGCGCCTAATCGGCGTGCAATTTTCCTTGAACACGCCTCTGAAGTAGATGGTCTCAGACTTTTAGCTCCAGCAAGAGAGTCCTAAAGTCTCGGATTTTCCCTCCCAAATATCCATCAGTTGGCTGGATTAAGTGCAGTTTTATTCAGATTCAATCGCATCATGTAGTGTGGATGGGGGCTGTGTGAGGGGATGAATTCCTCTATGATTTTAAACCCAACTTTTTTGTATACATGAATGGCGTGTAGGTTGGTCGCTTCTGGGTCGATTAGCACCTCAGTTACTTGAGGAAATTGAGAGATGAGAAATTCTTGGATGAGAAGATAGGCAAATCCTTTGCCTAGGTAGTTTGAATCACCGATTAGCATATCGAGTGTGATGGTATCGCCTTCCTCACTACACCACCTGGTTAATTCATCATCTGGTTTGTCAACAAATGAGGTGATGAAAAAAGCGAAGGGAGTTTTTTTGTCATAGGCTATCCAATATTTTCCATGGGAAGAGCCGTGAAGAAACTCATCCATATGTTTAATTGTATTGTCGAGCCCCTGTCCATAGAACCACTGAGCGATGTAGGGCTGTTTTAACCAAGCGTGTACAAGAGAGCGCTCTTTTTGACTTACAGGTTTAAAGGAGAGAGTTAGCGGAGTTTTCATTTTTTTTAATGAGGGTTAAGAAAATGGGGCAACTTGGTTTCGGGCAAAACGGATAAAGTCTGACCCCATGATGGGTATAGTTCTAAATGTTCTTTAACTTGGCTTTGTACATTCAGATTACGGGCGACAACTTTAAATCTCAAATAATGTTTCTGTTGTTG
>Ga0206799_1059_pt1 | contig 24493 bp, 24 predicted proteins | sample Alteio_BWOrgCont_67_FD_152900 | JGI IMG/M metagenome (GOLD analysis project Ga0206799, IMG submission 152900) | Enriched cells from forest soil in Barre Woods Harvard Forest LTER site, Petersham, Massachusetts, United States -... | ecosystem: Environmental > Terrestrial > Soil > Temperate forest >...
TTTTCGCGCAGTTCTACTTTTGAGACAAGAGAAGGTGTGATGAACCTAAAAAAAATCCTTCAAAAATTCGCTGTATGCGAATACTGGGATAGGTTCATGTGATCTTTTGGGATCCTCCGCAAGAGGTAATTCCTTATGTGCTACCACTTTTAGGTAGGCCCCTTCTCTGGTACGGTTTTTTTTTCGCGCTCGCTTTTTTTGCAGCCTACTGGGTGTTGCGTTGCCTGCTTGCATCGCTAGGATTTTCCATTGCCTTGCGACGTCAATTTTCCGATCAGCTCACTCTCTATATTGTTCTTGGAACGCTTATAGGAGCGCGTCTTGGGGATATTCTGCTCTATCAACACGTCTCTTATTATCTAGAACATCCTTTGGCGATCTTTCAGATTTGGCAAGGGGGGCTCGCTAGCCACGGTGGAGCGGTTGGAATTTTGGTTGCGCTTGCGCTGTTTTACTACCGCAATAAAAAGAAGTACCCGGCAATTTCATTTTTTCGTCTGATTGATCTATTGGGAGTCGTTGCTCCCTTGTCAGGTGCACTGATTCGCATTGGCAACTTATTTAATCAAGAGATTCTCGGCACAGTCACACAAGTGCCGTGGGCCTTTGTCTTTGGCCATCCAGCAGATGGAACGCCGCCGGCGCCGCGCCATCCGGTGCAGCTCTATGAATCGCTCTACTATTTTCTGACATTTGGAGTTCTTGCTTTTTTGTGGAAAAAAGGGATCCAGAAGAGGGAAGGGCTCCTTGCCGGGCTCTCCTTGTCTTTTATCTTTCTATTTCGCTTATTTATAGAACAGTTGAAAGAGGAGCAGAGTGTGCTTCTTGGTGCCAATAATTTATTGACGATGGGGCAGATCCTAAGCTTGCCACTTTTACTGCTCGGAGTTTACTTGATCCTCTTTGCAAAGCGCCGTCGGCACTAGAGGGACCATCCGTTTACACAGATTCTGTAGGGCGCTTGTGCGCTGATTTTCTGAGAGATTTTTTGGAAAGAAGCTTTTGTGCCACTTGAGAAAACGTTGTAGGGACGACTCTTTGTCGTAGGAGGGCTCTGTGTACCAGAGGTATTTGCATAAAATTTGAGCCCGAATATGTATTTGAGCAAAGTAGGGGGCAAGTTCCGGAAACTGCTTAACATAAGAAAATGGGAGCTCATTTGCCAGTTCCTGAGGATTGTTCTCCTCCTTAAACCGCTCCTTTGCCATCTGAAAAAGAGGGGAGTCGCTATTGAATTTGGTAAATCTGCAGAGGAGATCCCCTTGCAGTGTCCAGAGATGAATTTTGCGCTCAATGTCGTTCCATTTTTTTGATTCCCCAAGCTCTTTAGCGCGTTGAAAAAATTGACAAGTTAGTTTAACGACTCCAGAAAAAGAGCTCTTGGGTTGATCAATCAGAACGTTTGCCATCTCTTCTTCAATTTTTTGACCGGTGCGATAGGGAAGCTGTTCGAGCAGCCCCTCTTTTTCACTGACAACCTTCCAGGCGATGATCTCTATGAGGTCTTTTTTCTCTTCTTCAAAAGCAGGAAGATGGAGGGTCTGTAGGTAGCTCTCTCTGATTTTTTCTGCGACATATTGAGGGGAGTAGCAGAACTTTTCTTTTGGTAGAAGTAGAATAGTTGCAGCAATGAAGGCGTAAACAGATTGAGGCAGTAGAGGGCGCTCTTTTTGCATGACAGGATAGGTTGCAAGGACCGCCTCTTGAATCACTTCTTGAGAGATGTTTTTTGGCAGCCTACTTGCCAGCATGTAGAGAGCCAAGATTCTGCGCACGGATTCCGATAAGAGGCTGCTTGGAGATGCGTGTTTGCACAGAGTTGTGTGGCGTCGAATAAAATTGGCAATCGCCTCTTTCTCTTCACGTAGGTAGCTGTAGGAGGAGTCGTAGAGCTTGCCAGCTAACATTGCAGCGATCGTATCCGTCATCTTTTCACAAGAAGAGAAGTTTGGCAGCTCATTGAGAGATTGGAGGTTTTCACGTACAGCGTACTCGAGCTCTTGCTGTCCACTTTGAGGCTGTCGAGCTCGGATCTCTAGGATTGTTTTCACAATAAGTTTGTCGATAGCGTTATACTCGTCGTAGGGGCTTTTGACTTGACCTGGCAGAAGTTGTCTCTGGATGACCCAGATCATACGCGTGAGCTGATCGAGATTGGGACGTACCGCATCGATTGTTGCAATACATTCACTCAGTTTGACAGCGATCTGGTGGGCGATGTGATAGGGAGGCAGATCCGTGTGCCCTTTAAATGGGAAGAGCTGTTGGAGGTGTTTGCGAATAAAGAAGTGGATATTGAGTTTTCCGTCTTGGCCGATCGCCTCTTTTTCTTCTTGGATCTGCATGGAATAGTAGGCAATTTTTTCCCAAATTTTGCGCAGAGCAAAGACACCGAGACGATATTTAGGAAATTGCTTCTGAAATTCTGGCTTGATCTCTGCAATGAGATCTTCTTGGATCTTTAACGACCATTTTTGCCGAAATCCAGTGTGGCACATCACTTGTTTGATTTTTTTTGCTAAAAAAAGGCTTAAATCAGAGTAAGGATCGTGAAATTCGGGGGCTGCATCGATGGAGGAGAGTTCAAGATTCTCCTTTTGCAGAAAACTATTTGTTACAGAAGATTTTAGATTTCTACCATACATTATTCACAATCTGTAACGAAAGGAGCTCTTTTTTGTCAAAAAAAATATGATTATAATTTGAAGATGTAGTTGACAACGAGAATCCCTGTGATAAACCGGGTAGAATTGCGGCCGTAGAGGTCAAACCAGACGCCACCGACAAAATTTAAGTTTGCATTTGGATTGTATTCGATCGCAGGAGCCAGGCTCAGCTGGTCATTCGAGCCGTTACCGACAAGAGAGAGGGCGCCATTTTTTAAGACACCGGGATTGCCGTGAAAAGTTGTCTTTTCCACCCAGTTGTAGACTAGATCACAAGCAAAGACCCATTTTTGGGTGAAGCTGTACTCGACTGCAGCATCAGCTTGTTGAGCATGTCCCGGATGGACTGTTCCACTTGCTCCGTAGCCCCCGCCATAGCTATTAAAGCCGCGCACATGCACCTCAGAAGGAATTGAATAGGAGTAGGCTAAGCGAAAATTGGTGGGATGCTTGTGAGACCAGAAGGTGAGCTTGCTCAAACGCAATCCAAATTGACTCACATAGGAGCCGCCGCCACTGCTATCGAGGCCAAGAAGATTGGGATTTAATTTCTGATATCTTCCAGTTGGAAATGTCTCATTAAAGACAAAGCGCAGAGCCGGACGATGCAGCCCTTCTTTAAGAATCGGAATGCCGATACCAACTGTCATATCTCCAAATCCGCCGGATGCTTTATCCTTTTGCCATTTACCGAAGCCTTGAAATATTAAAATAGCATCGAGCCAATCCGTAATTCCGGTCTGAAAAGCGCCAGGTTGTGGATTGAAGACGTAGCGATTGGGAATGGAGATGGATTTTCTTTCGCTATTCCAGACGGCGTAGTTGTCGATAAAGGAGTTGTAGGGGAAGAAGACCATAGATCCCTTTGGCATGTTTTTAGCGCCGCCTGTTACAAGAGGGCCTGCATACCACGGATTAAACATCTCTTCGGCCTTGTGAAATTGCTTCTCTGCTTGGTCGAGTTCCGCTTGGATCTGTTCGGGAGATTTAATGGGTGAGGACTCATCTGCAAATACAGTACTGACAAGTAGAAGCGCCACGGCTGTGATAAAATATCTCATTTTTTTATCATACCAAAAAATATTTTTCTTTACTAATTTTTCATCACTAGTCAAAGGAATAGGCAAGGAGCTCAATATGGAAAGTATCCAAGGTCCAGGAATGGGGCCACAAGATCAAAAAATATACAAACAGCAGTACAAGCACGGTTTGGATCTTTTTCAGCGCGCACTTGGAGAATACTCCAAGGCAGACGAAATACATAAAAAAGACGCTTTTAAAAAAGTGATGGATCAGGCTCTTGATGTCTTAAATGAGACAGCAAGAGGCCTTGGACGAAAAGATCTTTTAGAGCAGAATGTTAAAATTTCAGACGACTACCAGTCGTATCGAGCACACGATACCGAGTTGGAGAAAAATCAGCTGGCGCAGGATCTAAGCAGTGCTTCAAAAAAAATAAAATAGACAAATCTCTTTTGTTTAAAAAATTTTTTCCTTAATATTTTTTTAACAAAATGAGGTTATACATGGCTTGTTCTTTCGAAAATCGCTTGATTCGCTACAAAGATTTAGACCAGGAGATAGGTTCGATTCAATTTTTTGAAATTTTAGGAGAAGGCCACTTTAGTGATATCTATAAAATGCAGTTTAGGGGAAAGGCAGGGGCTTTAGACCATTCTGTGTTTTCTATTAAAGTAACTAAAAGTGCGTATAACCAAAATGTTCTCAAACATGAAAAGAGCATTTACGATAGAATTGATCAATGTAAAGCCAGCTCTCATGTGATTCAAGCTTTCCAACGTGTGAAACTTTTTGACATAGAACAAGAAACGATGCGTTTTGGACTTGTATTAGAGTATGGTGGAATTTCTCTTAAAGAGGCAGAAGAGCTAAATTGGTTTGATTCTATAGAAAGAGCTGCAAGGGTTGGATCACAAATATTAGCGGGATTGATAACTCTTGAAAGTGTTGGAGTGATCCATACAGATCTTAAAGAGGAAAATATATTGATCAACAGAAGTAAAATTGTCAAAATCTGTGATTTTGGGAGTTCTTTCATACTGCAAGAAGGGGTTTTAAGATTTCCCATTGATTCAGAAGTCACCACGGTAACACACCGTCCTCCAGAGCACGACACAGGATTTTTTGGTTGCCGCGAGGTTGGTAAGAGGTACGATATGTGGGGGTTTGCAGTTGTTATTTTTCGATTGTTGTTTAAGCAAAACCCGTTTATATTTCCAGATTGGAATGAATGTAAACCAGGTTCATTAGAAAATTTAAAACAGAGGTTCTGTTATTTGGAGCAGATTCTCACTGCTGTTTATCCGCCAATTTCAGATAGAATAGTTGTGAGTCAGCAATGGTTAATAGTCAAAGAGTACCTACGATTAGGAGAGATAGCTCCGCAGCAAATTGTAAGACGTGTCTCCCCTTCCCCTCCTGGTTTTGATCCTGCTCTTGCTTCTAGGCCACTATGGGAAAGACGAATTCCGAAAGAGGATAAAATGTGGAGCCCCTTATTTCAAAATCTATTTGTCTTTCCAGAAAAAAGATGGTCGGCAAGAGAAGCTCAATGCTTTATTCATAAACTCATTCCAGATCCAGAATTTAGGGAACAACCTGTTGACTCTTTTAGTAAATGCCTTTTACAATAAAAACTTCAAAAATAGGAGAATTTAAGTGGAACAGTTTACAGCACTTTTAGAACTTGCACGCAGGCTCAATAGCCCAGATGGTTGCCCATGGGATCTGAAGCAGACATTTGCTACGTTGCAGCCTTACGTATTAGAAGAGGCGCATGAGGTGGTCGATGCGGTGGATAGAGGAGACGATCAGCAGATCGTTGAGGAGCTTGGGGACCTTCTCTATACAGTTCTTTTTTATGCGGTCCTCGGAGAAAAGCAGGGGCGTTTTTCGATGGAGCAGATCTTGGAGACGATTCATGAGAAGATGATTCGACGTCATCCGCACATCTTTGGAGAAAAAAACGGTGCGACATCTGATGAGGTAGAAAAGCAGTGGGAGAAGATCAAAAAAGAAGAGAAAAAAGAGGCGGCACCTAAGAGCGCCTTGGAGCAGTTGCCAAAAACGCTCCCAGAACTTGTGAAGGCACAAAAAATTGTGCGCAAGCTACACCGCGCAGGCCATCCTCAATTCATCGAAAAAAATGGTTCCAAAACAGAAGAGGAGCTCGCCTCAGCTTTTCTTGATCTTGTCTGGAAGGCTGAGTCTTCTGGGCTCGATTGTGAGGGGATGTTGCGTCGCACCACTATTGCATATGATAAGGAGTTGACAAAACACTTTGAGACCTCTATTAAAGGGTAATGCGACAGCTTTTATTCTCTTCTCTTTTTTTTGCGGCCACTCCTCTGATCGCTTCGTGCTATCGATGCTCCGATGACAACTGGCCGCACCATATCGCGCTGATTGGAGATGTTGTCTATTTGAAGCGTGCAGCAAGCTGCAGCCGATCTGTTGCGCTTGAACAGCTCACAACAACTACAACGACCACGACTACAACTACGACAACGATTTCCGATACGATCACAGATTTTAACGAGCACTTTCATCACTACTCTTTTGAGGATGGGCAGCGCATTGCGTTGACAACAGGGGACGCTTCCGATAAATTTGGCTTCACGCCTGGTTATCGCGGGACCGTCCAGCTCGGATTTTTTCGAAAAAATCGCATTGAGGCGTCCTACTTACAGATTAATTCATGGAATGAGGCGGCAAGTGTGACAGGGGACGGGAATCTCGATTTTCCTTTTAATGCACCCTATTTTTCTAACTTTCAAGATGCAGATTACGTCTCTGAGAGATATCGCTCAAGCTACAATGATACGCAGCTCAACTACTGGCGCCATTCGAGCCCTCCAAAGGTTGACTATTTTAGCGTTTCAATCATTTTTGGAGCGCGTCAGATCCGCATTTTAGAGGCGTACCATCTCACCTTCTTAAAAGGGACCGAATCGAGCGACTACAATATCCACACCCGCAATAAACTAGTTGGTGGTCAGTTGGGGGTTGACTTTGAGATGAGCCCAGTAAAGTGGTTCTGTTGGGATCTGATGGGGAAGGTCGGCTGCATGGTGGATTTGGCAAGACAGAGCACCTTTTTAGGCGATGTTGTAGAAGGGGTTGTTTTGCGTGACTTTACTAAGGCGCGTCAAAACAATTGCGCTTTTGTCGACTTGTCAGCCAATTTAACATGGATTCCGTTTCCTTTTCTAGATATTCATGTCGGCTATCAGTACCTCTATCTCTCTGCAGTGGCCCTAGCCCCTTGGCAGATCGATAAAGGAACAGGGTCTGAGAGTGGAGACCATCTCTGGTCTAAATCTAAGATGACGATTTTTGGTCTGTCTGGCGGGATTACATTCGACTTCTAAAAGAGTTGAGTTTTCCAAATTTTAGGTTTAACCAGGCTCTAAGCAATCTGCTGTGACGACACGCTCTAGATAACAGCCTTATCAAACTTAAAATTTGGAAAACTCAAGTCAAAGAATACCGGAGATGGGCCAGAGCATGAACTAAAGTCCTTAAGGCTGCTACCTTCCGGTTCTGACCTGGTTCGGACCGACTCACTCTATGGTGTCCCCGGTAAGAACCAGATCATAGCAAAGAAGTCGTTTAAAGGCAAGCGGGCTCAAAAATAACATAAGTCGAGATGATGAGTTGGTGCCAGGGCATAGGAAAAAATCGCCGGCACAAATAAGACCAAAAAGAACAAAAACTCGGATCACAAGTAGCAAGTGACCAAGACCCAAGTTCCTCAGAACATTTTCAGAGCCACAGAGACACACTGGTCGTAGTAGGGGCAGTCGACGAGCAAACCGCCCGGGGCGAAGCCCCCGACAGCCAAAGGATACCTACGCCTCCCATAGGATAAGAGCTCTCGACAACGAACAACGCTCCAACGCCCTTCCTGACCCGATCCATCACTCAAGTACCGTTCTCCCTTAGGAAGAACATGTCGAGTAAAAACAATAGTAGCGAGATGAATAGCTCGAGGTCTAGTTTCGTAACCAGCATTTAAACTCTGAATCCACAGAACCTGAGCAGCCTCAGACTCATCACGAGCGCCTACACTTTTTCGCATAACAAGCCAACAGGCAGGCCCCGCTGGAGTATTTTGATGTTGAGTCAAGGCTTCACTCTGATAAGCATATTTGGAGGCATGTCCCCCATTCTGAGGTTTTTTGACAAGCTGCCCAAGAAGTCTCAAAGTAAAAGGCTGACCATCAATAAATTGAGGACATAAGACTGGCGGAAGGTGGCTCGAATCTTCTTGTGTTAACCAAAAATTAAAAAAATTTCTTGGCAATCGAGGTACGGACCCTACATTAACATTATAATGGAATCTCCATGACTGTGGGCCAAAAACTCTTTCTGAACGCATCACAAACTGTGATATAATTGCAAAAAGCGCTTTCTCATTAACTACAGTATTTAAATCGAAACTCAGCTCTTCAGCTAGACCTCTTTCCATTGTTGTATCGTCATCGTAATTTGGGCAATAGGATGAAATAGGATTTTCTAAGCCAGCTCCAGAAATAAGTGAAACAGCCACTTTAACCTCATTTTTTAATAATTTTATATTAAAAATATTAAAATTCAATCTAAAAAAAGTTGTATTGAGCTCAGTGTAATCTACGCTTCGATTTGGCATTGCCTCGATCGCCAGAACAAATATGGAAATTATAAAAATGGCCCAAAGTTGTTATTGGATCTTTTCGACCCTAGCTCCTGGAAAAAACGTCTTGAGGATTGCTCCGCTCTTATTTCCTTTTCTGGCCATCTCGGCAGCTTGCTGCAGTGAGAGGCCAGATGTCCCTTGTCTATCCCAGGTTGCTGAGAAGGGGCGCTGTTGACGCATGAGGATCTGTCCGCGTGTTTCGATGACGCTGCAGTCGATTTTTGGGTTGTGGAGGAATGTGCTACAGCCGTTGTAGCCGACCTGATCTGCTTCGACATGCCAAGAGACTTCGCCTTGATGGGCGATCAGGTAGTAGGCTTGTGTGCGAGAGATGATGGCGAGTGCATCGGTGAGGGCACTTTCTTTGCGCTCTGGGAAGTGGGTGGTTAGAATTGAGCGGATGTAATTTTCTGCATCGACACGATTGATAATGTGAAGAGCTCCTTCAATCTGCTCAATTTCAAGCATTCCATTATATTGAATACCGTTTACAAGGAAAGAGCCATTTGGGTGATTGGGAATGATCTGCATCTTGTGAATGCCTGGAAAGAGATCTCCGAAGATAATCCCTTTTGAAGAGGGACGTGCTGTCTCGCGCTTGTTTTTCCATTCTGTTGCGATGAGAGCACCTGTCACGGGATTGTAGATGCGAAACTCGCCCTTGACTTCGATGAGGACAGAGGGAACATACTTTGCTAGGCGCACATAGATTGTTGGCTCGGCTGCAAAGCCTTTGAATGAGAGAGCAAGAAAAAGTAGGGAGAAGAGCAGTCGTGTCATTTTAATTCCTGATTTGGGGAGAGTCCGAGGTGGCTGTAGGCTAGGGCTGTCGCTTCTCGTCCTCGCGGGGTGCGTTTTAAAAAGCCTTGCATGATCAGATAGGATTCATACACATCTGAGAGAGTCGACGCCTCTTCGCCAAGGGCAACAGCTAGGCTATTGACTCCGACAGGACCGCCATTATGAAAGGTAATGATGTGCTGTAGAATCTTCTTATCCATCTCTTCAAGGCCCAGATGGTCGATCCCTAGCATTTCAAGCGCTAGGTGAGCGGTCTCTTTGTTGATCTTGTTATCGGTGTGAATTTGAGCATAGTCGCGCACAAAACGGAGCAGGTGGTTTGCAATGCGCGGCGTGCCGCGCGATCTGCACGCAATTTCAAGGGCAGCTTCCTCTGTCAGGCTGACATGAAGAATTTTTGCAGAGCGCAGCAGAATCTGCTGTAAAATTGCCGGCTTATAGTAGTCAAGCCTGCAGGAGAAATTGAAGCGGGAGCGCAACGGAGCTGTCAGAAGTCCAAGGCGCGTTGTCGCACCAATCAGGGTGAAGCGATTTAGTTTTACCTGCACGCTTCTTGCGCTTGGACCCGAATCGATCAAGAGGTCGAGGGAAAAATCTTCCATCGCAGGGTAGAGGTACTCCTCGATCGTGCGATTGAGCCTGTGAATCTCATCGATAAATAGACAGTCTCCCTCTTGAAGAGTCGTCAAGATGCCGGCAAGATCGCCTGCTTTTTCAATGACAGGGCCTGATGTGACGTGCAGCTGTGTTCCCATTGTGTTTGCTATAATGTGGGCTAGAGTTGTCTTCCCAAGGCCTGCAGGGCCACAGAATAGGGCATGACCGAGCGGCTCTTTGCGTCCCTTTGCTGCAGTGATGAGGATATCGAGTTTTGCGCACGTCGGTTCTTGGCCTGCAAAATCGGTGAGCAGCTGGGGACGTAGAGGTGCATCAAGATTCTTGTCTTTTTTATTCCAAGACGATTCGACAAACGGCTGCTTTGGCATATGGGTCTACTTGTACCCCAATGATATTAAAAAATCTAGAGAGATTTTATTCAATTTTTGATTGGGGAAATTTCAAAATTTTTTCTACCACAATGGATTAGGGCGCATCAAAAATCATCAGAACAAAGCTAATTGACAACACGCCCTAATAGTTGTGGTTTGACGCTATTCACACACACCAAGTATAGGAAGATCGGGCACATACGCAAGTACCGGTACAAAAAAGCTTATGGGTCACCTTAATGTGTCTGTTTTGGGCGGAATCCAGCAAGTAAGCTAAGGGTTGCCTCTAAAAAGTCTTTGTTTTTATAGTAATCAACTATTTCCCTTTGTGTTAGAAGGTACTCTTTTTTAAGAGCTATTGATTCGTCTGAGTTTGGATACCCAGCAAAGCTGGGACAAGACTCGAGAAGCAAGCAGTCCTCGATATCAGTAGCTCCTCTACGGGTCTGGATACTTTCGTGTTGCTGATCTTCAGTTTCATTCCAAACATCATAAAACCGTTTCATTTTCTGGCTTCTTTTGTGAAATTCCCAGGAATTATTTCTTCCATAACCTAGCACAATACCAATAAGAGCTTGATGTTCCTGCAAAACTGTGTCAATCAATGAGGTTTCTCTTGCTTCTTTTAGTAATTGAACAGGATCTATAATTTCTCGTTTCAGTACATCTTGAAAATCTTCTTTATTTTCGTTAATAATATTAATGAAACTTTGTTCGTTTAAAATAAAAATAGATACAGATCCTGGATATTTCAGTGATGCCTTTGACCAAAGATTAGTTGAGGGAAAGAGATCTTGGTACTTTATCCAAGCCTTCCACCCAGCGCGCATTCTATGATTGTATCCTTTTAAGGAAGTGTAGCAGGTTGAACAATCGACAAATGGCAATGGATTTTTATAACAAGCCCAGGAGACTGGCTTAGAACCTAATAAAGTATATGCAAAATTATCTTCTGCAAATAACATATATGTTAGATCGAAAAGTCTTTTTTGATCTCGCACAGAAAGGGACAGAGTCTGCTCTGTCCCATAATAATCTAGGAACTTCACATAAGTTTTCCTATTTTCCGGGTATTGAAAAAACAATAAAAAAAGAAATAAGGTGACGACAATTAAAGGTGTCTTTTTGAAATTTCTTGTGGTTGACATTTACTTAATTAGTATCATTGTTTTTTTCTTTTTCCATTGAATGTGGTGAATAATTTTTACATCTAATCTCATAAATAAATTTTTGTCAATTTTTTTTAGCTGACAACCTTAGCACCTGATAAATTTTTAAGTAAAAATCTTACAACTATCCGCTACCCATAAAGTTGATCTAGTGATCTCTCTCGCGCCTTCGACTGCGTCTCAGTTGCGTTCCGTCGTCCCCGCAGCAGCCCATCTTATGCCATTGCAACTTTTGCTGATGGCTGCTGACGAAAACGACGGTGCTAAAGGTTGATTCGTCTTGCTGGTAAGAGGGTGAATAGTTAAGGAATTTCACCTATAGTGTAAACTCGAAAAGTTTATTTATAGGAGGACTATGAGAAGTGAATACGGCGGAATTCGACACCTTGCAGCTGTGATAGAGGAAGACCTTCAAGACAGAGATACTGGGCTAAGTAAGCCACAAAGAATTAGGGCTCGCAGACTTGGCAGCATCGGTCATTACATGTCGAAGTGTTAATACCTCTGAGCTTGCTAATGTATTGCCAAGAAAAGTGAAGAGTAATGAGGAACGGTATCGATACCTTAACAGATGGTTGGGGAGTTCCAAAATTAACCCTACACGTGTTATGAAAGGATTTGTTTCTGAAATGCTTGAGATGCCGAGAGGCAAGGCGCAAGTGAGGATGAAAATTTTGGGGCAAAGCTGACGCTGTCAAAAACTAACTTTTCAAGTTGTTTGGGTATATAGTGGTCTTGGCACTTCAGACCACTATACAACCTTTAGAACCGTCGTTTTCGTCAGCAGCCATCAGCAAAAGTTGTAACGGCATAAGATGGGCTGCTGCGGGGACGACGGAACGCAACTGAGACGCAGTCGAAGGCGCGAGAGAGATCACTAGATCAACTTTATGGGTGGCGGATAGTTATAAAATTTGTCAGGTGCTAAGGCTGACAACTCTACTGATCCGACTATTTTTGGCATGACAATCTGAGTTCTAGAAAGCTGCTGTAAAATCTTCTTGCCGAAAAATTTCTTTAGAGGCAACACTACAAGCAGTATGATACAACAAGCACTTAAGCACTCTTGGTGGCTTTTTCTCTTTATCGCAGCGCTCTTTTTTGTCTATAGCAGTGGGATAGAGAAGAAGGTGCGCTCGACAGAACTTCTGACAAAACGTCTCTCCTCTTTAATGGAAGAGAAGCGGGTAGTGGAAGAAGAGCGCGAGGAGCTGCTTTTACAGATTGAGTCTGAAAAGGATCCAGCTTGGATCGAAATGAAGTTGAAAAGACGTCTTGGGCTTGTGGCTGATGAAGAGAAGAAGGTCTGCTTTACGCAGAATGATACAAAACCGTGATCACTTTTTTGACCCTTGTACTTGCCCTTTTACTGCTCTGTTCTGCTTTTTTTTCCTGTTCGGAGACGGCTCTATTTTCCCTTTCATCGATCAAAGTGCGCTCGTTTGGCGCTGACCCAGATCCGCGCAAACAGCGAGTAGCCAAGCTGCTTTCAAGGCCAAAGGATCTGCTGGTTACGATTATTTTATTGAACATTTTGGTTAATATTCTAGTGCAGAATATTGCTTCTTCGATCTTTGATCAGCCAAGCTGGCTTCTCAATGTCGGAGTGCCGCTTCTTTTAACACTTCTTTTTGGAGAGATTGTACCCAAATCGATTGGTCTTGCAAATAACATGGAGATCTCCTATCGAGTTGCACCAACGATTCAGAGAATGCAAAGAATCCTAACGCCTCTGCGGCTTTCGATTATGGCCGTCACCAATCTGCTTTGTCGCCTCTTCTTTTTTCTCCAAAAAGAGAAAGAGATCTCTGTTGAAGAGCTGCGCCATGCTCTTAAGCGCTCCAAACAGTTTGGCGTTTTAAATGAGGATGAGGCGGAACTTGTACGCGGCTATCTCAAGCTTGAGGAGGCTAATGTCAAAGATCTGATGCGACCAAGAGAGGAGATGCTCTTTTTTGATCTGAAAGATCCGGTCTCTAAGCTGATCCATCTCTTCGTGGACCAAGAGTGTTCTCGGATTCCAGTGGCACGAGAGACTATCGACCAGCTTATCGGAATCATGACCTCGCGCCTTTTTTTCTTGCACCGCAACTCCTTTAAAACCGCAGAAGATCTATTGCCTATTTTAAAAAAACCGTTTTATGTTCCAGAGACTCTCCCAGCACGCATTCTCTTGCAGCAATTTTATGAAAAAAAGGAGGAGATTGCAATTGTTGTCGATGAGTACGGGTCGATCTCTGGACTCATTGCCCTCGAGGATCTTGTCGAAGAGGTAGTTGGAAAGATTGCGGATCGCAGAGATGAGAAGAGTCTCTACACCCGTTCTGGAAAAGATGTGATCATTGCAAGCGGGAAGCTGGAGCTGACAGAGCTGGAGGAGATTTTAGAGATTTCTTTTGATAGTCCAGCGCACATGGTAACAATAGGCGGTTGGCTCACGGAAAAGTTTGGGGATATCCCAAAAAGCGGGATGAAGTATGAGACAGAGCAGCTTTTTTTTCATGTTCTAGCTGCAGATCCCAATCGCATTCGAAGAGTATACATTAAGGTAAAAGCGCGATGACCCAAGGCTCTTGGCAATTTTTTTTAATGATCGTCTGTATCTGTCTGCTACTACAGGGCTTTTTTGCCATGCTTGAAATGGCGTGTGTCTCTTTTAACAAGGTTCGGCTGCAATATTATGTGAGCCAAAACAATCGGCGTGCCATATGGCTCGCTTATTTGTTAAATCATCCGACTAAGCTTTTTGGAACAGTTTTAATTGGGGTTAATGCTTCGCTGCAGTGTGGCTCAGAGGCTTCACGTCTTTTTTATGAGGCGCTTGGACTGGATGTAGCCTTTGCTCCCTTATCACAGGTGCTTCTTGTGATGATTTTTGCCGAAATTGTACCGATTACTGCTGGCAGACGTTATGCGGAACAAGTTGCGATGGTTGGGATTCCGATTGTCTATCTATTTTCCATAGTACTGCAGCCGGCAATTTGGATTTTCGATCTTCTTTGTCGCTTTGTCAATCGACTAGTCAAGAGTCGGGGATCTGGTGGCCTCGATCTGACACGCGAGGAGCTGCAGAAGATTTTAGAGGAGCGAGAGGAGGATTATAGGGTCGGCTCTAAAAAAGAAGAGTTTAATACCATTGTAACGAATATCTTTTTGCTCAAAAATAAACGGGCAAAAGACTTAATGGAGCCGTTAGAGCGCGTCGAGATGATGGGGGTTAATGCAACTGTTGGACAGATGCGTAGCCTCCTGCTCTCTCACTACTCTCCTTACCTACCACTCTACCAGAGAACGCGGCACAATATCGTTGCGATTGCTTATCCACGCGATCTTTTACGCTTTACAGATCAGCAGCTTGTTAAGGATCAGGCGAGATCTCCCTGGTTTATTACTGAGGAGGCGTCGATTTTACAAATTCTCAAAACATTTCGGACGAATAATCAGAGTGTGGCGATCGTCCTTAATAGCGCGGGGCTTGCTGTCGGGGTCCTAACTCTGGATGAGGTTGTCGATGAGCTCTTTCTACCGACGGAGGGAGTCAATGAGAGCGCACGCCTTTCTGGGTTGCCTCTTATTCTTGTTGATCGCACCTTTGTTGGAAGCATGAAGCTTGTCGATTTTAATTATCAATTTCATATTCCTCTTGAATATGAAAATGCGGAAACATTAGAAGAGGTAATGAGAGAGCTTCTCGGTCATCCGCCCGAAAAAGGGGAGGAGGTGCGCGTTGGAAATTTCGAACTACGGGTTGAAGAGGCGCCTCTTTTGGGGGAGAAGCAAATTTCTGTAAAAACTATTTACTAAGAGGTCGTATGAAGAAAAAATGGATTCCAACAGTAGTTCTTGTTGCTGTAGCTTCTCTTATGTTCTATGCCAAATCATCGGATTCTAAGATGGATTCAGGGCAAGCTATGAGCTCTAAAAAGTCATTAGAGCGTCTTATTCAAGGAAATGAGCGATTTATGGCAGGCAATCCGCTCTATCCCAATCAAGAATTTGAGCGCCGTAAAGAGACGGTTGAAAAGCAGACTCCTTTTGCTATTGTTGTCAGCTGCTCTGATTCTCGAGTGCCAACAGAAATTATTTTTGATCAAGGCATAGGCGATATTTTTGTTGTCCGCGTTGCTGGTAATGTCGTCGGACCGATTGAACTCGACAGCATTGAATATGCGGCAGATATTTTAAAAAGCCCTCTAATTGTTGTTTTGGGCCACCAGAACTGTGGAGCTGTTAAGGCTATTTTGGAGATGGAGAAGACAGGAGTGTATAGCGAAGACATTCAGAATATTGTTCCATTCATTCAGCCAGCGATCCAAGAGTCTAAAGGTAAAGCGGGAGATCCTCTTGCAAATGCCATTACAGCCAATATCAACAATGTGGTGAACTATCTCAATGAGACCGAGATTCTGGCAAAGCTTGTTCGAGAAAATAAGTTAGAAATTGTGGGCGGCTACTACACGCTCGAAAAAGGAAAAATTGAAATTTTTAAATAGTAAGGAATCGTCATGAAAATCCCACCAGTTGGACCTACAAATATTCCATCAAATGACGGAGCAGCTGCACCGAAAAATCAGTCAGCCAAGATTGCCAAAGCGACTATTATTCTAGATCTTGCACAAGCTCTACAAGAAGCTAAAGCGAAGATGGAGAGACCAGATCAGAAATAATTGCAACGGCTTCTAAAATTTCTTGTTCTGTTGTTTCACGGCTAATGGAGAAGCGCAGCGCCGATTTTGTGCGTATCGCTTCATAGCCCATGTTGAGCAAGACGCGCGACGGCTCAAGAGCCCCTGACGAGCAGGCAGAGCCGTGGCTAGTTGCCACGCCCAGTAGATCGAGTTGAATCAGTAGATCTTCTCCCAGATGGCCTGGGAAAGAGAGATTGATCGTACTGCAGATTTTTGGGCCTTCGCCATTAATCACTGCTTCCGTCTTTGCTAAGACCCCTTGAATAAAGAGTTGCATGAGCTGTTCCATGCGCTCTGTAGCCTCAGGTAACAGTAGATCTAACTGCCGTATGGCCTCTGCAAACCCCACAATCCCGGTAATATTTTCAGTGCCGGCACGGCGCCCTTTTTCCTGTTCGCCACCTGTTATACAGGGAGAAAGCTGAGCGCCACTGCGGATAAAGGCAGCTCCCGCTCCCTTTGGACCGTGGATCTTGTGTGCTGAGAAGGCCATCCCTGTGACTCCTCTTGGAATAACAAAGCGCTCCTTGCCGAGCCAGGCAACAGCATCTATAATCAACGGGATTTTGTGCATCTCAGCAATAGCCGCAAGAGCCTCGACATCGCTCTTAACACCTGTTTCACTATTCACAGCCGTGAGAACGATCAGGCGTGTTCGCTCTGTAATTGCAGCTTCTAGTTGTTCTGGAGTGATCGCACCATGGAGCCGGGCAGGAAGCAGGGTCACATCGGAAAAGTTGAGTAAAGTTTTGTAGACAGCTGCATGCTCCACATCAGAGGAGAGAATTTCTCCACCTGAATAGAGCCCGTGAATAAGAAGGTTGAGAGCCTCTGTCCCTCCCGAGGTGAAGATCAGTTCACTGCTCTTAATTTTTAAAAAATGTGCAATGCAATCTCTTTCAGAGGTGAGTCTCTTCTTTGCTTCCCTTCCAAACCCATGAAGGCTCGAGGGGTTGCCGGTTGGGCGCTCGAGCTCTTGGATCATCGCCTTAAAGACCCGGCTGTCCAGCTGCGTCGTTGCACTGTTGTCTAGATAAATCCGTTGCCTCATCGAGACAGGATAACATAATGAGGGTAATGTTGTCATTACCCCCTTTGTTGATGGCCGCCTCTAGAAGCTCTAGTGAGGTCTCTTCTAGCGTCCTTTTTCTGCGTAAGATCACCGCAATCTCTTCAGAGGAGACGCAATCGCTTAAACCATCTGAGCAGAGCAGATAGAGCTCCCCGGGTTTAATAGCGCATTTGCCAAGATCTGGCTCGACGTATGCCGTGGTTCCAATAGATCTGGTGATAATATTTCTACTTGGCAGGGGGGTGTAGCCTTTTAAAATAAATTCTTGTCTTAAAGAGTGATCTTGGGTTAATTGATCTAGGCGATCGTTAGAAAAGCGGTAAATTCTACTATCTCCCACATGGGCATAAAGGAGCGTTTCGTTGAGAATCCAGGCACAGCAGCTAGTTGTTCCCATTCCACGCCACGCCTCTTCTTGGCGAGAGAGGGTGTAGACCCATTCATTTGCTGCAAAAAATGCCTCTTTAAGAAAGAGCAGCGCCTCTTGAGGAGAGCTCGGATCCTTAGTGAGCGCCTCAAAAGACCTTTTTAACTCATTGATCGACTCTTGAGCTGCCACCTCGCCAGCAGAGTGTCCACCCATTCCATCGGCTAAAAAATAGGCGTTTTTTTCATGTAGAGCGTCCCAGACGTCTTCATTATTTAAGCGAACAAGACCGCGATGGGAGATGCCGTAGCTTAAAATTCTGCTCATGATGGATTTTGAACCTCTGCTATAAAGAGTGGAATACGACTGTCTAGATCGATCAGCATGCAGATGAAGGGATGGTCTGCAAGAAATAAGAGGGAGGTGGTCTCTTTAGGCATCGAGGTGAGACCTAAAGAGGCGTTAGTTGCGCCTGTTGCCAAAACGCCTGTTTCGTCAATAGAAAATAGCGCTTCGTGAATCACTTGATCAAGATATAAATCACGCATCCCATCTACTAGAGAAAAATTGGCTTTTTCTGAAAAAGCCTCTTTGATGCCGAGCGCTTCTAAGCCCTCTTTTAAATAGAATCGCTGGCGCAAGGAAAACTTTGGAAGTACCACTTGGATCGATTTTTCTTCCATCTTTGAGAGGTACTCTTCAAAAGTTGAGGCTGTAAAGAGCAGATTTAAAAAGGAGTCTGTTTTTGGAAGGAAAAAGAGGGCTGCTATTTTTCCTCCAGAGATCGGTAGAGAGATCACTTGTAGCTGATCGTCTTCATAGTAAGGGTAGGCGGCGTCTTGGTGCATCATCATAACGGGGACAGATTCAGAAGCGCTTTTTTTAAAGGGAAGAGATCTGCTCTTACTGGGGTTGAACCCAAGGGCCCAGCTGCCTTGAAAGTAGATCGCATTTGTCAGAAGAAGACGCATTCCGCTCTTCAGGTCATCTGGTTCTAGCAGTTTTTCGATTTTTCCTTCGGTCTGATTTTTTGTCCATTCATTGATAATTGAAGAGCTCTCTTCTTGTTTGTTAAAATTGAGAGCTGCAATTTGTCCCTGATAATCTTGTTCGATTGTGTGACGAAATTGTGAGAGAAAAAAAGTGTCTTGATCAGCCCAGAATCCATTGGCGCTATGTATATTTTTCTTTAACAGGCCTTGATTGATCGTTTGAGCGACTTGCGAAAAATAGCCGCGTTCTGTGGTAATGAAAAGCGCCTGTTGCACCTCTTTTTCCGTTGTCCCTGCTGCCCCAAAATAAGCCATGGAGAGGCATGTGAAGATCGAATAGGGAGATAAGAGTAGATTCTCTTCTTGTTTTTTCACTGCTTCATACAGGGAGAAGCTGAACTTTTGACAACTTGTTGCGTACTCTGTTTGTAGGCTCGGCTCTTTGCCAACGAGTAGAGACGAGAGGGTGCACAGGAATAGACAAACTCTCACAATATTTCTCCTTATACGAGCTACTCTTGCGATAGAAAGAGGCGCAAGAGAGTTGCTGCGTTAAAAGCCATATGTAACCCAATCGAGGAAAATAGGGAAGCGCGTTTTTCGTAGACATAGCCAAGAAAAAAGGAGAAGGCAAAAAGCGAGGCAAGAATCGGGATATTTCCAATCGATTGTGCGGGAGAGAAGTGGAAGAGGGCAAAGAGAAAAGAGGCGAGAAGAATGGCTCCGATACGATTTAAGTAGCCCTTGAGATAGTTCTGCAGAAATCCGCGGAAGAGGAGCTCTTCGGTGACAGGTCCAATAATCAAGATTGTTAGGCAGGCGCGCAGTAGTGTTCCAGGCGAGCGCACCATCGCCTTGAAATAGGTGACAGCAACCTGTTCATACTCCCGTTTACCAAACAAGAGCTGTGTGGCGCCCTCTGCAGCTTCCCCAATCAGTAGCACAACAGGAAGGCTGATCAGATAGGTTAACATTCCAAAAATAAGATCAGATCCAATGGAACGGCTTGTTACTGCTCTGTTTTTCCAAATTTTATAAAAGAGCTCCCTGCGCATCAGATAGGATGTCACTAGAAGCAGAAGAAGACAGAGAGAGATTGTGACAAAGTGAGCAAGTTCCAGCTTTGCGATCAGCTGATTGAGATACGGCCCCACAAAAAGAAGAGTCGTTAAGTAGATCCCAAAAACTAAAAGCAGCTCTGCTAAGGTAGGGGTCAGACTACCTGTCCCTTTCTCCAGCGTATAAAAGCCTCTCTCTTTGGCAATAAAATGGATGCAGAAAACAAGAAAAAGCAGAAAAATTAAACTTGTCACCTCTAGACGCCTCTAGCTAGAAGAATATACTCCTCAACATGTTTTGCAGTTTCTTGTACAAGGAGCGTGTGTGCGCGTGCAATAGGATCTGGGCTCTCTTCAAACAGATCATTCAAAGAGTGCAGCTGAGAGATCTGCTCTTGCAAGATGACTTGAGGCTCCTTTTTTCGCAGATCAACGACGCGAACGCGCAGCGTCATCGCAAGCTTTGCGTCAGGAGTCTCTACATGTTCAAGAAGCTCTAAAAAGACAGCGAATTCATCGTGTTCAAACGCGTCCTTGACCCAAAAAAGATTGGTGCCAAAAAGCTGAGAGGGGCCTTTTGTCTGGATGGCGTTTTGAAATTCGTGAGAATCGACAAGAAAAAGGCTGTTATTTTGATTGAGCTGGTAGCGCAACGCATCGGTCAATTCACCTGAAAGACTTGTCATGGTGCGGTCGATGATCGGCAGCATGGCTACAATTGGTTTTGATAACTCTTGTCGATAGGGGACAGGAGTTCCTAACTTGTATCCCGTACAGCTTGTCAAAGTCAAAGCCAATCCTATTATAATATTCCAGTGCATCGTGTCATCTCCTATTTGGAGTGGATCGTAACAGATCAGAGAGTTTTCACGCCATAAACTTGTGCAATAAAAGATTTACAGCTAATTAATTTTTTACTTTTCATAAATAAAGTTTAATAAAAATAGTTGCACGGAGTAGGGTGAAAAAATTTTGGCTCATTATTTTCCTCCTTTTGCTTTTTTTCTTCCGATTTCATAGACAGGGTAGATGTCAATTACGGTCTCTTCATAAGGATGAACTTTTTTAATCTCTTCAAGCACATGCTCCAAAATAGAACGATTACAGACTGTTTCAATTCTCTCTTCCACAACTTCTTCTATAACTCCTTCTTTTCCAATATAAGGATCTGAACCTGTATTAGGCATAAAGCGGCCAATACCTTTCACCGAATAGCTACAATAGGAATAATTTCCTACCTTGCCGGCTCCTGCACGGCCCATAGCGTCTCTTACTATTTCAGCATGAGTTTCTGGGACAGTGATGACAATTGTCACGTAATCTAATGGTTCCAAACGGTTAATCTCCTGTTTGCTTTCAACTCCATCACATCTCGTCATATTAAAACCAGCCGTGCCTAAAATAATAACAGAACCTATCCCAATATTTGCACAGACTGCTTTTTGACTCTTTTTCCACATCTTTTCGAGTCCATCTCTAAATACTGCTTTCATGAATCTCAAAAGCATGTCTCTGTTGCGCATTAACTTACAGCAGCCGACGCCTATAAAAATACTCTAGCTGCATTTTTCTTGTCTATACTCAACAACTTGAAGAGTTGGTTTTTGACAGCATCAGCTTTGCCCCAAAATTTTCATCCTCACTTGCGCCTTGCTTCTTGGCAATGGTCGCTAAAAGAATTCCTGTAGCAACTTCAATACAGAATTGACTGATAAAAATCTTGGGCAAAGCGCTCCCATGTGAACTTTTTAGCCGCATCGCTCTCTAAAAAGGCTTGAGCCTGAATCAGGTATCCTTCGTACACATCTTGAGGCATCGATTTGATAAATAGATGCAGCTCTTCTAAGCTTAAAAAATCGGAACGGCTGATAAAGGCCTCTTTTGGCACGTACTCTTCGATGTTATCGGGTCCCCAGTAAATCGGTACCGTTCCTGCGGCAAAGCAGTCAAAGATCTTTTCCGTCACATAACCCGAACTTTTGGCTGTATTCTCATAACAGATCGAAAAGCGGTAATTCTTGATTGTTTCCAACTTGTCATTTATGGCCCCTCTATAACTTGGAGTTGTAGCAACGTTCCAGCCTCTGCCATAAAATTCAAATCCTTCCTCGTGCACAGACTCAAAATAGTGGATAGCGGCCCTCCGCTCTGAATAGAGCTCGTATTCGAAATTGCTCGTTAGATTGGAGGCGACAAGCGTACACAATTTTTTCTCACCAAATGAAGGGATCTGATTGAGCCTTTGGGCATAGGCTGGATAATGGAATTTGAAGTAGAGCTTCCCGTCAACAAGAGAGTCATCCCAGGTGTAGATTTTGGAAAAACAGTCTTGTATTTTTTGCAGATACATATCTGGTAATACAGTTTTGGGCTCCCACATAAACAGGATAAGCTTCTCTTTTGGAAAGCGAGAGAGGTCTCGCCGTTTAGTTGTCCTAGAGTCGATGTTAAAGAAAATAATTTTTTTGACATCCTCTGGAATAGAGGCGTGGAAGGAGAAGTCAAGGCCGCATTTTCGTAGAAGTTTATAGAAGCTGCCATTTCTAATAAGAAGGTCGGAGTCGTAGTCTTGAATATTTGTCACTACAACTTTAGCATCGTAACCATTTGCCTGCAGAATTTGAGTATATGGGGCTGCATCAATCTGCCAATTGGCAATGCATTGTACGATTTTTCCTGCATGACCAGAATGGAAGTAGGAGACAAGAAGAAAAAAAATTTGAATAGATAATTTTTTCATATAATTTATCTTTTACACTTGTTTTTTATTGTTAAATATAATATAATTTTAGTTAGTTTAAAAAGAGGTGTATGTGGCAACAAAAATTGGTTTCAACCATCAAGACAACTTTATTGACATTCCAGCGAATAATAGGAGAACGAAAACCTATTCTTCAAAAAATAAATTGCCAGATTTTAGCAAAACCCCAAAATCTTTTGCGAAGCGGCGTGTTAGAGGTGTCTCTGCTAAAAGCAATGTAGTAACTCACTCTGGATCGCGCGGCCCCAATCTTCTCACAATACTCTTCCTAAGTATACTATATCTCACAGAAAGGGCTGATGCTCTCATCAAGTCGACATCTTTTAGACCAACTCTATATCCCTCTTTTGCCCCAAGCTTCAACCCTTCTCAGATCCCAACATCAAACACCCCAACTGTCAACCCAAGCTTTGGCTTTCTATCTTGCAATCCACCGCCTCCAGTGTACATTAACATAACATTGAATCCTGCAGAATATTTTTCTAAATCCGATCAGGTACGTCTAGAAGCCCCCGATCAACTGAAGCAAAGAAATCAAGCATTGTGCAGTATAGGTGGACGACTATCATTAAAAGTAGATCTCTTCAGAAAATGTCAAAATGGCGCAATTATGCAGTTTTGGAACGTATTTATAGCTCCACCGAAAAATGTGAATATGACCCAATTTCAACAAAATGTCACCGAGATTTGGCAGAATAAAAGTTTAACTAACTTTCCTTTTTCTTGGTGGAGCGCTCCATGTGGACTTCCTGTTCTTGCAAACACATGTCAAACTTCCTCAGATCAGAGCGTTGGCATTTTTCAAACCATTCATACAGAGCAGACCTCTACCATCCGTCAAGTCAATGTTTCCAAGAGTTATGCTGTTAATAACCAGAGTTGTGCTGTTGTTGACTAAACTTCAGAAAGGTAGGGCGTCAAAAATTTTTGCCAATTTCAAAAATCGCTTGACACGATTGGTAGCTAGAGCCAAATTCTCCTTCGATTTGAATATCGATATGCGGGAGATCGGGATTAACTGCTGTGAAGAGCGCTGATAGTTCAACAACAGCCAGGTTCTGCGCTCCGGACAGTGTGCTGACACTAAAAAATCCTGGAGAGCCAACCAGGTAAGCTGAAATCGATCCTGTATGAAATGCTTTTTGATAAACATAGGATGCTTTTTCGCGAAAAAGGATCTCCCCCCAGCAAAATGTGGCAAGTTCGTGGAAGCGTAAACCTGCCTCGCCACGCATAAGAGAGCAGAAGCGTTTTTTTTGCCCCATATTGTAACTCCTTGCACCGTGCTCCTGAAAGCCGCTCTCCCAGTTCGCCACCCATTCACCCATAAGAAAGGGGCTATAGCCAAAATTTTTTCTTGGAGAATGAATCCATTGTGCGTGTTCATAGCCTATCTCTAGATGAGGCGCTGCCTGCCATCCGTGGGTCTCTGATTTCGCTATTTCGTTAATTCCAGAAAATTTGATATTGCGTTGATTCTGAATGCTATAATAACCGCCCCAGATTCCAAAGTCATAGTACCAGTTGTTATTATTAAGAGTGCCGTAGAGCGCTAGAAATCCTTGATTGATATTCGCATGACCGGCTCTGTTTTTTTCATGAACATGCGTGAAAACGTAGGTGCCGGCTAAACCGGCAATGTTACTGTTCTCTCCAGTGTACTCGCCAGCTATGACAGCACCACCGAGACCCATATTGAAGGCAGGTGTCTGCTTCTGGGCGCTCACATGAGCATATTCGCCAAAGGGGGCTATCCATGTCGTATACGAATTTTGTTTGCAAGGGGGAGTTATTATATCTGAAGCAGAGACGAGGAGTTGACCTGTGGAAAGGCCCGTAGAGGTAATGAGCTCTCCTCCGCTCTTCTGCTGAAGGCGTCGCTGCTGGAGATGAGAACTGACCACTTGACTGGATGCTATATAGCTGCTTTGGGATGCATAAGTGGCAAAAGCATTACGTGTGGGAGCAGCAGAGTGGAGTGCTTGTGAAAGATCTTCTGGAAGCAGTGCAAAAGAACGAATCACATCAATGGGCGCATTATTATTGAGGTAGGTGGCGAATTTTTTATCGTTATCTACAAGAGAAGCTATCGGCATTTGCAAAAGGATTGCCATCCCTTCAAGTCCAGCTCCAGGTATCGATGTCACGATCGAGTATTGGCTTGTTGTCAAATCGATGGCATAGACGCAATCGGAATTAAACCCAACCGTGTATGCTGTTGTGCCGTTAATA
>Ga0206799_1061_pt1 | contig 23980 bp, 25 predicted proteins | sample Alteio_BWOrgCont_67_FD_152900 | JGI IMG/M metagenome (GOLD analysis project Ga0206799, IMG submission 152900) | Enriched cells from forest soil in Barre Woods Harvard Forest LTER site, Petersham, Massachusetts, United States -... | ecosystem: Environmental > Terrestrial > Soil > Temperate forest >...
CTGAGCGACAAACAAGCCTAATTTCGGCTCAATGTTTGAAAAAAATACTTGATACGTACAAAGGTAAGAAAGTACTTTTGTTTTGGGACAATGCTCCTTGGCATAAAGGCGAGGCCATGAGAAGTTTTTTGAATACCTGTTCTGATTTCAAAATAATTAATTTTCCGCCATATGCACCAGATGAAAACCCCCAAGAACACGTGTGGAAGGCGGAAAGGGCACACGCTACTCATAATACTTTTATTTCTGATATCGATGTCGCCGCGCGTAAACTGTTAGAGTATTTGAATAATTCAGTTTTTAAATACGAATTTTACGGTTTCACGGCACAATGATTGTGTGTGCTCTATAGCTATTGCATCAAAAAAAGCGCCTGTGATCCCGATACAATTAACATAAAATTGATCTAAGGGGCAAAAACTATTTATAAATAATGCCATAATAATAGTTGAAAATATTAAAGATGCAGAACCGATAGCGGCATAACCATAACTCTTCAACACATCTTGTTTTGACAATTTTTCCATAGCCATCACCACAATCTCTTTTGTGCAAAGGCGCGACCTGAACCCGATTTCAGATAACTTTCAAAGTCAACTGCTTTCCGTTCATCTTCAAAGCACATCGATACGACAATTTTCCACGGTTTGTACTGCTTGGTGTGATGGGAACCACCAGAATTATGGCATGCTAACCTTTGTTCAAGATCTCGTGTACAACCTATATATTTTTGGTCTGGATAATTAATTGATTGGATGAGATATACATAATGCAATGTGGTCCTCCTTCGCACGAGGCTACGGCGGACAGCTTTCGCCTATTACTACTAAAGTCATTCTTACTATTAAATCAATTCGTTTGAGAAAATGGCATGCCAGCTGAAGCCTTGGCGAAAGCTGGCGGCAGACATTGGGTACACTTCGAACTTTTAGATGGAGTAGTATAAGGGTACACCTCGCTTGTCTACCATCCCGAACAATTTAATTCGCCATTAATATTTTTATTATTTCACTATAACCACGTTTTATGGCAAGATTGAGCGGAGAATCGTCACCGACATTACGTGCATTATTTTTTAGCCCTGCATCTACCAACAACTGAACTGCTCTTGGATTATTATTATCCACAACCCACCACAACAAATCGAATTTCCCAACCTTTTTGAGAGACCTAAGTTCTTTTCTGGGATTTCCACCGCTTTTCAGAAAAAGATCGATTCCATCAGCTAAGGCAGCACCCTTAACCGTTAAAAAATCTACTACATAACCTAACTCATCCCCAGTTATGGCATATGATAATGGACACTGCTCCAAACCTTGAGACAGAGGATTTGCTCTCTGGTTTATACTAGCACCAGCTGCAATCATCACTTTCAATAATTCTCCCGTCTCAATTTGATAATGCCCCTCATTAATATTTTTCAAATTATGTGCTTGAATATAACTATCAATAATTAGCAGGAGAGGCGTCCAACTCCTACCATCAAGCAACGTAAAAACTTGATTAGGATTAGCACCGTTTTTAAGGAACAATTCGACCAAATTTCGTCTCGGCAAACCACTATAGCGACTAGGTATAGCATTATTCCAAGATGCTCGAGAATATTGAGCAAGAACTTTATACCATTTATTTTTTGCTAGCTCTACTGAATCAAAATTATCTTTAATAGAGTAATTGAGCCTTTTGAGTACTTCAATAAAGTCTTGGTCGATATCATGTGGACTACGAAACATGATAGAATCTATAGCATCTTGTTTTTCTACCTCCAATAACACAACCCCCTTATCAAGCAATGCTAGCGCATGTTTTACATCCCATTGCCTAATTAGATACAAGAATACTGGCTTTTGATTATAGACAATATTCGGACTAGCACCCTGAGATAATAACTCCTTCACTGCATTATCTTTTTTCATCAATAAAGCCATCAATAATGGCGGTTGATCTGCAATACCAACATTAATATTAGCCCCTAATCTTACAGCGGTCTTAATATCTCCAACCGAGTCATTAACTACTGCTTGATGTAGTAACTCTTGAGGCAAGATCTTACCTGGATTGGAATATAGGTCTATTATATCTTGGCTATGTTGAATAACTTTCAGATTGTCAGGTTCCGTTATTTCAAGCATATAGTTATCACTATTTAATGCCTCTGAAACTGATATAAAATTATTATCTCCAAACCACTTAAATTTATCTTTAAAGATAGCTTCAATACGATTATTTCTTTTGCGAATAAAGGCAAACAACCCGTATGTACCCTCTGGATGATTAGTTGTAAGAGGCTGCAAATTGGTCCCAAAACCTATAGTTATACCCGATCTTGAATAATTATCCCTAGCCTCAGGAACCATAGCCCCCTTTAATGAAACAAGCGTTTTTGCAGGAATATCTATTGCTAAACCATCGTATCTTTTCACCAAATTACATGCCCCAGCGTCTCCAGTTTCTATAGACTTACAGGTTACAATTTTTACATCAACTTTCGTTGGATAAACAAGACTAACATTTTTCCTCGTATGATTAATTACCTCTGAAACATAAACGGCATTACAAGGCAAAGAAACGCTCACCAATCCAGCCAACATTTTTAATATTTTCATAACATTCCTCTCTTTTTAATGAAAATAATATATTAGATAGCTACAAGGCAATGATAAAAAAGAGCTACCTACATATTTCGATAGTAAGCACCCGATGGCGCATTATTGAACCCACTGTTATTAAAGCTGCATTTTAAGAGGAATCCCATCTCCGGTATAGGCCCACTAGTATGATGGGCCGGCATGTGACCATGTTGTATCAATACCGGCCCATCAGCAGTCAATGAGCCGCTGGAGTTCAGCAATAACAGCTCATCGCGTTTTTAAGATGTTAAGAATAATGACTGAGATCAAAACCCTTTTCAAGGGCAATTTTGTTGTATATATCAGCCTGTTTCACATTGCCCCATTCTTTATAAACCGCTGATTTAAATCCATAGATCATGCCATTGTCCGGATCGAGCTCTAGCGCTATATCGCAGAAGACTATTGCTTGTGCATACTCTTTTGTTTCAAAGCCGCACCTTTCAGCTAGTCCAAGCCACAACGAGGAAATGAATTGCCTCTTCAGTGCGAGGTTATGTGTCAGTTCATGCTCGCTTACCCCAAGCAGGTCGTTTATGGCGACAACAAATTCCTCAGAGCCAGGATCATTTTCAAAAAAGTGATGTTTTTTAAGACAGGCCTTTATTTTTGCTGATTGTTGCCCAACTGCGTCATAAAAATCTTCTATGTTCTCAAAGTTGCCATACTGTGTATGCACAGTACCGGTACATAGGGCCAGGAGAAGTACTATTTTTTTCATATTCATCGTTATCCTGATGTTAAATTTTACATGGTTTGTTAACATAATTTTCAGTCTTTTGTCTCGATAATGACCTCCTTGATCAATTGCTTGTTTTTACTTCAATACCATCTATTGTATTTCCCCATCAGCCTTACTGCATAATACGCAGTTAATCGCCTCCTGCACCATAACAAAAAGCTCCTGGATATCAGCCGTACTTTTGGTGAATAGAGGCCAATCCCAATTATTATCTCTAACGACACTAACGTTAAAAATATTTTTGGCAGCCGACTTAGTATCAGCTGCGATTGCAACCACATGCTCCGGGTGATTATCGTCTTTGTAGGTTATTACCGCACCGTCGCCATCATTAATACTCAGGAATTGCCAGCCAACAGGCTGATCAAATGCTATATCCAGATCACTATAATTGACTTCGCCTCCCTTAAGATCAATCTGATGCTGCTCCAGTGCGTCAATAAAACTTTTCTTGCGAGTATCAAGCTGTGCCAGCAAGGCAATATGTCCCTTTTCTAAATCATCGAGTATACGCCTACAAGAATTTAACCATTTTTGCGCTATGGATCTATCAATTTCAACAACCAAGATAGGCTTGTATGTTTTCATAAATTGGTCGAAGGGAATATAGGCATCTAATTTTTCTTCTTCTGTTGGATCCACATACAGCCATGGATAACTCGGAGCTATTTCTAAATATAGCTTCCCATCTCTGTTATATAACCATGATTGCACTCCCCTGCTAGACCACAGCCAAAATTGGGAAAAATTAATTGAATCTAAGCTCTCGTGATAGGTATTTATATTGAAAACAGATCCAAGATCACCAATCTTTATATTCGTTGGAAGTATTATTTTATTATTCAATGCTAGCTCTAAATCTCCGCTTAATGGCGCTAATATTTCATTAATAGCATCGATACTTAATACAGTCTCAGTGCCATTTATTTTCAATGATACAGTCACCACATCAAATTTATGTAATTTTTCTGAAGTCCGATAGAAATAATTACTTTTATCTTCCGGACTTGGCACTAGTATCTCGATGAAAACATTTTCATCTATTTTAAAACTTTGAATCACATTCATTTTTTAATTTTCCCCGATTTTGTAACTAATCCAGCATCTCTTAAAGCCTTTTGCATTGCAGGTTCTAAATCATGCCATGGTCGTGTATGTCCATGAAAAAGGCCTGGCCTATGTTCCATTAGCACAACAAACTCTCCATCACAAATAGCTATTCTTGATGGCTTATTGCTTTTAAATGGCAATGAATTATTAAGAGCTTTTTGTCCATTTCGAGGCCCTGGACTTATATTCCCTCTAACATTGGGATGATGCTTCCCAAAGTTTTCATACAGCCCATGAGGCATTTCATGCTTCCCAACTTGGGTAATTTTATTCCCATGAGCAGCTTCTTTTTCCAACGTCGATGCTACTTTCTTGGAGTCCTTAATTACTTCGCGGGTGCCGCCCTTCATTTTATTGGCACTTACCTGTAACGACACCAGCTCTTCACACTCGCTTGATGCCTTCCAAATAATACCTTCGGGCGTCACCACTATTGGTTCTTTGCCCAATACCTTATCAAAGCCCTTATTGAATCTATCGGCTATGACAGATACTTTGCGCTTCACTTTACTCACCGCGTCAATTTCTTTCAAATATGACAGGGTACTTGCCACGCCTTTTGCATACACAAAATCAGCTGCCATCTGAGCGCCCATTTCAACCCATTGCTCAGCAGTTAATTGAGCAAGCTTTTCAGGTGAAAATGCTTCTACCGATTGCCAGAACCCATCAATACGTGCTTGATATTGCTCAGGCGTCAGATAAAATTCACCCACCGTTATGTCGGCCACAAACTGTGCTGTGCTGACCCAAAATTCTACGCTATTTTTTATTTGGGTAACCGGATTAAGCCCGTGAATAAATTTCTTCAATCCATGCACCAGGAGATCAGGCGAACGCTCAAGCAGTGACGGCCGATCCGGCATCTGTAGTCCTTGAATCTCCGTCTGAATATCACCCAGTATTCTGTCTACAACCGCTACATTAAAAACAATCACATGTTCATGAGGCGTCTCGCGAATAACGCCGATAGAGACAAGTACCTGATCATATGCCTCAGGATGTACCTCATAATTATGCTGCCGTGCCAGGCCAACAATATTTTGCAGCAATGCTTGGCAGTTATCTGCCAGTTGTACCTGACTCGTAGATTGATGCAGTGCATCTAGCATGCCGGCACGTACCGATCTGATTTCCTGCGGTATTACTTCTACCGGTAATCGACGATAGCCGTCCGGCATCGGCTCCACCTGCTGCGCTTGGTGCTCAGGCCGCGCATAGTACAACGCACTTGCTACTCCCCGAGCATTAAAGCCAACGTGCTGCAAGATAAAAGCTTTGGCTGCTGCTGCATTCTCAATGCCGACATGCTGCGGCATACCCGCAAGCTGCTCATTAAGGGCGATAAACTCTTTAGTAGCCATCTCAAAATCAGCATGCCTAATGTTGAACATCATCTGCATCAATTGTGGATCATATGCATGGACCTCTGAGAATTCCTTCGGGAAATCGGGTCGCGCCCGGTAACAGTTGTGTAATGCTCTCATGACATCAAAACCTTTTTCCTTTTTAGTAGCGGATCGTACCTGCGCCATAGTACTGAAATCGCAATCACGCTCAATATACTTATACAAGTCAAAAAGGGTCGAATAATACGCTTGCGTCGCCATAGCCAAATCGCCATGGGCAATAGTACATAGCCCATTGGTCAACGGATCGCGCAAAATACGCTCAATGATTATCAATTGCATGGCAGGCAATAAGAAATCCCTACCACCGGTTGATATTTGAGTTTTCAGGCTCTCCTTCAGGCGCGCGTGCTCGGCTTTCAAGCTCGTCATATCGCCTTGCATTTGCCAGAGCATACATTCATTTAGGTATCCATCAACTTGGTTGCCTATGCCTGCACCTATTATATTCACAGAATAGCCGTATTATTTGCAGTTGGCGGTTGCGAAGCCACAAATGATCTAAATTGTGCTTGCTGTTGCGCGCTTAAATCATTATAAATATCCATAGCAACAGAGGCGCCATGATATGCCATAGATATAAGGGCACCTATGATTATTTTTTTTAACATGTCTTTTCCTGTTTTTTTACCAATGGTGTATGCATGACGTAGGCGTATAATCCATTCATGCTGCCAAGCGTCATATTGGCCAACACGCCACCATTAACCGCTATCGCCAACAGCATTCCAATATTTTTAATTTTCGGTGATATGGTTTCAAGAATACCGCGCTTGAGTACCGCTGATTCTTTTTTAAGCTGTTTCATGGCCTGTTCAAAGTGCTCACGCTTGAGTACCACACGTCCATTGGCAACAGACACATCGTCATGAACATAGGTAAACATTTTTGCCGTGTCTATCAATAGTTGCACATCTCTCAGCGATGTTTCATTCAGCTGATCAAGCATAGCCTGGATGTAAGCAGTATCAACTGCAGCATCAAGACGAATCGTATCATCATGTGCAATCATATCATTGAATAGCTTAAGTTGCCGTCCCCTGCTTGGTAACTCCATGGTAATGATCTTACCGTTAAAGCGACTCTTTAGTTCCGGCGGTAACTTATCCACGGTATTTGAAGTCCCGATGATAATCACGTGTGGCGCTAATTTTTCAAACTCATCCAGTATCTGCCAAAATGTCGCGGCGTTTTCAGAATGATCTGTTTTGCCGTCAGTATGATGCTCAAACAGCTTATGTAGCTCATCGATTACGATAACGACCGGCCTGCGGTCATGCATAAACTTATTGAAGCAATTACGAATATTAACACTGGTCTCATTACGAAATTGCCCCAATAATGACGCCGCTTGTATAAAGTGAATGGGATAGCCCAGATGCCATGCGACCGCCCGTGCCAAGGTGGTTTTACCTGTGCCGGGAGCTCCTACCAATATAAACCGATGACTCGATGAAACACTCCGTGTGCCTGCATTTTTTTTCAGGTAATTACATATGCCACGCAATAACGGTGGCGCATTGCGTATACTCGATTGCATCATCCATGCTTGCTCCTGACTCGGCTGTGGGGGTGGGGCATTAAGTACCCCGTTCACAGGCCTGAATGTTAGGCGCGGCTGGTCTTTCTGCGTCGAGCGAAAGAACATTTTTGGATCTTTATTTTCCGCTGCGGCATTAATACGCTCCTCCTTATGCATTGCCTCCAGCCATGCTTCACATTTCTGCATATCCTCGGCTGTAGGCTTGCCGTCATCAGGCTCAACGCCCAATAGGGCAATGTTCATACATAGGAATATAAATAGCGTTATCTTGTTAGAGATCATTACCATGACCCAAACCAGCCTGACGAGGCCTTCTTGGCGTCATTACGCTCTTTTTCAATTGCCGCTCTTCTTTTTCTTCTTTCTTCCTCCCTACGCTCTTGACGTTCTTCTTCCTCTATTTCTTCCTGCTGTTTTTTGAATACCTCTTGGTAGCTACGGTGCAGGAGTTCATTATAGATTGCCATTTGCTCTTGAGTTAAAACTCTTTTAGCTTTATCTATGGTATCTTGAGACAATGCATTATGTGTTTGATTGCCGGCAACTATAAATTGTATCTGTTGTTGCTGCACGAAATTCAGCACCTGATTATCATGCGCTTTCTTCTGCATTTTATACTGCATCACAAAATGCTTTTCTTGTACTTCTTGGCTATTTTGATGATGCCAATCTTGTGAGGCTTGTTGCTGATCAAAATGGTTTTTTTGTACTTTAAGATTATCAATATGATGACGCTCTTGCCGCTCCTCACTCGTTTCCACGACAGTGCCACGCTTAATTTTTGCCTTCGATCCACTAAACTCATTAAAAACAGCTTTGAGGTGCTCCAGCGTAATGATAAAGTTAGTTTGTTCCGGCGGATGTTCATCCCAGCTCAATTCACTCAGCCTAAAGGCAATTTCATTGAAATCGCGGGCAGACAATGAGGGGTTTGTATTCAACAATTCATTTACCGCTTCCGGCTTAACATCGGCATGCAATTGGGCAGAAAAACTGAGTAGAGATTTATTGAGCAAATCCCGCTTGGCATCAAGCTCCTTTAATTCAGTAAATTCGATACATCTTAGCGTTACTCTACTTTTGAAGGCCTCAGGAATTTTGGTGTGGTCATTCATAAGTCCAATAAAAAAGAACTTCCGGTAGTTTTGCTTGTCTAAAAAATTCCACAGTACCGTCGAGATTGTATCATTATCATGATCTTTGCTTTCTGAGTGATCAAGTACCTTGTTCAGCTCGTCAATGATTAACAATATCGGCGCCGGATTCACCCGTATAGCATCCAGCAATAGCCGTAATCGCTCCGCCGCCTGGTTGCGAAACCCACCAATAATATCGGTTGCCGTCATAAATTTATGACCCCACCCGCACTGCGTGACCATTGTATATGCGATGGCTTGCGCGGCGGTTGTTTTACCGGTTCCCGGAGCGCCCACAAAGAACATATACTTAAATTTGCCGGTCTGAAGATTACCGGGGTTCTGCAGCATCTTCACAATATTTTGCGCACGCTTGGGAGCAGTTTCAAGGGCCGTTTTAAGATCCGCCACCCGAGTATTTTCAAACAAATCATCATCTTTTAATTGCTTAGGCTTTGCCTGCGGTTGTGGAGTATTAAGTACCCCGCTCACAGACCTAAACAATAGTGGCGGCTGCTTGTGCTGCGAGGTCGACGGGGTAGAAGAGGTCGAAGAAGTCGAAGATGATGAGCTTTTGTTCAATGCATCATCCATTGCAAATGTAAGCGTTGAAACCGTCAATAATACGATGCTCAAGAAAGTTTTGTTACAAGACATGGCCCAGTACCCCATAAAAAATTGTTCATTTTGCGCACAGTACATCCGTGATCATAATCGTTATGACCATTTGGAGTATGATGCGTATATCTATAAAAATTGTTTGGCAAAAATATGATCGGCCTTTTACACGTTACCACGCAAAAACAGTACGCTTATTTTTATGCCGACGTGAGAAACTGAACAATGGAAGATATTGAAGAGGTAATCTGAACTATGAAATGTATGTAGTATGGGATTAACATGCTGTAACTCCAGCTGTTTAATGGTTAGAACAACACTTGCTTGTTTTTGATTATAAGTATTTTGAGATATTTAGCAAATACTTTAAACGGCCAACTTTTTAACAACAATTCAGATACGCAATTTCTAAAGCAACCCTACATGTATGCAGCGCAAATAATGCTGAGTTAGCCACAACCAGAGATGCCTTGTTTTTAGCACTGAATGCTCAAGAACACTCTGTGAGTTCTGAAACTAATTGAAGATGAAACTTAAAGAATTAATCTGGGTAAGCCAAAGTTGGGTGGAAAGGGTTAAAACATGAAAAAAAATAAAGACTATGAAATAGGATCAGGAAATATCTTTGCTGATCTTGGCTTACCAAATCCCGATGAGCTTCTGGCCAAAGCGGAACTTGCGCATCAAATCAATATTATCATTAAACATAAAAAGCTCACACAAGCTGCAGCAGCCACGCTCCTTGGCATTGATCAGCCCAAAGTATCTGCGTTAAGCTCCGGTAAATTAACCGGTTTTTCACTCGAACGATTATTCAGATTTCTTAACGTCCTTGATCAAACCATTACCATCAAAGTAAGCCCGAAAACAAAATCAAAAAAAGTTGCTGATGTGGTTGTGGCAGTACCTAAACTCAAAAAAGTACCGGTAATGAAAAAACCATCTAGTACTACATCGCAATCAATTCACGCACGTAAAAAGAAATAAAAATGACACGCGAAAAATTTAAAGACATCCCAGCCGCCTGCATGGGTAATACTTTTGAAGAGTTCAAGGAAGAATTATTCAAAGATCCTGAATGCGTCAAAGAATATGAAGCACTTCGTCCCGAATTTGAACTGCTTATTGAATTCATCAAAGCACGAAAAAAATTTCGCACCCCTCAAAAAAAACTTGCTAAAAAATGAATGCAAGGCAGAGAGAATACGAGCTGCAGCTCAGCTTCTGGGTGCGTGATGTAACCTATTTAAAATCAGCTCACGCAATTCTTCAGCAACTCTTTTATCCACCCCATCAATATGAGCCCTGATCGTTGAAGTAGCCGTTGCCGTTGATATATGCACATCATATATATCAAAAAATTTATCCAGAGCATCCTGGTCAACATACACATCCTGGATACGCTCAATAGGTACCGTTATTTCCTGGGGTGCAAAGATGCCCTTACGGACAATAAGATACTTGTCAGTCAAATTGTAGTAATACAGTTCTATATACCGTTTATGATAGACATAACAGGCCAATACTATAGCAACTTGGATAACAACAGCCCCAAGAAGCCCTATTAACATCAGGTTATAATTAAAGTTGGCTACGAAAAACATTGATACAGCCCAGAATGCACCAAAAAGAGTAACTCCTTCAAAATACAATGCTGATAACGCCGTTTTCTTTACGATCTTTTTCTGGCTTAATGGATACCGTTCTTTAAAAGATATGTCAGTGTAATGTTGCATGATATTTTTCCTTTCAGTAACAAGGAATGTTTTTTATCTCATGTATACATAACCACCGTAAGATAAGCAATAAAACAAAGCGGATAAGTTACGCCAACGTTACTTGGATTTTAAAGCCCATTGCTTTAAGGATAGCCATAAGTTTATCGAGGGTCGGATTGCCTTCCTCTGAAAACATGCGGTAGATACTTTGGCGTGGAATGCCTGCTTGTTGTGCAAAATCAGTTATATTGCCTCGGGCTTCAATAACATGGCGTAAAGCAAGTAAAAAGGCTTTTTTATCTCCACCGGCAAGTGCTTCATTAAGGTAGCCGATGGCTATTTCTGGATCTTGTAGTTTGATTTTGAAGATTTCATTTAAGTCTCTGAATTCTCGTTTTTTAGTCATGATTGTGACTCCTTATAATCAAGTAGCGAAAGGCCCGTTCGAGGCATTGGTACAGTGTACGACTACTTTTATTATTTTCCAGACGCTATAACGCAGCATATAAGCGGCAACGCTTACAAGACCTTGGACGATATCTATATGTCGGGAACCAGCTGCGTTCCTCCAATCTATACAGCGCATACTGAGTAATCAATTGCCGGTACACGCATCTTTAATTCACCATATCTAAATTCTTTATACCGTTCTTGCATCAGGCAAGAATATAGAGTTTGTAATGAGACAAAAAAATCAAGGTGTCACTGTAGTGTTGTCTTGCGATGAGCGCAAGCGGTTTGCCACATTTATACAAATATTGGTAGTGATAGATCAACGCGCACAAAAGCGGCAAGCAAAGCCAAAAAAGACAAAAAATAATAGAGTACGTAAAATAAGAAGTGATGGGTGCCCGTGTTGCCCCATCACCGTAAAATCAGCTCATGGACATGGCCACACACGATTTGCACTATTGCGACGAGTCGCTTATCGGGTCATAGCAAAGATATTAGACCCCTACCTTGGGTAAGCCGGACCGGGCAAATTCTAATAGAAAAACGATAAATCCTGGATTTAACGCCATTTGCCTGCCCTAGGGCCTTTGACAAAATACTGTATACCAGGTACCCTAAGTTTATATTAATGGGGTGGCAAACCCCGCAGGTGAGGTTTCAAATAGAAACAACCAACCTGCTATCTTAAAGGTATGGAGAAGGATGTATATCAAGACAATACTTATTTTTATCCTGACTGTTCTATGTAACAACACCGTACTTTGGGGTATGGATGGCAAGAAGGACAAGAAAGCCATACTTCATTCTATGGATTGCACGGACGTTTTGAATACACAAATCTGCCCGCTCACCGGTAAAAACTATACGGAAAACAAATGGTCTTATGGACCAGGTGGACCAGGAAGTACGGGATTTAACGCCAAGGAAAGCCTTCAAGTTAATAAATTGTTTACAAGCAACGACTGTGAGGCTATTAAGTCAGCAATAGGACGTGTTTTAGAACAAATGCCACTAGGTAAACCATCATTGCCATATTGTGGTTCTGCCAGAGCTGATCTTATAGATTTTTTATATCCTATCCAGTGTGCTATTAATCTGACTTGTTCTCCGGAATGTGTGCAGGCCATGCTCGAGTTGGGTTCTCCGGGTATTATGAGCGGATATAACGTATATAAACATATAATTAAAAAAATTGTATTTACTTCAGAATTGGATACAAAGTCTATTACCCGGTTTACTCGATATATAGAACTATTGTTAAAACACCACGTAGATCCGAATGCACTATCGTACGGTAATTCAGTACCTTTATCTGATTGCCCATTAAATGCATCAGCCCTCGTGTACACTGATAAATATTTAACATACTTGCAACAAGGATCGCCTGCTCATGATCGTGATAAAAAGATTGCATTGTTAAACACTATACAACAATTATTCCAGCAATATAAAGCTGTTCATACTGAAACCCATCCATTCAAGATTAAATTATATCAGCACCATCGCCTCATTGGTTTTATCAGTCTTATTGCGGTCGTATCTACTGGTTGCTGGGTTGCATATAAAAAATATTATACTGAAGATAAAGACGAAACAGATGATGAAGAAGAAATTGATGAAACCAATCAAGGTCAAAATGAAGTTACGTAATATATTAATTGGCGTGCTAACGCTATGTACCACCTCTGGGCTTATGGCTATGAATGATGCACAAACAATAGCCCAATTTCAACAAGTGCTCAGCACAAAAGATTGTGAACAAATACGTCAAGCTACCATAGCTATGTGGCCCAATAGCGCCACCGCAGCATTTAGATTACAGTGGTCTGTTGCAACAAATAGTATTGTAATATCGGACAATGGTAATAATGATGTAAATAATGCTACGCATAAAACCTGTGGTGAATTACTCCGTGATTTTGTAACACGTGAAATCCTGTACCCGGCAATGCACGGACAAAAAAACGTTAACGACGCGATGTGGGAAATCATGATTCTTAATGGAGAAAAATATACCCTAGAAGATTTCCCGGGACCCCGAAAAGGAATATTTGGCAAAACTGGATGGACAGAAGAGGCCAACATGATAAATTTTGCAATATCTCAAGCGAGAAACGTACCTTTTATATCGACCATTCCTATTGACGAGACCCTTCATCAAAAAAGTGATGCTTTATACAATTATGTAGGACGTCTGGTAAATCAACCTGCGGCTCCTCAGTTATCGTACAATAAAAGCATATTGAGCGCAGTGGGAATAGCAGCATTTCTTTGCATAGGTTATGCGCTCTACACAAAATATTATAAAGCCCAGACAAAAGCATCTGACGATGAAGATGATGAGAATGCTGAAAATGATCCAATAGTGGAAGATCCAAAAAGTACTGTGGAAAAAGCATGTTAAAAAACAGACTGCTCTTTTCGATCTTCATGCTACTGGGTGGATATGCTCTATCAATACACTCTATGGATAGATTATATGAATTACCAAGGGCAATTCCTTTTGAAGACAAAGTATCAGCTTATGCAGCAAGAATACTGCAGGAAATAGCAGAATATCCCGTCCAAGATAAGGAACAAAGACTGGATCACTTCTTTACTGGAGAGCTGTTTGACGCAATCAAACTCTACAAGCCCGACCACGCCGAGTGGATTTTAGAACAACGGCCGCGCATAATTCTGCAAAAGCCTCCTGCGGGCAATTTTGATTCCTGGATAGACATGGCATTGGTCTACGCTAAAAAAGCTGAAGATGTAGGCGATATAGATAACGCAAACAATGGTGATTCTATTGTATTTTTGTTGATAGGTCACCTGCACAACTTCCCGCACCATACCCCTGCAAAATCACCCCTAATATCCGCATGTATTCATGAAAGGTATGGAGTAATCAAATGGCTGTTAGATCAAGGCTATTCTATCACAGCAAAAAGCCCTCAAGATATCCAATCGCCATTAGACTGGGCCAAGGATCATCATAATACTAATGGCTGCGCATTACTCATTCTTACCCAACATTCTAAAATGCAAGGTGCCGCCATCAATAAGTTATCACGACAATTGCAAAACACTCCCCATCAACCCAATTCGCAACCAACTGATACCAACACATCTTTACGCACATCCTCGCTGCCTACATTTTGGCTTGCGGGCATTGCCCTTACAGTCATCATCGCATACATAGGTAAAAGGCTGTATGACCGGCATTATCAGGAAAAGCACGAACAAGAGACTGAGGATGAAAAAGATTCTAATGATGACCTTCACCCCAGTTTTGATGCGTATCGAACTAATAGTTAATACCATTACATAGTTGTTTTTATCAACAACTCCCTTTATGCTACCCCTATTTGCACCTCATACAAACAATGCCCAGGATACGCATGATCGACACCGTTGTACTAACACTCAGCAAACACACCTGTATCATATCAGCAATCCCGATCCGTTTACCCCTTCTGCACGTTGGGTGCTTACCGGACATCATAAAGCCAGTGCAACACAATCAAAGCAAAACCCCACCACGCAAGAATTACGAAAAGGTGTTTACAAACCCCGCCTGACCATCTCAAACCGTATCAATGCCCTGGGTGCTCGAGAGGTAATGCTCAAAGTAGAACTATCATTGCCCAAGTTATTGTTGGGGAATAATTTTGCTGAATTGCAGTACAAAGATTTTATGCCGTTGGCGCACAAGCTCGTTGACGTGTTAGCAGGCATGGGCGTCATCATCACCCTTGCAGATCTTGCACAAGCACCCGTATCGGCAATTTAGCAACCCTGAGCTCAGCCCGAAACAGATACTGTAAATCTATGGCTTGAAACAAGTGCTTGAAGATACCAACCTGCGCGAGCTGCGTACCCTGTTTGCTCATCACAACCAGCGAGGATGGTATCGATTGATGGCTGATGTGCAGAGGGTGAGGTTACCGAATGTCAGCTCGCCGTTGAGGAATTTACGAAAACAATTAACAACCATTAAGGAATAATCATGGCGCTCAAAGACCCAAGACATAAAATACAATCTTCTTTTGCAGTATTTGAGTTCACTAACAAGGAATTAATCAAATTACTGCCAGAAAATCCCTATCTAATGGACTGGCTTATAGATTTCCCTCAGGCGACTGTAAACAGCTATAGTCAATGGGAACAGATAGTCGACGGAATACAAATATCTGCATTAATATCACATATAGAAATAGTGCAACAATCACTCAGAGAATATCGAGAAAAACGTCCCATTAATGATTTGAAATGCCTTGAACATATTGACGATATTATTGAATTTTTAAGACATCTGAGAAACTCTCTCAAACATACCAAATATGACGACAAAAAATTAATTTTCCGCTGGAGATCACCAACAAAAAGCCTAAGCGAGAAAGACCTTCTTACGTTCGAAAAACTTAAGCGCACAGGACTCTCCATAGATATACCCGTTATCAAAAAAAGTAATGGATGTTATTTTAATGAAAAATCAAGAACAAAATATAGGATAAACTTCAAAATAAAAATAGAAAAAGAAATAACAAAGGAGGATTTTATTCACGAAATCAGATTACTTAGTTGGCACATTTTAGCAATTACAAAAAAACAAACTCCCCATACTCTTTTCAAATATTTACATCATACAATCGTCGGAACATAAATTCTGGATATATCCATGAAAGCAATACTAATCGCCCGCGTCAGTACTGAAGAACAGCGTGAAGCCGGCAATTCACTGCCCGCACAAGTCACCCGCCTTGAGCGCTACTGCCAGAATAAGGGATTTGATATCCTACAAACATGCAGCTTTGATGAAAGCGCATACACTAATGATCGCTCTTCATTTGACCGTATTATTGACTTGATTCTTGAGCAGAAAGAAAAGATCGCTATTTGCTGCGATAAAGTCGACCGGCTATCACGCAACGTATTCGATAAACGCATTTCCTTGCTCTACGAAAAAGCGCTCAATGATGAGCTGGAACTGCACTTCATATCCGATGGCCAGATTATCACCAGCCGCATTTCAGCAGTTGAAAAATTCCAGTTCAGCATCAGCTTGGGGTTAGCTAAATATTACTCGGATGCCATCAGCGATAATGTGCGCCGCGCAATGGAACAGAAGCTACGCAAAGGTGAATGGCCATCAAAAGCACCCTATGGGTATAAAAATATTACCACCCCTAAAGGTACTGACATTGTGGTTGATGAGTTTGCTGCACGGGTGGTGCAGAAAGTCTATGAATTGTATGCGACCGCCTCATACTCTATGGACCTGTTATGCCAAAAGCTGAAAGTAGATCATGGCATTGCATGGCCCCGCGGCTATTTGGGCAAATTATTGAGCAACACTTTTTACTATGGAGAAATGCTCGTGAAAGGCAAAATATATCCTCACCGCTACCCACCCATTATTGCCAAGACACTCTTTGATCAAGTACAGGAGGTAAAAGATAGCTTTAACAAAAAGCCAGTTAAATATGCAGGGGCACACTACCTATATCGCGGCCTACTTCGTTGTGGGCATTGCGGACTCGCCATAACACCCGAACGGCACAAGGGCTATGCCTATTACCATTGCACCCAGTACAACGGCAAGCATAATGCCAAGTGGCTACGTGAAGAAGTAATAACTGAGCAAATTGGATTGGCATTCAAGTCACTGGAAATGCCACCTTCTATTACCAAACAAATAATAGAGACCCTCGACGCCCTGCACCATGAGAAGATTAATTTCCACGACCGAGAGTTTCACAAGCTCACGCAAGAACAAAAAACCCTGACCACGATGTTGGACAATTTGTACCTGGATAAACTCAAAGGGCGTATTACTGATAGCGACTATGACAAATTCTACCAATCGTTACGTGACCAAATGACCGATGTCACGATCCGTCTTGAACAATTACAAGAGGCGGAAGATAACTATTATATCACGGCAAAATACGTGCTAGAGCTGACTAATAAAGCGTATGAACATTTTGTGAGTTCTGAAGTTGAGGAAAGACGGCAGTTAATCAAACTAGTACTATCGAACTTGAGAGTTGAAGGCGAAAACGTGCTCTGGGACGTACAAAAGCCATTCGATTTGATCGCTAATTGTTCGGATCGTATTGAATGGCGGCAGACATTGGGTACACTTCGAACTTTTCGGTGGAGCAGTCTCAAGGAGTATCTCCGATTACTTCCAAGCAATCATCCATCTTTGGCAAATTCATTGCCATGAAAAAACCACAACAGATATGATTGGTCCAACATCAATCTTTATTGTGGAGTAATATATGTTGAACAAAACAAAGCTTATTGCGGTCTATGCAGCAATTATCACAATTGCCTTTCTGGTCGTGCTGTACCGCAACTATAACACTCAACCAAGTTCTGGGCGTATCATTATAGGCCAAGATCATCCGTTTACGGTTGATGAGGCAAAGAATTTATTGTCAGAGGTTAATACTCACCAAGAAGCATTTGAGTGGGCCATCAATAGCTTGATCGTACAAAAAGCTGATCTTGGACCACTTCTGTGGTCAGCGTATAAGCAACCTGATGTAGTCAAACGCCTGATTGAAGCTGGTGCAAATATCAACACACAAGAAGGAAATATCCTGCATCGGGCTGCAATGGATGGCGATGTGGATATGGTAACCTATCTGCTTGCTCACGGTGCTGACGTCAATGTAACAGATGCAGGACAGCCACTTATTTTTTCAGCCATAATGGGTGGAGAAGCAGTCATCAAACTTCTACTCAAGCACAAAATGCCAATCGATGGAACTGGTCCGTATGGCATTCCAGCCCTGCATATGGCTTCATGGGTAAGCACTAAAAATGTTGTCGAATTGCTTATTAATGCCGGTGCGCAAATTAGTGGCACCGACAAGCAAGGACGAACGGCACTCTACTACACCATCTATACACATCTAGGTAGTGGGCCATCGGTACCAACCGATAACGTTGATATCGCTGCATTTCTCATTTCTCGTGGTTCAAAAGTTAATATGCGCGATCCGGAAGGCGAAGCACCATTACACACAGCAGCGCTCTGGAATGCACCGCAAGTAACTGCATTATTGCTCAAGCACCATGCTGAAGTTGACGCCAAAGATGCCCGTGGATTTACTCCGCTTTGTATGGCAGCTGTTGGCGGTAGTGTACCAACATTCCAACTGCTTATCGATGCAGGAGCAGATATCAAACATAAGATCAATAATGATGCAACCATACTTCACCTTGCATCAAATCCCGAAATTGCACGCATTGCACTCGAAAATGGAATGAAGATTACTGCAAAAGATAATATCGGTAGAACGCCACTTCATTACGCGGCAGGATGCGATGAAAGCAAACATAGTATCTCACCACATTTTGGCGGTAGAAGTCCATACAGTGTCTTTAAGAACACTGACATTATGCAATTTCTCCTCGACTCTGGAGCAGATATAAATGCACGTGATAACAGTAATAAGACTCCGCTTGATTGTGCGTATGGATGGGGTGGAGCTGTTGAGTTTCTTGAAAAACGTGGCGCAAAGAGAGGTTAAACAAGCGTATTTGTAAAATACAGCACACACCCTGCCGCTACTACTGCTAAAATAGGGCCCAGTAACTTTTTCTCATTACTATCACCCCATAATTGATATATGTACTGACACTCAGTCAATAACCTTTTGCCGCGAGCATTACACAATAGTTGGTATATGCCTTTATATAATTTTGCTTGCGCAGCTGACGCATTTCCAGCATGTATCTGAGCTATACCGGTATAGGCAAATTCCAACGGTGTAAATCTGTACGATGTACCACAAGCACATGTCGACCATGCCATTGGGCCAAGACAGTTAAGACAGAATCGCTTAGCCGGGTTTGCACCATAATCAAGTAATAACTTAACAGCATGCATATTATTAACGGCAATCGCCACCAAAAGAGATTGATCATTATACGGTTCACCCGCCTCAAGCAAACATTTTGTAAGTGTATGCTGACCCATATATATGCTGTAATTTAGACCAGAGTTTATAGGTATACGTAAAGCACCCACAAGAAGGCTGACTAAAGGCACAGCTCCAGTAAGCGCTTTCAAGGGTCTATCAATTTGGAGTGTACCTACCCCTGCCAAATTGGCTAACTCACCGCTTTGATCATAAGGTATTGCTTTGATAATACGTTCAAACGTTAATAGTTGGGCACGATCTTTATTTGAAAAGATACTCCACCACGCCTTATTGGCCATAAGCAAGCTAAAAACATCTTTTACGTTATTACCAGCGGCAAACTGCCCAATCAATTGAACCAGCTCCGACGGCAAATCAGTAATTGTTACTGTTTGCTCATCCATAGCCATACAAGATAGTGGCAATGATAGCAGTATTATAAAAAACAGTTTTTTGTAATCGAACATTGTACCGCCCTCTATGGCGTGATTATATGGTTACATCAGATAAAAATTTTTGAAGCACACTACAATACTCATCCTCTTCTTCAAGATGCGTCATGTGTGCACTATCTTGAAATAATACCCACTTACTATCACATATTTCATTGCGTAACAGGCGCATGTATTCAGGAGTCATTGGATCATAAAATCCAGAGGTTAGAAGCACCGGTAGACGTAATTTATGCAATCGGGGGATAAGGTTCATATCTTTCAACGTGCCTGTCGCTACCAATTCACTCGGGCCCCACATAATATCGGAAAGTTCGGCATTAAATGTGAGATTTTCAAACACAGAAGGCTCTTTACCAAGCATGACGAAGTTACTAAAAAATGTTTTACGTGCATTCTGGTATTCGTCGCTGGCGGTGGTACCAGCTTGTTCATGTGCTAACATAGTCTCATAAATACCTTTGCTCAGGGCCAGCTGCTTATAACTATCAACTAAATGCGACGTGCTCAAATAGGGACTTGCAAGAATCAGCCGTTCAACATGTTCTGGGTGCTCCAACGTGTATTGCATTGCAATTGCAGCGCCCCATGAGAACCCATAGAGGATACAATTTTTCAGCCCAAGTTTACTCATCACCATTTCAAGTTCATGTACATAATGTTCAAGAGTCCAATGAATTGATGCGCCATCTTTTACAATTGATTTCCCGCACCCTGATTGATCATAAAAAATACACGGGCGATCTTGAGCTAACTTTTTGAGATTGATGATATAGCCTGCTTCATATCCTGGACCACCGTGAATAAAGATGATTGGCGTTTTATGCTTGGTAGCATCAACCAAATATTTTTGGCACTTAATGGTGACATATCCGATATCAATATCCATAACTTCCAATTGGACTGCATGAAAAGGAACTTTATTCATAAGTACATTGCTATTTTTTGATACTTCACACGCTTTCAGGTATAAATAGTATCCCGTCAACAATACTACTGTCGTGAGGAATATCATTCCCGCACTACATAATGTTATTTTATTGGCTCTATTACCAACCATGACTGCTAATCTATTATAAGTTACTGCATAATAGATTCTATTAAAAAATCGCTTAAAAAAACCACCATTCAATATTCTTTTGATTTCTGGTATCGAAATTTTCTGCACTTCACTACTGGTCCATAATAGTTCCAAACCTATTAATACTCCCGTACTGTCTATGGACCCATCATCAGAATTTGTTTCATACGCCCTGATAATCTTCCAACTTTGATCAATTAGCGCAGTTAACTGAGGAATCTTAAAAGAAATCCCCCCATAAGCAAATTCTAACTGCCTTATCAAATCCTTCATTATATTTAAATTGGTGGGATCAACATTCTCATAACGGTGTATATTCCGAAGCTGTTTAATTATTTGATTTAAACGAGTCTCACAATCTAAAAATTGTATGCGCGTAGATATAACAGCACTTTTATCATCCGTAAGTATTTGAGAAAATACACCAAGCAACCAGCCAACTACTGTTTCTTTCATAACGAAATCATCCTATTAATAAAACTTGACTATATATTCACAGTCCTAAGAATTTCAGTTGCTTCCTCAATAATGCCATAGTCGTATCCTTCCTGCTTTAAAATATCGAGCGCAATGTGTTGATTTGAGGCACCGCGTTCTAATTTGAACGGATAATGAATACCCTGCTTATCATCAATTTCTACCGATACTCTATAGTTTTCAAACGATGCTTCCTCATTTGCGAGCTTGGTAAGTAATGGAAAATGGGTAGCAATAATGCTGATGTTATTATGAAAATTTCCAATATGTTTTACCACACTATATGCGGCAGCCATACTCTCTTTTGCTGATGTTCCATTAAACATTTCATCAAGTGCTACAAAGCTGAATTTTTCCTGAGGAGTTTGGTCAACCAAATTAATCATCTCCTGAGCACGCAATACTTGCGCCTTGAACAATGAATTACCGGCCGCAATATCATCGACAATATTCAGGTATGTCGCAATAGTATAAAACGGCGTAATTTCAGCAGAGCTGGCTGCTGTCAGCCCAATACTTTGCGACAAGATAAGATTAATAGGGATTGCTTTGATAAGCGTTGATTTACCACCTGCATTTGGACCAGTAATAATCATATTACGGTGCGCGAGCCCATGCAGATCCAAAGTATTAGCAACTACTTTACACGGATCAATAAACGGATTCCAAAAGTCGGTCATGGCAATTGATGGATTACTATCAACTTTATAGTTGGTAAAACAAAATTGTACCGGCTTGCCTTGAAATTCTTTGTAAAGATGAGCGCAAGAAAGGTATGCATCAAGCTCCCCAATTGCCATCAACAGTGGTTCTATTTTACTCTTCAAATCATACATTAGCTTAAACGCAACAAGTACTCGTGCCTGAACTGAAAAAATAGATGGTTTACTATTGAGTGTTTTAGATCTACATAATGCCAATAAACGCTGCATATCAGGGACAAGGCATTCGGTATGCATGAAGGTATCAATTGCTTGTGCTGCCGGACATACTCGCAACAACTCTGGATTTGATCTGATGACTTCTGCCAGTAGCGGAATATGTTTTAGAAAATTGGCAATATGGGACATCTTTTGCTGTAGTAGCTCATCGAGTACAACATTGTCCCGAGCCCATTCATATTCCTCTTTCAGCCCCAATGCACACAGGGCGCCGGCAGTAAGCGATATCCATGCGGTAAATACATTATTGTTTGAAATTCCTGCAATAAGGGCCAATAGCCTCCCACCGGATCCTTGAAGTCGCTCTGCAGCACGGTTTAAATAATCAGGTAATGACACTCCAGTGATTTTGCTAAAACTATGTGTGGGCAATAAGATCGCGGCAACAAGTCCACTGAGCAAAAACATAGTACGCTCGTAGTGATCCCACATCGATTTTGCTTGTAGCAAAGGAATCGATTTGTTGCACCCCTCGTTGATACTTTTCAAAACGGGAATATTAAAATAACGTCGTTTTGTCGTTTGTAAGAATCCATCTTGTGCCCATAACGAAAGCAATAGATTTTCTGACGCCGCCAATTGTTGAAGGATCGTATCAAGGCGAGCATACAGCTTCTGCTGATCCACCAATAGTTTAATGATATCTTGCCGCCGCTTGAGCTGGTCTATGTCATCAATTGGATTGCTCATGAGACCATAGAGAAACACCTTCCCCAATTGCGTATGAGTTCTATCTATAATTTGGCCAATATATGGCTCACCTGCCTTTTTGCCGGTAAGTAAATTAAGATCCTGCATGGTACTGGCATCATACAAACAGTTATGGCAAGCAGACTGGTCTATCGATAGCGAATCAAAGAGTTTAAAAACAATATGCCTCTTTTTAAATTCTTGTAGATGTACTTGATATTGAAAACATCGATTGAGGTAACCGTAGAATGATTCATTCGGCCAATCTTCTTCTTCCCATGTAAGTGATGCAAGATTCATAGGTTGAATTTTTTTATAAATGTTTGTGGTTTCATGCTCTGCTGCACATGCAAAAAACACCACGAAGATGGGCAATAAAATATATTTCAAACAATGGATATTCATAGATGATGCTCTCTATAATTGTTGCGTCTAATGTAAGTACCAAACAGTATAAAACATGCACAAAAGAAAACAATAAATGCCTACCGGCAGTGGTTCTGATACCATATTTTAAGGTTGTCTGTAGATTTCGATAAATAAGGAGGCAATCATGGCGCACTAGGGATGGTACTGGAGGGTTCCTCCTTCGTTAAAACTCCCGCCTTCGCCGAGGCTTCGGCGCGCAAGACGGCGGACAGGCTGGAAGATAGTGTCTAGCACGAGGCTGTTGGAAGGTTAGACCGAATTTAATAAATAGACTAATACTGTGCAAAAAACTCCGATTGAGCCACATATATAACCCAATGTGCGATCTAATTGTTCCTCCGGAGTCTTTCCATTCCAACTTAAAATAGTATGCCCTAATATACCGTACACGGTTACTATATCAAAAAACGCTCCCGTAATCCCGATACAAGTAATACATGATTGATGTAGTACATAATAATAGTTGATATATAATGCCACGACGGTTGCTGATAATAGTAATAGCATAGCTATAATAGCAGCACCACCATAACTATTCCAAACATCTTGTTTTGACATTGTTTTTTCCCCCCGCTACCACAATCGTTTCTTTGCAAACACCCGCCCTGAACCAGACTTGAGATACGTCT
>Ga0206799_1063_pt1 | contig 23612 bp, 22 predicted proteins | sample Alteio_BWOrgCont_67_FD_152900 | JGI IMG/M metagenome (GOLD analysis project Ga0206799, IMG submission 152900) | Enriched cells from forest soil in Barre Woods Harvard Forest LTER site, Petersham, Massachusetts, United States -... | ecosystem: Environmental > Terrestrial > Soil > Temperate forest >...
GAAGTCGTTAAAGAAGAATTTACTTTTAAGGAAAAAAAGGGTGAAATTACTTACAAAGTGATAGTGAAAATACGCGAACGCCTAGAATTTGATTTTTGTAAAGTAAAAATTCTATATGCTGAATTAGATGGAAAAGAAATGAAGCTCAATGGTAGTGCCTGGAAAGAGATTCAAAAAAATTGTACTATCAAAGAATCACTTAGACAAAATTGTGTTATAAGGGACGGCTATCCCGACATGGACTTTGATGATAGTTATCTGAATGGAGCACTGGAATTCGTTGAGAATGAAATGTCAACGAATGATGCAGACATAAAGGCGGCTGATGAAACGCATGACCTGCTTAAACGAAAACAAGTGCGTCAGGCTATTATTGCAAAAAGCGCGAAAGCTGCAGCCTTTTTAGAAAGGTATATTGGAGCAGCTGATAAAGCTCGTGATTGTGCGAAGAGGTATCGTGATTACCAAAAGCATGTAGAAAAACAATTACCCGCGATTGAAGCGGATCTTGCTGAAAAGTGTGAGTAGGATTTTGTTAAAAACCTCAGTATAAGAAAAAGATTCATAAATTCTCCCAATCAGAAAACTCACTCACGGAGCGCACTACCCAATCTTTATTTATTCGACGAGCTAGTCCTGAAAGTACTTTCCCAGGACCACATTCAATAAATTCCTCAATACCTAGTTTTGCTGCATTTACCATACAATCTTCCCATAAAACTGAGGATACTACTTGTTTTACGAGTGCCTTTTTAATTTCAGTTGGATCTTCGATTGCCTTGCCTGTTGTGTTTGTAAAAACTTTCAGTTGTGGAACTTTGAATTCAATACTCGCAAGAAATTTTTCAAAGGCATCGGCTGCAGATTTCATCAATCTACTATGATAGGCTCCTGCAACTTTTAGAGGTATTACTCTGCTAAATGCCATTTCTTTTGCTTGATTACAGGCTTCTTCTATTTTGAAACGTTCACCAGATATTACAATTTGTCCTGGGCAATTGATATTTGCCATGTCCACATCGCAGTTTTTGCAGAGTTCCTTAACGAGCTCTTGAGTGCCACCAATCAAACTCGCCATAGAGCCGTCGGTAGCTTTGCAGGCTTCTTGCATCAAACGGCCTCTTTCAGCTACAATTCGTAAACCTGTTTGGAAGTCATAGACTTGTGCCACTGCGAGGGCTGTCAATTCTCCTAAACTTAATCCGAGTGCGGCTGTGAGATTTTCGAGTTTGTTTGCCTTTTGTAAGATTTTATAAATTGAGAAACCATGAACATAAAGTGCTGGTTGACAAATACTTGTATCAGTTAATTGCTCTTCGGGTCCATGGAAGGATATGGATTTTAAATCAAAACTTAGAATATCATTGGCGCTGTCCCAATAGGATCTTACTTCTTTGTAATTATCGTATAAACTTTTTCCCATGCCTACATATTGAGCACCTTGACCGGAAAATAATAATGCTGTTTTCATAATCCTGAATTTGTTTTAGTTTTCGTGTGAGGTTCTTTTAAGATGAGTAAAGTCTCCTTTTTAGTAAAGATTTTTTCTAGAAATGCATATAAACTTGTCCACATTGCCAATGCAAAGATTGCTATGGGAAATGAGCCCATTATCAAATCGGTTAACCAATGGCCTCCACTAATTAATCTTGGAACAATGAAAAATAACATCGCTAGTAGTCCTACACTTCTAAGGAAGAAACTTCTGGTTAGCCAAAAAATGAATCCGCAAAGTAAACAGAGGGTCATAGCGTGATCACCTGGGAAACTTCTTTGGGAGGAGTCCTTAACGTTCTCAAGGCCTGGGAGAACTTTGGATAAGGCCACATCGTATCCTAACACAAGAGATGGGCTATCTCGTTTAATTGAGAAATGGTTAGAAATCTCGCTTTGAATTCCTTTTGAAAGCAAGACACTCAATACTACTGCTAGAAGGACGTATATTACTTTAAAGATCCTTTTCTTTAAAAGCTGCCCATTGGGTATAAATATATAGCGTAAAAAGATTAGAATAAAAATAGCGTGTGAAGTATTGTCTGCAATTCTGGAATTCATTATTGCCCAAAATTTTTGTGAAAAATCTGTTTGTAAAAAGAAGCTGTGTAAAGACAAATAGGTCATTGCATCTAGATAGTTCCAGAAGAGTCGAGTAATAGGAATTATCCATGAAGCAATGAGGATCGCAACGAGAAACCAAGCAATTAAAATACCTTTATTCCAATGACTAATTTTATTTTTTTGCATAGATTACTGATTCGAAACTGAGATATTTATAATAAATTATTAGGAGATAAAACTAAGATCAAAACCAAACTAATGGCAAGACCAATTTCTTGGAATAACAAGTATTCGCAATATTGCGAATATTATGATTAAACGTCTTGTCTTTGTAGTAAAGATTACTCAGACTTTGGTTAAGAAGTGCAAGTTAGAAATTCTTTTTTATTTTTTATGATAGTATTGATCAAAGGAAAAATCGCTGAAGTCTCTGCTTTGCAAGTAGTTATAGATGTACAAGGCATTGGTTATGCGGTCAATATTCCGCTAACAACTACGGAACTACTGCCTGCGATTGGTCAGGAGGTGACATTGCATACGCTAGTGGTATATCGTGAAGATGCTCAGTCAATTTTTGGATTTAAGAAGCGTGAAGAGCGAGATTTTTTTCAACTGCTTATAGAAAAAGTCTCTGGTATTGGGCCCAAAACGGCGCTTGGTATTATGAGCAGGCTATCGTTACCGATTTTAAAAGATGCTATTGCAAGAAGTGATATTACTCTACTCTCTCAATGTCCTGGAATTGGGAAAAAAACTGCTGAACGGTTAACTTTGGAATTAAGAGACAAAATCTTTCCATCAACAGATTCAACGCCTATTACTTTTCCATCTGCTGCGAATCAAGTACAAGAACCAACCATACATGAAGATGCGGTAGCAGCTCTAGTAAAACTGGGTTTGAATCCGGCTTCTGCAGATAAATCGGTACGCAAAGCATTGCTTTCTTTTAATGATAATATACCGGATGTGGGTACTGTTATTAAAAAAGCTCTAGGATAATTGGTTACTTTTTTTCGCCATTCAGAAATTAATAAAATTTTTAATATTTATATTACGACTCTTGACTATTTCAAATTTCCATTTTAAGTTCTCATTAGTTACACACAAGAATAGTTACACCCACAAAAAAAAGGAAAAATCATGCTAGGTACAATACTTGTTATTATATTAATATTATTACTTCTAGGAGCAATTCCAGCTTGGCCATATAGTTCAGGTTGGGGATATGGCCCCAGTGGCATTTTAGGAGTGATATTAATAATTGTTTTAATTCTGTGGCTTTTGGGTAAATTATAACTCAAAAACTGCATTAAAGAAATAATTCTATTTATAAAGTCTCTTACACGCTTTAGTGTAAGAGACTTTGTAAGAAAAAGAGAAGGAGATTTTTATGAGATTTATTATAGGTTTTATATTTTTTGGGCTATTATTTTATGCAATTTGGTATTTTTTCCCGGAAACATTTCAAACATTAGCGACTTGGGCAGGAAATGTTTTTGATTTCTTTAAAACTTTATTTAACGATCTTTCGGCTAAATTCAAAAGTTCTAAAGAAACACCTGTTAAGGAAGGAACGGAAGCTGCTTTACTGTTTTTTTCTGTATATTTATCAAAGTTTAAAAAGTAGTACCTTGATAGAAATATTGGAGTTATGGCGCAAACTTTGTTTCCTCCACTTGCCCATCGTTCTTCGGGAGTTTTAGCTCATCTGAGCTCGCTGCCGAGCGATTTTGGTATTGGAACTCTTGGGAAAGAGGCGCGTAGATTTATAGATTTTTTACAAACCTGTGGATTTTCTTATTGGCAAATGTGCCCAATAGGGCCTACAGGATATGGGGATTCACCTTATCAAAGTTTGTCATCTTTTGCAGGAAATCCTTATTTTATTGATTTTGAAGAGCTTATAGAAAATAAACTCTTAGAGAATGGACAATTAAGTACATTAAGGGGACTTTCTAAAATTAAAACTAATTATCAAGTTTTATATCAATTGCACGAACCTCTTCTTAGAGAAGCATTTGCAAAATTCCATGAACACCCTAGTAAATTTCCTTTTCATTCAGAACAAACAGTATTCTTAAGAAAAAACCAAGAGTGGCTAATGCCCTACAGTACCTTTCGAGCTTTTAAAAAATATTTCAATGACGCACCTTTTTGGGAATGGGACCCGCATTTAAAAACTTATGAAAAAGCTCAAAAAAGTCAGTTATATAAAGATTTACATCAAGAAATAGAATTTCATAAGTTTGTTCAATTTCTTTTCTTTCATCAATGGAATTCATTATATCAGTATGCGAAAAGTAAAAATATTAAACTCATTGGGGATATTCCGATTTTCATTGCGCGTGATAGTGCAGATTTATGGTCCAATTCGTCGCTTTTTAAATTAGATGGAAATGGCAATCCAGATCACGTATCGGGAGTACCCCCTGATTATTTTTCGGAATTAGGACAATTTTGGGGCAATCCGCTGTATAACTGGAATAAGGCGGGTTTAAAATGCTATAAATGGTGGAGTGAAAGGCTCAAACATAACTTCAAATTATTCGATGTATTAAGATTGGATCATTTTAGAGGGTTTGAATCCTACTGGTCTATTCCTGTTAATGCTCCGGATGCGAGGACGGGCAAGTGGCTGAAGGGGCCAGGCTTTTCTTTTTTTAAATATTTATCAAATGAACTTCCTGAAGCCTGTTTTATTGCCGAGGATTTAGGAATGATTACTGAAGAAGTTATTGCCATGCGTGAAAAAACAGGTTTAGCAGGAATGGCTATTTTGCAATTCGCATTTGATGGGGATCCAAAAAATGCTTTTCTTCCGCACAATTTAACAAGAAATTTTGTAGCTTATGCAGGTACCCATGATAATGATACCTCAAAAGGATGGTATGATCATTTGAACGACTCTCAAAAGGATCAAGTAAGACGCTATTTTCGAATTTCAGGCAATGATATAGCTTGGGATTTAATTCGCGCACTCTATGAATCTCCTTGCAATTTGATTATCATCGCGATGCAAGATCTACTTAATAAAGGTTCAGAAGCTAGGTTCAATCTACCTGGAAGTAGCCAAGGCAACTGGCAGTGGAGATTTACGTTGGAGGAACTTGAATTGTTACAAAAAAAATCTAGTAATTCTTTACAGGAACTTAAATGGCTGTATAGTCGTTAAAAAAAATAGACTTCTTTCGAAACTAAATTTTTTCCTTGCTAGAGAGCACAAGAGTTGGTTTCGAAAGAAGTCTAATAAAAGAAAGGCCTCTTACGAGGCCTGATAGACTAAGAGTGTACAAATTTAATTACAAATTTTGTACACGTTCCATTAACTCTCTAAGTGATTTTAGTTTTGTTCGTTTAGCATTTTTCGTACAAAAGTCTTTATTTTTATACTTTACACATTGAGTTTCCACAGTGTCTTTTAAAAATTGTTCTATCTTTTGTAGTACTTCGCTATTTTTATTTAGAAAATCTGCGTAGTCTGAGAATACTTCGGCAAAAACTATTTTTAAGACGTCAATTTCAGATTGAAGAGAATCCTTAGAATTTACTATCGATTGAATCTCGTCTCTAAAATTTATGTCATTATCGATACAGAATCTCTTTTTAATCGATAGATCAGTAAATAGAATGAAAAGATCTGAAAGATTAGGATTACTCCTCAAAAACAAGGTCCAACAATCTTGCTCGTCTCCAGCTCTTGGGTCTAAATCTGAAAGTGGCAATGTTTCATTTTCTGCAAGTTCGATTAACTTAGCATACAATTTTTTATTCAGATCCGCAAAAGGTAGAGCTTTAACTTTCTCTGAATTGAAAGAAAAAAATCCTATTTCTTGTTCTCTTTCACTGATATTCACAGCAACGATCTCATTTCTATCTATACTTTTTGCAGCAGCTTCGAGAAATGCAAAGTCCTGCATGAACCTAAATAATAGAGTATCTTCAATGGTTTTGATTGCAACTGGCTTTTCTGAACTTCCTTCAACAGCTTCTAAATTTTCTTTTGGAGTATCATTAGTAGGGTTATCAACCGGTTTTTGATCTGATGTAATTTCGTTTTTAACTTCAGGTGCCTCTGAATTTTTATCTTCTGTATTTGCAATATTTTCAGGAACAGTTTCCTCCTTGGGCACATCTTTCGTAACTTCAGGAGCTCCTAGATTTTGATTTTCTTGAGGACTCTCAGCATTTGTAGGACGAACCTCTTGCTCTTGTGATGCAACAGGATCCGCTGGAGATTCATCTTGTGCATGGATCAGGTTTGAAAACACAGCTAATATAATTGTTAATAAGACAGATTTGATTTTAATTTTCATATGTTTTTTTAGTATAAACTGTTTAATTACGTATTTATACTGAAGACTGTTTATTATAAAACTATTTCAATTTCAAGCATTTTTGAATATAAATTAATTGCTCACTTGTTTGCAATTTTCATTTGATTTAAAAACATTATTGAATTTACTTTTATTAATCGTCCAAAAAATTCTTTACAGATGTAAATACCTCCTCAGCAGCATCTTCTAGAAGATAGTGGCCTGCATTCGCATAGCGTCTTAGCTGTGCATTGGCAAAGCGCCTTAACCATTCTTTAAGATAGAAATCATTAAAACAAAAATCTTTGCCACCCCAGCAAATGAACATCTTTTTATCATTGAGGAAGGAAAGATTACGTTCAATGTGTTTGAGTGTATTCCAAGATGGATGTTCCTGCGAAAGAGGAATATCTTGAACAAAACGCGCAACACCAATTCTATTATTCCAATTATTGTAAGGAAAATGATATCCTTTTTTTATTAAAGGACACAATGGTTTTTTTACAGCCATCATAGTGGCGCCTCGGACGAAAACATTGCAACCGCGGATCAAAAAATCTCTTAAAAGAGGTTTTTTACAAAAGGCAATCCTTCTGGGAATATTGTTTGAAAGGAAAGCAGCCGTATTTAAAATGACAATTTTTTTCAGCTTCTCGGGAAATCTCTGTGCCATACCTATTCCGATAGGTCCTCCCCAATCATGGACAATTAAATGAAATGATTGCAATTTAAGGTTTTCTACAAGTTTAGATAAATTATCAATATGATTTTGAAGCAAGTAAGGATAGTTCTTTGGTTTGTCTGAAAGGCCGCAACCTATATGATCTGGGACTATACAACGGTATCGATCCCTTAATCCTAAAACCAAATTCCGGTAAAAAAAGCTCCATGTAGGATTACCATGAACCATAATAATCGGATGGCCGCCCCTTTCATCTATATAATGCATGTTGTGGCCTAATTGCGTCTTAATCCTATGACTTTTAAATGGATAGATGGCTTGCAATTTCTTTGGTAGAATAATTCCCATAATTTACATAGCTTCTAAACCTAATATGATACTACTGAGTCCACTGCCGATACCAAACAAACCGATTCTATCGCCGGGGTAAATTTTTCCAGATTCCAAGGCCATAGCCAATGTAATGGGGACTGAAGCAGAACCGACATTTCCTAAAAATGGGAACGTAGAGAAATCTTTATCTGGAATTAAATGGAGTTCTTTATAAAATTCAGTAAGATGGCGTTTTCCTACTTGATGACAAATAGTGCAATCAAAATCATGAGCATTAAAACCTACAAGACTTTGAAATTTGGTCCATGCTTTTTTTGCTAAATGGATTCCTGCTTTAAGGAGTTCTTCTGAATTTGTCTGCATTTGAACTTGAGTACCAGCAGAGCCACTAATACCTATTCCTTCACAAAGTTTATTGGCACTTGAATCTGTGAGGGAGATTCCTCCTAAGAATCGTAGTAAAGGCTTTTTAAGCATGGATTGTTTAGAAATTACAGCGCCTACGGCCCCTGAACCGATTGTTAGGTTAGCAAAGAAAGGTTTGATAGCATTGCGAGATAGCTCAGTGGAAAGCAAAAGATTGATGGTGCTTTCTAATAAGGGACGTCCATCTTCACCGGATACAATAAGTATGGCTCTTGCCAAACCACTTTCAATCATACTTGCTGCAAAAATCATGCTATTTAAAAAGCCTAAACAGGCATTGGAAAGATCAAGAATTTGAGTATTTTCGCTTAGTTTAAGCAAACTATGGACGTAGGCGGCAGTAGAGGGTTCTATGCAATCTCTACATACACCCGCGTAAACAAGAACATCGATTTGATCATGACTTACTGAGGCGTTATCGAGGGCTTTTTTACCAGCAAGAGCGGCTATGGAAGAAGGAAGAACGGATTGTGGCCAAAAGCGACGTTCCTTAATGCCTGTCATGAGTTCGAGCCTACCAAATGGTAGTTTGAGTTTTTCGTAGAGAGGAGCGAGTTTTTCTTCAATGAGACTGGAGGACCAAACTTCAGGAGGAAGTTCGCAGGCAATGGAATCTAAAACTGTATTACTAAAAATCATTTTAATTACTTCAGTTTTAACCGCTTTTTATTTGTGTTGCTAAATTAACCACTTCTTCATCGAAGTAATTCATATCCATGCCACTATTAACAACGATACCTTGTGCATTGATGCCGCTTGAGCGTTCACTTAAAAGGTAAACAACGACGTCTGCTACTTCTTGCGTCTTTAGAGCTTCCTTGCGCAAAGTTAATTTTTCAGCAAAAAGATAATTCTCTAAATACCCTGGAATTCCGGCAGAAGCGCTTGTTTTAAGAGGGCCGGCATTCACAGTATTAAAACGAATATGGGAATCTTTACTAAAGGATTTTGCAAGAAATCTCATAGAAGAATCCAAAGAAGCTTTGATTGGGCTCATATAACCATAGTTTTCGGCCATCACTTGTGATGAAATGCTGATTGCCACGACTGATGCATTTTTATTTAAATAAGGTTTAAAAGCCTTTGCAATTTCTACAATCGAAAAACTCGATATGGCCGTAGCTTGTAAAAAGTCTTTACGATCGGTTTGATAAAAGGGTTTAAAACCTTCTGAGTAATTTGCAAATGCAATAGAATGAACAATTCCATCTAACCGTCGATGATCGGTTCCAATCTTTTTTGCGAGCTGCTCTATTTGTTCGGGATATTCTACATCACAAACGTATATAGGTTTATCCTGAAGCATTTTTGAAAGCGATTTTTTCCTATTTTCAGAACGGACGCTGTAGATCACCTGGGCTCCTTCAGCTTCTAAAGTCTTTGCGATAAACCATGCGAGGCTCTTTTTATTCGCTACTCCGAAGATGAGGAAAACTTTATTCTTAAGGTTGAGAAAGGACATTTATTTATTTTCTGTTTTTATTTATTTTCGTCGATAAGAGCTAAAGCACATTCTAAAGTTAGAACGAGTTTTCCCTCTTTGCGAATATTTCCTTTTAAAAAATGAAATTGGCCGATAGTTTCTATCATTTCTACGTTCATTGTAATCTCATCTCCGGGTTTTACCATTTGTTTAAATTTAACCTCACCAATACGCGATAAAACGGGAGTTAAATTTTGAGTTTGTATGCCCTTGTTTTCAAACTTTTTAACTAAAAAAATAGCAGCAGTCTGAAAAACCGCTTCACATAAAAGAACTCCTGGCATGATGGGGTTTCCGGGATAGTGGCCACTAAATTGAGGTTCATCCAAACGGATGAGGCGTTTTGCCGTTGCACCATTTTCATGAATGGATTCAATGGAATCTACAAAAAGAAAAGGCTCACGGTGCGGTATTGTATTGTAGATTTCTTCCATAATTTTTATTTAAATGGTTAATAGTAATTGTTGATTTCATTGATAAGAACTTATCTATTTTATTTGCTACAATGATTCCGTAATTAATGGTTCCAAGCCAACCGGACATGATGATTCCGACGGAACCGGCATGGAATAGGCCCGGAACTTTTTCTGGCAATTCCATAGAAATTTTCAAACCTTCGAATTTTGTTCCAAAAGAAGTGCCATGCATGTGGGTCGTATAACGATTAATTGTTTTAGGGGTAGCGGCTTCAATCCAATTAATTTTTGAGCGAATATCAGGAATTAGTTTTTCTAAAGCAACAATTGTTTCTTCACACAGACGTTCTTTTTCTTGAAGGTACTCCAAAGGGGATAAACTCTCCCAGTCTTCCCATTTGGCATTCAGTGATGCCACTATTGCATAACGTTTACCCTCATGAGGTCTCATTTCTGGATAATAGACTGAAAATGTTCGGCTTGAAGTGTTTTTATCCATTAATTCTTCATTGGAAAAAACTTTTGCTTGGGAAGTAAAAACTAAATCTCCGATATCTGGAATACTTTCTCCCTCTTTTATCCCAATATACACCTGGCAAGAACTACTATTGAGTCTAACAGCTTTTGCTTGGGTTACGTATTCTAAGGGTAGATGATTTTCTCCCAATAAAGTAATAAGAGTATTTTTAATATTGGCATTAGATAAAATTGCAGTGCACTGAATGGTTTTTCCATTGACTTGGACCCCTGTTACGCCTTTTTGCTCAGAAGAGTCGGATACTAAGATTTTTTCTACCATACAAAGTTTACGCAACTGAACACCATTTCTTTGGGCTTCGGCAACCATTTTTGAAATCAAAACGTCACTTCCTCCTTGGAAAATGTAGACGCCATGACTCATGAAATTCGAAAAGACTATCCCAAAAGTGATGGCAGGATCATCCATAGTCGAACCATTGGCATAGGCCATAGGTTCCATTAAAAATCGATGCACATCATTTCTACCAGGGAAAAATTGTTCAAAAAGTTCTTTTGTAGTAAAAGAAGGATCATCATAGAAATTCATCTTCTTGATGTACTCGAAAAAGGATTCAATGATAGATAGTGGCAGACTGAAGGTTTCTTGTAAAATTCGGGTAAAATCTTCTTTATCAAAAGAGGTAGTGATGTTGAATTCAGGGTTAATGAAACGCAGATTTTTAAGACGGACAATGGAGTTGGCAATTTCTTGAGTCCAATATTTTCTACAAGACTTTATCATACCTCCTGGAAATCCATGAAGAGAGATATCAAAAATATTCTTAAATTTCCTGCGGAACCATGAAGCGAGGCCTCCGTATTGGTAATGGTGCTCGAGAAGTAAAACGCTGTGACCTTGCTTTGCCAAATAATTAGCACCTGTTAATCCAGCAAGACCGCTCCCGATGACAATCACGTCATAATAGTTATTAATACCTTCTAATCTATCTACATTCATTTGGAAACGTCCCTTTTATATAAAGAAGTATTCTAAAATGAAGGTCAAGTTTTTAATAAAATCTCTAAGAGTACTCACAGAAAACCTGGCAGAAAAACAGAAAATAAATCTGTCATTTTTTTCCAATAAAACATTCAACCTGTCCGATAACCTTAAAACCGAATTCGCTATAATACTTTAAATCAAAATCACTAGAAACGGAAAGAGCTATATATTTGGTGGGTACTTTATTTATGAGACAATTCAGCATATTTTCAGTACATCTATTACCTTGAATCTCATTAAGATTATATAAACTGAATATGCCAGTGATTTCGTTATCGCAAAATAATTTTCCAGATTCTATAGGCTTATCATTTTCATATCCTACAAATAACATTTCTTGGCCACGCAAAGCTTCTAAGTTCATTTTTCCATAAAAATTTTTAGTACTTTTTTCTTTCGATCCTACGACTTTAATAAAATCATTGAGTTCCTGTAACTTCTCGACCTTTTTGATATTCAATCTTTCATTCTCTTTTAATTTTTTACTCCTATTTTTTGAATCGTATATCATGAGGTACTCTACGGAGTGTTTTTGAAGACCGGAAGACACTAATTTTTGACTTAGGTCCAATGGTCTGGACGATGGGCCAACCCACCACGAAAATTCCTGACCATGAAATTCATCGATGATCTTCCGAATTCTTAGTTCACAGTCTTTCTCCTTTAATTTCACATCGCAAACTATATTGTGTTCAGAGGTCCCAAGTCCGCAATTAACGATGGTAAATTCCGCATTTCGTGTTACGCTAAACCCCAGTAAGTTCGGTAAATATGTAAAATGATTAATCCTCATGGCTTCAAGCTTTAGCAATTTATCACTGGCCTGAATACAAATCATATTATTCCTGATAATCTTTCTAAAAGTCACATCACATTTATCCCAGTCTACTAAATCAACCTTATAGGGAAGATCGGAGCATTCGAAATCCTCTTCTATGCGGACATATTCGCTGCCCGATATGCCACCAAAAAAGCATAAATCCAAGTCGGAAAACTGTTTTGCAGTCCCACTGACTCGCGATCCAAAGGCATAAAAAGTATACGGATACTTTTTCAAAATATCGGTAATTATCTGCCAATGTCTAAATTCCCAGTGCATTATCTGATACCCCTATTTTCTTTAAAAATCGTTTGATTTCAGTAGAAAAATCCTGGAAAACACTGAGTACCTCTCTAGCTTCTTCCTCTTGGTATGTATGTACAGTAATGTTCCTCTTTCTTAGAAAATCAAACCATAACTCTGGATCTTCTATAAAATTCTCTAATGCTGCCATACGAAAGACCTCCTTCGGTGAATTAGCAGTCTTACCGCGCTGCGCAAGTAACCGCTTCATCGCCTTCCAAACGAGCTCGAAGCAATATTCATAGGCTTGTATCGCTCCAGCTTGCTCTTGTTCGGTCTTTATGTTCAGACGAAATGTTTCAAATTTTTTAAACGCTTTTAACAAAGGATCGAAGTTTACATTATCAATAATCATATCAACTTTTTCAGAAGTTTCTATTATTTCAGTGATTTTGTCAAATTATACCAATTCCCAATTTAAAATGGGCAAAGGTCGCTTAAATAACCACATAAAATGAATTCTGATCGAGCAAGCACTGTTTTAATTTTATTTCCGTAATTTTAAAGCAGTTAAACCTAAAGGACTTGGCATGAAAAATAAAAACTTGAAATAATTTCAAATATTTGGCTTAATTAAGTAAATGATTTTACCAATAGAACTGCGCACACAAATAGAAGAAATCCATCGCCGAGCGGGGTATCTATGGAGGTTTCTTTGACGTCGATAAGAAGAAACTGCAAATTGAAGCTTTAGAAGCCAAAATGGCTGAGCCGACTTTTTGGGATCATCAAGACGAAGCTCGTAAAATTATTGCAGAAATAAATACTCTTCGTGCTTCGATAACTCCTATTATCAATTATGAGAAAAGAAGAGAAGACTTAAGTGTGCTCGCCCAACTCGTTCAGGAAGCAAACGAAAAAGAAGGGGCTGATTATTTAAATGAAATAACTACGACGTCTCAAAAATTGTTTGATGAACTCGATCATATTGAAATTCAATCTTTCCTAACAGGTCCACATGACAAGTGTAATGCTATACTCAGTATTCACGCAGGAGCTGGAGGAACTGAGTCTTGTGATTGGGCTGATATGCTGTTTAGACTTTATTTACGATGGGCCGAAAGGCATGGCTATACAACTGAGATTCAAGATATTCAAGCGGGCGAAGAAGCTGGGATAAGTAGAGCTAGTTTTAGAATTATTGGTCCCAATGCTTATGGTTATGCAAAAGCAGAACGTGGAGTCCATCGACTTGTTAGAATCAGTCCTTTTGATGCGAATAAAAAACGTCATACTTCATTTAGCTCCATTGACGTTGTTGCGGAAATAGAAGATGATATTGATATCGAAGTCAATGAAGAAGATCTTCGAATAGATACCTACCGTGCAAGCGGAAGTGGAGGACAGCACGTCAATAAAACGGAGTCAGCAGTTCGGTTAACGCATTTGCCTACAGGATTGGTGGTGACCTGCCAAAATGAAAGATCCCAGCATAAAAATAAAGCTTCTGCATTAAAGACATTGAAGTCGAGGCTATACGAAAAGTATCAAGACGAAAAACGTTCTGAAATGGAGCGTTTTTATGGAGAAAAAGGAGAGATTGGCTGGGGCAATCAAATTCGTAGCTATGTATTCCAGCCGTATCAAATGGTAAAAGATTTACGAACAGGAGTGAGTACGGGCAATATTCAAGCGGTTATGGATGGAGAAATTGATATATTCATTAATGCTTGGCTTAGAGCAGGTTGCCCCACACAGCGCAATAAAGATATTCAAATGAACGATTGATTTTGATACCCTAATATGCTTGATTTTGAATTTTTAAAACAAACTTTCACCGAACTCACATTTTTTAAGGATAAAACATGGCAATATTCTCCTTCTTCTTTAGCATTATCAAGTGAAGTCACAGATGAAATTAAAAAAATAGGAGAGGCTTGTTTTGAATTTTTAAATGGAATTAACAAATTATATCAATTTTCAAAAGCCAATAAGAGCATTCTTAGGAATAAAGATTTGATCGTTCCATGGGTGGCAGATTACTTTGATAGAGGAAAGCCAGAAAAGTTACTACGTCATGCAAACTTAGCATTTCTCAAACATACTACTCCAAGCATTATACGCTTAGATCTGCTTTTGACGGAAGAAGGGATCGCACTGACTGAAATTGAAGTGATCCCAGGGGGGATAGGATTTACAAGTTTTTTATACCAAATTTACGAAAAGCAAGAGGGTAAACTTATTGGTAGCTCAGAAGAAATGCTTAGTGGGTTTTATGAAACGATGGTTAGTCTTGTGCCAAATAAGGAAAATCCGGTGGTAGTCATAGGAGTGTCTCAAGAAAGCGAAACTTATAGACCAGAATTTGAATGGCTTGCAAATGAGCTGCGGAAATCAGGTAAAGAAGTTTATTGCATAGATCCTGAAAATTTTTTTTATGAAAACTCCAAACTAAAATTCAAATTTAATGATAGGACTATTGATATAGATGTTATTTATCGTTTTTTTGAATTATTCGATTTAGGAACGATTGAGACATCATCAATTTTGATGGAAGCAGTTGAAAAAGAGGAAGTGGTCATCTCCCCTCCCCTCAAACCTATATTTGAAGAAAAACTGTGTTTAGCACTTTTCCATCATTATCAATTACAGGATTACTGGCAAGAAACATTAAAAAAAGAGAACTTCGAATTACTAAAAGGAGTTATTCCCCTAACATGGATTATTGATGGAGAATATTTTGGGCCTAACGCTGTGTTGAATGGCCCAACTATAAACAGTAAATGGCTTCGATCTTGGGAACAATTAAGTGAAGCTACGCAAAAAAATAGAAACTACATCATTAAGATAAGTGGATTTCATGAAAGAGCTTGGGGGGCCCGCAGCATCACATTGGGTAGTGATTGTTCGCAAGAAATCTGGGCAAGTAAAATTAAGGAAGCCTTGGATAATGATAAAAAACATCCTTATATTATACAGGAATTTAAAAAACCAAAAAGTATTGTTCATCCTTTATATGAATCAACAGGAAAAATCAGTTCTGAACCCTTGCGAGCCCGACTTTGTCCTTATTATATGAAAAATTTTTCTGAAATAGGTTTAAAAGGTATTTTAGCAACCTTATGTCCTGCAGATAAAAAAATTATCCATGGCATGAGTGTTGCAACTTTTATTCCATGTAAAAGTACTGAGATGTAACAATTCGCGACTTGCAATCAATCATTAACTCATACAAGATAATCCTCAATAAAACTTAATTTCGTCTAAAAATATATATGAAGTTTCAGCTTAGGCATAAAGTCATTGGATTAGCCCTCATTTCCGCATTGCTGCCGGCAATAGTATTGACGTTACTTTTAGTAACCGAAGAAAGGCCTTTAGTAGAAGGCATTAAAAAGGAAATAACAACATTATTGCACAGTACTTTTAATGCGACAATACGCGATATTTACGCTAGTTGCCAAACGGCCAATGGGCTTATAACAAAAGAACTTGAAGGGACTATCAATGTCATCAATTATGCAATCGCAAGTTCTGGTGGAATCTACTTAAATTCTGCCAATGAAGTTGAATGGTCAGCCATCAATGAAGACACAAATCAAGTTACAAAAGTCAAACTTCCTCAGGTTTTAGTGGGTGAAACATGGCTTGGCCAAAATAAATCCTTTGCTAAGAAAACTCCTATTATTGATCCGATTAAAGATTTACTTGGAGGGACTATTAGTATTTATCAACGTATGAATGAAGCTGGAGATATGTTAAATATTGCAACTAATGTAAGTACGCTCAATCACGAACGTGCTATAGGGACTTATTTACCTGCAGTTCGTACAAATGGTGATGAAAATCCTATAACAGCTGCTTTATTAAATGGGCAACAATTTCGAGGTTCTGCCTATGTCTTTGATGACTGGTACCTTACATCATTTGAACCGATTAAGAATGAAAAAAATGAAATCATCGGTGCAATTTATGTGGGGCTACAGCAAAAAAATATTGAAAGCCTTATTAGAGCGATTGAAGGAATTACGATTGGGCCAAATGGCTATGCTTGGATCATAAAAGGTATTAAAAAAGATGAGAATATGCTTGATGATCTCATCATCAAATCCATGAATGTGGATAAGAATACTGTAATTAATGATGCATCATTTAAGGTATATGATAATATACGTCGAAGTATCCATAATTTAAAAGAAAAAGAAATTTTTACAGAACATGTGACATGGCAAGACCCCAATGATAAATATCCTACTAGTAAAACGATTAAATATACCTACTTTAAAGACTGGGATTGGGTAATCGGGATCACAGCTTATGATAAAGATTTTGAAAGACCCTTTAAAGAAGTTCAAAAATTATTTGATCATCTGATTCTTTGGGTTATCTTTGTTGCTTTAATTACTTTGGCCTTTGTAGGAGTTATTGCATTTTGGTTTGGCACGCTTATAATAAAACCCATTACAGCTTTAACTAGAATTGCTACTCGCGTTACAGAAGGTAATATTGGAGGTGCAATTGCATTAATTGAAAAAATCACAAAGGGAGAAGATAGGGATCTAGCCAAGGCGAAAGATCGAAATGATGAAACAAGCCATCTACTTAACGCAATTATGGTAATGATTGCCACACTCAATAGAATTATTGGGCAAGTTAAAAGTTCAAGCATCCAACTAGTAACTACTGCTACAGAAATTTCAAGCGCAGTGAGGATGCAAGAGACCACGGTTAATGACTTTGGGACCTCTACCAATCAAATTGCCACTGCAGTAAAGCAAATTTCATCAACCTCTCAAGAGCTTTTCAAGACTATGAGTAATGTTTCTGATGTTGCTAATGAAACGGGATTAATGGCAGATGCTGGTTTAACTGAACTTTCTGAAATGGCGAATACGATGAAGACCTTGACGGAAGCTACGACTTCTATTTCTTCAAAACTTGCAGTCATATCGAGTAAAACAGCGAATATTAATAATGTTGTTACAACCATATCGAAAGTAGCAGATCAAACAAATCTCTTATCATTAAATGCAGCCATTGAAGCAGAAAAAGCTGCTGAATATGGAGTCGGGTTTGCTGTCGTAGCACGTGAGATTCGCCGTTTAGCGGATCAGACGGCATTGGCAACACTTGATATTGAACAAATAGTTAAAGAGATGCAGTCGGCTGTTTCTGCAGGAGTTATGGAAATGGATAAATTCACAAAGGAAGTGCACAGCGGTGTTCTTGAGGTGGGAAGAATCAGTGAGCATTTACAAAGAATTATTGTTCAAGTCCAGGAACTTTCTCCGCGGTTTGTTTCGGTAAAGGAAGGGATGCAATCGCAATCTCAGGGAGCCCATCAAATTAGTGGTGCAATGGCAAACTTAACCGATGCTGCTTATAAAACAACGAATTCATTGAAGGAGTTCGACCGTGCGACTAAATCTTTACATAGAGCTATCGATGAATTACGTAATGAAATTACTCGCTTTAAAGTTTCTGATCACACGTCGTTAGATGCTTTAATTACACCCACTGAAGTCCAAACCACTGAAAATTCTTTATAAAACTTGATACTTCTACTTAAATTTAAAATTGGCGAGGAATATTATGCTTTAAATACAGATGATGTTATTGAAGTGATTCCAGTAGTCAGTCTTAGAAAAATTCCTGGCAGTGTGAATTTTTTTTCAGGAATTTTTGATTATCGTGGAACAATTGTACCGGTAATAGACATAACACAACTCACTCTTGGTAAGCCAGCGACTATTAGGTTAAATACCAGAATTATTTTAACAAACTTTACGCATAAGGATGGTCAAAAGTCTATTTTGGGGCTAATAGCAGAAGATATGACAGATACTATTGACGTCAATGAAACAGCCATTCAAAGCACAGGTATTGTATCACCAAACATTCCCTACTTGGGGCCTATCATACAAATGGAGGATCATTTTATACAATGTATTGAGCTGAGCAAGCTTCTTTCGGAAGAGCTGCAAAAAATATTTTTTTTGAGTTCAGAGTCTAAATCTTAATCATTATGGCCGAAGACATTCCTATTTCTGAAATTGAAGAATCCGAGGATCCTTTTTTAAAAAATAAAATCTATGGTTCTAATTTATTAAATAGACCACAACCGGAAGGTTATGGACTTGAGTGGCTTGAAACTCTAAAAACGAAACCCACTGAGGATTTCCCAAGTGGTCAGTTATTGCTTGTCTTTCGTATTGCCAATGAATGGTTAGCCTTACCGAGTTGTGCGATTAAAGAAATCACGCATTCTGCTCGTATTCATAAACTTCCTCATACTAATTCGCCGGTACTTTTGGGCATTTCGAATATACATGGAGAACTTTTAATAACAGTTTCTATGCAAGCTTTTCTTGAACTCCCCAATGTTCCAAGCAAACCGAATAATGTAGAAGATGTTTGCCATTTTTCACGTTATATTGTTTTAGAAAAAAATAAGGATACCATTGTTTTTTTGGTAAACGAAATTCTTGGTCTTACTTTGATAGAACCCGGTGCGCTTGAACCGCCTCCCTTAAGTACTTCAAAAGCCGGAAGGAATTATTTTGTTGGAGTTTTCTCTTTAAATGATACATTAATAGGTTTACTGGATGAATCATTAATTATGGAAACAATTAATCAAACCTACCTATGAGCGATTCCAAACATAATGATCATGATCTTTCTGATCTTTTTAAACAAGAATCTGCAACAAATATTCAATATCTTACAGACAATTTGTTGTTACTTGAAGAGAATCCCTCAGATAAAACTCAAATTGCATCGATCATGCGTGCTGCCCATTCCCTCAAAGGAGCGGCTCGAATTATTGGGTTTAACACGTTCAGTCACCTCGCCCACTTACTCGAAGACTGTTTCGTGGCGATTCAAAAAAATGATCTGTCTCTAACTCATGAAGATTTTGATTCATTACTTCATGCAATAGACTTCTTAACTGAAATTGCACAACTTTCAGATGACGAAATTAATTCCTGGAATCCGCAGCAACTTGAAAAATTGGAGTCGATAAAAGATTCCATTCTTCAAATTACTCAAGGACCTTCACAATCTATAGAGACAAAAGACACATCCACAGCCATTGAACGAAAGACGGTTCATCTCGAAACAATTCGGACGAAGCCCAGTTCTGCTGTTTTTATTGTTTTTAAAAATGAAACTCTGGCCCAAGTCGCTGTCATCAAAACTGAACTTGAATCTTTAAGGCATAAACCGCATGCGGCACAAGATTTTTCAAACCTTTTAACTTCTATTTTATCCATTAAAGGCGCAAGTAATATCGCTAATGAAAAAAAGGCTGAATCTATTGCCCAATCCTTAGAAAAAATTGTTAATGATTTAAAATCTCAAAATAATGAGCTTACTGAGGAGCTTATTGAAAAAATTCTAGATCTCTCCAATCAATTGCTTGAGATTGCATCTGTTGAAGTCGAACCTGAAATTGCCGAAGCTGAAGTAAGCCCTACTCCTTCTGCACAGACTCCCAAGTCCTTAATTATCAATAAAACAATGCCCTCAATAGATAAGTCTTTAATCGAAGAAAAAAAGACTCCCCCGCCTAGAACAAAACCTATTGAACAAAAAACAGCAACTCCCGAAAGTCCAGATCAATTTGTTCGTGTTTCAGCAGCCAATCTGAATAGATTGATGAGCCTTGCTGCAGAAACGCTTATCGAAACGAGACGACTAGAACCTATTAAACAAGGTTTGCTGCAATTAAAAAACCTTCAACGCCAGCTTGCCAACTTATTAAATTTCTCATTATTAAATCCTAGTGATTTAAATCTTAATATAATTGATCAACAGGCTTCTCACAGTTTAAATCAATTTCGTAACCTTATACAGAATCAGTTAGAAATTTTTGATACTTTTTCTAAAAATAATAGTGTCCTTTCTTCCAGACTTTATAATGAAGTACTTACAAGCCGAATGCGTCCTTTTTCGGAAGGGGTGCAAGGTTTCCCTCGTCTGGTAAGAGACTTAGCGAAATCATTAAACAAAAAGATTTCATTGGAAATCACAGGGAAGGATACTCCTGTTGATCGTGACATTCTAGAAAAATTAGAGGCACCTCTCAATCATATCATCCGAAATGCTTGTGATCATGGCATAGAAGAACCGCAAAAACGACTTGAAGCAAGAAAAAGCGAAAGAGGGCTTATTACCATGGATGCTCATCATAATAGCGGCATGCTCATGATAACTATTAGTGACGATGGGGCAGGCATTAATAAAAATCAGGTAAAAGAGATTATCCTTGCTAAAAATCTTCTTCCTAAAAATATTGTTGATACGCTTAACGATGAAGAGCTGTTTGACTTTCTTTTTTTACCTGGATTTTCCACAACTAAAAATATTACTGAAATTTCGGGAAGAGGAGTTGGTTTAGATGTTGTGCGAAATTTTGTTCAAGAAATTGGGGGAAAAATTCGTGTTCAATCCACTGAAGGAAAAGGGACTAAATTTACACTTCAACTTCCTATTACCCGTTCTGTGATTCGCGCTCTTTCTGTTGAAATTGATCAGGAACCTTATGCTATTCCTTTAAGCCGTATTGATAGAATCTTAAAAATTAAAAATGCCGAAATACATACGCTGGAAGATAGAGATTATTTTCATCTAGATGGGGAGAATATTGCTATGTTCTCACTCCGGCAAATACTCGGCTTCGTTTCAAATAATTTCAGAACAAGTGAATTTATTCCTGTTATTATTTTACGAGAAAAGGATAAAATCTATAGTTTAGTAATAGATAAAATTTTGACAGAAACGGAACTTGTTGTCCGTCCTTTAGATCCTAGACTGCGTAAAATACCCTGTATTGCTGCCAGTTCTATTACAGATGATGGTACCCCTGTACTTATTTTGGATGTAGAAGATATTTTAAAATTCATTCAAAAACTGCTATCCGGCAAAACTGACATCGAATCATTCAGTAAAAAACAACTTTCTCATAAACCTAGCAAATCTGTATTGGTCATTGATGATTCACTTACTGTTAGAGAAACAGAAAGGCGTATTCTTCAAAATGCCGGTTACAATGTAGAAACTGCTGTTGATGGGGTTGATGGGTGGAATTGCATGAAAAATAAAAAATTCAATCTTGTTATTACTGATATTGATATGCCGCGTATGAATGGCTTTGAATTAGTCAATCAAATCAAGAAAGATTCCCATTTGAAGAAAACTCCAATAATCATTGTCTCTTATAAAGATCGAAAAGTCGATCATTTGAAGGGTAGCGAAGTGGGAGCAGATTATTACTTGACCAAAAGCAGTTTTAAAGATCAAACCTTTCTCAATACAGTAAAAAGTCTGATTGGAGAACCTTCTGAGTGATGTTTTGAAAATTTGACTTTTCATTTTAAACTGTTATTAGATTAGATAATGTCAAAGTCTATTTCCCAGCCTGGCTTTTCTACCTTGGAAGCTACAGAAGCTAAATTAGAAACTACCTCCAATAATATTATGGTGCTTCTAATCGATGACCAAGCGATTGTTGCTGAGGCAGTAAAAAAAATGCTGGAAAATGAAAAGGATATACAACTTACCTACTGTAACGATCCTACAAAAGCACTTCAAGTTGCCTTTAAAATCAAGCCTACCGTAATTCTTCAAGACCTTGTTATGCCTGACGTCGATGGATTAACGATGGTCAAATTCTTTCGCGCTAATCCTAGTACTAAAAATGTTCCCATGATAGTTCTCTCCTCCAGAGAAGAGCCGGATATCAAATCGCAAGCATTCTCTCTGGGAGCAAATGATTATATAGTCAAACTTCCTGATAAACTCGAACTGATTGCTAGGATTCGCTATCACTCCAAAGCGTATATTAACTTAATTGAGCGAAATGAAGCCTTTGAAGCTCTTGTTGCCAGCCAAACTGCTCTTAAGGCTGAGCTCAAAGAGGCGGAGAATTATGTACGTTCTCTTTTGCCGGAAAAATTAAATACAGAACTTTTTAAAACGGATTGGGTTTTTACGTCTTCTACAGATTTAGGTGGAGACGCTTTTGGATATCATTGGCTCGATGAGGATCATTTTGCAATCTATTTACTCGATGTTTGTGGACATGGGGTAGGCGCAGCACTTCTTTCTGTTTCGGCAATTAATGTTCTTCGCGCACAAAGTCTTCCTGAAGTCGATTTTCTCGATCCTGCTTCTGTTCTTAAAGGTATGAATGAAACTTTTAAAATGGAAGAGCAAAATCAAATGTATTTCACATTTTGGTATGGAGTTTATAATAAACAAACCAGAGAGCTTGTTTATGCCAGCGGCGGTCATCCACCGGCTATTCTTATCAGTAATAATAAAATTATAAAACTCTCTACACCCGGAATGGTTATTGGTGGATTTAGGGATATTTCTTTTACTTCTGCTAAAATTAACATTCAACCCGATGATCGCCTGTATATTTTTAGTGATGGCGTTTATGAACTTGATTATGATAACCAAAACAGAATGATGACACTAGATGATTTTGCACAAGAACTGCTAAAACCCCCTGCTAACAATAAGACAAAAGTACAATCTATGGTAGAATTTTCAAGTAAAGCCCAAGCCTCAGAATATTTTAGCGATGATTATTCCTTAGTGGAAATAATATTCAATCCTCCCCCATCCTGATGCAATTTTCCTATACAAATAATATTTCGGAATTAAAGAAATTAGCTTCCGATATCGAAACTTTCGCTGAAAGTCACCAGCTTAAGCCTAAAGTTATTTTTGCACTCAATCTTTGTCTTGATGAAGTACTCACCAATATCATATCCTATGGTTTAAAAGAAAGCACTGAAGATCCAAAAATTCTACTCGAACTGGTGATCGATAGGAACCATGTAGTCGCAACTGTTTCTGACCCTGGAGTTCCTTTTAACCCTTTACAAGTGATCGAAGACTTACCGGATACTTCTTCACCTATTGAGGATCGTACAATCGGTGGCCTTGGAGTTTACTTTTTAGAACAATATATGGATAAAGTTGAATATAATAGAAAAGGAAATCTCAATGTACTGACGTTGACCAAAAATATCTAAAAAACGTTTAATCCACCCTTTTTTAAGATTGCTCTTTTGCTTGGGTTTCTTCGATTATCCTAAATTCCCAAAATTTGGGCACTATGCTTGAAACCTTAATTAATCCGAAAATATTCTTAAAAAATATTTACTTTAAGATAATAAATTATAATTCAATTAATCTGATATAATATTTTTATGAAAGAAAATTAGCGAATAAAAATATTGAAATAATATTGATAAAAATTAGCAATATTAAATTAACGATAATATAAAAAATCACTAGCGA